>Ga0081538_10003530_pt1 | contig 14713 bp, 12 predicted proteins | sample TabmetS5T2R1_FD_71022 | JGI IMG/M metagenome (GOLD analysis project Ga0081538, IMG submission 71022) | Tabebuia heterophylla rhizosphere microbial communities from the University of Puerto Rico - S5T2R1 | ecosystem: Host-associated > Plants > Roots > Rhizosphere ... | reverse complement strand
GCAGCTCCATCCCGAGGATCCCCGGCGCGGGCGAGCCCCCTCGGAGGGCCAGCTCCTGGTTCAGCGCGAGGTCGCGGGTGAACAGCGCCTCGTTGCCGATCGCGACGCCGCGCTCGTTCAGCCCAAGCTCGTGTCCCCAGCACCAGTACGGTGAGGCGCCGAGATGTGCGAGCGTCTCGGACGAGTCGGCGATGTCGACGTAGGCCAACCGCAAGCGGTCGCCTCGAGACGGCAGCCGTGCGGGCATGTACCGCAGTGGCTGGGTCTCGTTGACGGGTCGATCGCTGTTCCTACCCAGCGGCATCGAGCCGTCGGCCGACGCAGCGGGCAGGACGACGAAGCTGTCACAGCTCCACGGGCGCCCGTGAGCTTGCGTCATCTGCGGCACCCCTTCCAGATGCCCGTGTGGACGGTCCGTCCTTCCCACTCGACATCCCGCGGCATGCCGACGTTCAGGGACAGCAGCCGGCCGGCGGGCTTCATGACGAGCCGAGCGGCGGGTCCGAGTCGTCGTAGATGCGCGCGGCGGCGAGCTTCCCGGTGGCGCCGCGCACGTAGACGGCGAGGCCGGCCTCGGGCGGCAGCTCGGTCCGGCCCCAGCGGACGACGTTGTACTCGAGCGCGCACGCGCGACCGTCGTCGGTGACGGCGCAGTGCTCCAGCGGGATGCCGCCTCCGTTGGAGAAGAAGTGCTCGAACAGGGCGCGCAGCTGATCCGGGCCGCGGTGGAGGTACGCCCCGCCCGCGGGCTCGCGGACGTAAGCGTCGGGCTCGAAGGCGGCCACGACGGCCGCGGCGTCACCGGCGGCGAGCGCGCGCTGGTACTCGCCCACCACGCCGTCCTCGTGGACGTCGGGATCCTCCTGCAGCAGCGGCGGGCGGATGGCGTGGCGGCCGGTCAGCGGCCAGCTGCTGAAGTAGACCCGCAGCTCGATGATGCGCGCGTCCTCGTCGCGGTCGGCGGCGATGGCCACGGGCAGCCCGAAGCGCCCATCCTCGCCGTCGAGGTTCAGGACCGCCTCCTCGACCCCCCGCCGCGGCGTGACGATGCGCTCGACATCGTCGACGGTGGCGTTGCGCTCGATCATCCGCGCGTTGTGCTCGGCCACCCACCGCTCGAACGCGCGGCGGCCCTTGATGCGGCCGCGGGTGGGGTGATGGAGCTCCGGCTCGCCGGCGAACGACCCGACGAGCGCGTCCATCTCACCGGACAGCAGCCCCTGGAAGTACGGGACGGCGGCACGGGCATCGCGCCGGGCGTCGCTGAGAAAGCGCTCCAGCACGGGCGCCGAGAACAGCTCGGGAAGCCACGGCACAAGTGAAGCCTCTCACACGGATGCGGTCGTTCCGGGCGGGGTCGCCGTGATCTGGTCGCGACGTCTGAGCGCCGGCGCGGTGGTCCCTAGGCCGATAGGGCGCTGTGCTCGGGCAGAGCATCTCGCAGGGCGACGCGAGACGTGATGTCGAGCTTGATGAAGATCTTGCGCAGATGCCATTCGACCGTGCGCGGGCTGATGAACAGCCGCGCGCCGATCTCCGGGTTCGAGAGCCCGTCGCGCGCGAGTTGCGCGATCTGCTGCTCCTGGGGCGTGAGATCGTCGCGACTCTCCAACGTGCGCTTGCGGGCGGTCTCGCCCGTGGCGCGCAGTTCGCGCCGGGCGCGCTCGGCGAACGCCTCGAGGCCCATGTCGCCGAGCATGTCGTGCGCGGTGCGGAGCTGCTCGCGCGCGTCGACGCGGCGGCCCGCGCGGCGCAGCCATTCGCCGTAATTGAGGTGAGCGCGGGCAAGATCGGTTCGGCTGCCAGGCTGTCCGAGACATTCGATCGCCTCGCGGTACAGCCGCTCCGCGTCCGAGCCCTCCGTCAGCAGCGCGCGCGAACGCGCCTCGAGGCCGTGTGCCCAGTCGGTGCCGGAGATCCCGGCTCTCTCGCTGAGCCGGCGAAGCGCGGCGGTGGCGTCGTCGACGGCGTCTGCGCGAGCGGCCGCCTCGACCAGCTCCGGCAGAGCCCACGGCGGCCGACCGACCGGTTCGAGATCCTCGAGAATTCGCCGGCCACTGCGCAAAGCGTCCCCGTATCGGCCGAGGCCGTTGTTCAAGAGCAGGCTCGCAAACTCGACGACGACCACGCCGAGCCCGCGCGACTCGGGCGTCAGCTCCGTCCGCGCCCGTTGGATCAACTGCCGGCCGTCCGCCTCGTGCCCGCGGTATGCGGCCATCACCATCGAGACGTGGGCCAGCGGCTCGCGGCGGGTGGCGTCGACCGCGGCGTCGACCTCCCGCATGAGCGCGGCGGCGGCCGCGAGCTCGCCTTGGCGCATGTGGATACCGATGAGCTGCGCCAAGGTCTCGGGCAGCACGGCAAGCGCACCGGCCTCCCGCGTGAGGCGAACGTGCCGGTTGGCGAGCGCCAGCTGGATGTCGTGCTCCCAGAGGGCGGACGCGACGTGCGAAGCGAGCCACCCCCAGCCGAGTCCTACGTCGGCGGAGATGTCGTCGCTCGCGAACGCCGGAAGCGCGAGACGGAGCGTCTCCGCGGCGGCGCTGTAACCCTCTGTGAGCTGGAGCGCCAAGCCGTCGAGCAGGAGGTCCGGCGGCCGCGGTGGGCCGGCCCGCCGTGCAGCGAGGGCAGCGCGGGCAACCTCGACGGGATCGCAGCTCCCCTTCGGGCCGAGATAGACCGTTGCGCCGAGAGCGTCCAGGTACGTCTCGCGCGCGCGATCGATGTCGATGGGCTCGAGCCGCTTCGCAGCGTCGAACAGCCGCTTGGCGGCGTCGTCTGCGCCCGAGCCGAACGCGACGCGGGCACGGAGAAGCTCTGCGCGGGCACGGCCGAGCGAGTCGAGCGGACCGGCCTCGGCGGTGACGACGGCGCGCAACGCCGCTCTCGGATCGCCGGCCTGGCGCTCCGCCTCGGCCGCCGCCAACGCGCGCTGTGTTCGCCTCGCGGGTTCGGGCGTCAGCGCCGCTGCCTCCAGCAGGAAGGCCGAAGCCGCCGCGAGACCGCCGCGGGCCGCTGCTCGCCCCGCCGACCGCTCGAGCTCCGCGGCGACCTCCTCGTCGGGCGCCGCTGCCGCCTTGGCGCGATGCCACGCGCGGCGTTCGGTATCGGCCCGGGGATCCGTCGCGTCCGCGAGCGCGCCGTGAGCCGTGCGCCGATCCGCGGGCGCACCCGACCGGTAGACGGCCGACCGGACCAGCGGATGACGGAATCGCACCCGCGTCCCGATCTCGAACAGGCCCGCGGCCTGCGCGGCATCCGCGGCGCTGGGCGGGATCCCGAGCATTGCGGCAGCGCGCCATAAGAGAACCGGCTCGCCGAGCGGCTCGGCGGCAGCGAGCAGCAACAACGACCGGGTGTCGGCCGGCAGCGCCGCCAGTCGCCGCGCGAAGCTCTCCTCCACACGGCTCGCCAGTCCAGCGTCCGGATCTCCGAACCCTCCGGCCAGCTGAGTGGGAGTCAAGCCGCGAGGCAGCTCGAGCAGCGCGAGAGGATTCCCCTTCGTCTCGGCGACGATCCGCTCCATGACCCGCTCGTCCAGCCGACCGCGCAGCGCCGAGACCAACAGCGCCCGCCCGTCTTCGTGGGAGAGGCCGCGCACGTTCATCTCCGGAATGCCGGCGAACTCGGATCGCGGCTCACGAGCGGCGAACACCAGCGCGACCGACTCGGCCACGAGCCGGCGAGCAACGAACGCGAGCACCTGCGACGACGCGGCGTCCAGCCACTGCGCATCGTCGACGAGGCACACGAGCGGGCGCTCTTCAGCCGCCTCCGAGACAAGCGTCAGCGCGGCTAGGCCCAGGAAGAAGCGATCCGGCGGAATTCCCTCCGTCACCCCGAATGCAGTGCCGAGCGCTATGCGCTGCGGAACCGGCAGGCGGTCGAGGCGATCCAGCAGCGGCGCGCAGAGCTGGTGGAGCCCCGCGAACGCGAGCTCCATCTCCGACTGCGCGGCCGAGGCGGTGACCACGCGGCACCCTGAGGCACGGTCGCGCAGATACTCGAGGAGCGCCGTCTTGCCGACGCCCGGGTCGCCACGCACGACGAGGGCGGTGCTGCGTCCTTCCCGGAGAGCTCCGAGCAGTCGATCCAGCTGCTGGCATTCGAGCTGGCGACCGACCAACACCTGACCGCACCGTCCGCGCTCGGCTGTTCGAAGGGCTCGCTTCGCGAGCTCGGGGTGGCCACGAGGCCCAGCCGTCGAGGGTACACGCGACCCTTGGGCGCGACAACCACGGCCGGTTTTCGCCGTGATCGTCGTCTCGGCGCCGGTGCGGAGATCGACCGCCGCAAGCGGGGTCGCCGCGGCAGGCCCGGGGAACCGACCAGTGGGTCTCACGGGCGCGATGAGCTGCGCAAAGAGGGACTCTCGTAGCGAGCGCCGGCCCGGCGCGTCAGCAAATCGAGAGGAGATCGGATCTCAATGAATGCCGGATCGCCCCGACCAACCCGTCCACCATGGCGCACTCGCGGGGCCGGCCCTCCAGGCTCGTTTGCCGCGCCGGTCCGAGGACGACCTTCCATCGTCCCAGAGCGATCCTAGATCGCACACGGCGAGCCTCACAAGCTCGCGTCTCGCAGAAGAGATGGACGGCGGCTTGTCGACTCGAGCGGCTTGTAGCCGGACAGGCCGGGCGGTGCGACGCGTCCATTCTCAGCCTCCTGTCGGTCCGAAGCGCTCGGTCTTGATGCTGTCGGGTCGGTGGCCGCTCTCCACCATCAGATCCGCGGCCGCCTCGACGAACGAGGTCGGCCCGCACACGTAGATGCGCGGCCGCTCGTGCGGCCGCCACGCCACCGCATCGACGAGCGCGCGGTCGATGCGCCCGCGATGACCTGACCAGCCGGCGGGCCACGCCCGCGTCAGCGCGATCCGGACGTCGACCTCGTCGTAGCCGTCGAGGTCGAGCAGCTCCTCGCCGAAGATCGCCTCGTCGAGCGAGCGCGCGGAGTAGAGGAGGCGCGCTGCGACGGGCCGGTCCGCCACGAGCCAGTGGCGCAGCATCGCTCGCAGCGGGACGATGCCCGAGCCGCCGCCGATCAGCTGGAGCGGCCCGGGCAGCGACGCCTCCCAGACGAAGTAGCCCCCGATCGGCCCGCGCAGCTCCAGTACATCGCCGGGCTCGAGCACGTCCGTGAGGTACGGGGAGACCTCGCCATCGTCGAGCCGCTCGACCGTGAGGGTGAGGAGGTCGTCCTCAGGCGCCGAGGCGATCGAGTAGCTGCGCTGAGCCTGGTAACCGTCTTCGGCGGTGAGGCGGACGTCGACGTGCTGGCCGGCACGGTGGCCGGGCCACGCGGGCAGGTCGAGCACGATGCTCTTCGCCCGCGCAGTCTCGGCCACGAGGTCGACCACGCGAGCGAACTGCCAGGTCAGTCGCCCTGGTTGCGCTGTTCCAGCCACGGGTCGCCGTGGGTGTTGCTCATCGCCCCGCCACGATCGTACGCAACGCGACGCGTCGCGCCCGCAATCCACGGGCGCTATCGTCGCCCGATCGCGAGACCGTACGGCCATACTCCGATGGTGTGGAGGCCGAGATGAACAGGTTCAGCGCGGCAGTGGCCTCATGAGCGCCCACCGGGTCGTCATCATCGGCGGCGGCTTCGGCGGGCTGCAGGCTGCGCTCAAGCTGCGCAAGGCACCCGTGGAGATCACGCTGATCGACCGGCGCAACTTCCACCTGTTCCAGCCGCTGAGCTACCAGGTCGCGACCGGCGCGCTGTCGCCGGGCGAGGTCGCGTATCCGCTGCGGGCGGTGTTCAAGCGCAACCGCAACGTGCGCGTCGTCCTCGCCCAGGTCGACCGCTTCGACCTCGAGCGGCGCGAGGTGATCCTACGGCCGGTCGGCGATCTGCCGGCACCGGAGCCGGTGCCCTATGACACGCTGATCGTCGCCGGCGGCTCGCACTACTCCTACTTCGGCCACGACGAGTGGAGCGCCGACGCGGCCGAGGTCAAGTCGCTCGAGAGCGCGCTGACCGTGCGCGGGCGCATCCTCGCCGCCTTCGAGGCCGCCGAGCTCGAACGCGATCGCGAGCGGCGCCACGAGTGGCTGACGTTCGCGGTCGTCGGCGCCGGCCCCACCGGCGTCGAGATGGCCGGCCAGATCGCCGAGCTCGCCCGTGACACGCTGCGCAGCGACTTCCGCACCGCCGATCCCGGGAGCGGTCGCATCCTGCTCATCGAGGCCGCCGACCGCGTCCTCACCGCCTTCCCGCCGTCGCTATCGGCAAAGGCCCAACGCTCGCTGCGCCGGCTCGGCGTCACACCGATCCTCGACAGCACCGTCGTCGACATCGACCAAGACGGCGTCACCGTCCGGCACGGAGACGGCGCGACGCAGCGCATCGCGGCGAAAACCATCGTCTGGGCCGCCGGAGTGACCGCCTCCAGCCTCGCCGCGGCACTGGCTGAGCTCACCGGCGCCGAGCAGGACCACGCAGGTCGCGTGACCGTCGAAGCAGACCTCACGCTGCCCGGCCATCCCGAGGTCTTCGCGCTCGGCGACATGGTCCGCGTCCGCGACCGCGACGGCTCGGTGATCACCTTCCCCGGCGTGGCGCCGGTCGCCATGCAGCAGGGACGCTACGCGGCGAGCGCCGTCCGCGCCCGCCTGGAGGGCCGCGCCGCGCCGCCGTTCCGCTACCTCGACAAAGGCAACCTGGCCACGATCGGCCGCGCCGCGGCCGTCGCGGACATAAGGGGCGTGAAGCTGAGCGGCTTCATCGCCTGGATCACCTGGCTGGTCGTCCACCTCTTCTACCTGGTGGGCTTCCAGAACCGCCTGCTCGTCCTCATCCGCTGGTCCATCGGCTTCGCCACGCGCGGCCGCGGAACACGCCTGATCACCAACCCCCCGGACGCCGAGACCGCCGAACGCCCGGCCGCTCGCCCCGACGGCGCGGAGGATCGGCGCGCGTCTGCCGACCTCGCGTAGCAACGTCCACGCGAGGCCGGCTGCAGCCGTCACTCAGCGTCGAGGAACGCGCCGACGTCGGCATGGCGGCCGCTCGTCTGAGAGGCACGGGGCCCCGCCGTTCGACGGGCCGGCGGGGCCCCCATCGCTATCAGCGCTGGAGCCAGTGGCTCACGCGCTGTTCGAGTGCCGCGAGGTGCGCGACCTCATCGGGAAACCACCACATCGTGCGTCTCCTCCATGTAGCGGTCGGCCGCGGCGGTGGCCTGCTCCGAGGTGCTCCCGTGCTCGCGCGCGTGGAGGTACGGCGCGTACCAGTCCCACCAGTCGTGGGCCGGCGCGGCCTTCTCGAAGCGCCCGTGGTGCAGGGCCGTTTCGAGCAGAAGCCCCGCCAGCGTGCCGACGTCCGGCTCGTCCACCCGCCCGGGCAGCCGGTCCGTGACCTCCTGCAGCAGGAACTCGTTGCCGTCGGGGTCGCTGAACGACGCAAACGAGCCGTAGGACCGGCGCTCCGGGTCCACGCCGGGCTCGCGGCCGTGGCCGTCGGCGCTGAATCCCTGGCCGTGGAAGACCTCGGACACGTCGACGCCGCGCTCGATCAGCTCCGCGCGCGCCGCCTCGATGTCGTCGACGGCGAGGAGCAGCTTGCCGGCCGGCGCGGCGACGGCGGGCGTGATCCCGGTGCCAAAGATGATCGACGCCTGCGAGCCGGGCGGCGTGAACTGCAGGATGCGCATCGTCTCGCTGAGGACGAAGTCGGCGTCCTCGCGCCATCCGAGCGAGGCGTAGAACTGCTTCGCGCGCTCCGCGTCGGACACGGGCACGATCGCGACCTCGAGCTTCAGGTTCATCGACCGCGTCTCGGCGCCCGTGGTCTCCGTGGCGGGGTTCTCTGCGTTCGCGCTCATTGTGACCTCCCTTGCGGTTTGTTGGTGTCGATGACACGGTCGCGCGTTTCAAGCCTGGTCGCGCCCGTGTAAACCCCTGGCCGCCACAGGATCCCCGGGCCGCCATCCCTGGCCGGTCCGCCGGAACGGCTCATCGCGACCGGATTGCCTTCAGCGCGATCTTCCAGAAGCTCGCGGAGGAAAAGACGATCGCCGAGGCGGCGAGCGAGCTCGGGCTGACCCACGAGGAGCTAGTCGCAGAACTCGAGCCGACCGACGTGCTGACGGAGCGCGTCTGCGCGGCGCTCATGGCACGCACCGCGCTCTCGGTGCGCTACCCGGCACCCAGCGCGGCACGCATCTGCGGGCCGTGCGAGGCGATCCAGCGCCGCGTCCGGTCGGCCCTCGCCTCGCCGCCTTCGCGCCACATGCGGCCGAACGTCTCGTGCCCACCGTCGACAGCCGCGCGTACGACGCGGTAACAGCGTTCGTGGGTGTGGATCGCGGCGTCGACGACCCGTGACCGGTCGCGACGGGCGAGGCCGTATGCGTCGGTGAACATGCGTAGCCGGTCGAGCGACCGGCCGCGCAGCTCCTCCGGCGCGTCGCGCTCTTCGCGCAGCGGCGCCCAGAGCCGCGCGGCGCACGTGACGTCCCACACCGCGGAGCCCGGGCCGGCGAGATCGAAGTCGATCAGGCCGACGGCCACGCCGTCCGAGAAGATGACGTTGTCGAGGTTCGGGTCGTTGTGGCTGACGAGCCCCTCGCGGAAATCCGCCGGCACGAATTCGGGCCACGTCCGGCCGGAGGCGTCGAACGACGCGGCCGCGTCGTGGTAGCGGCGGAGGAGCTCGGCGACGCTGACCAGCGCCTCGTCGGTCAGCGCCCAGTCCGCGTACGGCTCGATCGCCGCCTCGCCGGGCAGATACGAGAGCACCTCGCGGCCGCGGTCGTCGACGCCGAGGAAGCGCGGCGCGCCGTCGAAGCCGACGCGCTCGAGGTGCTCGAGCAGCGCCCAGGTCGCGGCGCTGGTCGGCCGCCGCGGCCGCCGCACGGTGTCGCCGACGCGGGTGATGCGGCCGGCGTTGGTGAGCCCGCCGGGGAGGACGATCTCGCCGCTCACGCCCGCTGCAGGAGACCGCTCGCCAGCGCGGTGTGGGTGACGAGGCTCGTGATGAAGCCGCCTTTGATGCCGGCGTGGACGGCGTCGGCCTTCGCGGTGCCGTAGGCGACGGCGATGACGTCGGGCACGGCGTGGAGCTGCTCGGCGTCGATGCCGATCAGGCGGTCGGTCAGCGGCGTGGCGACGGGGTTGCCGTCGCCGTCGATCTGGACGCCCGACAGCTCGCCGCGCACCCCGAGGTCGTAGATCTCGCGCCGCTCGTGCTCGGTGAGCGCGCCGACGACCGTCGACAGCCCCTGCTGCCAGGCGCCGACGCCGATCACCGCCTTGGTCACGTCGGGGTAGCGCTCGATCGCGCGCGCGATGTCGGGCTGCGTCCGCAGCACGCGCGCGGTCGCCGCGTCCGGCAGCACCATCGGCGCGTAGTAGAAGAAGCCCTGGCCGTTCGACTTGCGCGCGAGGTCGCGCACGAGCTCGATCGAGCTGTCGTCGGACGGCAGCGAGAGCGCGCCGGTGAGCTGCACGACGTCGCACGCCGGCAGCCGCGTGAGCGACGTGCGCATGGCCATCAGCGAGCGCGCCCACGCCATGCCGAGGACGTCGCCCGGCTCGACGATCTCGCCGAGCAGCTCGGCCGCGGCGCGCCCGAGTGCCCCGCGCAGCAGCGCCTCGTCGTCCTCGGGGGCGTCGATCACGACGCAGTGGCGCAGGTCGTGCGCCGCGCGCAGGCGCACCGAGAGGTCGAGGTTGATCTCCCCGCGCGTGTCGAGCTCGATCCGCACGAGGCCGGTCGCGCGCGCCCAGTCGAGCATGCGCGCCACCTTGAAACGGCTCAGGCCGAGCTCGGCCGCGATGTCGCTCTTGCTCGCCCCCTCCAGGTAGAAGCGCCGCGCGACGGTCGCCGTGAGCACGAGCTGGGCAGGTCCCGCGGCCTCTCGATTGACGCTCATATGAGCATTCTGACGCTCAATTTGACAGAGAAGCTGTCGGTGCGCAAACATGCTCGGTCGAATGAGCGCGGTCGCGCTCATATGAGCAGGAAGGGAGGAGCGATGCCGTTGCGATGGGTTCTCGCGCTGGCGCTGCTCGGCGCCGCGGCGCTCGGCGGCTGCACCTGGGCGGGAGCGGGCGGTGGCACCGGCGACGGGACGGTGACGGTGGCGATCGTCGCCAATCCCCAGATGCGCGACATCCAGGAGCTGACCGGCGAGTTCGAGCGCGAGCACCCCGACGTCAAGGTCCGCTACGTCACGCTGCCCGAGAACGAAGCTCGCGCCCGCATCACGCAGGACGTGGCGACCAAGGCGGGCCAGTTCGACGTCGTGATGATCGGGACGTACGAGGCGCCGATCTGGGGTCGCAACGACTGGCTCACCGACCTCACCCGGTACGCGCGCAACGACCGCGAGTACGACGTCGACGACCTCATGCCGGCTGTCCGCAAGGGCCTGTCGGCCGACGGGAAGCTCTACGCCGTCCCGTTCTACGGCGAGTCGTCCTTCCTCATGTACCGCAAGGACCTGTTCGAGCAGGCCGGCCTGAAGATGCCCGAGCGGCCGACCTGGACCCAGGTCGCCGAGTTCGCGCGCAAGCTCAAGACGCCCGACCGCGCCGGCATCTGCCTGCGCGGGCTGCCGGGCTGGGGCGAGCAGCTCGCGCCGCTCGACACCGTGATCAACACGTTCGGCGGCCGCTGGTACGACGAGAACTGGAACGCCCAGCTCACCGCGCCGGCCACCGCCAAGGCGGTGAGCTTCTACCTCGACCTGATCAAGGAGGCCGGCGAGCCGGGAGCGCCCAACGCCGGCTTCAGCGAGTGCCTGACGGCGTACACCCAGGGGCAGGCGGCCATGTGGTACGACGCGACCGTCGCCGCCGGCTCGCTCGAGGACCCGAAGGTCTCGCAGGTGGTCGGCAAGAACGGCTACGTCGCGGCGCCGGTGGAGGAGACCGAGTGGTCGGGCTGGCTGTGGGCCTGGTCGCTGGCCATCCCGAAGACCGCGAAGGCACCCGACGCGGCGTGGGACTTCGTGAGCTGGGCGACCTCGAAGGAGTACATCCGGATGGTCGGCGAGCGGCTCGGCTGGGAGCGCGTCCCGCCCGGGAGCCGGCTGTCGACGTACGACATCCCCGAGTTCGTCGCGGCGGGCAAGGGCTCCGCCGAGGTGACGCTCGACGCGCTGAAGACGATCGACCCGAACAAGGCGACCAAGGACCCGGTGCCCTACACCGGCATCCAGTACGTGCAGATCCCGGAGTTCCAGGACCTCGGCACGCGGGTGTCGCAGCAGTTCGCGGCCGTGCTCGCCGGCAACAAGTCCGTCGAAGACGCGCTGCAGACCGCCCAGGACGAGGCCGAGGCGGTCGCCGACGACGGATACAAGGACTGAGGAGGACTCGATGGCTACGACAGCGACCTCGGCGCCTCGAGCCCTCGGGCGGCGCCGGCAGACCAGCAGCCTCTCGCAGGAGCGGCGGCGACGCCGGTCACCGCTGCTGCCCGCGCTGATCTTCACGATCATCATCACGCAGCTCCCGTTCCTGGTGACGCTGGTCTACAGCTTCTTCTCGTGGAACCTGCTGCGGCCCGGAAGCCGGGAGTTCGCGTGGTTCGAGAACTACCAGGAGGTGCTCACCGGCTCCCGGACCTGGCACGCGCTGCTGATCACGGTGCTGCTGACCGTCGGCGCCGTGCTCGCCTCGGTGCTCGTCGGCCTGGCCTGCGCGCTGCTCGTCGATCGAAAGTTCCTCGGCCGCGGCGTCTGCCGGACGCTCCTGATCGCGCCGTTCCTCGTCATGCCCGCGGCCGCCGCGCTGCTGTGGAAGACGACCATGCTGAACCCCGTCTTCGGCATCGTGAACTGGGTGCTCAGCCCGCTCGGCGTCGGCGATGTCGACTGGGCGAGCTCGTACCCGCTGTTCACGATCATCCTCGTGGAGACCTGGCACTGGGCGCCGTTCATGATGCTCATCCTGCTCGGAGGTCTCCAGAGTCAGGACCGCAGCGTGCTGGAGGCCGCGCGGGTCGACGGCGCCACGGCGGTCCAGAGCTTCCGGTTCCTGACCCTGCCGCACCTGCGCCAGTTCATCGAGCTGGGCGTGGTGCTCGGGTCGATCTACCTGGTCCAGACGTTCGACTCGATCTTCATGATCACCCAGGGCGGACCGGGCACGGCCACGACCAACCTGCCGTTCGAGCTCTACCAGACCGCGTTCCGCTCGTTCGACGTCGGCGAGGCGGCGGCGCTCGGCGTCATCGTCGTGATCCTCACGATCATCATCGCGACGTACGCGTTGCGCGTGATCTCGCGGCTGTTCACCGATCCCGTCGTGGCATCGCGGGTGCTCGACGTCTCTGCGTATCGCCGGAAGGAGGAGGTGGCGGCATGAGCGAGTCACGCATGGTCGGCAGCTCGCGCCTCAGCGGGACGGTGCTCGCGGCGCTCGGCTGGGCCGCGGCGCTGCTGATGTTCTTCCCGGTGTTCTGGATGGTGCTGACGGCGTTCAAGCACGAGCGCGACGCGTTCACCTCGCCGCCGAAGTTCATCTTCGAGCCGACGCTCGAGCAGTTCGACGCTGTGCTCAGCGGCGGCCTCGAGGCCGCGCTCCTCAACTCGCTGTGGTCGACGGTCGGGTCGACGGTGCTGGTCGTGGTGCTGGCGCTGCCCGCCGCGTACGCGCTCTCGATCCGGCCGGTGGAGAAGTGGACCGACGTGCTCTTCTTCTTCCTGTCCACGCGCATGCTGCCCGTGGTCGGCGCGATCGTGCCGATCTACATCATCGCGCGCGACATCGGCATGCTCGACAACATCTGGACGCTGGTCGTCCTCTACACGGCGATGAACCTGCCGATCGCGGTCTGGATGCTGCGCTCCTTCATGAGCGAGGTGCCGACCGAGGTGCTCGAGGCGGCGCGCGTCGACGGCGCGACGCTCCCGCAGGAGGCGCGCAAGGTGCTGTTCCCGATGATCGCGCCCGGCATCGCCGCGACGGCGCTGATCTGCGTGATCTTCGCGTGGAACGAGTTCTTCCTCGCCGTGACGCTGACCGCGGTGCGGGCCCAGACCGTGCCGGTCTACCTGGTCGGGTTCATCACCAGCGAGGGCGCGTTCTGGGCGCGGCTCTCCGCGGCGGCGACGCTGGCCGCCGTCCCGGTGCTGCTGTGTGGCTGGATCGCCCAGCGCTACCTCGTGCGCGGGCTCACGCTGGGGGCGATCAAGTGAGCGCGCTGGCCTCGTCGACGGTGCCGGGGCCGGCGTACGACCGCTCGCGCGTGACCACCGGCGTCGTGCACTTCGGCGTCGGCGGCTTCCACCGGGCGCACCAGGCCATGTACCACGACCGCCTCATGAACGAGGGCAAGGCGCTCGACTGGGGCATCTGCGGGGTGGGCGTCATGCCGGCCGACCGGCGGATGAAGGAGGCGCTCGACGCCCAGGACGGGCTCTACACGCTGGTGGTCAAGCACGCCGACGGCACGTACGAGCCGCGCGTCATCGGGTCGATCGTCGAGTACCGGTTCGCGCCCGACGACCCCGAGGCGGTGCTCGAGAAGCTGGCCTCCGAGGCGACGCGGATCGTGTCGCTGACGATCACCGAGGGCGGGTACGGCGTCGACGCCGGCGACCCCGACATCGCGCACGACCTCGAGCCCGGAGCGACGCCGCGCACGGCGTTCGGCTTCGTCACCGAAGGGCTGCGACGGCGGCGCGAGCGCGGGCTCGCGCCGTTCACCGTGATGTCGTGCGACAACCTGCAGGGCAACGGCGAGTTGTCCCGGCGCGCGTTCACCGCCTTCGCGCGCCTGCGCGATCCGGAGCTGGGCGAGTGGGTGGAGGGATCGGTCCCGTTCCCCAACTCGATGGTGGACCGGATCACACCGGTGACCACCGACGAGGATCGCGCCGAGGTGCGCGAGCGGTTCGGGATCGACGACCGCTGGCCGGTGGTGTGCGAGCCGTTCACCCAGTGGGTGCTCGAGGACGCGTTCTCGCTCGGCCGGCCGCCGTACGAGGAGGCCGGCGTGCAGGTGGTCGACGACGTCGAGCCGTACGAGCTGATGAAGCTGCGGCTGCTCAACGCCTCGCACCAGGCGCTCTGCTACTTCGCGTACCTCGACGGCTACCGGCTCGTCCACGATGCGGCGCAGGACCCGCTGTACCGGGCGTTCCTGCGCGGCTACATGGACGAGGAGGGAACGCCGACGCTGGCGCCGGTACCCGGCGTCGACCTCGACGAGTACAAGGCCACGCTGATCGAGCGCTTCTCCAACCCGGAGGTGCGCGACACGATCGCTCGCCTGTGCGCGGAGAGCTCCGACCGCATCCCGAAGTGGCTGCTGCCGGTGGTGCGCGCGCAGCTGGCGTCCGGCGGCCCGCTCGCGCACTCGGCGGCGGTGGTGGCGAGCTGGGCGCGCTACGCCGAGGGCGTCGACGAGCAGGGAGAGCCGATCGAGGTCGTCGACCGGCTGCGGGACGAGCTCGTCGCCATCGCGCGGCGCCAGCGGGAGGAGCCTGAGGCCTTCATCGCGAACCGGGAGCTGTTCGGAGACCTGGTCGACGACCGGCGCTTCGCCGACGCCTACCGGTCGGCCTTGCGCTCATTGCACGAGCGGGGCGCGCGCGCGACGCTCGAGTCCATCGTCAAGGGGTGATGCAGTCGTGGCTGAGATCCAGTTTAAGGAGATCACCAAGCGGTATCCGGATGGGTTTGAGGCCGTGAAGGCGATTGATCTGGATATTCGGGATGGGGAGTTCATGATTTTGGTGGGTCCGTCGGGGTGT
>Ga0081538_10003529_pt1 | contig 14721 bp, 11 predicted proteins | sample TabmetS5T2R1_FD_71022 | JGI IMG/M metagenome (GOLD analysis project Ga0081538, IMG submission 71022) | Tabebuia heterophylla rhizosphere microbial communities from the University of Puerto Rico - S5T2R1 | ecosystem: Host-associated > Plants > Roots > Rhizosphere ... | reverse complement strand
CTCCAGCTGCTGCCGCGCTCCTCCACCGGCGAGCGGATGAACCCCTACACCAGCATGTGGACCGGCGTGCACGCCGGCGACGGCCCCCAGGAGTTCCACCTGGTCCTGCTGGACAACGGCCGCACCGCCACCCTGGCCGACCCGCAGGGCCGCAGCGCCCTGCGCTGCATCCGCTGCTCGGCCTGCCTGAACGTCTGCCCGGTGTACGAGCGCACTGGCGGCCACGCCTACGGGAGCGTCTACCCGGGCCCGATCGGGGCCGTCCTCTCCCCCCAGATGACCGGGGTCGCCGACAACGCCTCGCTCCCGTACGCCTCGACCCTCTGCGGCGCCTGCTACGACGTCTGCCCGGTGGCCATCGACATCCCCCAGATGCTGGTCCACCTGCGCTCGCGGGTGGTCGAGACCAAGCGCGAGGCGGCCAGGACGCCCACGCCCGAGCAGGCGGTGATGAGCTCGGCCGCCTGGGTGATGGAGAGCCCGGCCCGCTGGACGGGGGCGCTGCGGGCGGCCCGCCTCGGCCGGCTCCTGGGCGGGCGGCGCCGCAAGATCACCACCCTGCCGCCGCCGCTGTCGGCCTGGACCGGCACCAGGGACGCCCCCCTGCCCCCGTCCCAGCCCTTCCGCGACTGGTGGGCCAAGCGCGAGCGCGCCCGGAGGCGGCGCCCATGAGCACGGCGGGCGCAGGCGAGGCCTCGAGCCGGCATGAAGGGGCGCCAGGCGGCGCCCGGGAGGAAGTCCTGGCCCGGGTCCGGGCCGCCCTGACCGGCGGTGACCCCCCGTCCCCGGTGGCCAGGAGCTACCGGACCGCCGAGGACCCGCCGGCCCTGGCCGGCGAGGAGCTGCTGGAGGTGCTGGTCGATCGCCTGGTCGACTACCGGGCCCTGGTCCGGCGCAGCACCACGGCGATGGTCGCGGCCACGGTCGTGGCCGCCCTGACCGAGCGCGGGGCCCGCCGCATCGCCGTCGCCGACGGCATCCTCCCCGAGGGCCTCGACCGCCTGGAGCCCGGCATCGAGCTCGTTGGCGACCGCCCGCCGCTCACCCCGGCCCAGCTGGACGGCCTGGACGGCGTGCTCACCGGCTGCGCGGTGGCCATCGCCGAGACCGGCACGATCGTGCTCGACGGCGGCGCCGGCCAGGGCCGCCGCGTCCTCAGCCTGGTCCCCGACTACCACCTGGTGGTGGTGACCGCCGCCCAGGTGGTGGCGACCGTGCCCGAGGCCCTGGCCCGCCTGGACCCGGCCCGCCCCCAGACCTGGATCAGCGGCCCCAGCGCGACCAGCGACATCGAGCTCGACCGGGTCGAGGGCGTCCACGGCCCCCGGACCCTGGAGGTCATCCTGTGCTCGTGACCGGGGCGACCTCGGACAGGACCATCTTCCTGCCGTGGAAGAGCCGGTACATGACCAGGCTCCAGAACAGCCCCCGGTCGGCTTGAGCAGCCCTTGGCCGTCCGCTTCCGCTCCCCCGCTTCCAGCAACCTCCCAGCAAGGCGTCAGCGGACGCCAAGGAACAGCCGTCAGAATGACGGCCATGACCATGTCCACGCCGGAGGCCCGGCTCCTCGTCGTCGAGGACGAGCCCAACATCCTCGAGCTGCTCTCGGCCAGCCTGCGCCTGGCCGGGTTCGAGGTGGCCACGGCCACCGGCGGGCTGGAGGCCCTCCAGGCCGCGCAGCGTCACCGGCCCGACCTGATCGTCCTGGACGTGATGCTGCCCGACCTGGACGGCTTCGACGTTGCCCGGCGGCTGCGCTCGGGCGACACCCGCACCCCGGTGCTGTTCCTGACCGCCAAGGACGCCACCGAGGACAAGGTGACCGGCCTGACCGTGGGCGGCGACGACTACGTCACCAAGCCGTTCAGCCTCGAGGAGGTGATCGCCCGCATCCGGGCGGTGCTGCGCCGGGCCCGCTCCGGCGGCCCGCCCCCGCCCCCGACCCGGCTGCGTGCCGCCGACCTGGAGCTGGACGAGGAGAGCCACGAGGTCTGGCGGGCCGGCCGGCGGGTTCAGCTGTCGCCGACCGAGTTCAAGCTGCTGCGCTACCTGATGGCCAACGCCGGGCGGGTGCTGTCCAAGGCCCAGATTCTCGACCACGTGTGGAACTACGACTTCCGGGGCGACTCCAGCATTGTCGAGTCCTACGTGTCGTACCTGCGCCGCAAGGTCGACATGGTCGAGCCGCGGCTCATCCACACCATCCGCAGCGTCGGCTACGTCCTGCGGCTGCCCGAGCGATGACCCCGCGGCCGCTGGCCACCGGCCGGCGCCTGGCCGCCCGGACCCCGCTCCAGGTCAAGCTGATCGTGGCCACCCTCGCCCTGGTCGCTATCGCCCTGGTCGTGATCGGGCTGGCCAGCGTGGCCGCCCTGGACGGCTACCTGGTCGGCCGCCTCGACAGCCAGCTCGAGGCGGTGGCCCGCCAGCCCACCCGGCCGCCGGGCGAGTTCCGGCGGGACCCGGAGGGCCGCGGTTCCGGGCCGCCCAGCCCGTTCCTGATCCAGTACCGCGACGCCGACGGCAAGGTCGTCGGCACTGTCAGCGCCCCGCTCGACGAGGGCCAGCCGCCGGAGGTGCCCGACGACAGCGCCTGGCTGGCCGCCAACGCCGGCGAGCCGGTCACCGTCCCGGCCGCCGGCGGCGACGGCCGCTGGCGGGTCCTGGTCCAGGAGACGGGCCCGGGGACCAAGGTGGTGGCGGCCAGCCTGGAGGGGATCGACAGCACCACCCGCCAGCTCCGGGTCATCGACCTGGTGGTGAGCCTGGTCGTGCTGGTCGCGGTGGCCGGCGTGGGCGCGGCCATCGTCCGGGCGTCCTTGCGCCCGCTGGTCGAGATCGAGCAGACGGCCAGGGCGATCGCGGCCGGCGACCTGACCCGGCGGGTGCCCGAGCGCGACCCCCGCACCGAGGTCGGCCGGCTCGGCCGGGCCCTCAACACCATGCTGGCCCAGATCGAGTCCGCCTTCGGGGCCAGGGCCGCCTCCGAGGCCAGCGCCCGCCGCTCCGAGGAGGCGGCCCGGCGCTCGGAGGACCGGATGCGGCGGTTCGTGGCCGACGCCAGCCACGAGCTTCGGACCCCCCTCACCACTATCAGGGGCTTCGCCGAGCTGTACCGGCAAGGGGCCGGGCGGGACCCGGCCGAGCTGGACCGGCTGATGCGGCGGATCGAGGACCAGGCGGCCGGGATGGGGCTGCTGGTCGAGGACCTGCTGCTGCTGGCCCGGCTCGACCAGCAGCGCCCGCTGGAGCGCAGCCCGGTGGACCTGCTCGCCCTGGCCGCCGAGGCCGTCAACGACGCCAGGGCGGTCGCCTCCGACCGGCGGATCGAGCTGGTGCTCGGCAGCGGCGAGGGCGACGGCGACGTGGCCACCGCCCTGATCGTGCTGGGCGACGAGCAGCGGCTGCGCCAGGTGCTGGCCAACCTGCTCGGCAACGCCCTCACCCACACCCCGGCCGGCAGCCCGGTCGAGGTCCGGGTCGGGGCCGCGCCCCTTGACGGCCGGCCGGCGGCGGCCGTCGAGGTCGTCGACCACGGCCCCGGGCTCACCCCCGAGCAGGCCGAGCGGGTGTTCGAGCGCTTCTACCGGGCCGACCCGGCGCGCTCCCACGCCGACGGCGGCACCGGGCTCGGGCTGTCCATCGTGGCCGCCCTCGTCGCCGTCCACGGGGGCACGGTCCAGGTCGACAGCGTCCCCGGCCGGGGCGCCCGCTTCCGGGTCGTCCTCCCCCTGGCCCCCGACGCCGTCGCCTGAACTCCCAGGAACCTCCCAGGCACGACCCAACTGGTCCCAAGGGGCGAGCCCCAGCATCGGGGGCATGCAGCTACGAGTCGGAGACCAGCCGGCGGCCGTGCGGACCCTCGCGGGGGTGGGTGGCCAGCTGGTCGAGATCGTCGTCCCGGTCCACAACGAGGAGCGGGTGCTGGAGGCCAGCATCTGGCGGCTCCACAGCTACCTGACGGCCAGCTTCCCGTTCAGCTTCCGGATCACCATCGCCGACAACGCCAGCACCGACGCCACCTGGCTGCTGGCCAAGCGGCTGGGTGAGCGGCTCCCCTGGGTCCGGGCCGTCCACGTCCCGCAGAAGGGCCGGGGCCGGGTTCTGCGGCAGGTCTGGGGGGCCAGCGACGCCGCCGTGGTCGCCTACATGGACGCCGACCTGTCCACCGGCCTGGAGGCGCTGCTGCCCCTGGTCGCGCCCCTGCTGTCCGGCCACAGCGACCTGGCCATCGGCACCCGCCTGGCCAACGGCGCCGCCGTGGTCAGGGGGCCGAGGCGGGAGCTGATCTCGCGCGGCTACAACCTGCTGCTGCGGACGGCCATGCGGGCCCGCTTCAGCGACGCCCAGTGCGGCTTCAAGGCCGGCCGGGCCGAGGTCGTGCGGGCGCTGCTCCCGGCCGTCGAGGACCAGGCCTGGTTCTTCGACACCGAGCTGCTGCTGGCCGCCCAGCGCGGCGGCCTGCGCATCCACGAGGTCCCGGTCGACTGGGTCGAGGACCCCGACAGCCGGGTCGATCTGCTCCAGACGGCCCTGGACGACCTGCGCGGCCTGGCGAGAGTTGCTCTGAGGAGACGAACGAGATGACCACCACCGCCCGGCGGCTGTCCCTGCTCGGCCTGCTGGCCGCCACCGCCCTGCTCTACCTGTGGGCTCTGAGCGCCTCGGGGTGGGCCAACGACTTCTACTCGGCCGCCGCCCAGGCGGCCAGCCAGAGCTGGAAGGCGTTCTTCTTCGGGTCCTCGGACGCGGCCAACTTCATCACCGTCGACAAGCCGCCGGCCGCGCTGTGGGTCATGGGCCTGTCGGCCCGGCTGTTCGGGGTCAGCTCCTGGAGCCTGCTCGTGCCCCAGGCGCTGATGGGGGTGGCGACGGTCGCGCTGGTGTACGCGACCGTGCGCCGGTGGTTCGGGCCGGCGGCAGGGCTCCTGGCCGGGGCGGTCACCGCCCTGACGCCGGTGGCCACCCTGATCTTCCGGTTCAACAACCCCGACGCCCTGCTGGTCCTGCTGCTGGTGGCCGGGGCCTACGCGGTCGTCCGGGCGCTGGAGCGCGGGGCCACCCGCTGGCTGGTCCTGGCCGGGGTCTGCGTCGGGTTCGGCTTCCTGGCCAAGCAGCTCCAGGCGCTGCTGGTCGTGCCCGCGTTCGCGCTCGTCTACCTGGCCGCCGCCCCCGTGTCGCTCGGCCGCCGGCTGGGCCAGCTGGCCGCCGCCGGGGCGGCCATGGTCGCCTCGGCCGGCTGGTGGGTGGCGATCGTCGAGCTGCTGCCGGCGTCGGCCCGGCCGTACATCGGCGGCTCCCAGACCAACAGCGTCCTGGAGCTGACCTTCGGCTACAACGGCCTCGGCCGGCTCACCGGCAGCGAGACCGGCAGCGTCGGCGGCGGCCCCGGCGGCGGCTGGGGCCAGACCGGCTGGGGCCGCATGTTCGGGGCCGAGGTCGGCGGCCAGGTCGCCTGGCTGCTCCCGGCGGCGCTGCTCCTGCTGGCGGCCGGGCTGTGGCTGACCCGGCGGGCGCCGCGGACCAACCGGGCCAGGGCCGCGTTCGCCCTGTGGGGCGGGTGGCTGGTCGTCACCATGCTGGTCTTCAGCTTCATGCAGGGCATCTTCCACGCCTACTACGCCGTCGCCCTCGCCCCGGCGGTTGGCGCGCTGGCCGGCATGGGCGCCACCGGCCTCTGGGAGGTGCGGCGCCGCCCACTGACCCGCTGGTGGCTGGCCGGGACCGTGGCCGTGACCGCCATCTGGTCGTGGGTGCTGCTGCGGCGCACGCCGGGCTGGCACCCCGAGCTGGCGCCGCTGGTGCTGCTCGCCGGGTCGGTCGTGGCCGGCCTGATCGCGGCCGTGCCCTGGGAGCGGCAGGGCGTCACCGGCCTGGCCGGCCGAACCGGCCGGCGGCTGGCCGCGGCCGTGGCCGGGGCCGGGCTGCTGGTCGCGCTGGCCGGGCCGGCCGCCTACTCCCTCGACACCGCCGCCACCGCCCACGGCGGCGCCATCCCCTCCGCCGGGCCGGCCGTCCAGGGAGTGGGGCCCGGCGGCGGGCCCAGGATGGGCCGCTTCGGCGGTCCCTCGCCGGGGCTCGGCCGCGGCAACTTCTTCGGCCAGGCCCCGGGCGGCATGGGCCCGGGCGGGTTCGGCCAGGCCCCGGGCGGCACGGGCGGGCTGCTCGACGGCGGCACGCCCGACGCCGAGCTGGTGGCGCTGCTGACCCAGGACGCCGACCGCTACACCTGGGTCGCGGCGGCGGTCGGGTCCAACTCGGCCGCCGGTGTCCAGCTGGCCACCGGCCGGCCGGTCATGGCCATCGGCGGCTTCAACGGCAGCGACCCCGCGCCCACCCTGGAGCAGTTCCAGGAGCTCGTGGCCGAGGGGAGGATCCACTGGTTCCTCGGCGGCGGCCGCATGGGCCGGTCGATGGGCGGCAGCGACACCGCCCAGCGGATCAGCGAATGGGTGGCCCGGAGCTTCCCCGCCACCTCGGCCGGCGGGACGACCGTCTACGACCTGTCAAATACGATCGGTCAAACCGGCTGACGCTCACCACCAGCCCTGGCGCTTCGTCCAGCGCAGCAGCGTCCCCGACAGGGCGACCATGATCGCCAGGACGATGGCGAGCTGGCCCCAGTGGGTCGACTCGTTGACGATGATGTTCATCCCGTAGACCGAGGAGATGGCCGTGATCGGCAGGGTGATGGCGGCGATCACGGCCAGGCGCTCGGCGGCGATGGTCATCTTGGTGTTCGTCATCGCCTGGTGGAACTCGATCACCGCCTGGAGGAACTCGGTCTCGCCGTCGGCCATGCCCTTGATCCGCTCGAACTGGTCGGCGATGTCGGCCACCAGCGGCTGGGCCTCGGCAGGCACGAACCGGGTCAGGTTGGCCAGCCGCCCGTAGATCTCGCGGCTGAGGGCGGCCATGGTTCGGACCGCGATCAGCCCGTGGCGGGCCCGGAACAGCTCCTCCAGGAACTCCTCCGGGTCCTCCTTCTCCTCGTCGATGACCCGCTGCTCCAGCAGCCCGACCTCGAGGGCGAGGATCCCGAGGAAGCCCTCCTGGTGGCGGATCATGGCCGAGACGATGGCGTGCGACAGGTCGAACGACCTGGTGGGCCGGAAGCGCCCGGCCTCGATCCGCTTGAGGACCGCGTTCGTCTCCCGGAACGCGAGCTCGGGGAAGACCTCCGGGTCGAGCGGCCCGTGGACGGTGACCAGGTAGCCCTGGCCGACGAACTGGTCGAGCTCCAGGTGGTGCACGTGCCCGCCCTTGCCCAGCTCGGGCGAGTGCAGGGCGGTGAACACGTGGTCGGGGTAGACGTGGACCTTGGGGACGTGGTTGCGGTTCTCGCAGTCCTGGATGGCCAGCGGGTGGAACTTGAACACCTCGGCCAGCAGCCGGTGGGCCTCCTGGTCGACGCGGGGGATGTCGACCCAGACCAGCCCTTCCCGGCGCTCGAGGAGCTCGGGCACGTCCTCGACGGTGCACGTGGAGACCCCGGCGTCGGTGATCAGGTGGACGTCCATCCAGCCGCTCCTTCCCGGCCGCCCCTCCTGGGCCGCACGCTGTCTATTGTCGCAGGTCAGCGGTGTCGCACGCGCCGGGCGTCCGGCCCCCGCTCCAGGTCGATCTCCCGCAGCAGCCGGTCGACGTTGGCCAGCAGGCTGCCCTGGATGTGCCACAGCTCCAGGTCGGTGCGGGCGTCGACCAGCATGAGCTCGGCCAGCACGTCGCGGTGGGTGCGGGCGATCTCGAGGGCGATGTGCAGAGGAACGGCCTCGCGTGGCGGGCCGGCGACCTCGGGCGCGACCAGCTGCCCGAAGGCGGCCACGCCGCCGCCGAGCTCGACCAGCAGCCGGCCGAGGGCGACCAGCAGCTCCGGCCCGGCCTGGCCGGTCGCCTCCACCCGCTCGGCCAGGTCGGCCAGGTCGAGGGTGATCGCCCGGACCTGGACGGCCGCGTGCTCGAGGGCGGCCAGGGCGGCGCGCAGGCTGGAGGCGCCCTGGCGGACCCGGCGCTGGCGGGGGTTGAGGCGCAGGCTCTCCTCGCCCCGGGCCAGGGCGAGCCGGGCCGCCCGCAGCGGCCGGTCCAGCTCCCGGGCCCGCTTCTCCCAGGCGCGGGCCTGCTCGCTCGACCAGCCCTCGGTCAGCTCCTCCCCCATCGAGGTCAGCAGCTCGGCCATCTCCGCGGCCAGCTGGCCGATGGCGTCGCCGGCCGGCTGGACGTACACGGGCGGCCGGAGCGCGAAGCTGACGACCACGCCGGTGACGGCGCCGATGAGGGTCTCCACCACCCGGGAGAGGGCCGCCGTGCCGGCCTGACCGGCCACGGCCAGCACCAGCATGGCGCTGATCGGGACCTCGAGGGTGTGGTCGCCGAGGCGCAGGATCGTCCCGATGACCAGCGCCGCGAAGATGACGATGCCAAGGCTCCACCAGGTCAGCCCGACGAAGTTCGAGAGGGCCACGGCCACCAGCACGCCCGCGACCACGCTGCCGACCCGCTCGATCCCGCTCTTGACCGTCTCGAAGATGGTCAGCTGGGCCACCAGCAGCGCCGTCAGCGGGGCCAGCAGCGGCGGGACCTCGTCGCCGAGCAGCCACACGGCCAGCACGTAGGCGAGCACCGCGGCCAGAGTGGTCTTGGCCGTCCGCCAGCCCGGCGGGTCGCCGCCTCCCCGGTACCTCGCCCACAGCGCGTGGGCGGTCATTCGCAGCCGGTTCACGACGTGCCGGCCAGCCTCGCCGCCAGCGCCTCCGGCGAGGCCACGTCGGGGACGATCCCGATCCGCTCGAACAGCGCCACGGCCCGCTCCCGGGCGGCCGGACGCTGCCCCGGCTCGCCGTGCCGTCCCAGGATGTCGAGGGCCAGGGCCTGCTCGTAGGGCATCTGGAGCCGCTCGGCGGCGGCCAGGGCGGCCCGCCAGTCCCGCCTGGCCCGCGGCGCCCGGCCGTCGGTCCAGGCGATCAGGCCCCGGTGGAGCAGGGCCCGCGGCCGGCCGATCGGGAACACCCTGGCGAAGCGGCCCAGGTGGCCGACGGCCTCGGTGGCCATGGCCCGCCACGGCCCGGTCTCGCCCTCGCCCCGGCCGCGGTGGTCCAGCCACAGGGCCAGGGCGACCTCGGCGCTCATCGCGTACAGGTCGAACCAGTAGCACTTGACCACCGGCCGGGCGGCCTGCTCGAGGGCCTGCCGCAGCTGCTCGACCGCTGCCGGCCGGTCCCCGAGGTGGACGGCCAGCAGGGCCTCGGGGGCGGGCGCCCGGCGCCGGCTCAGGGCCGCCGCGGCCTCGGCCAGGTCGCCGACGCGCAGCCCGGCCACGCCGTGGCCGGCCACCGCCCAGGCCCGGACCTGGGCGTCGCCGCTGTGGCGGCCGAGCCGGTCCAGCTCGGTCAGCATCGGCCGCACGGCCGCCAGGTCGCCCTGGAAGTACCGCTCCCAGATGGCCAGGCCGGTGAGCTCGGCCAGCCGGCGCGGGTCGCCGAGGCGGCGCACGATCGCGGTCGCGTCCTCCACGTGCTCGCGGACCTCGGCCCAGCGCCCGATCCCGAGCTTGTAGAGGGCGGCCGACTGGAGCACCACCGCCCTGGCCGACGGGTCACCGGCCCCCTCGAGAGCGGCGAAGGCGTGGCGCAGGTAGCCCTGGGCGACCCGGTGGCGGCCCAGCAGCCCGGCCCCGACCGAGCAGGCGGCGGCCAGCCGGGCCTCGTTCGAGCGCGACCCGGCCGCCTCGGCCAGGTTGAGTCCTTTGACCGCCTGGTGCAGCGCCCTGGCTCGCCGGCTGGCGTGGTACTCGACCAGGAACAGGCGGTCGTAGACCTCGGCCGCCTCCTCGAGGGCGGCCCGGGCCTCGGCCGACCGGGCGACCAGGGGACGCGGCCAGACCCGGTTGCGCAGCTGCTGGCCGGCCTGCCAGGCCAGCTTGCCAGGGAGCCGGCGGCCGCTGGCCGGGGTCCGGCGCCCGAGCAGGGCCAGGGCGGCGTGCAGGTGCTTCTGCTCCAGGGCGAGCTGGCCGAGGCCGAGGTAGGCGTCGCCGAGCTGGTGCTCCCAGCTGGCCCGGCGGATCGTGCCGGCGTCCGGCGTGCCCTGGCCCTCGGCGGGCGGGCCGCCCCGGACGGCGTCGTCGACCTCGAGCAGGGCGGTGAAGAACCGGACGGCCTCGGCGTAGGCGCCCTCCCGGAGGGCCTCGGTGCCGGCCTGCTCCAGGTAGTGGACCGCCTTGGCGGGCACGTCGGCGAGCCGCCAGTGGTGCGCCAGCAGGGCCAGGTCGCCGCCGCTGGAGCGCTCGTACCACTCGGCCACCGAGCGGTGCAGCTGGCGGCGCTGGGACAGCAGCATCAGGTTGTAGGCGGCCTCCTGGACGATCACGTGCTTGAACAGGTAGCTGAGGTCGGGCTCGGGCGTGTCCAGCATGGTCAGGTCGGCCCGCTCGATCTCGTTCAGGTCGGCGGCAAGGGTCCGGGCGACCGCCTGGCGCAGGGGGTGGACGTCGCGCAGGATGGCGACGGCGAACACCCGGCCGATCACGCTGGCCACCTTGACGGTGAGCTGCTGGGTGGGGCTGAGCCGGTCGATCCGGCTGGTGATGGCGCCGTGCACGGTGTGGGGCAGGCGCCTGGCCAGGACGTCGGGGATGTCCGAGAGCAGCTCGACCCGGCCGCCGGCCACCCGGACCAGGCCGGCGTCGCGCAGGGCGAGGGTGAGCTCCTCGGTGAACAGCGGGTTGCCCTCGGCCTTCTGCTCGACCAGGCGGGTCAGGACCTCGGGGACGTCGCCGGTCCCGAGCCGGTGACCGACCAGGGCCTCGCCCGCCGCCGCCGACAGCCGGCCCACGACCAGCTGGTCGATGTTCGGCGCCCGCAGCAGCCGCCGGTAGGCGGCCCAGGCCAGCTCGTCCTCGACCGTCCCGCCCTCGGCCCGGGGACGTGTGGCCACGACCAGCAGCAGCGGCAGCCGTTCCCGGCTGAGGGCCAGGACCATCCCGGTCGAGGCCGAGTCGAGCCAGTGGGCGTCCTCGATCACGAGCACGGTCGGCTTGTCCCCGACGACCGCCCGCAGCAGCAGGACCAGCAGGTCCCTGGTCCGGCCGGCCCGCCCCTGCCCGCTCAGCTGGCCGCTGGCCGCGCTCTCGGGCAGCTCCAGGTCGAGCACCGGGTTGAGCAGCGGCGCCAGGTCGCGGAGCTCGGGGTCCGGCCCGAGCAGGTCGAGCACCAGCCGCCGGCGGTCGGCCAGGTCGGCCCCGTCGAAGGCCGGGAGCCGGCCGAACAGCTCCGCCCAGGCATGCCACGGGGTGTTGCGCTCGACCGCGTCCCCGACTCCGGCCAGCACCGGCAGGCCGGCGGCGACCGCCTGGTCGACCAGCTCGGCCACCAGCCGCGACTTGCCCGCGCCGGGGTCGCCCTCCAGGACCAGCACCTGGACCACCCCGGCCCGGTCGTCGCCGTCGCCGTCGGCGGTGAGCCGGCGCAGGGCCTCCTCCAGCCGCTCCCGTTCCTCCTCCCGCCCGACCAGGGGGTCCCGGACCACTGGCCCCGGCCCCCGGCCGGCGGCCCGGTCGGGCCGCCCGGGGCGGTACACCGGCACCCGGCCGGACCAGCCCTTGACCTGCACCGGGGCCAGGGCCTCGAAGGACAGCGCGGAGCGGGCGGCCTCGGCGGTGGCGGCGTCGCAGAGGACGCCGTCGCCGGCCTCCTGCATCAGCCGGGCGGCCAGGTTCACCACCTGGCCGAGCATCGTGTACTCGCGCCGCCAGCGGCTGCCGACGGTCCCGCAGAAGGCCCGGCCGGTGGTCACTCCGATGGCGACCCGGCGGCCGAGGCCGGCCAGCGCCTCCCGCATGGCCAGCGCGGCCTGGACGCCCCTGGCCGGGTCGTCCTCGTGGGCCAGGGGCGGCAGGCCGAGGGCCGCCACCAGGGTGGTGCCCTTCTCGTCGACGCTGAGCTTGTTGATGCTGCCCTCGTAGCGGTACAGCGCGCCCTGGAGGGTGCGCATGACCTCGTCGGCCTCCTCGAGGCGGGCCCGGTGGTCCAGGTCGGGCAGGTTGGCGAAGACGACCGTGATGTCGCGCAGCTCGGCCAGCCACTCCTCGTGCCCGGCGACCAGCGAGGTCAGCATCGCCCGGGGCAGGTACGGCGCGACCAGCGCCGCCACCTCGGGCCCGCGCGGGACCGCCGGCGCGACCGCCGGCCGCGTGGGGATGCCCGGGTCGCGTTCGAGCAGATCGCGGGCGGGCTGGGCCAGCACCACCTGGCCGGGGCGGGCCCGCCCGAGGGCGCCGGTGGTCTGCGGCACCGCCGCCCCGGCCACCAGCAGCTCGCGCCGCTCCCGCTCTCCGCCGACGTCCAGCACCACCACCTCGCCGGCCCCGATCCCGATCCGCAGCGCCAGGGGGAGCCGCTCGGCGGCCGCGAACCGCGCCAGGGCCGCCTGCATGGCCTCGGCGCACCCGGCCGCGGCCGCCGTGGCCGCGGCCAGCCCGCGCCCGTCGAGGTCCCCGGCCGGCGCGGGCCAGCAGGCCAGCATCGCGTCCCCGGCGAACTTGAGCACGTCGCCGCCGGTCCCGGCGATCAGCTCCAGCAGCGGCGAGAAGGCCCCGTCGAGCAGGACGCGCAGCTCCTCGGCCCCGCCCGGCCCGCTGGCGGCCAGCCGCTCGGTGATGGCCGTGAACCCTGAGATGTCGGCCAGCAGCAACGCCCCGACCAGCCGGTCGGCATGCGCCCGGCCAGCAGCCTCCGACTCATCCAGCAGCCTCCGCACCAGCCGGTCCGGCAGAAAGCTGGCCAACGCCTCCGCATCCGAGGCCACCGCGATCAGCTCCCCCCTCCAGCCAGCGGCCCACGGCTCGGCCGCCCCCAACAGGATATGGGAGCCGGCCGGTCGCCGTCGCGGGCGGCAAACACCAGCGCCACCCGCTCGGCCTCGGACTCGACGCCGTTCGCCCGCGGCACCAGCATCCCGTTGGCGCGACCGGCGGCATGCTCCAGCAGCGCGGTCTTGCCGGCACCGACCTCGCCGCGGACCATCAGGACCCCACTGCGCGACCGGCGGGCGTCCGCGAGCAGCCGTTCGAGGACGTCGCACTGGGCGCTTCTGCCGTAGAGCATTACAAGGACGCTAGCCCGCCGGAGCGAGGAGGCACCATGAGTGACGACGCCCGCACCGCCCGCGACCAGCCCGGGGACCGCCCGTTCGGCCCGGACGCGGCCGCGATCCTGGCCACCGAGCACTGGAGCCTGCTCGGGTCGCGGTCACTGATCTGGAACGAGGCGATGAGCCGGACCTCGATCTTCCTTACCTGCTGTCGGCGTCGATCATCGCCCTGGCCCCTCGCCGCCGACGCCACCGGCTTCGGGGGTAGGACCACGACCCTGGCCCTCGTCCTGCTCCCGGTGGTGCTCCTGCTCGGCCTGGCCACCTACGTGCGCCTGGTGCAGATCAACGCCGGGGAGGCCAGGACGGTCCTGGCCATGAACCGCCTCCGCAAGGCCTACCTGACCATGGCCCCGGGGCTGGAGCCCTACTTCTCCACCGGCCACCACGACGACGCATGGGGCCTGGCGACCAGCTACCTGATGGCCGGGCCAAGGAGCTGCGGCCGCTGGCCCACTTCCTGGTGACCACCCCGACGATCGTCGCCACCGTCGACGCCGCCCTGGCCACCGTCATCGTCGTCCTGGCGGTCCAGGCCGTCGACGCCTCGACCGCGGCCGCGGTGGCCGCGGGCACGGTGGCGTTCGCGGTGGTGTGGGGGGCGCTGATGCCAATGCAACGAAGCAGCCTGGCGGCCATCCGGAGGACCAGGGAGCGGTTCCCGACCCCACCGAGCGACCGGTAGGACGGAGGGCAGGTTCTGGGTCAATGGGTCGGGGGTGCATTGGGGCCCATGCAGATACCTGGCACGGTGGGTCGGGGTGTTCGGGCCCTGTTATGTCAAGTTCCGGGCACGGTCGCCGGTGTGGCTCGCCGGGAACGTACGGCTGGGGCCAGGGCGGCGATTCCTCCGGCCAGGACGAGCAGGACCAGCAGGGCCCGACCGAGCCCGACCTGCTCGGCCAGCAGCCCGATGAGCGGCGGGCCGAGCAGGAACCCGCCGTAGCCGATGGTGGTGACGGCGGCGATGGCGTCGGCCGGCCGGTAGGGGGCCTCGCCGCCGGCGCTGACCGCCGCCGGGAACACCAGGCAGACCCCGAGGGCCCACAGGGCGGCCCCCACGTACGCGCTGGCCAGCCCCGGGCCGAGCACGGTGAGCAGCACCCCGGCGAAGCTGACCAGCCCCCCGGCCCGGACGGCCCCGTGGCGTCCGAGCCGCTCGGCCACGACCGTCCCCGAGAACCGCCCCGCCGCCATGGCCACGGCGAAGACCGCGTACCCGACGGCGGCCAGCGACGCCGTCGCCCCCCGCTCGTCGGTCAGGAACAGCGCCAGCCAGTCGGCCGCCGCCCCCTCCAGCGTGGTCGCGCAGATGGTCACCACCCCCACCAGCAGCAACCTCCCGGTCAGCACCCGCCGGGGGCTGCGGCCCTCGTCGTGGGGGCTGCGGCCCTCGTCGTGGGGGCTGTGGACAGCCGCGCGCCCCGCATCGGCCGTTCGGCTACGCTCCCCCTCCGGGGGGCCTGGCGCCGGGCCCGGTGGCTGGAGCGCGGCCCGGTCCTCGATGAAGCTGCGCAGCGAGACCATGACCAGGGCGACGCAGGCCACGGCGACGGCGGCGAAGTGGAGGACCAGCGG
>Ga0081538_10003528_pt1 | contig 14723 bp, 13 predicted proteins | sample TabmetS5T2R1_FD_71022 | JGI IMG/M metagenome (GOLD analysis project Ga0081538, IMG submission 71022) | Tabebuia heterophylla rhizosphere microbial communities from the University of Puerto Rico - S5T2R1 | ecosystem: Host-associated > Plants > Roots > Rhizosphere ... | reverse complement strand
GCCGCTGTCGTCGATGAGGCCGGACAGCGGGTAGCCGATGACCGACCACTTCTCGAAGTCGGGCCGCCCGGCGAGGGCGATGCGGTAGGCCTCGGCGCCGAAGCCGGTGACGCCGATGGCCAGCAGCGTGCCGAGGATGACGGCGTGCTCGGGCTTGGATTTGATGCGGATGCGGTACGGCCGCAGGACGTAGCGCCGCACGATGGCCCACCCGACCCCGACGACGAACAGCACCCCGGCCACGTCGGCCACCAGGGAGTAGCCCCGGTAGACGTCGCCGTGGAGGAACTTGGCGCTCTCCGGGAGCTGGTGGTCGATCTCGAGCACCGTGGTGACGGCCAGCAGCACGAGGAAGCTGAAGTAGATGAGCGAGTGCATGACGCCGGCCACCGGGTCCCGCAGCAGGGTCTGCATGTAGACGCCGGCGCGGAAGTCGGCCAGGCGCCGGCCCACGTTGGCTCGGGTGGTGCGGCGGTCGTCCGGCCCCCCCCGCTCCCAGTTGCGGACCCGCCACGAGAAGACGACGGCGCCGTAGACGATCAGCACCGGCAGCACGGTGTAGAACACGGCCTTCCAGGCCGATGGGACGTTGACGAACACGACGCGCTGGACGCCAGAGTCGTCGTGCCACTGCAGCACCGTGGCCACGACGCCGGATGCCACCACGAGGAGCGCGAAGGCGATGCCGATGCCGACCGCGACATGGGCGGGGCGGACCCGACGCGCCGGCGCCAGGGTGGTGCTGCGCTCGCCGGTGTCGTCGGCGGTCGTGGCGGTGCTCACGCCGCGGAAACCTATCCAACCCGGCCGCGGGCGTCGGAATCCGTCCCGGTGCCGGCGGCCGTCCGCCGCGGGCCGGGTGCGAGGTCAGCCGAAGGTCTGGCTGTCGAGGTCGCGCACCTTGCTGGCGAGCGCCGCGAGCATCTTCCGATTGAGGGCCGGCACCTCGTCGAGCAGCCCTGCGAACTCCCGCGGTCCCAGCACCAGGACGGTGAGCGGCGACTTGGCGGTGACGCTGGCCGTGCGCGGGCCGTGGTCCAGCAGCGCCAGCTCGCCCACGCAGTCACCCGGACCGAGCGTGGTGATCCTCTGGCCGCCCCGCGACACCTCGGCCTGGCCCTCCACGATGATGAACGCCTCGCGCCCGATTTCGCCCTGAGTGACGAACTGCTTGCCCTCGTCAATGGTCATCTCCACCGACGCTTTCGCGACCGATCGCAACTCCTTGGTCGTCGCGCCGGAGAACAGCGGGACGGTTGCGAGGTGGTCGAGGTACTTCTCCCGTGCCATGGCGGCGGAGCTTAGAGGCCCAGCGGAAGGGGCGCGCCGGAGTGGCCAACGCGTCGGGACCTGTTGCTGGAATGCAGCACGACAGCCGTTACAGAAAGTGTGACCCGCCTCCGGTCGGGGTACCCAAACGTGCAGCCGCTGTCCCGGTACGTCGTAACGAGCGAAGCGACGCTCAACCGAGGTGCCTGAACGGCGAAGGAATCACCGAGGAGGACCCATGGTTACGAGTACGGGTGTTCGGATCCCGCTCGCGAGTCTCATCCTGCTGCTCTGGCTGATCATTGGCGTCATCGTCGCGTTCAACGAGGGGTACGACCGCTTCGACACGTGGTCGCAGTTCGCGACCTTCCTTCTGGCTGTCGTGCTCTGGCCCATCCCCGCCACGGGTGGTGCGGTCGGCATCAGGTTCTGACGGCCTTGACGATCGGGGGCGCGGGTCATGGGGCCCGCGCCCCCGGCGCGTCGTGACGACTGGCTCGTTCCGGGGCGGTCAGCCGCCCGCCTGGCGGGCGACCGCATCGGCCGCGGCGGCGATCTCGTCCGGCGAGCGCAGGTAGCGCTCGATCGTGGGCTTCGCCACGAGGGGATGGAAGTCGTCGCCCAGCTCGTAGAGGAGCGGCTCCCCGGTGGGGATGTTGAGCTCCACGATGTCGGAATCAGAGACGCCGTCGAGGTGCTTCACCAGCGCCCGCAGGCTGTTGCCGTGCGCCGACACGAGCACGACCTGTCCGGCGCCGAGGTCCGGCACGATGTAGTCGTACCAGTACGGCAGCATCCGCTCGACGACGTCGGCCAGGCACTCGGTGTCGGGCACCAGCTCCGGCGGCATGCCTGCGTAGCGGGGGTCGTGGCGCACGTTGCGGGGGTCGTCCCGGTCCATCGGCGGGGGCGGCACGTCGTAGGAGCGCCGCCACAGCTTCACCTTCTCGACGCCGTGGCGCTCCGCGGTCTCCGCCTTGTTGAGGCCCTGCAGGCCGCCGTAGTGGCGCTCGTTGAGCCGCCAGTGTCGGCGAACCGGGATCCACGTTCGGCCCATCTCCCGCAGCGCCAAATCGGCCGTCCTGATGGCTCGCACCAGCACCGACGTGTGCACCACGTCGGGAAGCAACCCCCGCTCCACCATGAGGCGGCCACCGGCGATCGCCTGTGCCTCACCCGCGGGCGTTAGGTCGCAGTCGTACCAGCCGGTGAACAGGTTCTCGAGGTTCCACTCGCTCTCGCCGTGGCGGAGGAGTACGAGCGTGTGCGGCATCGGGGGGGTCAGTCGTTGCCCGGCCCGTTGTCCTGTGTGGTCTCCGTCTCCCGGAAGCGGCCGATCACCAGCGTGATGGTCGAGCCCTCGTCGACCTGCGTACCACCCGGTGGGTTCTGGCTCAGGACCCGGCCGTCCTGGTTGGGATCGTTGACCTCCTGATCGAGGATCTGCACCTCGAACCCCTGGAGCTGTGCCCGTGCGTTGTCCTCGGTGAGCCCCTCGACGTTGGGCACGCCCACCTGACCCCGGCCCGACGACACGAACAGCGTGATGGTTGCGTTGGCGGCCGCCTGTTGACCGGCCGGCGGGTCGGTGCGGATGACCTGGCCCTCCGGAACGTCGTTCGACGCCTCCTGTTGCGCCTGGATGTTCCCCGTGAACCCGGCGCCCGAAAGCGTGTTGCGGGCGTCGTTCTCGTTCTGGCCTCGCACGTCGGGTATCGCGATCGTGTCGGGCCCCGCCGAGTAGAAGATCGTCACCGTGGAGTTGACGGCGGCGTCGGCGCCGGCGGCCGGGTCGGTGCGGATCACCAGACCCTCTTCGATGTCGGCGTTCTCCTCGGCCCGTTGGCTCGGGACGAACCCCGCTTCGATCAGCAGCTGGCTGGCCTCGTCCACGGTGCGGCCGGTGACATCGGGCACCGTTGCCGTGTCGGGACCGGCGCCGATCGTGATGGTGACCTCAGACCCCTCCTCGACCTGCTCGTTGGCGGTCGGGTCCTGGTTGATGACCAGGTCGCGTTGCTCCTCGGTCGAGGCCTCCGTCGCCCGCGCCACACGGAGACCCTCTGCCTCGAGCTCCCGCTCTGCCTGGTCGGCGGACTGTCCCACGACGTTCGGGACCGTGACAAGGGTCGGATCGTCGCTGTCGTCCGCAAAGTTGCGGACCAGCAGGAACAGCAGCCCGGCGAGGATCAGCAGCAACAAGACGAGCACGGCAAGGAACCACCGGGACCGCTTGGGCTCCTCCTCGGGCTGCGTGTAGTCCTCGTACTGGCCGTAGTCGCCGTAGCCGTCGTCGCCGGACCAGCCCGTCACCACGGCGGTGCCGCTGTCGTAGCCGGTCGGTGCCATCACGTTGGTCGCGCTGGGGTCGATCGGCGGTGCCAGCACGGGCTCGGCCAGGATGCGCGCCCCGTCGAGGTAGCGCCGGAGGTCGGCGCGCAGGTCCTGTGCCGTCGGGTAGCGGTTCGCCGGGTTCTTCGCCAGGCACTTGAGCGTGATGGCCTCGAGGGTCTCGGGTAGCGCGGGGTCGATCTGCCGAGGGGGGACCGGGTTCTCCTGCACGTGCTTGTAGGCGATGGCCACGGCGCTCTCGCCAGCGAAGGGCGCCTGTCCCGTGGTCATCTCGTAGAGCACGCAGCCGAGGCTGTAGATGTCGCTGCGGGGGTCGACCGGCGCGCCGCGCGCCTGCTCTGGCGAGAAGTAGGTCGCGGTTCCCATGACCGAACCGGTCTTGGTGAGGTTCTGGTCCGAGTGGTCGCTTATCGCCCGGGCGATGCCGAAGTCGGCCACCTTGACGGCGCCGTCGGCGGTGACGAGCACGTTTCCGGGCTTGACGTCGCGGTGCACGACGCCATTGCGGTGGGCGAAGCCGAGCGCGGCGGCGATGTCGGCGGTGATCTCGGCGGCGCGGTTGGGGTGCACCCGCCCGTCGTCGCGCAGGATCTCGGCCAGGGTGTGACCCTCGACATACTCCATGACGATGAAGTAGGTGCCGTTGGCCTCGCCCCAGTCGAACACCGACACGATGTTGGCGTGCTGCAGGTTGGCGGCCGACTGCGCCTCACGGCGGAAGCGCTCGACGAATCCCGCGTCGGTGGCGAGCGCCGGGAACAGCACCTTCACCGCCACCGGCCGGTCGAGCATCTGGTCCCGGGCCAGGTAGACCTCGGCCATGCCGCCGCGCCCGAGCCGCCGGTGCAGCTCGTAGCGCCCGTTGAAGATCACTTGCCCCTGCTGCGACGACATGCGGACCTCAGGTTACGAGATGGGTGAAACCGGGCCCGAGTTCATGCCTCATTGCTCTTCACCCGAGTCGGAGTCCCCAGATTCCTGGCCAGACAGCGCAGCCGGCTGTTCCAGGGCCTGCCGCATCACCGCTGCGGCGATCGGCGCTGCCACTGTGCCACCAGTTTGCTCGCTCACGCCCGGCTGGGCCTCGACGATGACCGCGACGGCCACGCTGGGCGCCTCGCCGGGGGGTCCAGCGAAGCCGATGATCCAGGCGTGCGAGCTGTCGCTCGAGCCGATCTGGGCGGTGCCCGTCTTGCCGCCGACCTCGAAGCCCTCGAGGCCGTTGTCCAGGCGGCTGGCGGTGCCGTCCTGGACCACTGAGATCATCCCCTGGCGCAGCAGGTCCGCCGTCCCGCCGCTCATCGCCCGGGTCCAGACGTCGTCGTCGGCGATCCGGTCGACGACCTCGCCCTGGTCGTCCCGCACCTCGCGCACCACGTGCGGCGTCATGATCTCGCCGCCGTTGGCGACCGCTGCCGCCACCAGCGCCATCTGCAGCGGCGTGGCCCGCACGTCGTTCTGACCGATGGACGCCTGTGCGAGTTTCGGCGAGTCGTTCTCGAACTCCGGGGCAGCCGGGAACGACGACCCGGCGGGTCGCGGCAGGTCGATGGGCACGTCCTGGTTGAAGCCGAACGCCTGGGCCGTGTCGGCCATGGCGTCGGCGCCTGCGTCCTCGGCCCCCATCTCGGCGAAGGCCGAGTTGCACGACGCCTCCATGATCGGGAACAGCGTGCCGCCGCACGTCGCTCCGTCGAAGTTGCCGATCGGCCGCCCAACGGGCCGACCCCCGGCGCCGACCGGTTGGTACGCCTGGCGGGCCGGATAGTCCGGCTGGTCCTCGGTGACCCCCCCGCGCTCCACGCCGGCGGCGGCGGTGACGATCTTGAACGTCGAACCCGGAAAGAAGTTGTCCTGGTACGAGCGAGCCAGGATCGGCTTCTCGGGGTCGGCGTTCAGCATGTTCGACGCCTGCTCCGCGGCGTTGAAGTCGTGGGTGGCCAGCGCGTTGGGGTCGTACGAGGGAAACGACCACAGCGCCAGGATCTCCCCGTTGCGGGGATCGAGCGCTACCACCGATCCCTGGCGCTGGCCGAGCTCCTGGCGTGCCAGCTCCTGTACGTCGTTGCGCATCGTCAGCGTCAGGTCACCCACCCGCTCGCGGTCGACGAACAGGTCCGACAGCTCCTGCAGGTCGAAGTCGATCGTGCGGCCCGCCAGCTCGTCGTTGTAGCTCCTCTCGAGGCCCGTCGACCCCAGCTCGAAGGCGAAGTAGCCGGTGACGTGGGCGAACAGCTCGCCGGTGGGGTACTCCCGTTGCAGCTTGTACTGGTCGTTCGAGGGCACCGAGCGGGCGACCACTCTGCCGTCGGCGGTGATGATCGAGCCCCGGGGGCTGGAGAAGTCCCGCTCCACCTCCCGGTTGTTGGCGGGGTTGTCCTTGAGCTCGTCGGCCTGGAAGATGGTCAGCCGGTTGACCTGGACGAACAGCGCCGCGTAGCAGACCGCGAGGAACACCCCGATGTTGCGGATCTGCTTGCTCATCGGCGTGCCTCCGGCCCGTCAATGAGCAGTCGCCGCTTAGCGGCGAGCAATGCACTGTGCTCATGGTTCGTTCGCTGACGCTCGCTCACGTCCCGACCTCGGTCATCGACTGCGCCGCCAGCGCGTCGGACTGTCGCTCGGCCGAGTCGTTGGAGATGCGCAGGAGCAGGGCCAACAGCGCGTAGTTGGCCAGGAGCGACGAGCCACCGTAGGAGATGAACGGCAGGGTCACCCCCGTGAGCGGCAGCAGCCGCGTGACGCCGGCCATGATGATGAACGCCTGGAACCCGAGCAGCGTGGTCAGGCCGACGGCCAGCAGCCGCTCGAAGCCACGTGCCGCCTGCTGGGCGATACGCAGGCCGGCGCCGATCATCAGCAGGAACGCGATGAGAACCGCCGTGGCGCCCAGCAGGCCCAGCTCTTCGCCGATCGCGGCGAAGATCATGTCGCTCTCGACGACCGGGATCTTGGTCGGGGAGCCGAGGGCCAGCCCCCTCCCCGAGACGCCGCCGTCGGCCATGGCGAAGGCCGCCTGCACCACCTGGAAGCCCCGGTCCTTGCCCCAGGGGTCGAACCAGATGTCGACCCGCTCCTGCACGTGGCCGAACGCGTTGAAGGCGAACGCCGCGCCGCCGGCGAACAGGGCCACGCCCACCGCGAGGTACGAGACCCGCTCCGTGGCAACCCAGATCAGGACCAGGAACAGCGTGAAAAACAGCAGCGACGACCCCAGGTCGCGCTCCGACACCATGACCACGAGCGACGCTCCCCAGGCCAGGAGCACGGGGCCGAGGTGCTTGGGGTCGGGCAACGAGAACGGTCCGTACGCCCTGTTGATCGCCAGCAGCTCGCGCTTCTCCCAGAGGTAGCCGGCGAAGAACACCGCCAACGCCAGCTTGGCGAACTCGCCGGGCTGGAAGTTGACCGGACCGATCGAGACCCAGATCCTGCTGCCGTTGATGGTGCGCCCGACAACCGGGACCAGCGGCAGGAGCAGCAGCACGATGCCCACGAAGCCGGCGGTGTAGCGGTAGCGCTCGAGCATCCGGACGTCGCGCACCACGATCAGCGTCGCGATGAAGGCGCCGACACCCAGGATCATCCAGATCGACTGGAGGCCGGCGAGCCCGTCGGGGTCGGCCCTGGCCTCGTCGATGCGGACGATGAACACGTAGCCCAGCCCGTTCAGCAGGCTCGCCAACGGCAGGAGCATGCCGTCGGCCTGCGGCGCCAGGCGACGGACGGCGATGTGGGCCAGCAGCGGGAGGCCCACGATGATGGCGAGGAACGGGCCCGTGGTGTTGGGGATGGGGCTGTCATCGGGAAGCGTGGTCAGCACGTAGGCGCCGACCACGAACATCGTGCCCAGCACCAGCAGGCCCAGTTCGGTGTTGCGACGGACGTTGCCGATCATCGGGCTTGCGTCGTCGTCGCCCTCGGTCGCGTGGTGGTCGTCCGAGGCGCGCTCGTCGTCGTGGCCGGTCGGGTGGTGGTCGTCGTGTCTGCCGCCAGCTCGTCGGCGCGGGCGCTCAGCCGGTCGACGTAACGGTGGGCGTCGCCGAGCGATGACTGCTCCTTGCCGGCGTCGAGGTCGTCCCGGGTGTCGGCGGGAACGTGGGACCGTTCGACGTCGGTCGTCTCCTCCAGCACGGGGTCGAGCCAGAGGACGCCGCCGGGGCGTCCCTTGAAGATGGCGACGCGGTCACCCTCGAAACCGACGAAGTAGGTGGAACGGCCGTACCACTGGATCGTCGCAAAGGCGCCACCGATGAGCGCCAGCAGGATCAGCGAGAAGAGCAGGACCCGCCATGTGAGCCGCCGGCCCTGCGGTCTCGTGCTCACCTCGGTCCCGCGGCCGGCCCGGCTGCCGTTGGTGGCCCCCGCGGGCTCGTAGGCAAGGCCGCCGGCGGCGCTCGCGTCCTCGGTCTCCGTCACGACCGCGGGTTCGGCGCGAGCCGCGAAGCCGGATGCTGCGCCAACCGCGAGTGCATCGGACGCCTCTCCGGCGCGCCCGCCGTCGTCCACGACGTCGACCACGACGACAGTCACGTTGTCGCGCCCACCACCCTCGACCGCCAGCCGCACGAGCTCGTCGGCCGCCTCGCGGGGATCGCCGACCCGATGGAGCACGGCGGCGATGCCCGGCTCCGTCACCTCGTTGAACAGCCCGTCGGAGCACAGCACGTAGCGGTCGCCGGCCACGGGGTCGGCGGTGAGGGTGTCGACCGGCACCCGGTCGTTGACGCCGAGCGCACGGGTGACGATGTTGCGCTGCGGATGGACCGCCGCCTCCTCCGGCGACAGCGTGCCTTCGCGCACCAGGTCGGCGACCAGGCTGTGGTCGTCGGTGAGCTGTTCGAGCTCGCCGACCGAGTAGCGGTAGACGCGCGAGTCGCCCACGTTGGCGACCACCAGCACCTCGTCGCCTTCCTCGTCCACGACGGCCAGCGCCACCATCGTGGTGCCCATGCCGGTGAGCTCGGGGTCGCCTGCGGCCGTCTCGTACACGGCCTGGTTGGCCTGCTCGATCGCCTCGATGAGACCGTCGACGGTGTGATCGGCGAAGCTGTGGCCGAGGGCCTCGCACGCGATCGCCGACGCCACGTCGCCGCCCCGGTGCCCGCCCATGCCGTCGGCGACGGCCCACAGGCCGACGTCGTCGCGGGCCATGTAGTTGTCGTCGTTGGTGGAGCGCACGCGCCCCACGTGGGTCGCGCCTCCCCAGCGCAGCGCCGTCCGGCCGGCCATGGCCGTCATCGGCGTACCTCGACTCGGCCGTAGGCCGGAGGCGACAGGACCCGTGAGCGGAGGGGCGCGGATGGGCGAAGCCGGCTCACGTGAGCTCCAGCACCGTGTTGCCGATCTGCAGGCGGTCGTGGCGCTTGATCACCATCGGGCCGGCCACGCGGCGCCGGTTGAGGTAGGTGCCGTTCGTGGAGCCGAGGTCCTCGACGTACCAGTGGCCCTCACGCTCGAACACGCGGGCGTGGACCTGGCTGGCGTAGGCGTCGTCGAGCGGCACCTGGCATCCGGCCGCCCGGCCCAGCGTGATCTCCTCGTTGAGCGCGAAGGCGCGGCCCCGCAGCGCCGCTGGTTCGACGACCCTGAGCTGGGGGTGGCTCGAGCGACCCGGCCGCGGGTGCCGGCGGACCCGGCCCCGCTTGGCCGTCGGGGCCTGCACGGCGGGGACGGTGGGTCGCGCGTTCATCTCGGTCCAGACCGCTCGGAGCACGCGCAGGAAGAAGAGGTACAGCAGCACCAGGAGAAACCCGGTCAGGAGGCGGAGCAGCTGCTCGGTCACCGAGCCGGAGACTATCGGTCACCACGATGCCGGCCAGAGCAGACCGAGGGCAGCGTTTGGCTGGTCACGGAGGGTGTCCGGTCGGGAGGCGGGGGGCCGGGCTCAGCTCGCCTCGAACCGCAGGCGGGTGTTGCCGAAGGTGAGCTCGTCGCCGTCGGCGAGCATGCGCTGCTCGACGCGCACGCCGTTGACCTTGCTGCCGTTGGTCGATCCGAGGTCGGTCAGCACGAAGCCGTCGCCCTGGGGCCGGATCTCGGCGTGGTTGCGGCTGACGTTGGGATCGGCGAGCACGATGTTGCACTCGGGCCGCCGGCCGATGCTGATCGGATGCTCGGCCAGGGTGAAGCGCTCGCCCGTGGGCAGCACCAGGCTGCCGGCCCCGGCGCCCCCGGGCCCCTCGCGGAACCGCGCCTCGATCTCGAACCAGCCCGTCCCGAACCGCTCGTCGACTACGACCTCCACGTCGACGGGGCCCATGAACCCGTAGTTCTCGTCGCGGGCGTGGGCGCGGGCGGCGTCGCAGAGCTCGCGACGCAGGGCGTCGCGCACGTCGCCGAACTCGGCGTAGTCGTCGGAGGACAGGTAGACGGTGAAGTGGTTGGGGACAACGGTGGTGCCGCGGACGCCGACGGAGCGGCCGTCGTCCATCTCGCGGGCGAGGCGGCGGGCGAGCTCGACCGGGCGGATGCTGGAGCGGAAGGCCCGGGCGAAGGCCCCCTCCACCATGCGCTCCAGTCGTCGCTCGAACCCTCGGATGGCCACGACCCCGCAGGTTACCGGCGGCGCCGCTGCTTCATTCGGCGGGCTCGCTGGCCAGTGGAGCCCACCAGGGACCGCGCTATCTTTCATGTCTTGTCGCTCGGGCGAGTGGCGGAATTGGCAGACGCGCTGGCTTCAGGTGCCAGTGGCCGCAAGGTCGTGGGGGTTCAAGTCCCCCCTCGCCCACGGTTTGCGCAGGTCAGTCATCAGCCCACTGCTACCCTTGCGCCCGCAACTATCGCTCGCCCAGGCCCCAGGTGTGCCCGCCCAGGTGTGCTCGCCCAGGCAGGGCGGGGCTCCGGCAGCGACACAGGCTCGTAGGGTCGCCACCGATGAGAGTCGAGCGAGAACCGCTGTGCCCACGCTGCGGATCTGCGACCTACCAACGCGTCAGCGAGACCGAGAGCATGTGTTCGGAGTGCGGTCTGGGGCGAACGTCCGTCCCTCTTCAGGTCGAGCTCCACGCGCAGTCGGAGCCTGGCGCCACGTCACCCGAAGACGAGCCTCATGCGCTCGTCGAAGCGCGGAAGCGGATGCACGACGCCTTCGCCGACGCCTCCTTCTCGCCCTGCGGGCTCGATGCGCGTTGGGCAGGCACTCGCTGGTTCGGCGGTTCGGGACGCGCTGACGGTGTGGTCACCAGCCTCGAACTCGCACACGGCGAGGATCCTTGGGACGAGGAGTCAATGCAGGTTCGCGTGGAGGTGAGACTCCCGCGCAGAGTGTTCGAGGACGATGCAGCAAACGTTGAGATCGAGCGGGCCGACCTGGCACGCGAACAAGTCAGCCGTTTCTGGATGACGACCGGGACGCTCGATCCCGACGTCCGTGCCGCCGCGTTCCCGCCCGGAGCCGTGCAAGGCGACTCGATGGCGCCTTGGGCGGATGCCGAGATCGCCATCGACGGGACATCGGTGGCCTTCCGTCGTCTTGGGGACGACGGGTACTGGCTGGCCCAGGCGCCCTACGGGCGACTTCTCGTCGGCTTGGAATCGCGCGGCTGGCCTGTCGGGTCGACGGGGCTCGTGACGATCGAGGATCTTGCGCCGTACGTCGCGGGCGCCGGTCTGATCGCCGCTCGTGGTCGAAGGCGGTTCGGCTGACCGGGTCCCGGGCATCTGGCAATTGCTGTGTGCCGAGAGCTGCTCAGCCGTGCAGTGAGCGAGGCCTCACCCGCAAGTGGGCGGCGGCGCCGGTGTCTCAGCTCGGCTCTACGGTGGACAAGGATGGCTGCGCTGTCGCCACGGCTCAGAGCGATCGTCGATGCCCTGCCGCTCCGACCAGGTCTTCGCGTGATCGAGATAGGTTGCGGTCCCGGTGCTGCCGCCCGCGAGGTCGCCAACCGCGTGGGGCCCGCCGGGCACGTGCTCGCAATTGACCGGTCCGCCAAGGCGATCGCCCAGCTCACCCAGTTCGCCGGGGAGCTGATCGCGGCCGGACGGCTCACCGCTCGCCAAGTCGCCGCCGAGGAGCTCGAGCTGGATCCGGACGACGAGCGCTACGACCTCGCGTTCGCCGTGCGGGTCGGTGCCTTCGACGGCCGTCACCCCGACGCTGGATCGCTCGCGCTTCAGCGACTGGCTTTCGCGCTCGTTCCAGGTGGACGCCTGTTCATCGATGGTGGAAACCCGCTCCGCGAGGTGGTCGTTCCCCACGCGGGCTAGCGACGTGTCAGCGGCGACTGTGACGTGCCCGGCTACGCCGATCCTTTGAACCGAAGCTGGTAACGGTCCGGATTTGTACCTTAAGTGCTAGGCGTGGTTCAGCGTCTCCGACAGCGATGCCGGCCCGGACGGTGTGCGGGTCGCGGTCATGCGTCGTGCGCGGGGCTCGCAGGATGCGCGCAGCAGGTGCGTCATCGGTCGAGCATGCTCGGCCGTAGCTGCAGCGAAGTGACAGCGTCTGCTCCCCGGTTGCCGATCGGGCTCTATCACGGGTGCGCCGCGAAGACGCGGGCGATGGCTCCGCCGCTGAAGACGGTGGTGCTCACCGGCTCGATGGTGAGCGGTGCGAAGATCCGCTCGCCCGCGATTGAACTAAGGGAAATGCGTGATCCCGTGACTTGGTGGGACACAAGCGGGGGTAGGGGGATCGATTTCACGACGTTGTACGAGACCGAGCGGGACGGGATGGCGCGATCGCTGCTTGTCATCGGTGGCGATGCCGAGGCCGCGCGCGACGCTGTGGCCGAGGCATTCAGCCGGGCCTACGAGCGATGGCCTCACGTCGCATCGATGGACTCGCCCAGCGGGTGGGTCTACCGCGTGGCGCTCAACGAGCTGCGGCGCCGCATGCGCCGCCGGGCTCTCGAGTCGCGGTTGTTGCGGCGTGAGCCACTTCGTCCGATCCCGCCGCCGGACATCGATCCGGAGCTGTGGGATGCGGTGGCGGCGCTCCCCGGCCGCCAACGTGAGGCGATCGTGCTCCGTTACGTCGGTGACCTGACCGAGCGGGACGTGGCTGGTGTTCTCGGTATCAGCGAGGGAGCGGCGTCGGCGGCGCTGGTGGCGGCTCGGCGACGGCTGGCCGAGCAGCTCACCGACCGCAGGGAGGCGAACGCACCATGACTGCCATCGAGGATCGACTGCGGGACCTGCGGCGTTCGGTCAGCCTGCCCGATCTACCCACCGCCGACCAGGTGGCGGGGCGGGGACGGCGCCGTCGACGTCGACGCCGGGCCGCGCGTGTGCTCGGTGTGCTGACGGTGTTGGCGTTGGTGCCGGTGATCGTGGGGCGACTGACCGGTGACGGCGACGAAGGACAGGTCGTCAGCGGCGGCGCCCGGGACGCGCTGGCGACCGTCCGGGCGGCGATCGGGCGGACCTCGGCCGCGGGCAGCTACGAGATCGACGTGGTCACGACGATGGCCCAGCCCGGGACGGGCTCATGCACCGAGCTGGTTGGCCCGAGCTCGAGCCCGACGGAGGCGACGTGGTGCGCGACGTCAGGAGCGCTGACGAACCAATTCACCGGCCACGCCATCGTCAACCTCGAGCCCTACGCAATGGTCGCCGAGACGAACAGCCCGCGCCTCGGTGCCATCACGACGCACGTGAACTCCACGCACGTGTGGCAGCTGGGTGGCGCCACCGTCGGCCACGGGCCGGGCGCACCCGGCCTGTCCTTGGCCGACTACTCGAGCCAGGTGGTCGGGACCCTCGGACGCGGGCCGGGCGCACTCGCCATGATCTCGATCGCGAGCCGCGGCGGGTACCTCTACCTGGAGGAGGAGGCCATCGCGAGCGCCGAGCCCGCCGGCACCGGAACCGTCGGCGACGTTCCGGTCACCTATTACGACGTCACCATCGACGTCACACGACTGGTCGACGCTCCGAACCTCAGCGATGTGCAGCGCCAAACGATCGCGGCCGCGCTCCCCCTGCTCGAAGAGAGCGGCTACAGGGGCACGACCGAACGCATCGGCGTCGACGACATGGGGCACGTGCGCGAGGTCAACGCGACGACCAACTTCGACGACGGCAGCAGCACGGTGGGTCACTCGGTCCTGTCGAACTTCGGATGCGCACCAAAGGTGTACATGCCGAACGAGACACCGCCACCAGCCACGGAGCCCCCACCATGCGCCACCACCACGACGGCCTCACGGTCCACGACCACAACGGCCTCACCGTCCACCGCGACGGCCCCCTCAGGTGGCTCGGAGGCGTCCTGCGGGACCCCCCCATACTTCGATCCCGCACCCGGCTGGGAGACCGTCCAGTTCCCCCGGACAGGCGTTGCGGCGACCGCAGCCAACGTTCCACTCGGCCCGAACACCAGATCGGGCGATGCACCGTGGGACACCGTTGAACGGCTCGCGGAGGGCGACGTCCTGCTGTACGCGATGCTCTACCCAGCGGGCGAGGCCTCGGCGGTCGACGCAATCTTCCCACGGCGTGAACTCCCGCTCTCGCTCGACGAAGCGCAACCCGGCGGGCTGGAGGGACAGCCGGACAACATCTATGCCGAGCGGCTCGGAGCCCGGGTCGACGGCTGGAACATCGATCTGGTCGTCTTCTACGGAGGCGGCGATTCGGCGGGAGCGCCGCAAGTGCCGTCGGAGCCGAGCGTCGAGACCCGGACCACGGCCCAAGAGCAGCTGACACGCCTGGCCGTGCCCCCTGCCTGTTGACCGAGCGGCGTCTGAGGCCGCCGGACAACCGAGACTGGGTGTCTTCATGGGTGAGGGGCGAGACGAGAGGAGACCCCCATGCGCATCGTCGTCGCCGGCGCCACCGGCCACATCGGCACCCTCACGGTGTCGGCTCTCGAGCACCATGGGCACGACGTGGTGGCGATCAGCCGTTCTCTCGGCGTGGACCTGCTGACGGGTGACGGGCTGGACGCGCTCGACGGCGTCGAAGCCGTCGTCGACGTCACCAACTCCGCCGCGACCGATCGTGCCGAGGCCGTCGCATACTTCGGCACCGCCACTGCGAACCTGCTCGCCGCCGAACAGCGCGCCGGCGTGCGCCACCACGTCCTGCTGTCGATCGTCGGCGTGGACCGGGTCGAGGGCAACGCGCACTATGCGGGCAAGCGGGAGCAGGAGCGCCTC
>Ga0081538_10003527_pt1 | contig 14723 bp, 10 predicted proteins | sample TabmetS5T2R1_FD_71022 | JGI IMG/M metagenome (GOLD analysis project Ga0081538, IMG submission 71022) | Tabebuia heterophylla rhizosphere microbial communities from the University of Puerto Rico - S5T2R1 | ecosystem: Host-associated > Plants > Roots > Rhizosphere ... | reverse complement strand
GCCGTCTCCCGGGGTGGAGGGAAGTCGGGGGAGAGGTGGTCTTTCCGTTGGCCATTCCACCAGCCACTACTTGACCGGACTGGAGCGCACTGGCTGGACGACCCATCCGACCTGACCTGTAAGGACAGTACCCGCCAGCACACCGTGGACGGTCCGCGGCTGTCTTGTAAACAGCAGGTTGGGGGTTCGAGTCCCCCCGCCAGCTCCCAGAAGCCGCCGTAGGCACCAGCGAACGCACCCGTGGTGCATTGCTCTCCTCGGACGATGCGGGTCGAGCGTAGAGGGGACGGCGAAGCTTCATCCGTTATGGCAGGTGCAGTCAGGCAACTGCTACTGGCGGTCAGCGGGAGGGGCTCTCGGGAGGGTGTTGGCAGGCTGGATCAGCTGGGTGGCGGGCATGAGCCGGGCTGCGCCTCGGTCGAGGTCGCGGTGCGACCCAAGTAGCCCGCTGCAGGCACGCCCCTGGTCCCTGCTGACCGCGGTCGCCTCGGCGTCCGGGGCCGGGCCGTCTGGACCTCGCCGCAGTCAGGGGCTGGGAGAGTCCAGCCACACGGCGGTGAGGTCGGGCGCGGCCGTCCAGGGGTCGTACACCCAGCCGTGGACCCGGGAGGCCCACTGGAACGAGGAGTTCTCCCAGAGCAGCGGGACCAGGGGCGCGTCCTGCATGACCCGCTGGTCGATCGCAGCCCACATGGCCGCCCGGCGGTCCCGGTCGAGCTCAGCCAGGGCCAGGTCGATCAGCCGGTTCACCGCCGGGTTGTCGTACTCGCTGAAGTTGTCCTGGAAGCCGAGGCGGCTGTCGTACTGCGGCACGATCGACTGTCGAGCGTTGTCCCCCAGGAACTCAAGCAGCCAGCCGCTCTGCGCGAGCTGGTGCTCCAGGCGCTTGGCGGGGTTCCTAAGCGCCTCGAAGTGGGGGTCCCACGGCTTGTAGGTGGTGACCTTCAGGCGGATCCCGGCCCGCAACAGGGACGCCTCGATCGGCTTCCTGCCGGCCGCCAACCTGCCGCTACCCAACGTCGCAAAGCCCAGGGTCAGCCCCTTGGGGTAGCCGGCCTGGGCGAGCAGCGCTCTGGCCTTGGCGGGGTCACCGCGGCCCCCCGGGGTCGGGTACAGGTCGTAGTGGCGGTAGCCGAGCGAGCCCGGCGCCAGGATGGTGGAGGCCAGCTCGCCGGTGGCGGCGAACCGCCCGGCGACGGCGTCGCGGTAGGCGACCTTGTCGATGGCGTAGTTGACCGCCTGCCGCACCCGGACATCAGCGATCGCGCCGGCCGCCCGGTGGGTCCCAAGGACCAGGAACAGCAGGCTCCCCGTCGGATTGACCGAAACCCGCCGGGACCGCTGCGGGTCGGCCCGGAGTTCGTCGACCCGCGCCTGGGGCACGTGGCTGTTCAGCGACAGATCGGCCTCCTCACCCTCGATCGCCCGTTGGATCAAAGAGATACCGACATCCAGCTCGACCACGATCCGGTCGACCCAGGCCTTGCGCAGCGGGTCGGTGGCGGGGTCCCAGTTGGGGTTGCGGTCGAACACGACCAACCGTCCGGGGATGTACGTGGTCGGGGTGTAGGGGCCGGAGCCGACCACATGCCCGGAGTAGTTGTCCCCGGCCTCGTAGTCGGCCGCGTACTCCCCCGGCACCGGGGCGAAGGTCGGCAGGGCGAGGATCGACAGGAAGTCCTCGGCGGGCTGGTCCAGGGTGATGGTGAGGGTGCGGGCGTCGAGGGCGGCCAGCCCCGAGATGCGGCTGGCCTTGCCGGCACCGTACCGCTTGGCGCCGACGATGAGATCCGCGTACGGCGTCGCGGACAAGGGGATGGCCTTGTCGTAGAGCCGCTGGATGGCGGTGATGAAGTCGCGGGCGGTGACCTCGCGGTTGACCGGTGGGGCGTAGCGGACCCCGGCGCGCAGCCGGAAGGTGTAGGTGCGCCGGTCGGCCGAGACCTGCGGTGGGCCGCTGGCGATGTCGGGGACCGGGACGGTCTTCCGCTCGGGCGGCCCGGCGAGGTTGTAGCCGTACAGGGTCCGGGCGTAGACGCGCGCCAGCGCGGGGTAATAGAAGCCGGCCGTGTCCAGCCGGACGTCGGGGTCGTTGCTGAGCACCTGCAGCGTCCCACCGCGCACGCCGTTCCCGCTCGAGGCTTGTTGCGGGCCGGTGCAGCTTGCCCCGAGGAGCGCAAGGCCGAGTGCGAGGCAGGCCGCCCGGAACATCTTGGCGGTTTGCATCGGATCCCTCACCCCCCCTGGGACGTCATGTCGAAGCATGCGCCGGGCCGGCCTGTGCCGCCAGCGCTTTGTGCTCGCGAGGTCCGGGTGGCCATCCCGGCCGCTCAGGCGGTGGAGCTCAGGCGGTGGACTCGGGCTGCGGGTGGGTGGACTCGGGCTGCGGGCGGCGGTGGCGGATCCACCAGGTCGCGCCGCCGCCGAGCGCCAGCAGCAGGACGGTGGCGACCGCCACCGCGGCGACCAGGCCACCGCGGCCGCGGTCGGGCGCCTGCGGCGCCGGGGTCAGGAAGGCCTGCTCGTCGAACTGTGGCGGGGGACCCATGTTCGGCTCCGGGCGGATGTACCGCGGCCGGGTCTCCGCCGGCGAGCCCTGGGAGGGCTCCTCCGCCTTGCCCTGCTGGTCGGCCTGACCGGCCGCTGCCTGGTCGATCCGGCCTTGACGCTCCAGGATGCGTTCGTCCGGCGCGGCCAGGGCCTGGCCGGCGCCGAGGACCGCGACCAGCGCGGCCACCCCGACCCCGACCACGAGGATCCGGGCCGCGGCGCCGGTCGCCCGCCGGTGCCGGGTGGACTGCTTGTTCATTACATCCCTCCTGTCGTGGGGTTACGGGTAGCGTGCGGCCTGGAGCGGGTACGGCACGATCCCCGCGGCGGACAGGGTTCGCCGTCGCCCCGGTGAGTCTCTGCTAGCCGTCCGGTAAGGGCTTGTGCCGGTCCCGGTGGTCGGCGACGGCTCCCCGGATGGGGAGCTGGTGGCCCTGGCGGACGGGCGGCTGACCGCGCCGATATCCTCCAGGTGATGCTGCCGCCGCCAGCTAGGCTGTTACGCACTGGTCGACCGGCTGCTGGCTCGGGCGTTGGCGGACGATTCAGCCGGCCCTACGGGCCGGGCGCGCATTCGCGCGCATCCCAGAAGCCAGCATGCGGCCATAACTGTTCAGGACCCGGCGAGAGTTGGTAGCCAGGGGCATTCCTCGAACAGCTGGCGGAGCACGGCGAGCGTCCCGTGTGGTCGGTTCACGGGATTGCCCCGACCCCGGAGTCCGTATGGCTGTTCGAGCCGGGAGGCGACGCGACGGTCAGGACGGGTGGCGCTGGGTCTCTCCTGGGATGGGGTGGCGGCGCAGGAAGTCGACCAGAGCTGTCGCGACCTCCGCGGGGTGAGTGAGGGCCAGCGAGTGGTCGGCCCCGGCCAGCACCACGTCCTCGGCCTGGGGCAGCCAGGCGAGCATGAGGTCGCGGACCTCGGCAAAAAACTGGCCGCTTTCACTGCCCCCGATATGCAACACCGGCTGGATAATCCGGTGGGCGTCCTCGGGCCCGAACCGCCACGCCAACAAGGCCGGGAGGTCGGTGTCGAAGAAGGTGCCGGTGTTCCGCTCCATCTGCTCAGGCGCTCCCGGCAGGGTCCGCTCGATCGCCTCCCGCCAGTCCCGGCCGATCACGCGGGTCAGGAAGCGGTCGAGGGCGACGGCCGAACCGTTGGCGCGGGAGTCCTCCAGGAGTTGGGTGGTGGCCGCAACGAACTGGGCGGCGCTGGGGACGTGCACCGGCGGCGGCTCAAGCAGGACCAGGCTGTGCACCCAGGACGGCGAGTCGGCCGCCAGCTGCAAGGCGACCGCGCCGCTGTAGGACACCCCGACCACATGTGCCTGGGCGACACCGAGCGCGGCCAGCAGCGCGCGGGCGTCGGCCGCGTCCCGCTCGATCGACCCGGCGCCCTGGATGGGGCTGCTGTGGGCGTAGCCGCGCCGGTGGTAGCGGATGACCCGATAGTGGTCCCGGAGGGCGGGCTGGCTGGCCAGGGGCAGGAACTCGTCGGCCACCAGGGCGGTCTGGATCAGCAGCACCGGCTCCCCCGTGCCTCGGACCTCGACCTCAAGGTCCACGCCGTCGAGCGCGAGGCGCCGCATCGTCGTCTGGGACATCGCTCACCCGACCGTGGCGCGGGTGAACCCGCCAAGGTGGTCGGCCTTGACGGACAGGGGAACCTGGGCGGCGCCTCCCGGGGCCCAGATGGGTTCTCGCAGGGGTCGGTAGTTGGACCGAAAGATCCGTCGACCGAAGACCCGCAGGGTGAGGTCGCGGAGGACTGGTGGGAGGTTGCGGGTCCGGTCGCGGCGGTGGGTCTGGGTGCGGACCCAGCCCGTGCGCCGGCTCCGCCGGGCGACGAAAGTGGCCACCGCGTCGGTGACCGTGGCGGCATCGCGCAGGCAGGCGGCCAGCACTAGGGCGTCCTCGAAGGCCAGGGCGGCACCCTGGGCCATGTTGGGGGACATGCCGTGGGCGGCGTCACCGACCAGCACCACCGCCCCGCGACCCCACCGCTCCTCGGCGACCTGCTCGATCGACGCCACATGGACCCGGGCCGAGTCCACGAGCTGATCCAGCAACCCAGGCACCGGGGCGGCGAAGCCGGCGAACCGCTCCCGCAACTGCCCGACCGGGTGGCCATCCCGCTCACCGCCGGCGGCGGTGTCAGTGGTCACGTCGGCGTAGCAGTAGACCAGCCCCGGGCCGACCGGGACGGTGAGGAAGGAGGTGCCCCGGCCGAGCATGACCGTCCAGGTGGTGACCTCGGGTGGGCAGGCGGCCAGGAACCGCCAGCTGTGCTGGCCGACCGGGACCGGCGGCCTGGGGTCGACGGCCAGCCGCCGGACCGAGGAGCGCAGCCCGTCGGCGCCGACGACCAGGTCGTAGTCGCCACCGCTGCCGTTGGCGAAGCCGACCTGGACGGGCCCGTCGAGGTTCTCCAGCGACCGGATGGTGTGGCCCAACCGCACCGGCACGCCCTCGCGGAGGATCTGGTGCAGCTCGGTCCGGGGCAGGGCCAGGCAGGGACCGACGCCCTCCCACAACTGATGCAGGTCGATGTCGGCGAGCAGGTGCCCGCGGTGGTCGAGGAGGCGCTGACGGGGGATCCGGGCCCCACGGGCGGCCACAGCGCCTTCCAGGCCCAGGGTCCGCAGGGCGCGGACGCCGTTGGCGGGCAGGTAGATGCCGGTCCCGGGGACACCCCAGCCGGCTTCCCGCTCGATCACCTGCGGGGCGAGCCCGGCCTGGCGCAGAGCTCTGGCCAGAGACAGACCAGCCAGGCCAGCCCCCACGATCAGGATCCGGTAGTGGTTCATTCGACGGTCCTTCATCCTGGCTGGCCCCCCTCCCTCAGATGCGTGGACCGCTGACGGCCACGCGGGTGGTGGTGTCGATGGCGGGTTCGGGGTGTCGGCGTCGCCCGTCGACTAGGACGCGGAGCGCCGTGGAGGGCCGGAACAGCCGCGTGGCCGGGTCTTGGAGGGCGGCGACTCGGAGGAACCGCTCGGCCACCGCGGGGTCGCGTTCTGCCGCGGTCAGCACCCGGTTGACGTAGGCGTTGATGACCCGGAATGACAGCGGCCGTGGTCCCTGCACCTGGGGCAGCGCCAGGTCGGAGCCGACCGTCAGCTGCCATGCGAGGTTGACGGGCTTGGCGGCAGCCCTGAAGAACCGCCGGGCCAGATCACGATCGCCGCCGGCCAACGTGTCCTGCAGGGCCGATGCCTGGAGCGCGGCCACCGACATGCCCAGGGCGTATGCCGGGTTCGTGCTGCAGAGCGCGTCGCCGAAGACGAGCAGCCCGGCCGGGAAGCGACGCAGCCGCTCGTAGCGGCGGCGAAGGTTGGCCGGGAACCGGTAGGCGGCGATGTCGTCGAGCGGCTCAGCGTCGCGGATCGCGGCGAGGACGTCAGGCGGGGCGATGGTCTCGACGAAGGCGAGGAAGGCGTCGGGGCCGGTCGGCGGGTGGAGCCGGTCATACCCGAATACCGTCAGGACCCACCGGTCCTGCTCCTCCGCGAAGAGCACCAAGCCGGTGGGCCGGCCGGGCTCGGCGCCGATGGCGACGAACTTCTGGCCGGGCAGGGTGTCGGGGCGCAGGCGCAGGTGTCGGGTGGCGTACTTCAGGTGGATGGTGAGCTGCTCCTCCGGCGGTTGGTCGTAGCCGATCGTCGCCAGCCAGGCCGTGGCCCGGCCGCCGCGTCCGGTCGCGTCGAGGACCAGATCGGCGCCGAGGATCTCCTCAACGCCATCGGCGCCGCGCACAGTCCGGACGCCTGTGACGCGGTCCCGGGCGACGGTGGTAACGAGCCCGACGACCTCGCACCGGTCGACGATCTCCACCGTAGGCAGCGCCCGGACCCTGGTGCGCACCTGGCCTTCCAGGTAGGGCCGGCTGGCCTGGTAGGTAGCGGCCTGTGCCGGATGGCCCTTGAGGCACAGAGGATGGCCACTCGGAGAGAAGCGCATCTCCGCAAGAACGCGGACTACCGGTGCGCCGCCCGCGACGAGGTCGTGGAGCAGCCCCGGGAAGAGCTCGTCGAGGATCTGCACCCCCCGGGCGAGCAGCACATGGGCGTGTCGGCCCTGGGGCACACCCCGTCGATGCTCGGCCGCATCGGGCAGCGGGTCGCGCTCGACGACGGTGACTCGCTCGTACGCGTCGGCCAGCACCCGGGCGGCGAGGAGCCCGGCCATGCCCGCCCCGAGGACCACCGCGTGGTCACCGATCCTCCGCATCTCGCACCTCCGGTGTCTTCCAGGTGCTTCGACACTAGGAGTGAGGGGATCGGATGGCTTCGGGAGAACCGCCCAATGCGAGGCAGAGGGGCGTGGGTAATTCTTCGCTGTCGGCGCGCCTACAGGAGGTGGTGCTGGTAGGCGTAGGCGGTGGCCGCGGCGCGCGAGGACACGTCCAGCTTGGTGAAGATGTTGCTCACATGCCGGTGGACCGTCTTCTCGGCCAGGACCAGCTCGTTGGCGATGGCGTGATTGGTCTTGCCGGTCGCCAGCAGCCGCAGCACCTGTAGTTCCCGCTCGGTCAGCCCTTGGGCTTTCGAGGCGGCGCCCGACCGGGTGAGCGCCTCGACTCGGGCGAGGTCGGGCGCGGCGCCAAGCTGTGCGAACACGGTGCGGGCGGCGTCGAACTCCATCGTCGCGGCCTCCTGGTCCCCGAGCTGGCGGCAGGCGAGTCCGACCAGCACACGGACGCGCGCGGCCTCATATGGCGCTTGGAGCTCGCGCCAGAGCTGCCATGCACCACGCAGCGCGACCAAGGCTGCGTGAGTGTCGCCATCGGCCAGCAGCACCGCCCCCCGGGCGTGGTTGGCCATCGCGCGCAGGGCTGGCGTGCTGTAGGCGCCGGCCATCTGGATCAGCTCCTCAGCGGCGTCCAGGGCCGACTGGACCTCGCCGGCGGCGAGCATGATCTCGACCTGGGCGGGGAGCAGCTTGACCCGCCGGAGCCGGTCGGTCGTCTCGGCCACGGCCCGGCCGATCGCCGCCGCCGCCGCATCGGTCTTGCCCTGCGCCAGCCGCAGCAGCGCCAGTCCGGGCTGCGGCTCGCGGCCCCACCGGCTGGCCTGCTGGTAGGCGTCCTCCGCCGCCGCGGACTCCCCCAGGACCCGGTAGGCCTCGGCCTGCTGGTAGTAGGCGTCGCCGGAGGCGAACTCGTCGGCGCCGTGAGCGAATCGCCCGAGCGCGCGCGTGGCCTCGTCGACCGCTTCCAGCCATGCCCCGTGCAGGTGCAGAAGCTCGGCGCGGTGGACCAGGCACTGGCCGGTGAAGGTGACCATGTCCGGCTGCGTATCGCACCAGGCCGTCAGCGCCGTGGTCCATTCGGAGGCACGGCGCAGCTCCGATAGCACCTGGCAGGTCTCGAGCACGCCGCAGTAGACGGCGCCGGCGACGATGGGCGACAGCTCGCCGGCCACGACCGCCACCATGGCCTCGTCGACCAGGGCGAGACCCTCATGCATCTCGCCGTCATGGATAAGGGCGCGGCCCTGCAGGTATCGCGCGAAGGCGACCAGGTCGACGTCACCGGTGCGACCGCCAATCGCGGCTGCTTGGGCCGCGGCAGCCCGCCCCGCCGCGTAGTCACCCGCCACGAGCTGGTGGAATGCGACCGAAATCAACAGGTAGCCGTGCTCAGCGCACTCCTGCTCGTGCTCCAGGAGACGGCTGGCCCGGGCGAACCAGCCGCTTGCCTGCGCGACGTCTCCCCGGGCGCCGAGGTGGAACGTCAGCCAGAACGCGCACCGCGCGGCCCGCCGAGGATCGCCGCCCTCGGCATACCACCGGTGCGCACGCTGCAGCGCCCGTAGGCCGTCCTCCACGTGGCCCAGGAGCAGGGCCGCGGTCGCCAGCAACTCCAAATCCTGCGCTGCCAGGGGCGAGGAGCTGTCGGCCAGTGACAGCGCGGTGTAGGCATCCGACCACGCCAGCCGCCGGGCGGCCTCACGTCCCCGCATCAGCGCGCCCTGCGCGCCCACCGTTCCCTCGCCTCCAGCCAGCACCTGAGCCGCATGTCGGTAGCGTAGCCAGGCCCGAGCATGTCAGTCCCCGTGTCAGTCCACCAGCCATCACCAGACAGCACTCTGGGATACTCCGTGGACGGAGACCACCAGCCTACGGATCTGGCGGTTGGGGGCTCGAATCCCTCGCGGCGCGCCAAACGCGCAGCTCGGAGGGCCTATAGCAAGAGAAAGCTACAGGCGCCCGATTCTGCCTGATCATCCACGTGATGTGCCGCGGTCACGGTCGACCGTGACCGCGCGGGGGCGGGAGCGACCGTTGCGCCTGTGCTTGATGGCCTCGATCCGCGATAGTGAGCACGCAAGTGGCTTGCGCTGGAGCTTTGGCCAGCCATGACGACAGGCCCTCTGGCCGCAGCTCGGAGGGCCTGTCGCGTTCTTGCTTCGGCTAGCGTCGGGCGAACATCGCGTCCTGGGCGTACCCGTCGTGAGGGGCGCCGGTGTAGGGATCGATCTGCGGGGAGACGGCGAAGCGGTTCAGCCCCGTCCAGACCACGTTGATGCGGTTGTCGGAGCCGACCGCCAGCCCGGTGTAGTCGCCGTGGAAGACGTTGCAGTCCTTGCCCTCGGCGTTGGTCACCGGCGGGTCGCTGTAGCCGTCGGGTCCACAGATCCGCGGCCAGGCGCTTTCCGGCACGTACTGGCCGGCCCAGTGGGTGACCGAGATGTCGATCTGCTCGGCCGCCGAGCGACCGGCGCCGTTGGGCACCAGGACCTCGCGTCCGGTGACGACCGCTGCGCCGCCGGCCGCGGTCCGTGGCGCGATGGTGAGGAGCACGTGGTTGAAGGTGTCGTCCCGGTCGCCGCCGGGGTCGGCGATGTTCTCGTTGGAGTCGTAGGCGACCGCCAGCGACCCGTCGGAGCGGAAGTCGGCCCAGGGGAACCACTGGTCACCGGCCGCGGTGTCCAGCGCGATCCGTGGGGTCCAGCTGGCGCCACCGTTCCAGCTCTCGGCCATGTAGATGTTGGTGTTGGTCACCGCCCCACAGGGGTTGTAGTCGGGCGCCGTGCCCGGGATCTCGTCCAGGCAGCTGGCCGGGGCCGCGTCATGGGTGCCGGCGAAGTTGTCGTTGTACACCACCACCCAGTGGGCGGGGTTGGTCGGGTCGGCGGTGATCGTGCCTGGGGACTGCCAGCGGATCTGGTGGCCGGTCACCGTCTGGCGTCCGATCACACTCCAAGGCGTGTCGGCCGCGCCGTCCTCTAGGTTGGCGATCACCACCGGGGCGCTGAAGGTGGCGCCGCCGTTGGTGGACTTGACCCCCAGGAGGGTGGACTCGTACTCACCCGGGGTTTCCCAGGCCGTCTCGATGTTGCCGTTCTGGAAGTGCACGATGAGGTCGCCGTTGGGGGCGACCTCAGGGATCGGGAAGCCGTTCTCGTCGCACTCCCCGGCCGGGCCGCTGTTCTGGAAGGTGCACAGCGCGTTGGAGCCGGAGATCTCCTTGGGCTCCGACCAGCTGCGACCGCCGTCGTCGGAGTAGGCGAAGTACACCGGGGACTCGGCATAGGCGCCCTGCAGCGCGTTGAGGAAGCGCGCCGCGACCACATAGGCCCGGCCGTAGAACGGTGAGCCGGGGTTGTTGTCGACGACCAGCCACTCCTTGTCGAAGAAGGTGGCCTGGTTGGCCGGGCCGATGCTGGCCCCCTTGCCCTTCATCACGGTGACGGGCTCGCTCCAGGTGATGCCGCCGTCGCGGGAGTGGCTCACCGACACGTCCCCTTGGGCGACGAACGCGCTGCCCTGCCCTCCGACGTTCTCCAGCTGGGCCATCATCGCCCAGCCGGTCTGGGCGGTGTTGCCGGACAACCGGGCGTTGAAGGCCGGCGAGGGGTCACCGGCGCCGTTCCCGGTCCGCATCGGGATCTGCCCGTCAACCCAGCTCGCCCCGGCGTCGAAAGAGGTGAAGAACCCCGTCGGCACCAGCGCCTGGCGGGCCCCGGTGGAGTTGTTGAACCGGTAGAAGTAGTCGTTGGAGCCGGCCAGCAGGTGCGTGGGCACCTTGGGGTTGACCACGACGGCGATCTCGTTGTCCGGGTTGAAGTCCTGCCGGTAGGGCTCCACGTCATTGCAGGAGATGTCCATCGCCCCAGCCGGGGTGCCATAGGCCGATCCGGCCGCGGCGGCACAGCGGTACCGCTCGATCTGGACCTTGCTGAACTGGCCGCCCCCACCCGTCGTGGCACCACTGTCCAGCGGATCGATGACCGGCCTCACCACCATCCGGGTCGTACCAAACGGCCGGTCGCGCGCGTCCACGGCCGGGGCGACGATCACTGCCAGCACCGCCAGGGTAGTGAGTCCCACCAGGACTGATCTTGCCCTCATGACCACCTCTCTGTGCGTGTCCGGGCAAGCGACGTCGCTCGCGTGGACCGGTCACCAGATCAAACGCCTGGGCGACAGCAGCTGTTACGACGGGTCGATCCACTCCCACCGCGTGCTGCCGAGGGCGACGCAACCACAGCAGGGTCAGTCCACGTGGGTGCTTGACGCCCTCTAGCCTCGGCCACGGCGGATGCCAGGTGTTGCCAACACCAGGTCGAATCCCTGGGAGCAGCGATCCAGGCCGGCTGGTGGCTGAAGGCTGGAGCTAGACTCATGGCAGCCTGAGGTGGCTGCTTTGCTTGATCATCAGACGATCCGACGGGACCGGTCTGGAGCCATCTGGATCGACGACCCGTCCAACGTGAGCAGGCCAGATCCGTCTGGAGCCGACCGGATCGACGCAGAGCACCAGGCTATGGATCTGGCGGTTGGGGCTTCGAATCCCTCGCGGCGCGCCACCATCGCCGGAGCTCAGCGTCCCCGCAACTGGGCTACTGGCGGGCAGTCCTGAGGCGGCGTCACCTTGGACGGCGTCATGCAGGGACCCGGTCGCCCCGACGAGGACACTCGCGACGGGTTCACCCAAGGCGGCTGGGCCGACCCCTACAGCGACGACATCATGATGCGGGCGTGGGGCGAGCGGCTGGCCGCCAGCAGCGGGTTCCTGCTGGGCCGCCGCACCTACCAGGACGTGCTCAGTCACTGGAACGCCCAGGAGGACAGCCCGTTCCGTGACCCCCTCAACAACGCCCCCAAGTACGTCGCCTCCAACTCCCTGACCGAGCCCCTGCCGTGGCCCAACTCCACGCTGCTCAGCGGCGACCTCCCCGCAGCGGTCGCCGAGCTCAAGCAGACCCCGGGCAAGGACCTCCACATCATGGGCAGCGGCGCCCTGATCCGGTCCCTCAGCCCGCTCGGCCTCATCGACGAGTACATGCTCTCGATCCACCCGCTGGTGCTCGGCACCGGACACCGGCTGTTCGCCGACGGCTTCGCCCCAACCAGCTTCGACCTCATCGAGGCGACCCCAACCACCACCGGCGTCATCGTCGCCACCTGTCGCCACCTATCGATCCCACCCCTTCGCCGAAGCCAGCGCCAACGCGAGCACCTGAGCGGGTCGCTGCCGGAGCAGCCCGCAGCGACCGGCCACCATTCGGCTCCATGCCCCTCGAGGGGAGTGGAGCGGCCGCGCCGTTGGTTGTTCCGTCCCCGGATTGTGCGATGCGACCTGCCTGTCTTGTACCGGCTGGAGCGGTCAGCCGGGCAGGAAGGCAGCGGCCGCGCTGGCCAGCACCGGCCCAAGGATGACCAGCCCGCTCTGCAGCTCGCCGAAGAGGCTCCGGTCCACTCCAAGCAGCTGCTCTAGACGCTGGCGCTCGTCGGCCAGGCGTAGGACGTCCGACGCCTCGTCGGCCTTCCGGAGGGGGAACAGCTCGTCGCACAGGCGCTGGGCGCAGTTGCGCAGGGCGCTCGCGGATGGCCCATAGGCGAGCCCAACCAGCAGCGATCCCGCGGCCCCGAAGAAGATGACCGCCTCCGCGGGCAGTGCGGCAGCGGCCGAGCTGGGCAGGGGTTGAGGCCGCATCGCCATGGCGGCCCCAAGAGCAAGCGTGGACAGGGCGACCAGTGATCCCAGGGCGGGCAACAGCCGCTGGAGCAGCCGGCGGAGTGCGATGAGGTCGGCGGCCTGGCCGCCCCGTGTGGAGGACAGCTGGTCACCGCGGGCGGCGAGGCGGACGCCGAACATGACGCCCAGCGCGGGTGCGCCACCGATGAGGGTGACTGCGACCAGGGCCCCGCCACGCCAGGTTCCCGTCCACTTCGTGAGCCACACCTGGCCGATGAGCAGCAGGACCGCGAGGGTCGCAACCCCCACGATTGGGTGGGCGACGTCACGGGTCCGGATGACCTGCAGCTCGCGCAATTCGACCCAACGCTCCAGCCCGTAGACAAAGACCGCTCCGGCCGCGGTGGTGAGGACGATCGCCAGCGAAGCCCACGCCGGCCAGCCGGGGAGGTCCCGGAAGGGGCTGGTAAGTGTGATCCAGGTCCCCGCCGTCAAGCCGAGAGCCGGCACCAACGTGACGTACGCGGCGCGCAGGATGGTCGCTCGGTGTAGGGAGAACCTCGGCCGCAAGGTCATGATCGCCTTGAATGTTCCGGTACTGGTCCACGCTATCTTGGCGGTCTCGCGGCCTCATGTGTAGGGACGGCGAACCAGGCACAGGCGGGGCAGAGGCACCAATGCGGCGGGTAACCGGCCCTCGAGGAGTGGAGCGGACGCGCCGATCAAATGAATCGCGCGAACTGCACACCTCGCCGCGGCCGGTTGTCTAGCCGAACATGTCTTGCCGTAGCCACTGGCGGACCGGTAGGTAGGTGCGACTCGCAGCCTGATAGCAGCCTGATAATGGTCCCGCCAGAAGCTCGCGGCAAGGACGAGCGCGGCCGGCGCCCTGGCTCACCCACGTCGTCTCGTGCTGCCAGCGGATCGCCCCGAGCAACCTCAGGGCGTTCACCACCACGTGGACCTAGTCGACCGGCCGGTCGAGTCCGCCACCCAACAGGCCTCGACGGTTGAGCAGGTCCAACACCTCATCTGCCTGGGCCGTCGCGGATTCGCCGCGCGCCGCGGCCGCCTGGATCACCCGTGCGACCGCGCTGCCGAGTTCCCCATGGCGGCCCGCCGGCCGGCGGCCAGCGGTCCCGACAGCGGCAGGGTTGCGCGGCGCCCAGATCTTGCCTTCGATCGCGTAGCCAGGCTCCTCGGGAAGCGCCTGCAGCTCCTGGGCCGGGTCGGCCATGACGACCGCCGAGATGGCGGCGTCAAAGGCGTCCTCGCTGCTGGCCGCCAGCCGGCGAAGCTCGGGAGGCAGGGGTACTGCCTCCAGGTACCGCTCTCGTTCGCTCTGGCTGTTCTTGCGCACCGGGCCGGTGAGGACGCGGGGATAGATCTCAACGACGAGCGGCAACGCTGGCCTGTCGAACGGCCAGACCTGAAAGCCGGCGCCGGTCAGCCGGTGCAGCGCCTGCATGCCGTACAACGACCCTCGGCCCACCTGGCCAGCACCAATCAACTGGAACGCCGACTTTGGCTGGACACCAGGTAGCCGCATGTCGTTCTCGGTGCGGCGAAACATCTGCAGGGGCCTGAGCCGGGCCTGGTCCTGGCTCATGGTCCAGAACGGCGTCTCCGGACCGTTCATCCATCGCGCCAGGCCGTATTTCTGCATGGCCGGGGTCAGCGCCTCGTCAGCGAGCAGCGCCCACAATTGGCGGGGTGTGAGCCGCCGAGCCTGCAGGTACCAGGCGGGGAGCGAGAACGCGAAGTCGAAGCCGACGATGAGGTCGGGGTCTCGATTTGTCTCAGCGATCAGCCAGTCGACGAGTTCGATGCGGGTCCGGCCGTCTTCAAGCCGAACCAGCTCTCCGTCGATCGCCTCGGCCAGCCAGATGGCTCGGCGCTGGTCGGGGCCGCTTCGCCCGGACCAGTCGACGGCCATGACGCGGGGCTTCTTCACACGTGCAGCCTACGACCTCGACCTGGCCAACAGAGCTGCAGAAGGTGGCGGACGCGTCATTCCGCTCTCCCCACATCCCCTGTGGAGCCGTGTGTCGAGGACTGCGTCATGGCGACCCCCTGGTCGCGATACAGCAGATGAGGAGTTCCCCGACAAGGAGTTGCGCATGTACCTCGCCGTTGACTTCCAGGGCGGCATCGAGAACGCCTGGTCGAATGTGGCCACGTTCCTGCCCAAGCTGGCCGCCGCCCTGGTCATCCTGGTCGTCGGCTACCTGGTGGCCAAGCTCATCGC
>Ga0081538_10001900_pt1 | contig 14723 bp, 17 predicted proteins | sample TabmetS5T2R1_FD_71022 | JGI IMG/M metagenome (GOLD analysis project Ga0081538, IMG submission 71022) | Tabebuia heterophylla rhizosphere microbial communities from the University of Puerto Rico - S5T2R1 | ecosystem: Host-associated > Plants > Roots > Rhizosphere ... | reverse complement strand
CGTCATGGGGAGCCGGCGAGACCATCAGGACGCAACGAACAGCGCTTGTCTCGGGCGGATCACGGCGACATCATTTCAGCACCAGCGGAAGGAGGCGCGAAACGATGTCCACTCAGGCGCAACCCGAGCTCACGCAGACCGATTCGATGCCGCTCCTGGGGCTCGATCACATCGAGCTCTGGGTGGGAAACGCGGTGCAGGCCGCGCACTACTTCGTGACCTCCTACGGCTTTTGCGAGGTGGCCGCCGCGGGGCTCGAGACCGGGGTGCGCGACCGCGCGTCGAGGGTGGTGCGACACGGCAACGTCTGCTTCGTCCTCACGGCCCCGCTCATCGGCGCAAGCCCTGTCGCCGCGCACGTTGCAGCGCACGGCGACGGCGTCCGCTCGCTCGCGCTCACCGTCCCCGACGCGGCCGCCGCGTACGCGACCGCGCTCGAGCGGGGCGCCCGCGGGGTCGACGAGCCGTACACGCTCGAAGACGAGCACGGAGCGGTTCGCCTCTCGTCGATCGCAACCTACGGCGAGACGATCCACACCTTCGTCGAGCGCCACGGCTACACCGGGCCGTTCGTGCCGGGCTTCGTCGCCGTCGAGGGCGGCGAGGACCTCGGCCTCATGACCGAGTTCGATCACGCCGTCGGCAACGTCGAGCTCGGGAAGATGGACGAGTGGGTCGGCTTCTACGAGCGCGTGCTCGGCTTCACCGAGATGCTCGCCTTCACCGACGAAGACATCTCCACCGAGTACTCGGCGCTCATGTCGAAGGTCGTGGCCGACGGCGAGGGGCGGATCAAGTTTCCGATCAACGAGCCGGCCGAGGGAAGGCGCAAGTCCCAGGTGGACGAGTACCTGGAGTTCTACGGCGGTCCGGGCGTGCAGCACATCGCCGTGCAGACGCCGGACATCGTCCGCGCCGTCCGTGTGCTCAAGCAGCGCGGCGTCCGTTTCCTGGCCACGCCGACGACCTACTACGACGACGTCGCGGAGCGCGTGGGGGAGATCGAGGCCGATTACGGCGACCTCGCGGAGTTGGGTATCCTCGTCGATCGGGACGACGAGGGCTACTTGCTGCAGATCTTCACCAAGCCGATCGGCGACCGGCCCACGGTCTTCTTCGAGCTGATCGAGCGCCACGGCTCCCGAGGCTTCGGCGCCGGCAACTTCAAGGCGCTCTTCGAGGCGCTCGAGCGCGAGCAGGCACTGCGCGGGAACCTGTAGCCGGATGCCGTCCTACGTCAGCCTCGGCCGCCTCCCGCGCAAGCGCCACATCCAGTTTCGCGACAACGGCTCCCTCTTGACCGAGGAGGTCATGGGCCTCGAGGGGTTCTCCGGCAACGAGTCGATCCTCTACCACCTCCACTCGCCGTGCCGCGTCCAGGAGGTGGCCTCGTTCGAGCCGATCGAGCGCGAGGAATGGATCCCCGACGGACACGCGCACCGGCACCTGCGCACGCACGAGGTCGAGCCCGACGGCGACGCGATCGGCGGGCGCCGCCTGCTCATGTGGAACGACGACGTCGAGATCGAGCTCTGCCGCCCGACCGAGCCGATGGACTACTTCTACCGGAACGGCGAGGGCGACGAGGTCGTCTTCGTCCACGAGGGCAGCGGGACGCTGGAGACGATCTTCGGCGACCTCCCCTACCGAGAGGGCGACTACATCGTCATCCCGCGCGGCACGACCTACCGCTTCGCCTCCGAGGGCGAGCAGCGGCACCTGGTCTTCACCTCCCCGGGCCTGATCGAGATCCCGCGCCGCTATCGCAACGAGTACGGGCAGCTCCTCGAGCACGCGCCGTACTACCACCGCGACCTGCATCCGCCGGTCGAGCTCCGGACGCACGCCGACCGGGGCGAGCACGTCGTCAAGGTCCGGATCAAGGACGGGTTCCAGACCTACGTGCTCGACTACCACCCGTTCGACGTCGTCGGCTGGGACGGGTACGTCTATCCGTGGACGTTCAACATCCGCGACTTCGAGCCGATCACGGGCAGGATCCACATGCCGCCGCCCTCGCACCAGACCTTCCAGGGGCGCAACTTCGTCATCTGCTCCTTCTGCCCGCGCAAGCTCGACTTCGATCCCGAGGCGATCCCGATCCCGTACCACCACTCGAATCTGAACAGCGAGGAGATGATCTACTACGTGGACGGGAACTTCTCCTCGCGGAAGGGCATCGAGGTCGGCTCGGTCACCCTGCACCCGTCCGGGATCCCGCACGGGCCGCATCCCGGGCTCGCGGAGAAGTCGATCGGCATGACGGAGACGCACGAGTACGCAGTCATGTGCGACACGTTCCACCCGCTCCGCTTGAGCGCCTTTGCGCGCGAGCTCGACGACCCTGCGTACGCGTACTCGTGGTTCGAGGAGCCAGAGGCGCCGCAGTCCGCGGACGAGGATCCCGCGGGGGTCACGAGCCACTTTTGACCCGGACGCTGGTCGTCGACTTCGACGGCACGATCACCGAGCAGGATCTCCTCGACGCGATCGCGCAGACGTTCGGCGACGAGGAGGTCTACCGCGAGGTCGACGAGGGGCTCGACGACGACCGCCTCTCGCTCAACGAGGTGATCCGGCGCGAGTTCGAGCCCGTGCGCGCGCCGCTCGATGAGGTCAAGGGCTGGGTGCTCGAGAACGTCCGTATCCGGCCCGGCTTCCACGAGCTCGTCGCGCTCGCGCGCGAGCGCGGCTGGCGCCTCGCGATCGTCTCGTCGGGCTTTCGCGAGCTGATCGAGCCCGTGCTCGAGCGGGAAGGCCTCGAGGACGTCGCGCTCCTCTCCAACGCGGTCGACGCCGACCCCGACGGGTGGAAGGTGCGCTTCCGCGTGTCCGAGGTCTGTGAGACCTGCGGCCAGCCCTGCAAGCGGTCGACCGCAGCGGCGCTGGCGGACGGCTCCGAGCTGGTTTACGTCGGCGACGGCTACTCGGACCGCTGCGCCGCCGAGTCGGCAGACCTCGTCTTCGCGCGCCGCGGGCTCGCGGGCTACCTCGAGGAGCGGGGGATTCCCTTCGAGCGCTTCGAGGACTTCCATTCCGTCGCTCGCCGTCTCGCTGCCTGAGCCCTTCGACTTCGGGCTCTCGACCGAGCGCTACCGCGCGTTCGGGCCGGACCTCGCCAACCTCTGGCACGAGGACGGGCTGCACCGCGTGCTCGCAGGACGCGAGGTGCGGATCGAGGCCGTACCGGCCGGCGTCCGGATCGACGGAGACGGGGCCGAGCTGCCCGCGCTCGTGCGCCGCTATCTCGGGGAGCCCTTCGACCTCGACGCCTTCGCGGCCTTCGCCCTCACCGAACCCGTGCTGGAGAGGCTCGTCCCCGCCCTCCGCGGCTTTCGTCCGCCGCTCGTGCCCGACCCGTTCGAGGCCCTCGTCACCTCGATCACGGCGCAGCAGATCTCGCTGCGGGCGGCATTCAGCATCCGCAACCGCCTGATCGCGGCCTTCGGCGAGCGGCACGCCGTCGCGTACGCGTTCCCGACCCGCGAGCGGCTGGCGTCCGCGCGGCCCGAGGCGATCGTCGCCGTGGGTTTCTCCCGCCGGAAGGCCGAGTACGTGATCGGTCTGGCTCGGTCCGAGCTCGACCTCGACGGGCTCGGCTTGCTGCCGGACGAGGAGGGGAAGACGACGCTGGTCTCGCTGCCCGGGCTCGGCGAATGGACGGCCGACTGGTTTCTCGCCAGGCATCTCGGCAGGCCCGACGCCTGGCCGGCCGGCGACCTCGGCCTCCGCAAGGCCGTGCTCCACTTCTACGGGGACGACACCGACGTGCGCGCCGCAGGTGCGCGGTTTTCGCGCTTTGCCAACCTGGCGGCGCACTACCTGCTCGTGGGTCATAGGGTTCACGGTTAGTGCCCCTCCAGGCAATGAACGCCGGCTTCTGCGGCGCGATCACGCGGCGCCTGAGCCCACCCTCGCCCTTACCAAGGCTTCAAGCCTTGGCTGCGGACGAGTACGGACTCATGCTTGGTGCTCGCGACGCAGAAGCGCGGCAACATCACCTGGAGGAGCACTGATGCCCTACGAGACGCACGTCGAGGGCGCGCCCACCGAGGAGGTCGTCCGCCGGCTGATCGAGGAGGCGCGCGCCGCCGGCGCCGACGTCGTCGAGATCGAGACCACGCACGAGGACGGCGACGCCTGGATCCGTGCCGGCTTCACCGAGACGGCGCGCGTGCTGGAGGCTCCGCTCGGCGCGCTGGAGGAGCATCTTGGCGCACGTAGGGAACCCTCGTTCGGCTCGATCCACGTGCAGACCGACGACGTCGACGGCGTCGTCCGCGCGGTGAGGCAATTCGTGCCGCGGCTCCCGGGCGGGTCGCGAGGGAGCGCCGTGCTCCAGCCGCGCGACGGCTGGACGTCCGCCTACGACGAGCTCACGGATCGGGAGCCCGAGATGCTCCGCCGCCTGGCCCGTGAGATCTCCGACCGCATGGGCGCGTTCGTGCTCGCCATGGGCGTCGAGGAGGGGAGGGTCGTCCGCTACGTCGCGTTCGAGCGAGGCCGCGTCGTCGACGAGTACCTGTCGGTGCCCGAGTACTACGGGCACCTGCCGCCCGGCGAGGTGATCGCGCTGGGAGCGAACCCGCGCCTGATGGCCCGGCTCACCGGCGCCGACGCTGACGCCGTGCGCGCGACCGCGCGCACCGGCAGGTCGCCCGAGGAGCTGCCCGCGGCGCCCGAGCTCGTCGCGGAGCTCGCGCGCCTCTTCGGCGTTCCCCAGGCCGCGCACGGCTACCCGCAGGCCGTCGACCACGAGGACGCGGTCGTCGTCACCAGGGCGTAGCCCACGCCAAGTAACACTGTGTTACTTGGCGGGCCTCTCAGAAGCCCGCGGCGGCGCCGTCCTTGCGGCGGTCCGAGCCTCCCACGAGGCGCTCGTCCTGCCGCACGATCGCTTGGCCCCCGCCGAAGCGACCGTGATCGCGGCTCGGCACGGGGCGCAGACCGAGCGCCTCGATCTCGCCCCCGCGCTCCCAGAGACCCTCCTCGAGGAGGACGTCGCGGCCGTCGATGCGGAAGCGCGGCCGGTCAAGGGCGGCTTGCGGGTCGAGCCCGTCGTCGATGAGCGCGGAGACGAGCTGGACCTGGGCCTGCGCCTGGATGAATCCGCCCATGACGCCGAAGGGGCCGAGGAGGGCGCCTTCGCGCAGGAGCATGCCCGGGATCAGCGTGTGGTAGGGCCGCCGGCCCGGCTCGACCCGTCCGGAAACGGCGAAGCACGCCCCGCGGTTCTGGAGGACGATCCCCGTGTCGGGCGCGACGACTCCGCTGCCGAAGCCGTCGTACAGGCTCTGGATGAAGGAGACGGCCAGCCCGTCGGCGTCTACCGCGCAGAGGTAGACGGTGCCTCCACCGGGCTCGTGGGCTGAGGCGGCCGCCTGCCGGCGCCGGCGGGCCAGGAAGCCTGGCTCGAGCAGGTCGCCGACGTCTGCGCCGTCGCGCACGCGGGCGAAGGCGTCCTCGAGCGCGAGGCGCACGCACCTGACCTGCGCGGCGAAGGCAGGCTCGTCGAGGGCGAGGAGGCCGAGGCCTTCGAGGGCGGCGACGCCCTGCGTCGGCGGCGGGAGCTCGCACACCGTTACGCCGCGGTAGTCGACGGTCAGCGGCTCGACCCAACGCGGCTCGTACCCGGCGAGGTCCTCTTCGTCGAGCCAGGTGCAGGACGCGATCGCCCGTGCGAGGTCCCCGCGGTAGAGGACGTCGGGCCCTTCGTCGGCGATGCGGCGCAGCGACGCGCCGAGCTCCGGCAGGCGAACGAGCTCTCCCGCCGCCGGCGGGGCGCCGAGCTCCGGCGGAGCGCCCGACCAGCCTGCGGCGGTGATCGGGCCGACCTCGAAGCCGCGCTCGGCCGCGGCGATCGCGTCGGCGAGGAGGGCGTCCAGCCCGAGCCGACCGAAGCGCTCGGCGAGTGCGGCCCACCCGGCTACCGCTCCCGGGACCGTCACCGAGCGCGGTCCGCGCTCCGCGACCGGCGCGTCCTCGGGCGCCGCGCGCGGCGCCGGTCCCGCCGCGTCGAGGCCGTGGAGCCGGTCGCCGTCCCAGAGGAGCGCGAACGCATCGCCGCCCACGCCGGTCGACATCGGCTCGGCGACGCAGAGGACAGCCGCCGCCGCGACTGCCGCGTCGGCGGCGTTGCCGTCACGCTCGAGGGCGCGCAGGCCGGCGCGCGTCGCCGCCGTCTGGCTCGTCGCCACCATCGCCTCCGCGGAGACCGCGGGCGGGCGGGGAGTAGCGAGCCGGAAGGCCATGAGGCGGGTAGCATCGCACGGCGTTGAGCCGCCCGACCGTTCTCCTCCTGCACGCCTTCCCGCTCGACTCGCGCATGTGGGAGGCGGTCCGTCCACCGCTCGAGGCGGCGGGCTACGAGGTGGTCGCGCCGGATCTCCCCGGCCCTGAACTCGCCCTCGGCTTCGACGCCTGGGCGCCGACCGTGCTCGGGCTCGTCGAGGGCGATTTCGTCCCCGTCGGCAGCTCGATGGGCGGCTATCTGGCCTTCGAGCTCTGGCGGCAGGCGCCCGAGCGGATTCGGGCGCTGGTCCTGGCCGACACCCGCGCGACGCCGGACTCTTCCGAGCAGCGGGAGGCGCGCGAGGACTCCATCCGCTTGCTCGGCGAGGCCGGACGGGAGCCGTTCTGGGAGGAGCTGGCGCCGCGGCTCTTCGCACCCGAGGCCGATGCGGCCATCGTCGACCGGGCGCGCGGGATGGCGCTCGAGCAGCCCATCACGGGCCTCGTCGCCGTCCAGGAGACGATCCGCGACCGGGTCGACTCGCGGGCTACGCTGGCGACGATCGACGTACCGGTGCTCGTGCTCGTCGGCGAGGAGGACCGCGTCACGCCGCCCGCCGACTCCGAGGCGATGGTCGCGGCCCTTCCCGATGCGCGTTTTTCGCGCATCGCGGGAGCGGGCCACCTCGCCCCGCTCGAACGACCCGACGAGGTGGCCGCGCTGATCGTAGGCTTCCTCCAGGAGGTGGGATCGTGACCGGCGACGAGCTCGCGGAGCTGCTGGAGCGCGACGAGGTCGCCCTGCTCGACGTCCGCTCGCAGGAGGAGTACGAGGGGTCGAACGGGTACCCGTGCGATCCCCGGCAAGGTCACATTCCGGGTGCGGTGCACCTCGACCTGAACGAGATCTATGCCGCCGCAGGCGACCCGGCCACCCTACGGCGGTTCCTCGACGAGCGGGGCGTGGCCGAAGGCCGGCGCGTCGTCGCCTATTGCCATTCGGGCTCGCGGTCCGAGCTCGCCGCCGCGCTTCTGCGCGCGGCGGGCATCGACGCCGTCAACTACGAGGGCTCGTGGCACGAGTGGTCGCGCCGCGGCTAGCGACCTCGAGGAACCGACCGCAGAGCTCCCTGCCGAGCGCGTTCCACTCGCGGATGCGCTCCTCCGTCTCCGCGAGGAGGCCGGGTACGTCGAGGGCGCCGTCCTCCTCGGGGTCGGAGGCACGGATCCAGTCGAGCACGCTCTCGCGCGTCACCTCCGCGTGGAACTGGATCGCCCAGGCGGCGCTTCCGGCCCGGAAGGCCTGGAGGCAGCGCTCGTTCCTCGCCAGGGCTACGGCCGCCTCCGGGAGCTCGAAGTGGTAGCTGTGCCACTGGAAGGCAGGGAAGCTCGCAGGGAGGCCGCCGAAGACCGGGTCGTCCTGCGCCTCCTGCGTCAGCTCGACGAGGGGCCAGCCGATCTCCGGGCTGGGCAGGCGGCGGACGTGTCCATGGAGCGCCTTGGCCACGAGCTGCCCGCCGAGGCAGACGCCCATGACGGGCATTTCGGCCGTGACGAGCCGCTGGAGGAGAACGCGCTCGTCGTGCAGCCAGCCGTGGCGGTCTTCCTGGTCGACGTGCATCGCCCCGCCGAAGACGAGCACCGCGCCGTAGTCCTCGAGGGGAGCGGGCGGCTCGGCGGCCGTCGAGATCACCCACTCGTCGAGCTCGTGCCCGCGCTCGGCGACCGTCTCGCCGAAGACGCCGGCCGCCGCGTCGGTCTGGTGGACGATCGAGAGCACCCGCATACACGTCAGCCTACGCGGTGCCGTACCCACACATTGGGCTCCCAGTACGAGCCGAGGTCGTGCTCGCGGTCGATCTCGAGGAGGGCGAGCCCGCGGGGAAAGACGTAGGAGCCGCTCTCCGGGAAGGCGGTCTCGGTCCACTCCTCCCACTCGCGCACGGTGCCGGTGATGCGAAGCGACTGCGCGACCGGCTGCAGGATCTCGGCGCCGAGGCGGACGTGGAGGCGGATCCACGGGTCGAACGGGAGACCGTCGTCGCGCGTCCAGGCCGCGTAGCGCTCGATCGGCGTCAAGGGGTAGCGCTCCTTCCATGTCGGCCGGAGCGGGGCGATCAGGTTGGAGAATCCGTGAGCGCCGGCGATGTCGCGCATCCCGCCGATCATCGTTCGGGCGAGGCCGCCTCCCTGATGCTCCGGCGGGATCTCGATCGCGAGTGCCGACAGCGTGTTCGGTTGCCCGCCGCGCTCGAAGAGGGCGACCGCGCTCTCGATCGCGCCGTCGATTCCCGCCGGCAGGCCGGCGACGGTGCCGTCCCAGGAGCACGGGATCGAGTGCCCCTGGGCGAGGGCGATGCCGCGCTCATCGTCGTAGAGGATGAACTGAAAGTCGTGGAAGTCCTCGTCGAGCCGGCTCCTGTGCAAGCCGAGGACGTCACCCTGCTCGTTGTACTTCGGCCACACGGCCGTGATCTGGTCGTAGGACTGCTCCCAGAGGTCGGGGCGCTCGGCGCAGGTGACTATCCGCGGGCTCAGTTCGCGGCCGCCTCGCGCAGAGCCGCTTGCATGGCCGCGGCGGCCGGGCCCGGCTTGCCGTCGCCGATCGGGCGGCCGTCCAGCTCCACCACCGGCATCACCTCCCGCACCGAGGACGATGTGAACGCCTCCTCCGCCCCGGCGAGCTCGTCGACCGGGTAGGCGCCCTCGTGAACGCGGTAGTCGAGAGCGGCCGCGTGCTCGAGGAGCGTCGCGCGCGTCACGCCGGCCAGGATTCCCAGGTCGAGCGCCGGCGTGAAGAGCTCGTCGGCCGTCCGCCACCAGACGTTCGTGACCGGGCCTTCGAGGACGATCCGGCCGCTCGCCAGGAAGACCGCATCGTCCGCGTCCCGCCGGCGTGCCTCCGCCTCGGCCGCCATGTTGACGGCGTAGCTCGTCGACTTGACGCCGCCCAGGAGCCAGGGGGCGCGCAGCCGCACGCGCGGATCGAGTCCGAGCTGCACCGTGATCGTCCGCAGGCCTCGGGCCCGGCGCTCTTCCAGGTCGGGCGGAAGCGTCGAGACCATGGCCAGCGCCGTCTGCCGCCCTCCATCCTCGGGGCCGGGCGTCACGTAGAGTCGCAGGACGGCGTCCTCGACGCCCGCGGCGTCGAGTGCCTCGCGGGCGAGGCCCGTGAACGCCGCGCGGTCGACCTGCTCGAGCCCGAGACGCTCGGCCGAGCCGGCGAGCCGCTCCAGATGGTCCGCGAGGCGGAACGGGCGGCCGCCGTAGACGCGGATCGTCTCGAACGCGGCCCTCCCGCGCAGGAAGGCCTCGTCGTCGGCGTAGAGCACCGGCTCGCCCGGATCGACGAGCCCGCGCCCGCCGACCGCGAGCGCCAGGAGGGTCACGAGACGACCGTCTCCGGGACCGGGCTTCCGACCGCCGCGAGCAACGGCCGTGCCTTGACCCACGACTCCTCGATCTCGTCCTGCGGGTTCGAGTCCCAGACGATGCCGCCGCCCACCCAGAGGTGGATCTCTCCGTCCGCCACGGCGAAGGTTCGAATGGTGAGCGCGAGGTCGAGGTCGCCGTTCGGGTGGATCCGCCCCAGGGCGCCCATCGACGCGCCGCGCCCGACCGGCTCGAGCGCGGCGATGTGGTCGAGCGCGGCGATCTTCGGCGCGCCGGTCACCGAGCCACCGGGGAAGACCGCCCCGAGCAGCTGGGCGAGCCCGGCGTCCTCGCGTAGCCGGCCCTCGACCGTGGTGACCATGTGCCTCACGCCGGCGAGCTCGCGCTCCGCCATCAGGTCGGGCCAGCGCACGGAGCCGGGCTTGCAGACGCGCGAGAGGTCGTTGCGCTCGAGGTCGACGATCATGACGTGCTCGGCGGCGTCCTTCTCCGACTCGCGCAGCTCACCGCGGACTCCGGCCGGCCGTGTGCCCTTGATCGGCTTCGTCCAGACGCGGTCACCTCGGCGCGCGAGGAAGAGCTCCGGCGAGCCGGAGACGATCGTCCAGCCGTCGCCGGTCAGCGGCTCGGAGTGGAGCGGCTGCAGCGGCGCGAGCCTGGGCGCGAGCCCGGCCGGGTCGCCCTCGAAGGGCGCGTGCAGGTGCTGGACGAGGTTGACCTGGTAGACGTCGCCGCGGCCGATCGCCTCCTGGACCGCCTCGATGGCGGCGGCGTAGCCAGCGTCGTCCCAGCGCCGCCGCCACTCGCCGATCCGGTAGCGACCGGGCGCGGGTGCCATCTCGCCGCGCGGATGCACGTGGGCGGCGAGCAGCGGGAGCCGGCACGGCTCCGGCGGGTCGGGCCAGGGGGCGCGACGGAGGGCACGGGAGAGGCCGTAACCGAGGAACACGTCGGCGACGAGGTCGTCGCGCGTAAAGAAATCCGCCTCGCCGAGATAGTCCTCGAGCGCTGCGAGTGGGTCGTCTCCGCCCCAGATCTCGAGCACGCCGTAACGCTAGCGTGCTGCGTCGGCGTCAGGTGCCGCCCGCTTCCGCGCCTAGAATCGGGCGGGTGGACGCACGGCCGATCGGGATCTTCGACTCGGGCGCGGGCGGGCTCACCGTCCTGCACGAGTCTCTTGTCACGCTCCCGCACGAGGACTTCGTCTACCTCGGCGACAGCGCGCGGTGCCCGTACGGGCCCCGCCAGCACGACGAGATCCGTCGCTTCGCGCACGAGATCGCCGCCTATCTCGAGCGGGAGGGCGTGAAGCTGATCGTGGCGGCCTGCAACGCGGCGACCTCGGCGGCGCTGCCCGCGCTCCAGGAGGCGCTGAGCGTGCCGATCGTCGGCGTCCTCGTGCCCGAGGCGCACGCGGCGGTGCAGGCGACGCGGAACCGTCGCATCGGCCTCCTGGCCACGGAGGCGACCGTGGCGAGCGGCCGCTACGAGGAGATCGTGCACGCCCTGGACGCGGGCGTCCATGTCGTCTCGGTGGCCGGCCCGAAGCTCGTGCCGCTGATCGAGGCCGGCGTCGTAGGCGGGGAGCTCGACGCAGCGGTGCGCGAGTACGCGGCGCCGCTCAAGGAGGAGCAGGTCGACACGGTCATCCTCGGCTGCACGCACTACCCCATGATCAAGCGCGTCTTCGAGCGGGCGTTCGGCCGCGGGACCACGCTCGTCTTCTCGGCGGACGAGACCGCGCGCGAAGTGGCCGAGACGCTGGCGCGCAAGGGCGTCGAGAACGACCCGGCCCGCGAGGGCGAGACCCGCTTCCTCACGACCGGTGAGCCCGAGGAGTTCCGGACGCTCGGCGAGCGCTTCCTCCAGCTGCCGATCCCCCACGTCGAGCAGGTCGCCGTCCGCGAGCTCGAGCTCGCCGCGACGTGAGCGGCCGCCGTTCTCCCGGCTCCCTTAACTACTACGGGGCACCCCTGCCCACCACCCGCTTTCGAGCGTACAGCCGAAATCCGCGCCCGTGGCGCGCGGAGTGTGCCGAGAGTGTGTCGGCGTGAGCCGGGAAGGTCGTCGGCCGGATGAGCTGCGGCCGGTCGAGATCGTCACCGGGTTCGTCGAGCAGGCCACCGGCTCGGCGCTCATCTCCTTCGGCGCCACCCGTGTCCTCTGCACCGCGAGCGTGGAGGAGGGAGTGCCGCGCTGGCTGGCCGGGAGCGGCCGCGGCTGGCTCACGGCCGAGTACGGGATGCTTCCGGCCTCGACCGGCCAGCGCACGCAACGCGAGGCGAGTGCCGGCAAGCAGAAGGGGCGCACGGTCGAGATCCAGCGGCTCCTGGGCCGCTCCCTCCGCGCCGTCTACGAGCTGGAGACGCTGGGTGAGCACACAGTCTGGATCGACTGCGACGTCCTCCAGGCGGACGGGGGCACGCGGACGGCCGCCATCTCGGGAGCCTGGGTGGCGCTGACGCTCGCCGCACGCCGCGCCGGGCTGCCCGAGCCGGCCGAGCTCGTCGGAGCCGTCTCGGTCGGGCTCGTGGGTGGGGAGGCGCTGCTCGACCTGGACTACGTCGAGGACTCGGCCGCGGACGTCGACATGAACGTCGTCATGACCGGGGACGGCAGGTTGGTCGAGGTGCAGGCGACGGCCGAGCGGGTGGCCTTCACCCGGGACGAGCTGGATGCGCTCGTCGAGCTCGCGGCGGGAGGCATCCGCGAGATCGGGACCCGGCAGAAGGAGGCGGTCGGTTGATTCCGGAGGTCGAGTGGTGGGACGTCCTCGTGCGCCTGGCCGTGGCGGCCGCGCTCACAGGCGCGATCGGGCTCGAGCGAGAGCTGCGCGAGCGGGCGGCGGGCCTGCGGACGCACATGCTCGTCGGCATCGGCGCGGCGCTCTTCACGATCGTCTCGGCTTACGGTTGGGGGGACTTCGGGTTCTCGACCCGCTCAGGCGTCGTCTTCGATCCGACCCGGATCGCCGCGCAGGTGGTGACGGGCATCGGCTTCCTCGGCGCCGGTGCGATCATCAGGCAGGGACTGACCGTGCGCGGGCTCACGACCGCGGCCAGCCTCTGGATCGTCGCGGCCATCGGGATGGCAGCGGGGGCCGGCTACTACTCGGCAGCGCTCATCGCCACGGGCATCGTGCTCGTCGGCCTCGGACCGTTTCGCTGGCTGGAGGGGGGAGCGACGCTCGGCCGCTTTCGTCGCGCGGGTCGGCAGCTGGAGATCGATCTCACCCGCGACCATCCCATCGCCGAGCCGCTCGCGGTCATCGACGAACGGCGCGTGCGCGTCAGCCGCGTGCAGTTCGAGGACGCGCGCGACGTCCGCCGGCTCCAGGTCGAGCTCGACCTCCCGCTCGGTCCTGCGGAGGAGCGCCTCGTGGAGGAGCTCGCCTCCCTCGACGGCGTGCTCGCCGTCCGCTGGACGGAGTGAGAGTCATCCGAGCAAGCCTGGTCTCGAAGAACGCGCACAAGGCGCGGGAGCTCGCCGTGCTCCTGCCCGGCTGGGAGATCGTCCCGACGCTGGCGACCGAGCTGCCGGACGAGGTGGGGGAGACCTTCTACGAGAACGCCCGCGCGAAGGCGCGCTTCGGCCGCACCGTCGACCCGCCGGACCGCTGGACGATCGGCGAGGACTCCGGGCTCGAGGTGGAGGGTCTGGGCGGCCGGCCGGGGATCTACTCGGCCCGCTATGCCGGGCCCGGCGCGAGCGACGAGGAAAACGTCGCCGTGCTCCTCGCCGAGCTCGCGGGCGTCACCGGCGCCGGCCGACGTGGACGCTACGTCTCCGAGCTCGTCTGCCTGACGCCGGGCCTCGACGAGCTGCGCGGCACGGGCACGCTGGAGGGGACGATCGCGGCCTCGCCTAGAGGTAGCCAAGGCTTCGGCTACGACCCCGTGTTCGTTCCGGACGGAGAGGAGCGAACGGTGGCGGAGCTCGGCAACGAGTGGAAGGCGAGGCGAAGCCACCGCGCGGCCGCGGCGAGGAAGCTGCGCGAGGCAGTAGGCAAGGCCGCCCGAGGACGGTAGATTCCGCACATGCAACTCTTCTCGCACGACGACAAGGCGACCGCGCTGGGTCGCGCGCCGCTCTTCGGCAGCCTCTCTCGCGCCGAGCTCGTCGAGCTCGCCAAGCGCACGGAGGACATGGAGTTCGCGGAGGGCAAGGTCCTCGCGCGCGAAGGGGACATCGGTCACGAGTTCTTCGTCATCGTCGACGGTGAAGTGGCGATCACGAAGGACGGCGAGGAGGTGCGCAGGCTCGGGTCCGGCGAGTTCTTCGGCGAGATCGCGCTCGTCTGGGACTCGCCGCGGCGTACCGCGACCGTGACCTCGACGTCCCCAATCCGGTTCTTCGTCCTCACGCGCCAGGCTTTCCGCGGCCTCATCGACAAGCATCCCGACATCGAGCAGAAGGTGCTCGAGCAGATCGAGGAGCGCGTCGGCGTGACCGAGTCGGGCTCGGGGATCTAGGCTCTCGCCGCTCGTCCGCGGGCGAGCCACCAGTTCACCTCGGCGCCGAGCACGAGGATGTTCGCCATCACGTAGAGCCAGACGAGCAGGAGCACCAGGCCCCCGTAGGCCTGCAGGGCGACCAGCTCGCTGGAGAGGCGCACGAAGACGGGCAGGACCTGGAAGCTCGCCTGCAGGAAGACCGATGCGAAGAGGGCGCCCGGCAGCGTCTCTCGCCAGCTGAGCGACGTGTTCGTGAGCAGGCGGTAGAGGCTCCAGGTGAAGACGACGAGGAGCGCGGTCGACACGAGGAGCGCGTAGACGTACGAGAGGGCGCCCTCCGCGACCCCGGCGCGCTGCACGAGCTCGACGCCGACCGAGGCGATCACGAGCGCCAGGAAGAGGACGATGAGCGAGGCAGCGGTGAGCAGGAGGACGAGGCCCTTCTGGCGGATGAAGGGCCGATTGGGGAGGCCGTAGACGATGTTGAACGCGGACTCGAGGACGCTGAAGAAGCCGAGCGCCGCCCAGATGAGGCCGATGCCGCCGATGACGGAGAGCTCGGCCGCCTGCTCCTGGATCTCCGTGACGACCTCGAGCATGTTCTCGACGGAGTTCTCCGGAAAGGAGCGCCGGAGCTCCTCGATC
>Ga0081538_10003526_pt1 | contig 14726 bp, 16 predicted proteins | sample TabmetS5T2R1_FD_71022 | JGI IMG/M metagenome (GOLD analysis project Ga0081538, IMG submission 71022) | Tabebuia heterophylla rhizosphere microbial communities from the University of Puerto Rico - S5T2R1 | ecosystem: Host-associated > Plants > Roots > Rhizosphere ... | reverse complement strand
CGGTGCTGGCCGGTGCGGCCTTCACCGAGCCGGCCTCCATCCGCGAGATCGCCGACGCGCTGGTGGTCACCGAGGCCGCCGTCAAGCAGCACCTGGCCCACCTGTACGACAAGTTCGGCATCCACGGGGTGGCGAGCGCCGGCGGGTGCGGCTGGCCAACGAGGCCCTGCGCCGCGGGGCGGTGACCATCACCGACCTGCGCCAGCAGGCCGCCCGCGACGCCGGGCAGGGCGGATGACCGCCCCGACCGACCCACGCCTGGGCACCCGGCTGGCCGGCTACCGGATCCAGGCACTGCTGGGCCGGGGCGGCATGGGCGTGGTCTACCTCGCCGAGCAGACCCGCCCCACCCGGCAGGTGGCGCTGAAGCTGCTGCCGGCCGAGCAGGCCGGCAGCAGCGCGTTCCGGGAGCGGTTCCTGCACGAGTCCGAGCTGGCGGCGGCCATCGACCATCCCAACGTGCTGCCCGTCTACGACGCCGGCGAGACCGGCGGGGTGCTGTGGATCGCCATGCGGTACGTGCCCGGCATCGACCTGGGGGCGCTGCTGGCCCGCGACGGCGCGCTGGCACCCGGCCACGCGCTGGGGATCTGTGGGCAGGTAGCGGGCGCGCTGGACGCCGCCCACGCCCGCGGCCTGGTCCACCGCGACGTCAAGCCGGGCAACGTCCTGCTGGCCATGGAGGGCGGCGCCGTCGCCCACGCCTACCTGGCCGACTTCGGGCTGACCAGGCGGATCGGCGGCGCCCGCCGGCTGACCGTCAGCGGCCAGGTGCTGGGCACCATCGACTACGTCGCCCCCGAGCAGGTCGAAGGCGGCCCGGTGGACGGCCGCGCCGACCAGTACTCGCTGGGCTGTGTGCTGTTCGAGTGCCTGACCGGGGTGGTGCCGTTCCGGCGCGACAGCGAGCTGGCGGTGCTGTGGGCCCACGTCCACGACCCGCCGCCGCGGGTCGGCGAGCACCGCCCCGACCTCCCGGCCGCGCTGGACGAGGTGGTGGACCGGGCGCTGGCCAAGGCGCCCGGCGACCGCCACCCCTCCTGCACGGCCCTGGTCACCGCCGCCGAGGCGGCGCTGGCCGGAGCCACGCCGGCCGGCACGCGCCGCCGCGTCCGGCGACCCGGCATCCCAGGCCGGCGCCGGCCCTGGCCGGCCCGGCATCCGGTGCTCCTGCTGGCCGCCACCGTCGTGGTGCTGTTGGCGCTGGTGGTGGCAGCGGTCCTGGTGGCCCGGGACGGCCCCGCCCCCGCGGGCCCGGCCGCACCGACGGCGGTGGTGGCGGCCAACCACGCCGTGCGGATCGACCCGGCGACCTACGAGGTGATCGCCGCCGTCCCGGTCGGGACCGAGCCGGCGGCGGTGGCCGGCGGCGGCGGGCTCGTCTGGGTCGCCAACCGGGGCGACGGCACGGTGACCGTGGTCGACCCCGGCGACAGCCGCGTCCAGGAGACCCTCCCGGCGTCCGGGTCCGGGCCGGCCAGCGACAGCGGCCCGGGCCTGGCGTTCGCCAGCGGGAGCCTGTGGGTGGCCAACGCGGAGCAGGGGCAGGTCGCCCGGGTGGAACCCGGCGCCGATCCCATCCGCATCCGGATGGACGCGCGCCCGAACGCGCTCGCCGCCGCGCCGGGCGTCGACGCGGTGTGGGTGGCGGGCCGGACCCAGGGCGGACGCGGCCAGCTGGCCCGCATCGACGCGCTCACCAACCGGGTCAACCGGCGGGTCGACCTGCCCAAGCCCCCGACCGGGCTGGCCATCACCCCGGACGGGCGGACGGTCTGGGCGGCCGTCGCCGGTGACCGGTCCATCTACCGGATCGACCCCGGCGGCGCGGTTGAGCCGATCGGACTCAAACGGACCCCCGACCAGGTGGCGCTCGGCGACGGCGCCGTCTGGGTGACCAGCAGCGACAGCGACGCCGTGCTGCGGATCAACCCGACCACCTCGAAGGTCCAGGCGACGATCAGGGTGGGCGACGGCCCCAGCGGGATCGCCTTCGGCGGCGGCCGGGTCTGGGTGGCCAACAGCAAGGACGGGACCGTGTCGACCATCGACCCGCAGGGCAACGTGGAAGGCACGGTGCGCCTCGGGTTCCGGCCGGCCGCAGTGGCGGCCGAGGCGGGCGCGGTCTGGGTCGCCGTGGCCGCCTGACATCGCTGCTGGACCGTACCGGGGCCGCGTGGTTACCTAGCGGTAACCATGAGCGTGCTGGCCAGCCGGCTCGACCCGGCGTCGGAGACGTACCGCGACAACCGGGCCGCCAACCTGGAGCTGCTGGCCGAGCTGGACCGGCTGCTGGCGCAGGCCCGGGCCGGCGACGGCCCCAGGTACGTGGAGCGCCACCAGGCGCGCGGCACGGCGCGCCACACCACCTAGCGCGCCGGTCAGATACCCGCGCTGCGCGCCGTTGCCGTGTCCTATCTCCGCAGGTCATCGAGGCGCGGCAGCGATACTTGACCGCCGCGTTAGCCCGTCGTAGCGGCGGCTGATCTCCTGCTGGGTGGGGGGTGGGCCGGGCAACGGCGGCGCCTCCGGCACGTGGAGGGCGTCCAGGAGCAGGGTCAGGTAGCGATGGCGCAGCTGGCGGCTGCGGCCGGGGTCGCCGACCCGAACCGCCTGCAGCGCTTCCAGCAGCAGGGAGATGTCGCCGACCTGGATGTCGGGGCGTAGGGCACCGGCGGCCTTGGTGCGGTCCAGCAGCCGCTGGGTGGCGGCTGCGGCGGCGCGGGCCTGGCGCTGGAGTTGCCGGGTGGGGGTGAAGCTGCCGGCCAGACGGACCGACAGCGAGCCGGCGCCGGCCTCCACGCTGTGGTGCAGGAACCGGGCGAAGGCGGCCCAGGGCTCGCCATGGTCGGCCAGGGCGGCCTGGACCTGGGCCTGGTAGCGGTCCAGGCCGTCGCTGGCCAGCCGCTGCAGGAGCTGGTCCTTGCTGTCGTAGCGGCGGTACAGGGCGGCGATGCCCACACCGGCGCGGTCGGCGACGGTGGCGATGGGGGCGGTGGGGTCTTCGGTGAAGACCTCGCGGGCGGCCTGCAGGATGAGTTGGTCGTTGCGGGCGGCCTGGGCGCGGCGGCCGCTGAGCGGTGGAGTCGTTGGTTGCATGGCCCCCAGTCTATCAATGGAACGGATGATTCTCTTCTGCTATAGAAGAACGGAACAGTTCGTTCTGTATTCGCGGGAGCGGTTCACATGATCGACCAGACCGACACCGACACCTCGATCCGTCCCTTCCGCGTGGAGGTCCCCCAGGCCGACCTGGACGACCTCCACGACCGGCTGCGCCGGACGCGTTGGCCCGACCAGCTCCCCGAGGTCGGCTGGTCGTACGGGGTCGCGCTGGACTACCTGCAGGACCTTGCGGCGTACTGGCGGACCGGCTACGACTGGCGGGCCTGGGAGGCCCGGCTCAACGCCTTCCCGCAGTTCACCACCACCATCGACGGCCAGCGGATCCATTTCCTGCACGTCCGCTCGCCCGAGCCGGACGCCGTCCCCCTGCTCCTCACCCACGGCTGGCCAGGATCGGTCGCGGAGTTCCTCCACATCATCGGCCCGCTCACCGACCCCCGGGCGCATGGCGGCGACCCGGCCGACGCCTTCCACGTCGTCGCCCCGGCATTGCCCGGCTTCGGGTTCTCCGGCCCGACCCGTTCGGCCGGGTGGGGCTTCATCCGGGTCGCCCGCGCCTGGGCCGAGCTGATGCGGCGGCTCGGCTATGACCGCTACGTCGCCCAGGGCGGCGACGCGGGCGGGCTGATCTCGCCCTGGGTCGGCCGCGTTGACCCCGAGCACGTCCTCGGCGTGCACGTCAACGCCTCGATCACGCTGCCGGCCGAGGACGACTGGGGCCCCGAGGGCGGATCCGGCGGGGAAGCCGGCGCCGACACGGCGACTGGCAGGAACGCTCCGGCTACGCCCAGATCCAGTCCACGCGGCCGCAGACGCTGGCCTACGCCCTCACCGACTCGCCGGCAGGGGTGCTGGCGTGGAACCTGGAATGGTTCGTGGACTACGACCCGGCCCGCACCCTGCAGACCGCGATCGACCGTGACCTGATCCTGACCAACGTCACCATCTACTGGCTGACGGCGACCTCGGGCTCCTCCGCCAGGATCTACAAGGAGAGCACCATGGAGGAATGGGCTCCCAAGGGCCGATCCCCGGTGCCGACCGCGGTCGCGGTGTTCCCCGGTGACGGCACGTCGCGCCGCATCGCCGAACGCCAGCACAACCTTGTGCGCTGGACCGAGTTCGACCGCGGCGGCCACTTCGCCGCGCTCCAAGCCCCGGAGCTGCTGGTCGACGACATCCGCGCGTTCGTCCGCGACCTCCGCTGACCCGTCCCGCTGTGGTGGTGCCTCGCCGTTCGAGGCAGGATGAAGCCGAGCGGGGCGCGCCGAACGGGAAGGGCGTCCTCGACAACGCCGTACCCGGGTGGAATTCGGAGGAGCAGCGGTGAGCACGCCACAGTCGGTGGTCCTGTCCTGGTGGCAGTCGATGCAGGACAAGGACCTGCCCGCCCTGGAGCGCATGACCCTGGAGGACTATGTCTCCGCGGGCGGTCCCGGAGGCCGGACGGTGGGACGAGACACGTTCGTGGCGGAAGCCGAGCAGTTCCTGGCCAACGCGGCGATCCAGGACTGGTCGGTGACCGATCTCCAGGTGCGCCAGCACGGAGATGTCGCGGTCTGTTCCTACCTCTGGACCGAACGTGGCGCGCACCAGGATGTGGCATTCGACCTTCGCGGTATTGCCACCGACGTCCTGGTCCTCCGGGATGGCCAGTGGCGGCACCAGGCGCATCACGTCAGCATGCTGATGGCCTAGTGTTCGGGCCGGAGGTCGTGATCCTGCTGGGTCAGGGCTGCGGTGGCGGCTCGTGGCTCCCGGCGACGGCCTCGGCGAGGTCATCCGCGCGGCGCAGATCGTCGCCAAGTCCCTTGCGGTCCTGGTCGGTGAGCCGGATCCGGCGGGCCTGGTCGAGCAGGCGCTCGGCCAGCGGTCGCTCGCCCAGGCGGACGGCCATGTCGGCGCGCAGCACCAGTGCCCGGAGGTGCTCGCTCGCCGACCGGTTGGCATCGGAGGCCAGGATTCGGTCCAGGAGCCTGGCGGCCGCGGGGTGGTCGCCCTTGGAGTCGCCGAGCAACGCCGCGGTGTGCAGGGCCCTGGCGAACCGCTCCTCCGGCGGCTGAGCGTGGGCGAAGTCGTCGGAGATGGGCTGGCCGATCCGCAGGGTGTTGCCGCCGGGGTCGGTCACCAGGAACTGGCGGACGCCGTAGGACATGTCCTTCAGCGGCCCGATCCGGGGCAGCCCGCGGGTCGGTAGCTTGCCGAGCGCGGCTCGCAGCCGGTCGCGGAAGGCGTCGTAGAGCGCGTCGACGTCGGTGGTGCTGATGTAGCAGGTGCTGTACGACTGGGCCGGGTCGTAGGCCTTCATGGCGAAGAAGTGCAGCGTGATGCCGCCGCGTTCCACGACCGCATAGGGGTTGGGTCGCTGCTGCTGGAAGGTCACCGCAAAGCCGAGCGCGCGATAGAAGTCCAGGTTCTCGTCGATCGACCGGCAGGGAAGGATGGGGATCGTCCTCTCGGCCATGCCGCTCCTAACTCGATACGCTGTACGCAATGATTATATCGTACGCCGTACCGAGTCAGCGGGAGGCTGTGGAGCTGCGGTGCCGCCGCTGCAACTCTGCTGGACCGCGCCGGGGCGGCATGGTTACCTTGCGGTAACCATGAGTGCGCTGGCCAGCCGGCTCGACGGGGCGTCGGAGACCTACCGCGCCAACCGGGCCGCAAATCTGAGCCTGCTCGAGGAGATCGCCGAGCAGCTCGCGCAGGCCCGGGCTGGCGGCGGCCCCAAGTACGTGCAGCGCCACCGGGCGCGCGGCAAGCTGCTGCCCAGGGAGCGGATCGAGCTGCTGCTGGACCGCGACGCGCCGTTCCTGGAGCTGTCGCCGCTGGCCGCCTGGGGCAGCCAGTTCCCGGTCGGCGCCAGCGGCGTCACCGGCGTCGGCGTCATCGAGGGCGTCGAGTGCGTCGTCACCGCCAGCGACCCGACCGTGCGCGGCGGCGCCACCAACCCGTTCGGGCTGAAGAAGACGCTGCGGGCGATGGAGATCGCCGAGCGCAACCGGCTGCCGCTGGTCCAGCTCATCGAGTCGGGCGGCGCCGACCTGCCCACCCAGTCGCAGATCTTCATCCCGGCGGCATGGTCCGCTAACCTGCGACCTCGCGCTTGGATCCGGTGAGTTCCAGCGCAGACGTTGCTCTCTGCATCGACCCTCATGGCCCGCCCGCGCCCGTGCGGACGCTATTCCTCTTGTCGGAAGAGCTGCGAGCCCCAATGTTCGACGAGGCGGCCGTTCGCGAAACGGAGCATGTCCAGCGTCTCGCGCGTGACGACGACGCCGGCCTGGTTGACTCCATACCAACGAAGACGCACGGCAGCCCGCTCCTTGTCGGCGACGAGATCCTCTATGGTCACGTGGACACCCTCGTCCCGACGCACTGCCTCCACGACCTCTCGAAAGCCGTCGGGGCCTCGAATCTCCTTCTCGTCCAAGCCTTGATGATCCACGTACTCAGGGGCGATCACCGACGGGATCAGATCGAAAGCACCAGTGTCGAAGATCTCGACGATCTTCCGGGTGAGAGCTTCGGCCTCGGTCACCGTGCACCCCCTACGTACGGACGGCCAGATCGTATCGGTCCGCTGGCCGGGCGGCCGCGGCGAGCCCGGCACCGCGCCCGAGGGGAACCCCGACGGGCTGAGCCCGATCACCTACCGCCAAGCGCAGCCAGCGGCCTGCCCACAACGGGAGGCTCCAGCGGCCAGCAGGTCAAGCGCGGTCAAGGTCGCGTGGTCGCGTAGAGCAGCATGTCCCGCCGGGTGCCGCCGAGCTCCTGGTGGCTGCGGAGCAGGCCCTCTCGCTGGTATCCGGCCGCTTCGGCAACGTGGATGGAGCTGGTGTTCCATGGCTCGATGTACAGCTCGACCCGGTACAGGGCGGGGATGGTCCAAGCAAATGTGGTGAGCGCCTTCAACGCGCTGGTCGCGATGCCGCGGCCTCGGTGCAACGGGGAAACTGCGTAGCCTGCCGTCGCGCGGCCGGCCGACAGGTCCCGAAGCCCCAGGCCGATCGCGCCCACGGCAATGTCGGATTCGGCATCGGCGATGGCGAACGAGAACCTCTCTCGTTCGGCGAGCTGGCCGCGCTGCCGGCGGACCCACTCCAGGGCCTGCTGGGCGGTGGGGTGCGCGGGCAGGCTGCCGATGATGGGGATGTACGGGTCCTCCCCTAACTCGACCGCCAAGTGGGCGTCCTCGTGGGTGAACGCACGCAGCACGACGGCGCCGTAGGTCGGTGGGGTGGTCGGCCAGGACGGCAGCTGCGCTGTCATGGGTCGATGGTCGCCGTGGTCAGCGTCCCGTGCCCGCGGGCCAGAGCGAGGCCGGGAGCCAGCCCGTGCAGCGACTGGAGGATGCTGGACGGCGGCCGGTGGGTGCCGCGACCTGACGGGGATCATCTGGAGCTCCCGACCGGTGCGTGCCGACAGCCGACGAGGCAAACCGGGCGCGTAGCAGCCAGGCCGGGCGGCGGGTGCCGGCGCCCAGGCGCTTGCCCCAGGTCGAGTGGGCGGCAGCCACGTCCGCCGGCGTCGCCGGCCGGACCTCGCTGATGGCCAGCCCCCAGGCGGCGTACGACCCGGCCAGGGCCTCCAGGGTGGCCGCCCGGATCGGCGCCACCCCGGCGCCGCGGTCATGCACCGTCGATGAGAGCAGCAGCTGGAGGGTCGCACCAGGGCGCAGCATTTGGGTCAGGCCGGTCATGGTGGCCGCCTCGGCGCCCAGCAGGCCCCGCAGTAGCGACCTCCAAGGGAAGTGCACGGTGGCCAGGTCGGCCACCCCGTCCAGCTCCGCTGGCAGCGCCTCGGCCGCAGCCACCACGAACAGGGCGTTGGGCAGCCCGCCGCGTGCGGGCTTGGCGGCCGCCCGCCGCGACGCGGCGACGATCCCGGCCGCGTTGGCGTCCACGCCGACCACCAGCCGGTCGGGCTGCGCGGCGGCAGCGGCCAGCACGGAGCGGCCGTCGCCGGTCCCTAGGTCGATGGTGACCGCCGCGTGCCGGGCGGCCAGCTCCTTGAATCAGCCGACGTCCACGTCCTGTAGCCGCCGGCCCACCACCGTTCGCATTCCTCCGGTCTCCTTGGTCGTGGTTGGCCCTGTCATTTGGCCCAGCCTATGCAGGGGACCGTGGCGGGACATCACGCGAAGGGGGAACATCCGGTGGAACTTCACCACGCCATCCAGCGGCTGATCGACGCCGCCGTCACCCGCCTTGCCGCGGCGCTGCACCGCGGAAGCGCCCACCAGTGGGCAGCGCCATCGCGACCGATGGAAGTCGCCAATGCCCGGGTGGGGTCTGCGGTGATGGCGTCGACAGCAGACCGAGGCAGGGTGGTAGCGGCAGCCGTGTCAGGCGATGAGGCCGAGCCTGCGGGCATGGGCGACCGCTTGGGTGCGGTTGGCCGCGCCCAGCTTGGCGAAGATGTGGCTGAGGTGCTTCTTGACCGTCTCCTGCGTGACCACCAGCTCTTGGGCGATGTCGCGGTTGCGGCGGCCGGCGGCCAGCAGCCGCAGCACCTCCAGCTCCCGCTCGGTCAAGGGCTCGACCAGCCCGGGTACGGCGGGGCCGCTCTTGCCTGCCTGCTCGCTCACGGGCGCGAATGCCCGGATGACCTGGTGCAGGTGGTCGGTCGCCACATGCGAGCCGGCGGCAAGCCGACCCCGCCGCCGGGTGCCGACAAGGCTGCGCAGCAGAGCGGCCATCGGCGGGCCCTCGTCGGCGAAGACGCGAACGTAGCCCTCGGGCCGCGCCAAGGCGAGCGCTTGGTCCAGGAGAGTGAGGGCGCCCTGGTGCTGCCCGGCCGCCTGGAGCGCCAGGGATCGCAGGGCTCGGATCTCGATCAGGCTCCTCACCCGACCATGCGCGTCGGCGAGGGCGTCCAGGCGCTCCAGCAGCCCCAGGGCTCGATCGGGCTGGGACTGGGCCAGCAGCAGCCGGGCCAGCACCAGGTAGTCGCGCTCCCGCGGATAGGAGACCTCGTCCTGCGCGGTCAGATTGCGCTCCCGCGACCAGTGCAGGGCCTCCTCGACCCGTCCCAGGGCCAGCAGCAGCCCGGCCCGCTCCGTCTGGGCGGGACTGAACATGGTGACGACGTCGGTGGCCGGGAGCAGGTCGCACGCCTCTTCGATCGCCGCAACGGCGCCATCGGCGTCTCCCATGGCCTGACGAATCCATGCCAGACTGACCAGCCCAAAGGCCGGCAGGCGGAACTCCACCACCTGACGGGTCAGCTCGATGCCCTCGGTCACGTGCCGCAGCCCATCGTCCAGTTCGTTGCGGGCATGGAGCACCTGGCCGATCCCAATCTGGGCTTCACCGGCGTGGAATGGCAGGAACCGGCCGCCTTCGGTGGCGAAGCGCAGCCCCGCCTGATAGGTGCGCAGGGCCGCGCCGAGCCTGCCCCGGTCCTGCTGCACCCACCCGAGGGTGTGGCAGGACGTCGTCAGAGGATGGGGATCGGTTGTTGTTCTGGCTTCGGTCAGGATCTGGGCGAAGCCGGACTCGGCCTTCTCCATCTGCCCGCGCATCCAGTCGGCAAGCAACTGCAGCCACCGGCCCCACAAGCGTGGACCGCGTTCCTGCTCGCCCAGCCACGCCAGGGCCGATCGCGCGAACTCGGCCGTCCGTTTGGGGTCCCCTTGGGCCGAGGCGAGTTCGGCCCGAAGCAGGGCGATCGCCGCGGGAACCTCGGCCACCATGCCCCCGTCGGTGGGCACTTCGAGTTCTTGGCGCTCGGCCTGTGTGTCGGCGTGCTCGGCGTGTTCCAAGAGGCGCTCGACCGACTCCAGCCGGCCGAGGTGCAGCTCCATCAAGCCCTCGGCCAGGCACAGCGCCGGGCGGGATCGTACCGCCCGGTCGGGGAGCAGCGATAGCCACCGCTGGAGCGTCAGGCTCTCCCCGCAGCGCAGGGTCTCACCCACCTGCTGCTCCACCAGCCGCGTCGCCCGGGTCACATCCCGGGCCGCCAAGGCATGCCGGATCGCCTGATCGAACAGCCCGTGCTGCTCGCACCAGCCGACGGCCCTGCGGTGCAACTCGGGTAGCAGGTCCGGCTGCAGCTGCCGCAGCCGGGCGCGCAGCAGGTCGGCGAACAGGTGGTGGAAGCGCCACCAGCGGCGCTCCTGGTCCAGGGGCACAAGAAACAGGTTGGCGCGCTCCAACTCCTCCAGCATGGTCTGGCCGTCGGCGTCCCCGGTGACCGCGTCGCACAGCGGGCCGCTGAGTCGCTCCAGAATCGAGGTCTGCAGCAGAAAGGCCTGCACCCGGTCCGGCTGCCGCGCGAGCACCTCCTCGGTGAGGTAGTCGAGGACGTAGCGGTGGGTGCCGGTGAAGGCGTCCAGAAACCCCTCCTGGTCGAGTCGGCCCTGCAATGACAAGGCGGCCAGCTGCAGCCCCACGACCCAGCCTTCGGTGCGGGCCTCCAGGGCGGCCACGGTCTGCACCGGCAGGTCCAGCTTCCACACCTCTTGGAGGAAGGCCGCCGCCTCCCCCGAGGTGAAGCGAAGCTCGGCGGCCCGAAGCTCGGTCAGCCGGCCGCTGGCCCGCAGCCATGCCAGAGGCAGGGGCGGGTCGCTGCGGCTGGTGATGGCCAGGTGCAGCTGGGGCGGGAGATGGCGCAGCAGGAAGGCCAGGCTGTCATGGATTGCCGTCGAGTCGATCACGTGGTAGTCGTCCAGGGCCAGCACCAGCTCCTCGGGCTCGGCCTCGAGCTGGTTGATCAGGGCAGCTACCACGCCCTGGCCCGACGGCGGCGTCGGCGCGGTGAGCAGAGGACGGAGCTGCTCGCCGAGACCTTCGCGGACCCGGTCCAGGGCCGCGACCACGTAGCGCCAGAAGCGCGCCGGGTCGTTGTCGTCGGGGTCCAGCGACAGCCAGGCCACCGCGCAGCTCGCACTGCCGGCCCAGTCGGCCAGCAGGGTGGTCTTGCCGAAGCCCGCGGGTGCGCACGCCAACACCAGCGCCCGGGCCATCCCCTCGTCGAGGCGCTGGAACAGGCGTGCCCGGGCAAGCCGGTCGGGGCGCGTCCGCGGGATGGTGACCTTGGTGGCCAGCAGCTCATCCCGCTCACGAGGTGCCGCCAGGTCCGGAGACGATGTCGGCAGCTCGGTCATGCCATCACCCGCCGTCCACCCGACAAGGCCCTCTGGGCCGCGATTCTAGTGGCGCACCGGGTCGACCGCTGCCCGGCTCCCCATCCGGGTACCACCCGGCCTGCACCCTCCCCCAGAGATTCCACCTGGTGCTCCACCATCGCGTGATGTCCCGGTGCGGTCCGCTCCCTACCGTCGGGCACACGACCGTGCCATCGAACAGGGAGGGGACCGTGATGCTGGCGGGTGACTGGACTGGACAGCTGGCAGGCGAGCGGGTGGCCGAGCTCCACCACCAGGCGGAACGTCAGCGCCTCGTGCGCCTTGCCCAGGCGCAACGTCGTGGCCGCAGCAGCGGCATGCGGCTCGGGCGCCGCTGGCTGGCGGGGTGGCGACAAGGTTCGGGTGAAGGTGTCATGGAGTCCTCGACCGCGCCAGCCACAGCTCGACCGTCGGCGACGCCATGAGCTCCTCATGACCGACCAGCAGCCTGCGTGATGGTGCACCTGCGGCTGCTGCGCCGCGACGAGCGGGAGCTGGTCGCCGGCTCTTCGCCGGGCTGTCGGACGAGTCCCGGCGCCGCCGCTTCCCTGCAGCCGATGCCGCCCTCGTCTACCTGGTCGACCCGATCAACTGGCCGGCGCTGGGGCTGCTACGGTCGCTGGGGGTCAAGCTCAGATTTCGTGATGGCTTGGTCGAGGGCCGCCAGCGCCTGCCTGCCGGCGGACCCGATCCCACCACGACCAGGGAGGTGACATGGGCGACCGGCACGTCAGCGTAACGATCAACGCGCCGCCCGAGGTCGTGTTCGGGCTGTACACCGATGCCGGGCGGGCGCGCGACTGGTTGGCGGGCCTGCGGGAGGTCCGCACGACCGGTCCGCCCGACCGGCCCGGCGGTCGAGCGGTCTTCACCTACCGGTGGCCGTTCAAGATGGTGGCCGAGGTGCTGCAGGTGCAACGACCCGACCTTCATGTCCAGCGCCTCAAGGAACTGCTCGGGCTGGTCGCCTGCACCACCACCGCCCGGTTCCGGCAGGTCGAGGGGGGAACCGAGCTGCGCCTGGGGATGCATTACCGCGTGGCCGGAGGCCCCCTTGGACGGATGTTCGACTCCCGCGTCGGGGACGAGATGGTCAGTACGGTGCGGAGGGATCTGACCAGCCTCAAGGCGCTCGCCGAGGAGTGAGCATCGGCCCATGACCAAGCCATGGATGCTGGACGAGCTGGCCCACGCCGGCCCAGAGCATCTCGATCCGGCCTTCGTGGCCGGCTACGAGCGCAAGCAGGGCTATCCCGACCCCGGTGAGGACCTGGCCGTGCTCGCCAGCCATGGCCTGGACGCGACCTCAACGGTCGTGGACCTCGGCGCCGGGACGGGCCGGTTCTCCCTGGCGCCGCACGCCGGTTCGGGCAGGTCACCGCCGTCGACATCTCCCCGGCGATGCTGCAGCTGCTGCGTGATCGAGCCGCCGCCGCCGGGGTCGCGAACCTGACGTGTGTGCAGGCGGGATTCCTCAGCTACCAGCACGCCGGGCCGCCCGCCGATGGGGTGTACACCCGCAACGCCCTGCACCAGCTCCCCGACTTCTGGAAGGCGGTCGCGCTGAACCGCATCGCGCGGATGCTGCGGCCGGGCGGGGTGCTGCGCCTGCGCGACCTGGTCTATAACTTCCAGCCGTCGGAGGCCGACGCGGTGTTGGAGCGGTGGCTGGAGGGCGCCGCCGACGACCCGACCCGCGGATACACCCGCATGGACCTGGCCGAGCACATTCGCCGCGAGTACAGCACCTTCCGGTGGCTGCTGGAGCCGATGCTGACCGCCACAGGCTTCGAGATCCTCACCGCGGACTTCAGGCGATCGGTGTACGGCGCCTACACCTGCCGCAGGCGCTGAGCGGCAGCCTTTCGAGCTGATCCTGCTACGGCCAACCGAGGCGCGGACCGGCGCGCGGCGTCGCCCGTGTCCGTGCGGTGGACCTGGCGGGCTATCGCGGGCGCTGCGCGGCCCCGAGGACGTGGGGGCGGGCCGGCGGGGGCATGGCTTGCAGGTCGAACCGGTCCAGCTGGACCACCCTCAGGCCGGCAGCGGTGATGGCCGCCACCGTGTCCCGGTTGGGGTGGCAGCCACCCACCAGCCACCCCCATGGGCGCTGGAGCTGGTCCTGCCAGCGGGCCAGCCGCGGGTCGCTTGACCGCACGTGCTCGTAGAAGCGCAGCGTCCCACCTGGGCGCAGCACCCGGTGGATCTCGGCCAGGGCCCGCTCGGGGTCGATGACGGTGCACAGCACCAGGCTGGCGACCACCACGTCGACGGCACCATCGTGGATGGGCAGGGTCTCGGCGGTGCCGTCCACGACCCGGATCGGGACCGGCGCCTGCCCGGCCGCGGCCAGCGCCAGGCGGCGCAGGTATGGTTCTGGCTCCACCGCCAGGACCTCGGTGACGCTAGTCGGGTAGTGGGGGAAGTTGAGGCCGTTGCCGGCGCCGACCTCTAAGACCCGCCCCTCCAGGCCGGCCAGCAACCGCCGGCGGTGGTCGCCGATCTCGGCGTCCATGAGGTGGCCGACCCGCGCGTAGCAACGGGCGAACAGGGGATGGCGAACCGGTCTGTGCCGGCCGCGCGTGGCGGTGGGCATCACGGTGTCCTCCTGGGCTGAGGCCTAGCTGACGGTGCGGCGGTAGCCGCGGACGGCCAGGGGGGCGAAGACCACGGCGATGGCGACGGCCCAGACCAGGGCGAGGGCGACCTGCCCGGCGACGGTCCGGCCCGGTGGGAGGGCGCCCTGGCCGAGGATCAGCCCACGCAGGGCGTTGGTTGCCACGGTGACGGGCTGGTCGGCGGCAAACGGCTGCAGCCAGCCGGGCATGGTCTGGGTGGGAACGAACACCGAGCTGGTGAAGGCCAGCGGGAACACCACCAGGTAGGTCGCCGCCTGGACTGCTTCGGCGGTGCGCACCAGCAGCGCCAGCAGGGCCATCACCCACGACCAGGCCCAGCCGAAGGCCAGGCCGACCGCCACGGCCCCAAGCAGGCCGAGCAGGCTGGTCTGGGGGCGGAACCCGATGGCGAAGCCGACCGCCACCATGAGCGTCAAGGTGAGCCCCGAGCGGGCCAGATCGGCCAGGGTCCGGCCGGCGAGGGGCGCCACCACCGACATCGGGAGGGAGCGGAACCGGTCGACTACGCCCCTGCCGAGATCCTCGGCGAGACCGGAGGCGGTGCCGGTGCCGCCGAACAGGGCGAACTGGGCCAGCAGGCCCGGCAGGAGCCAGTTGACGTAGCGGCCGGCGGCGGCCGGCGGCAGGGCCTGCTGGACGGCGCCGCCGAACACGTAGGTGAACATCAGGATGAAGATCACCGGCATGATGCTCGACAGCACCAGCACCTGAGGCAGCCGGACGGTGAACAGCAGGTTGCGGCGGGTGATGACCGCGGCGTCCGTGACCGCGCGGGCCAGCCCGCCCTGGGCGGGAGGGGCAGTCGGGGGGGTTGGGGGGGGCGTCCTCGG
>Ga0081538_10003525_pt1 | contig 14738 bp, 11 predicted proteins | sample TabmetS5T2R1_FD_71022 | JGI IMG/M metagenome (GOLD analysis project Ga0081538, IMG submission 71022) | Tabebuia heterophylla rhizosphere microbial communities from the University of Puerto Rico - S5T2R1 | ecosystem: Host-associated > Plants > Roots > Rhizosphere ... | reverse complement strand
TGGGCAGACCAGAACTCGCGGATGGGCAGACCGGAACTCGCGGATGGGCAGACCAGAACTCGCGGATGGGTGGGTCGGATGGGGCGGATCGGCGGGTCGGATGGGGCGGATCGGCGCTAGAGTCCGGCGCATGACAGCGTCGTCGGATCCCTCGCTTCCACCCGTTCGGACCGCGCTGGACGCGATCCCGAGCTACCAGCCCGGGAAGCCGCCGCCGACCCGTCCGGGACTCACGACGTACAAGCTGTCGAGCAACGAGAACCCGTACCCGCCGCTGCCCGGCGTACTCGACGCGGCCGCCCGCGCGGCGAGCCAGCTCAACCGCTACCCCGACATGGGCGCGACCGCGCTGTACGCCGCGATCGCGAAGCGGTTCGACGTCCCGGAGCACGATCTCGCGGCCGGCACCGGCTCGGTCGCGGCGCTCTACCACCTGTTGCAGGCGACCTGCGCGGAGGGCGACGAGGTCGTCTACGCCTGGCGGTCGTTCGAGGCGTACCCGATCGCGGTGCCGCTGACCGGCGCCACCAGCGTGCGCGTCCCGGTGACAGCCGACGGCCGACACGACCTGCCCGCGATGGCCGACGCGATCACCGACCGCACCCGCGTCGCCATCGTGTGCACCCCCAACAACCCGACCGGGACCGCCGTCCGTCGGGGCGAGCTGCTCTCCTTCATCGACCGGGTGCCGCCGCACGTGCTTGTCGTCATCGACCAGGCGTACCAGGAGTTCGTCCGCGACCCGGAGCGGATCGACGGGATCGAGCTCTACCGGGGCCGCGACAACGTCGTCGTGCTGCGCACCTTCTCCAAGGCGTACGGCCTGGCCGGCCTGCGGGTCGGCTTCGCGATCGCGCCGCAGCGGATCGCCGACGCGGTCCGCAAGGCGGTGCTGCCGTTCGGCATCTCGCAGATCGCCCAGGACGCGGCGGTCGCCTCGCTGGCGGCCGAGGACGCGCTGCTCGAACGCGTCGAGGCCCTGGTCGGCGAGCGCACTCGGGTGTTGGGCGCGCTGGGGGAGCAGGGCTGGGACGTGCCGGACAGCCAGGCCAACTTCTTCTGGCTCGCCCTCGGGGAGCAGACGAGCGAGTTCGCCGCCGCCTGCATGGAGGCCGGCATCATGGTCCGCCCGTTCGCGCCCGACGGAGTACGCGTGACCATCGGCGAGGTCGAGGCCAACGACGTGCTGCTCCGGGTCGCCGAACAGTGGCGCCAGTCCCACGCGTGAGTCGGTCGGGTCGGCTCAGCAGCGCCGGTTGACTCCGGACGGCGTGACGTCTCGGTCGCGCAGCACGATGGACAGTCGGTCGCGCCAGCCGCGGCAGGCTCGTACGAAGTCGGTACGCCGGTACTCGACGACCAGCACGTGATCGTCGTACGCGGCAGCATAGGACCGGCACTCGCGCCAGCGGCCGCACTCCTCCGCGACCGCGAAGTCGAAGCCGAGGCGGGGCCCACGGGGTGACAGCTCGGCCCAGTTCTTCTGCGCCGCCGCTAGACCGGCCGCGTGGGCGCGGGCGGTGAGCAGCCGGGCGAACGCCACGTTGTCCGCCTTCGTGAGCAGCCCTCGCGAGCGGCTCCACGAGTCCAGGTTGTCGTACTCCACAGCGTCGAAGCCGTCGGCCGCACAGCCGTCGACCCAGCGGCCGACGATGCCGACCAGCGCCGACCGCTTGGCGGCGGTCCGGATGTCGAGCAGGAACTCGCCCCACGCCCCGTCGACGACCGGGTCGCCGGAGCGGTCCTTGAGGACGAGCCGCCAGCGGCGCGGGTTGTCGATCCAGAAGGACCTCTCGTCGGGTTGGGTCTGGTACGCGTTGACGTAGCAGACGTTGTAGCCGCGCGGCGCCGGCCGAGCGTTGCGGTCTCGGGAGACGACCCGGACCTCGGCGGCGGGTGGGAAGGCGCCGCCGATCTGGTAGTCCCAGTGGAGGTTCGGTGTCGGCGGTGCGACGGTGCCGTCGGTCGTCGGCTCCATGTCGGCAGCCGACTCCGTGTCGGCACCCGACTCCGGGCCGGTCGCCGACGGCTCGGACTCCCCGGCCGTGGCGAGCGCCGCGACCGTGGCGCCGACGACGGCGGCGACCGCGAGGACTCCGATGCCTCCGGCGAGTCGTCTCATGCCCCCATGATGTGGGATCACGGCGGGTGGCCTGGCAGCATGGCGGCGTGACCCTGGACATCCGCACCCTGCTCGAGCTGCGTACCTGGACCGTCTTCGACGTCGACGACGAGGGCCGGGTGCTCGCGGGGTACGACGGCTCGGGATCGATGCAGCTGGTCGAGCTCGACGCGACCGGCTCGCCGACCCCGCTGACGGCGCTCCCCGGACCGTGCTCGGGCCGCTATCTCCGGGACGAGCGGGCGGTGGTCGTCGAGCACGACGAGGGCGGCAACGAGCGCAGCCAGCTGTCGCTCCTGCGGCTCGACCCGTTGCCGTCGGAGCCGGTCGGGCTCGACGAGCTCGAGCCGCTGGTCCGCGACGAGCGTTACCTGCACCCGCTGCTCGATGTCGGTCCCGGCGTCGTGGCGTACGCGACCAATCGGCGCAACGACGTCGACTTCGACGTCGTCGTACGCCGGCTCGCCGACGGAGCCGAGACGGTCCGCTACGACGCCGGCGGCTACGTGACCGACGCCGCGATCGGAGCGTACGACGACCGGATCGTCGTGAAGCGGCTGACGCTGGTGCCGGCGTCGACCCAGGTGCGCGTCGCCGGGCCCGACGGACTCCGCGACGTGACGGCCGCCGACGACCACGCCATGCACGGCGGTGCCCGGCTGCTGCCCGACGGGAGCCTGGTGATGGCGTCCAACCACGGCCGGGAGTTCATGGGCGTGGTGCGGATCGACCCCGACGATCGGTGGACCTGGCTCCTCGAGGCCGACGACCACGACATCGGCGTCACGCCGTCGCCGGACGGTCGGCAGCTCCTCGTCTCCCACGGGATCGACGGCGGCAGCGCCCTGGCGATCCACGATGCCGACGGGACGCACCGCTACGACGTCTCGCTCCCAACGTACGGCGTCGTGGGCGGTCGCTGGTCCGCCGGCGGTCGCTACGTCGCGATCGCGTTGGTCGCGCCGACCCTGCCAGGCGCCGTGCTCCGGCTCGACGTCGAGTCGGGCGAGGTTGAGACCCTCGTCTCCGCCGCCGACGACATCCCGTCGGAGATCCGATCCGAGCTCGTCGAGCCGACCAGTCATCGGGTGCCCACCCGCGACGGCGAGCAGATCCCGTGTTTCGTGTACGCCCCGCGCGACGGCGCCAACGGTTCGGTCGTGATGAACATCCACGGCGGGCCGGAGGCCCAGGCGCAGCGGCTCTTCAGCCCCGTCGTGCAGGGTCTCGTCGCCGCCGGGCACATCGTCCTCGTGCCCAACGTTCGCGGGTCGACCGGCTACGGCAAGCGCTGGTACTCCCTCGACGACGTGAAGCTCCGGCTCGAGTCGGTCGCCGACCTCGCCGACTTACGTGCGTGGGTTCCGACGGTCGGCGGCGATCCCGACCGCGTCGCGTTGTACGGCGGCAGCTACGGCGGCTACATGGTGCTCGCCGGCCTGTCGATGCAGCCGGACCTCTGGGCAGCCGGCGTCGAGGTCGTGGGCATCTCGTCGCTCGTGACGTTCCTCGAGAACACCTCCGACTACCGCCGGGCCGTACGCGAGCGCGAGTACGGCTGGCTCGACTCCGACCGCGAGTTCCTGATCGAGGCATCGCCGCTGACGCATCTGGACGCCATGCGGACGCCGCTGTTCGTCATCCACGGCGCCAACGACCCCCGCGTACCGCTGTCGGAGTCGGAGCAGATCAAGGCGGCGCTCGACGCGAAGGGTGTGCCGTGCGAGCTGCTGGTGTTCGCCGACGAGGGGCACGGCCTCGCGAAGCGGGTCAATCGGCTCGACGCGTACCCCGAGGCGCTGGCGTTCCTCGCCGAGCACCTGGCGCCCTGACCCGAGAGCCAACCCAGCTGCCGGCGAGTTCGGGCAGGTTCTCGCACCGAGTTCTGCGCGAACTCGCCAAGAGTCGGAGCGCTTCGGGGACGGCCTGAAACTCGGTTGGCTCTGTCAGGGCCGCGGCATAGGTTGGTCCTTACGGTCCAACGGGAGGGGGTCCCGCCACCAGATGCCGCCCGCTTCGGTCACGCGACCTCGTGACCCCGACGCTCGCCGCCGCAGTGTGACTTCGCTGTGGCGGCTTCGAGGCTATCTCCGTCCGTACACGTGGTCGCTGGTCGTGATGGCGAGCACCGCGATCTCCGGTGTCTTCGTGTCGATCGCGATCCCGCTGGTGACGAAGGCGATCATCGACGGTCCGATCACCGACCGCGACGAAGGCGGCATCCTTCCGCTCGGCCTGCTCGCCCTGGCGCTGGGTGTCGTCGAGGCGGCCCTCATCCTGATCCGTCGCTGGGTGCAGGCCCGCGCCGTACTCGGGGTCGAGACCAGGATCCGCGACGACCTCTACGCCCATCTCGACAAGCTGCCGATGGCGTTCCATACCGGCTGGCAGTCCGGCCAGCTGCTGTCGAGGGTCACCGTCGACCTGGCGGCGATCCGGCGGTTCAGCGGCTTCGGCATGCTGTTCCTGGTCATCAACATCCTGCAGCTGGTCGTCGTGACGGCTCTGCTGCTGCACCTGTACTGGCCGCTGGGTCTGGTCGTCGCGTGCTCCGCACTGCCGATCATCTGGCTGTCGATGACGTTCGAGCGGCGCTACGTCAAGGTGTCGCGTCGGGTCCAGGACCAGCAGGGCGACGTCGCGACCCAGGTGGAGGAGTCGACCCTCGGGATTCGGGTCATCAAGTCGTTCGGCCGCGCCGACTATGCGTACGACAAGTTCGACGCCCAGGCCACTCGGCTCTACGAGTCGCAGGTGGACAAGGTACGGCTCTCGGCGAAGTTCTGGACCTTCCTCGAGGTGCTGCCGAATCTCGCCCTGGTGATCGTGCTGTTGCTCGGTGCGATCGCGGTCGGCAACGGGTCGCTCAGCCTCGGCACCCTGGTCGCGTTCATCACGCTCATGTTGCAGCTCGTCTGGCCGATGGCGGCGCTCGGCGTCATCCTCGCGATGGCGCAGGAGGCGATGACGGCCGCCGACCGGGTGCTGGAGATCTTCGACACCGCGCCGACGATCGTCGGAGGCGACCGGGTGCTGAGCCATCCGTCCGGCCATCTGCGGTTCGACGACGTCGCGTTCCGGTTCGACGACGCCGACCGCGACGTCCTGCGCGGCGTCGACCTCGACGTACGTCCGGGCGAGACGGTCGCCATCGTCGGCGCGACGGGATCCGGCAAGACCGTGCTGACGGCGCTGGTGCCGCGGCTGTACGACCCGACCGCCGGGCGGGTGACGATCGACGGCGTCGACGTCCGCGACCTCACCCTGCCGTGCCTGCGCCAGATCGTCGCGACCGCCTTCGAGGAGCCGACGCTGTTCAGCATGAGCGCCCGGGAGAACCTCACGCTCGGGCGCCCGGACGCCAGTGAAGAGGACGTCGCCGAGGCGCTGCGGATCGCGCAGGCGGAGTTCGTCTACGAGCTCCCGTGGGGGCTCGACACCCGGATCGGCGAGCAGGGCATGGCACTGTCCGGCGGTCAGCGGCAGCGGCTCGCCCTGGCCCGGGCCGTGCTGGCCCGGCCGAAGGTCCTCGTGCTCGACGACACCCTGTCCGCGCTCGACGTGCACACCGAGGCGCTCGTCGAGGCGGCGCTGCGGGCGGTGCTCGCCGACGCGACCGGGATCGTCGTCGCGCACCGGGCGTCGACCGTGCTGCTGGCCGACAAGGTGGCGCTGCTGCAGGACGGCACGATCACCCACGTCGGCACGCACCGCGAGCTGCTCGCCACGGTCCCCGCGTACCGCAACCTGCTCGCCGCCGACGCCGACGACGACACGGAGTTGGCAGGCGCGGCCGGCGCCGGAGGGCGACGAGCGCCTGACGGATCGTCGGCGGGGGTGGCGCGGTGACGGCGACGACCGACACGACGCGGCAAGGGCAGCCGTCGCCGAACGACGAGCGGCCGGACCAGCCGCCGAAGGACTGGCGCGGGGTCGCCGCCGAGGATCGCGACGACATCCCCGACAAGGTCGGCCTGCTGCTCCGCGACCGCTCCCGCCGGCTGCTGGGCGACCTGCTCCGACCGCACCGGAGAGCCCTGTGGTTCGTCCTCGGCGTCGTCCTGCTCGAAAACGCGGCGCGCCTCGCCATCCCGTACCTCGTCAAGGAAGGCATCGACAAGGGCATCCCCCCGATGCTCGACGGCAACGGCAGCGGCACGCTCGTCCTCATCACCGCGATCGTCGGCGTGGCCGTCGTCGTGCAAGCCGTGACCCGGCTGACCTTCCTCACGATCTCCGGTCGGATCGGTCAGCGGGTGCTGCTCGAGCTGCGCCGCCGGCTGTTCCGGCATTTCCAGCGGTTGTCGACGGCGTTCCACGACCGCTACACGTCAGGGCGGGTGATCTCCCGGTCGACCTCCGACGTCGACGCGATCGAGGAGATGCTGGACACCGGCTTCGACGGGCTCGTCACGGCCGTCCTGACCCTCGTCGGCACCGCGGGGCTGCTGCTGTGGCTCGACCTCGAGCTCGGCCTGGTGGCGCTGATCGCGTTTCCGTTCCTCGCCTGGCTGACCCGGTGGTTCCGGCGCGAGTCGTCGAAGGCCTACCGGCGTACCCGGGAGACGGTGGCCGTCGTCATCGTGCACTTCGTCGAGACGATGACCGGCATCCGGGCGGTCCAGGCCTTCCGTCGCGAGCCGCGCAACGAGGAGATCTTCGCCGACGTCAACGACGACTACCGGGCGGCCAACGAGCGTGCCTTCCGACTGCACGGGCTCTTCATGCCCGGCATCAAGCTGATCGGCAACATCACGATCGGGATCGTCCTGCTGTACGGCGCCTACCGGGCCTTCCACGGCGAGGTCACGGTCGGCACGCTCGCCGCGTTCCTCATCTACCTGCGGGCGTTCTTCGAGCCGATGCAGGAGATCAGCCAGTTCTACAACACCTTCCAGTCCGCGAGCGCCGCACTGGAGAAGCTGTCCGGCGTCCTCGAGGAGGAGCCGGACGTGCCGGAGCCCGCCCGACCCACGCCGCTGCCGACGGCGCGCGGGGAGATCGGGTTCGACGCGGTGACCTTCGGGTACGACCCGGCGCGACCGGTGTTGGACCGGCTCGACCTGGCCGTGCCGGCGGGGCAGACACTCGCCGTCGTCGGCGCGACCGGAGCCGGCAAGACGACCATCGCCAAGCTGGTGTCGCGCTTCTACGACCCCGACGGCGGCACCGTCGCGCTGGACGGCGTCGACCTGCGCGACCTCGACGACGCGACGCTACGGCGCCACATCGTGCTGGTGACCCAGGAGAACTTCGTCTTCGCCGGCACGATCGCCGACAACATCCGGTTCGGGCGCCCCGGCGCCTCGATCGACGACGTACGGGCCGCCGCCGAGGCGATCGGGGCGCACGACTTCATCGCCGCGCTGCCCGACGGATACGACACCCATGTCGAGTCGCGCGGCGCCCGGCTGTCCGCGGGCCAGCGGCAGTTGGTGGCGTTCGCGCGGGCGTTCCTCGCCGACCCGGCGGTGCTGATCCTCGACGAGGCGACCAGCTCGCTCGACGTGCCGTCCGAGCGGTTGGTCCAGCGGGCGCTGCGGACGATCCTCGCCGAGCGGACCGCGATCATCATCGCCCACCGCCTGTCCACCGTGGAGATCGCCGACCGGGTGCTCGTTCTGGAGCGGGGCCGGGTCGTCGAGGACGGGCCGCCGGCGCAGCTGGTCGCCCGCGCCGGCGGTCGGTTCGCCGGCCTGCATCGGGCGTGGCTCGACTCGCTCGCGTGAGGCCGGGCTTCCGGGGTCGGCCTCGCGCCATGGCGATCACGAGACCCCACCGGTCACTCCGGCACCAGCCGTGGCGGTAACCGACGACCGGGCGGCGGCCGGTGGTCGACTCCCGCCGCACCTGTGGCGGACGAGGCTGAGGTCATGGCCATCCTCAGCGGGCCGCGTCACCTCACACTCGCTAGTGCCCCGACGCCGGCGCCAGCTCGCCCGCCTCGACCGGGGCGGCGATGACGTTGCCCGCCGGGGCGAGCGGACAGGCCCACGCCGGGTCGTACGCGCAGGAGGGGTTGTACGCGAAGTTCAGGTCGACGACCAGGGCACGGTCGCCGCCACCGAGATCGGCGCCCTTGACCGTGTCGATCAGGTAGCGCCCGCCGCCGTACGTCGTCGTGCCGCTGCTGCCGTCGCGAATCGGGACGAACACCCCACCGCCGTACGAGCCGAGCCACCACACGTCGAGGCTGCCGAGCCCCGGCATCTCGACCCGCCCGATCCGCTCGAACGGGACGACGCCGTCGGTCGCGGTGGCGGCCTCCCATCGATGCGGCGGCGCCGAAAGCACCGGCAGCTCGAAGCGCAGCCGCGGGTCGTACGACGCGTACGCCGGCAGCGGCTCGCCGCGGCGGATCGGCGAGTCGGGATGGTCGCGCAGCAGGTCCTCGCGTCCGGCGCGCCACCGTGTCCAGGCGGCGACCGGGTCGGGTTCGTCCCGCACCCGCCGGTAGAGCGCGGCGACCTGGCGGCGCCAGTCCAGCAGCGACAAGCTCATGCCGACAGCCTGACAGGGCCGATGACGCGTCCCGACCCGCAGCGGCAGGACGCGCGAGCGAATTGGCCCGGCTACTGGCCGACCGGCTACCGTGGTGGCACTGTGGCTGCAGTCACAGTGGCGTGAGCGCGGCGTGCCGAGCACACCCACGCCGGCCGCCGCACGCATGCCGACTCCCGTACCGGCCGCGGCGATCCCGAGGGCCGACTCGACGAAGGAGTGACGACGTGAGCGATGCCGATTTCGGCCCGGATCTGGGGACCGTGTTCGGCCCCTCCCATGAGGGCGAGGGACCCGAGTTGGTGCAGCTGCTGACGCCCGAGGGGGAGCGGCGCGAGCATCCGGAGTTCTCCTACCACGGCACCGATGACGATCTGCGTGGCTTCTATCGCGATCTCGTGCTGACCCGCCGAATCGACGCCGAGGCGACCGCCCTGCAGCGGCAGGGCGAGCTGGGCATCTGGGCCTCGCTGCTCGGCCAGGAGGCGGCCCAGGTCGGCTCCGGACGGGCGCTGTCGCCGCAGGACTTCGTCTTCCCCACCTACCGCGAGCACGGCGTCGCCTGGTGTCGCGACGTCGACCCGCTGCGCCTGCTGGGCCTGTTCCGCGGCGTCGACCAGGGCGGCTGGGACCCGCGGGAGAACCAGTTCGGCCTCTACACGATCGTCATCGGCGCTCAGGCGCTGCATGCCACCGGGTACGCCATGGGCCTGCAGCGCGACGGCGTCGTCGGCACCCGCGACAACGAACGCGACACGGCGGTGATCGCGTACTTCGGCGACGGGGCCACCAGCCAGGGCGACGTCAACGAGTCGTTCATCTGGGCCAGCGTCTTCAACGCCCCGGTCGTGTTCTTCTGCCAGAACAACCAGTGGGCGATCTCGGAGCCGATCGAGAAGCAGAGCCGGATCCCGCTCTACCAGCGGGCACTCGGGTTCGGCTTCCCCGGCATCCGGGTCGACGGCAACGACGTGCTCGCCTGCTACGCGGTCACGAAGGCCGCGATGCAGCGGGCCCGGGAGGGCAGCGGCCCGACGTTCATCGAGGCCTACACCTACCGGATGGGCGCCCACACGACCTCCGACGACCCGACGCGCTATCGGCTCAACGAGGACCTCGAGCACTGGAAGCTCAAGGACCCGATCGCTCGGGTCGAGGCGTACCTCAAGCGCGGTGGAGTCGCCGACGACAGCTTCTTCGCCGACGTCGACGCCGAGGCCGACCAGATCGCCGCCCGACTTCGCGAGGGCTGCCTGGCACTTCCGGACCCGAAGATCCTCGACACCTTCGACCAGGTCTACGCCGAGCAGTCGCCGGAGCTCGTCGAGCAGCAGGCGGCGCTCGCCGACTACCTGGCGTCGTTCGAGGAAGCCGCTACCGGAGAGGGGGCGACGGTCCGATGACGCAGATCACCCTGGCCAAGGCACTCACCAACGGCCTTCGGGCGGCGATGGAGGCCGACGAGAAGGTCGTCTTGATGGGCGAGGACATCGGCAAGCTCGGCGGCGTCTTCCGCGTCACCGACGGGCTGCAGAAGGACTTCGGCGAGGACCGTGTGATCGACACGCCGCTCGCCGAGTCCGGCATCGTCGGCACGGCGGTCGGGCTCGCGCTGCGCGGCTACCGGCCGGTGTGCGAGATCCAGTTCGACGGCTTCGTCTACCCCGCGTACGACCAGATCGTGAGCCAGGTCGCGAAGCTCCGGTTCCGCAGCCTCGGCAAGCTGCCGATGCCGATCGTGATCCGGATCCCGTTCGGCGGCGGCATCGGCGCGGTCGAGCACCACTCCGAGAGCCCCGAGGCGCAGTTCGTGCACCAGGCCGGCCTCAAGGTCGTGTCGTGTTCCAACCCGGTCGACGCGTACTGGATGATCCAGCAGGCCATCCAGTCCGACGACCCGATCATCTTCATGGAGCCGAAGCGCCGCTACTGGGAGAAGGCCGACCTCGACGAGTCGGTCGTCGAGGCGCCGCTGCCGCTGCATCGTTCCCGCATCGCCCACGAGGGCAGCGACGTGACGGTGCTGGCGTACGGCCCGATGGTCAAGACCACTCTCGAGGCGGCGGTCGCGGCGGCCGAGGAGGGCAAGAGCCTCGAGGTCATCGACCTGCGTACGCTCTCGCCGCTCGACCTCGAGCCGGTCTTCGCGTCGGTACGCAAGACCGGCCGGGCCGTCATGGTCCACGAGGCGCCGGTCACGCTCGGGCTCGGAGCCGAGCTCGCCGCCCGGATCACCGAGCAGTGCTTCTACTCGCTGGAGGCGCCGGTGCTGCGAGTCGGTGGGTTCGACACGCCGTACCCGCCGAGCCGGGTCGAGGAGGAGTACCTGCCCGACCTGGACCGGGTGCTCGACGCGGTCGACCGGACGCTGGCGTACTGAGGGAGCGGGCATGGCGGACGTGAAGGAGTTCAAGCTTCCCGACGTCGGGGAGGGTCTCACCGAGGCCGAGATCGTGTCGTGGAAGGTCAAGCCGGGCGACACGGTCAAGGTCAACGACATCGTGGTCGAGATCGAGACCGCGAAGTCGCTGGTGGAGCTGCCCTGCCCGTTCGGAGGCACGGTGGCCGAGCTGATGGTGCCGGAGGGCGAGACCGTCGCGGTCGGCACGCCGATCATCTCGGTGTCGACCGGGGGTGGCGCCGCGTCGGCGGCACCCGCGGCACCGGCGGCTACGGCCGCCGAGCCGGCGGCACCGGCGGAGCCGGCGGCATCGGCGGAGCCGGCGGCATCGGAGGTGACGACGCCGCCCGACGACGCCGCGGTGGAGCCAGGCCTGATCGGCGGACCCGCGCCGGGCGGCCGGACGTCGGTCCTGGTCGGCTACGGCCCGCGCACCACGGAGGCGAAGCGCCGGCCCCGCAAGGGCTCGACGACGTCGGTGTCGTCCGAGACGGTCCGAGAGGACGTCAACGCGGCGTTCTCCGCGGGGCTGGAGCCGGCGCCTGCGGTCGCGGCCGACGTGGCCGAGCCGGCGGCGCCGACGGTGCCGGAGCCGGTCACCACCCCGGCCGCGAAGGCCGGCCCGACCCCGATCCGCGCCCTCGCCAAGCCGCCCGTACGCAAGCTCGCCAAGGAGCTCGGCGTCGACCTCAGCGCGGTGACGCCGAGCGGCCCCGGTGGTGTCGTGACGCGCGCCGACGTCGAGGCGCACGCCAACGGCTCGGTCGCGGCCGCTGAGCCCGCCGCGCGCGCGGCGTTGGTGACCGCGGCCCCGGCCGGTGCGCGGGAGACCCGGCTGCCGGTCAAGGGCGTGCGCAAGGTCACCGCCGAGGCGATGGTGTCCTCGGCGTTCACCGCACCGCATGTCACCGAGTGGGTGACGCTCGACGTGAGCCGGACGATGCGGTTCGTCAAGCGACTCAAGCAGCAGCCGGAGTTTCGCGACGTCAAGGTGTCGCCGCTGCTCGTCATCGCCAAGGCGGTCTGCCTCGCGGTGCGGCGTACGCCCGAGGTCAACGCGACCTGGGACGGCGCCGCCGGCGAGATCGTGCTCAAGCACTACGTCAACCTCGGCATCGCGGCCGCGACCCCACGCGGGCTCGTCGTGCCGAACATCAAGGACGCCGACCGGATGAGCCTGCGGGAGCTCGCCGACGCGCTCGGTGAGCTGGTCGGCACGGCGCGGGCGGGCAAGACGCAGCCGGCGGAGATGTCCGGCGGCACCTTCACGATCACCAACGTCGGCGTCTTCGGGGTCGACGCGGGCACCCCGATCCTGAACCCGGGCGAGACCGGCATCCTCGCCGTCGGCGCCATCCGCAAGCAGCCCTGGGTCGTCGGCAGCCGGATCCGGCCGCGGGACGTGACGACCCTGGCGCTGTCGTTCGACCATCGCGTGGTCGACGGTGAGCAGGGCTCGCGGTTCCTCGCCGACGTCGCCGCGCTGCTCGAGGACCCGGCGGCGGCGCTGCTGTACTGACGCTCCGGCCAATCTTGAGGGGTTCGGGTTGCCAGGACTACCCGAACCCCTCAAGATTCGTTGCGCTTCCGTCGCACCCGCCTGCCAGGCTGGGACCGTGACCGACTCGACCTTCTCCGAGCAGCTGTGGCGCACCGGCGCGCCGATGTACGACGCGATCCTGCGGCACCCGTTCATCACCGGGCTCACCGACGGCAGCCTGCGTCGCGACGCGTTCCGCTACTTCGTCGTCCAGGACAGCCACTACCTGCGGGCGTACTCCCGAGCACTCGCCCTGGTCGCCGGCCGGGCCGTCGACGAGCGCGACGTTCAGATGTTCGCGCGGCACGCCGCCGATGCGATCGAGATCGAGCGCGAGCTGCACGCCGGGCTGCTCGACGAGCTCGGCATCGAGCCCGCCGACATCGACGCGCTCGGGCCGGGGCCGACCACGACGGCGTACACGTCGTACCTGATCGCGGTGGCGACCACCGGGACGTACGCCGAGGCGGTGGCCGCCGTCCTGCCGTGCTACTGGATCTACCGCAACGTGGGTCGCGAGCTCGTCGCGGCGTCGTCACCCGACCCGGTGTACAAGCGATGGATCGAGACGTACGCGTCGGAGGAGTTCGACGCCGTGGTCGAGGCGGTCCTCGCCACCACGGACCGGCTCGGAGTCGCCGTGGGCCCGGCGGAGCGGGATCGGTGTCACCGGCACTTCGCCGTCACGTGTCGATACGAGTGGATGTTCTGGGACGCGGCGTACCGCCGGCTGGCCTGGCCGGTCTGACCTCGATCGCTCGAGGGCTCACGCGGAGGCACGGGCGGCTACCAGGGTCGGCGCCCGCTCGACGAGCCGCTCGAGCCGCAGCCCGGTCTCGTCGTCGGCGGGACTGTACGTCGTGAGCTGGGCGACGCCGGTGCGACCGATCCACATCTTCGTCGTGTGCAACTGCAGGTCGCCGACCAGCCGGTTGCGGAACCGCTTGACCGTGATCGGGACGGTCGTCACGTCGTGCCGCTCCCAGCGCTGCGCGAACGCCGGCGACGCGGCGAGCAGGCGGTTGACCAGCTCGGTCCACAGCGGGTCGTCGAGATGCGTCGCCATGCTGGTCCGCAGCTGAGCCACGAGGTGGTCGCCGGCGGCGTCCCAGCCGTCGTAGACCGTCGCCCACGACGGATCGGTGAAGAACAGCCAGATCAGGTTGCGCTCGTCCTCGGGCACGGCGTCGAGGTCGTCGACCATGAAGTTGTACGCCCGGTTGTAGGCGAGCAGGTCGAAGCGGGGCGACGAGATCACGGCGGGAAACGGGTCGAGCTGGGCGATGACGTCGTGCACGTGGCCGGGCAGCATCGCGCACTCGGAGTCGGTCGAGAGCGGCGCGATCCCGGCCAGCCGGTACAGGTGCAGCCGCTCCTGGTGGTCCATCCGAAGGGTGCGGGCGACGGCCTCCAGCACCTGCGCCGACGCCTTGATGTCGCGACCCTGCTCGAGCCAGGTGTACCAGGTCACGCCCACACCGGCGAGCTGCGCGACCTCCTCACGACGCAGGCCGGGCGTACGCCGTCGACTGCCCGGCGGGAGCCCAACGTCCTCGGGCAGGATCCGCTCGCGTCGACTGCGCAGGAACGTCGCGAGCTCGTGCCGTCGCGTACTCGTCTGGTCGTTGCTCACCGTGCCATCGTTGCTCACTGTGGAGCCGGTTACCAGGGTGGTGCTGATACCTGGATAACCAGGCTCTCACTACCAGGCGTGGCGAGCCCGCATGATCGAGGACATGGCCTTGCGAACCCTGCCGGACTCCCCGGTGCCCGGACCGGTCTCGACCGACCGGCGGGAGCTCAGTCTCCCGGGACTGCTCGCCGTGCTCGGCGCGGTCCTGCTGCCCGTCCTCTCGTTCTTCAGCGTCAGCGTCGCCCTCGGCCCGATCGGCTCCGACCTGGACGCCTCACCGGCGATGTTGCAGCTCGTCGTCGCCGGGTACGGCGTGCCGTACGCCAGCCTCGTCGTCCTCGGCGGCCGCATCGGCGACGGCCGCGGCCGCCGGCGGCTCATGATCATCGGCCTGGTCGGGTTCGTCGTCGCGTCGATCGGATGCGGGTTGGCTCAGACGCCCGAGCAACTGGTCGCCGCCCGCGTCCTCCAGGGCGTCGCCGCGGCGTTCACCACGCCGCAGGTGCTGGCGACGATCCATGCCACGACGACCGGGGAGCGG
>Ga0081538_10003524_pt1 | contig 14738 bp, 12 predicted proteins | sample TabmetS5T2R1_FD_71022 | JGI IMG/M metagenome (GOLD analysis project Ga0081538, IMG submission 71022) | Tabebuia heterophylla rhizosphere microbial communities from the University of Puerto Rico - S5T2R1 | ecosystem: Host-associated > Plants > Roots > Rhizosphere ... | reverse complement strand
GATCGGTGTGCCGAGGCCGTGATCGCGCACCGTTGCTGACAGCAAGACCTCGCCCGCGTCTGCCAGCGCGGCGATCTGGACAGCGATCTCGACCTCCCCGGCGTGCAGCCCGGCACGCACCGGCAGACCGAGCTCCTGCATGGCATCGCGCAGCGCGATCGCGCAGGCGACCGCGCTCGCGGGACGGTCGAAGACGCTGAGGAACCCGCCGCCGAGTGTCTTGACCTCGCGGCCGCCGTGCGCAGTGAGCAGCTTGCGCATGGTCGCGTCGTGGACGATGTCGACGAACAGCACCGTCACGACGGCGGCCGGTAAGTCTGGGGCTGAGGTGGGTGGTGCGGGCGCGTCGCGGGCGAGCGCGGCGGCAATGCCTTCGCGGCCCTTGAGGTCCAGCTTGCGCAGGATCGCGGCGACGTGCGTTTCGACGGTCCTGCGGCTGACGAAGAGCTGCCGGGCGATTTGCGGGTTGCTCATCCCCTCGGCGGCGAGCTTGGCCACGCGCAGCTCGCTTGGTGTCAGTGCGTCGATGCCGGAGCGCATGAGGCGCCGCGGCCGCGCGCCGCTAGCCACGAGCTCCTCGTGCGCGGCCTCGACGAGCGGCTTCGCGCCGCAGCCGTGCGCCAGCTCCATGGCGCGCGCCAACGGCTCGCGCGCGTCGGCGCGGTGCTTGGCGCGGCGCAGGGCCGCGCCGAGCCCGAGCAGCGCGCGCGCATGTTCTGCGGGCATCGGGGACGCTTCGAGGCCATCGCAAGCTGCGCGCAGCAGCTCGATTCCTTCGTCTCCGCCGGCCACAACTCCGGCCGATCGCAACACGAGCCCGCGATAGACCGGCGCGAGCTTCGGCAGGTTCGCCAGGCCCTCGCGCGCGGCGACGGTCGCCTCCTCGGTGCGCCCGGCGGCGAGGAGGACCTCGGGACGCATCAGATGAGCCGGGTAGGGAAACCAGGAGATCCCGCGTCGGCCGATCCAGTGGTCGGCTGCCTCCATGTCGGTGAGCGCCTCGGCGACGCGGTGCTGCTCCAGGCGCAATCGGGCGCGCTGAAGCACGAAGACTTCCTCCTGGATGGTCCGGATGGAGACGACCTCACCGAGTCCGTGCTCCTCGAGCAGCCGATCGGCCTCGTCGCGCCGGCCAAGCTCGGTCAGCGCCCAGAGCTGGGACGCCATCGCGAGGCCGAGCGAGGCGCCCAGCAAAGCCGACAGTTCCACCGCCTCGCGCGCATCGGCCTCCGCCTCGCGCAGCCGGCCTACCAGGATGCGTGTTCGCGCTCTCAACGCGAGCGCGGTGCCCAGCAGCGCCATCGCGCCCTGCTCCTGGGCACGATCAACCCAGTTGTCGCAAGCCTTCTGAACCGCCTCGATCTCGCCCCCGACCAGCAGCCCGGAGATCGCCACCGCCGCCTGGAGATGGTGCGTGTCCGTGCCGCGGACTTCGATCGCCCCGTCCAGGCTGCGCGCTCCGGGGAGCAGCCAGGCGACGTCCTCGAAGTTCACGTCGGCCGCGAAGTAGGGCGTGAAGGGCCCGAACGCGGCGAACAGCGGATAGCTCGGCCACGATGGGTCAGCCGTCGCGATGAGCTCCTTCAGCGATGAGCCGACGACCGCGGCGGGCACCAGCGGCGCCGAGAGCTCGAGCGTGGTTCGCGCCAGCGCGATCTCCGCTCGCAACTGAGCGTCCTCCTCGGGCAGTGCCTCGCCTGCCTCGGCGAGGACGCGGGTCGCCTCCTCCAGGTCTCCACCCAGGAACCAGCTCACCGCGAGCTCGCCCGCGGCCTCCGCTCGCACGATCGGGGCGTCGGAGAGCTCGACCGCTCTGGCGAGTGCCCGCCGAGCCGACCGGTGATCTGCCGCGAGATGCGCGGCACGGCCGCGCGCGAGATAGGCCCGGGCCAGCAGTGAGGGTGGCGGCGGCTCGGCTAGGCAGCGAGCCAGCAGCGCCGCCGCCGCGTCAAACGCGCCGCGCGCAGTGGCACGCTCGCCGGCTTGCAGCAGCTGCTCGGCGACCCACGGATCCGCTGCCGGCGCCGTGGAGAGCAGGTGCACCGCTGCGCGGTCTGGGTTGCGCGAGGCGAGCACCTCCGCGGCGCGACGGTGCACGAGTGCGCGCCGCGACGCCGGCAGCTCCTCGTACACGGCCGCGCGCAGGATCGGGTGCGCGAAGCGCAACGGCTCGCCTGCGGCCAGGATCTCGCTGTGCACAAGCGCGTCGGCTGCTGCTACTGCGCGCGTGGCGTCAATTCCGGCGAGCGCGGCGGCGAGGTGCACGTCTGCGTCGGTGTCCAGCACCGCAACCGCGCGCGCCAGCACCGTCGCCTCGTCTGGCAGCCGCGACAGCCGGAGCAGCACACTGCGCGCGACGGCGCTCGGTCCGAGCTCACGGACACGACGCGCACCCGCGGCACTTGCCTCCACATCCCCGCGGGCCAGTGCGCTGACGAGCTCCGACAACAGGAACGGGTTGCCGCCGGTCGTCTCGTGACACGCGCGGCAAAACATGGCGTCCGCCGACTGGCCGAGCGCGGCGCGGACGACGCTCGCGCTCGCGGCTTCTGTCAGCGGCTGGGGCACGACCATCTCGGTCGCTTCGGCGCGCAGGGCTTCAAGGAGCTTGGGCGGAGCGTTGCCTTCACCGCTGCGCATCGCGACGACAACCGCCACCGAGACGCCCTCGAGGCGGCGTGCCAGGTAGACCAGCCATCGCAGTGATGCCGGGTCCCCCCACTGCGCGTCATCGACGCACAGCACCACCGGCCCGCGCGCCGAGAGGTTCGCCGCGAGCCAGTACAGACCGTGTTGCGCCGCGAACGACGCGTCTTGGCCAGGCGATACGCCGATGTCCCGGTGCCGGCCGAAAACTGGCTCGACGATCGCGGCGACGCCTTCGAGCAGCTCAGCACGTCCGGCGCCGCCCTCCGCCGCGAGTACGGCCTCGAACAGCTGGCGCACCAGGCCGAAGCCGAAGTCGCGCTCGAGCTCGCCGCCTCGCGCGCGTAACACCGAGAAGCCGCGCTCACGAGCCTCCGCGCAGACGGCGTCAAGCAGCGCCGTCTTGCCGATCCCCGCCTCGCCCTCCACGACCGTCAGCGCGCCGTCCCCCAGCTCGGCGCCGGCGACTGCACGAAGTAGCTGCTCGAGCTCGTCGTCCCGCTCGAGCAGCCCCAGCGCCCTAGTCGCCGAGATCGGTGCGGCCATGGTCTTCGCCCGCCACCGATCGTACCCCCCGCACGGCGTCCAGCAGCGCGATCAGCTCGAGCATCCCCACGAACGGCCGGCGCGGATGACCGTCGCCTTCCACCCACCCCATGACGACGCCCTCGTCGTCGTGGATCTCGATCGTCAGGCGCACGGCGGTCAGTGTGGGTCACGGCCGCGCCACCCGCATCGGTGAGGCTCACCTATGTTCGATGAAGGGGTGGCTGCGGCGGTTGACTCGGCCGATCGCCGATACGCTCAGCGGCCGTGCCCTCCCGCAGGAGCCAGATCGAGATGACCTCGGCCGAGCTGCAGGCGTTCCTCGCCGAGCAGATGGTCATGCAGTGTGCGACCGTCGGCCCGCGCGGCCTGCCGCACATGGTGCCGCTCTGGTACGTGGTCGGCGACGGCGAGCTGCGCGGCTGGACCTACGCGAAGTCGCAGAAGGCGAAGAACCTGGAGCGCGATCCGCGCGCCACGCTCGGCATCGAGGAGGGCGTCCAGTACCAGGACCTGCGCGGCGTGATGTTCGAATGCGACGTGCGCGTGGAGCGCGATCCGGAGGCCGTCGAGGGCTTCGGGCTCGAGCTGTTCGAGCGCTACGCGGGCGAGCTCGGGCCCGAGATCCGCGAGATGGTCGCCAAACAGGCGCAGAAGCGCGTCGGCCTCACCTTCGTTCCCTACCGAGAAGTGACCTGGGACCACCGGAAATTGGGCGGTACGTACTAGATGAAGGGACTCATCCTCTCCGGGGGGACGGGCACGCGGCTGCGACCGTTGACGCACACGAGCGCCAAGCAGCTCGTGCCCGTGGCGAACAAGCCCGTGCTCTTCTACGGGATCGAGGCGATGGCGAGCGCCGGCATCAGCGAGGTCGGCATCATCATCGCGCCCGAGACCGGCGGCGAGATCCGCGCGGCCGCCGGCGACGGCTCGGAGTTCGGCGTGACGATCGAGTACATCGAGCAGGACGCCCCGCTCGGGTTGGCTCACGCGGTGCTCACGGCTGAGCGGTTCCTCGCCGACTCGCCGTTCGTCATGTATCTGGGCGACAACCTTCTGCGTGACGGCATCGTCGCGCTCGTCGACACCTTCCGCTCGGAGGAGCCCGACGCACTCATCCTGCTCACGCCCGTACCCGACCCCGAGCACTACGGCGTGGCCGAGCTCGACGGCGACGGGCGCGTGGCGCGGCTCGTCGAGAAGCCGCCCGAGCCCAAGACCGACCTCGCGCTCGTCGGCGTCTACATGTTCACGCCCGCGATCTTCGAGGCGGCCCGCGCGATCGAGCCGTCCGGGCGCGGCGAGCTCGAGATCACGGACGCGATCCAGGAGCTCGTCAACAACGGCCTGCGGGTCGACCCGCACATCGTCCACGGCTGGTGGAAGGACACCGGCCAGGTGCAGGACATGCTCGAGGCGAACCGGCTGATCCTCGACGACCTCGACGAGCGCATCGACGGCGAGCTCGTCGAGAGCCGCGTCGAGGGCCGCGTAGTGATCGAGGAGGGCGCCCGGCTCGAGCGCGCGACGGTGCGCGGCCCGGCGATCATCGGGCGCGGATCGAAGATCACGGACGCCTACATCGGCCCCTACACCGCCGTCGCCGAGGACGTGACGATCGAGCGGGCCGAGCTCGAGCACTCGATCGTGCTCGGCGGCTCCGAGATCAGTGACCTCGAGTACCGCATCGAGGCCAGCCTGATCGGCAAGCACGTGCGGATCCGGCGCGGCCCGCCGCTACCGAAGGCCTATCGCTTCGTCGTCGGCGACAACGCGGACGTGCAGATCCTGTGAGGCTCGTCGTGACAGGCGCCGGTGGGATGCTGGGGCAGGACCTGATGCGCCTCGCCGGCCCAGACGCTCTCGGCCTCACGCGCGCCGACCTCGACGTGACCGACCGCGAGGCGGTGGGCGCGGTCATCGGGCCGGACGACGTCGTCATCAACTGCGCCGCCTGGACCGACGTCGACGGCGCCGAGACGCATCCGGACGAGGCGATGCGCGTGAACCGCGACGGCGCCCGGAACGTGGCCGAGGCGGCGGCCAAGGTCGTGTACGTATCCAGCGACTACGTCTTCGACGGGGCCAAGCACAGCCCGTACGTCGAGTCCGACCCCCGCAATCCGGTATCGGCCTACGGTCACTCGAAGGCGGAGGGTGAGCTCGCCACGCTCGATGGCACACCGCATAGTCACATCGTGCGCACTTCGTGGCTGTTCGGCGTCGGCGGGGGCAACTTCATCGCCACGATGCTGCGACTCGGCTCCGAGCGCGACTCGGTGCGGGTCGTCGACGACCAGATAGGCCAGCCGACGTACACCGGCCACCTTGCCGAGGCGCTGCTGCAGATCGCCGACAGCGACGACTTCGGGATCCACCACCGCAGCGGACACGGCCAGTGCTCCTGGTATGAGCTCGCGCGCTTCGTCTTCGAGACGGCCGGTGTCGACTGCGAGATCGAGCCCTGCACGACGGCGGAATTTCCGCGCCCGGCGCCGCGTCCGGCGTACTCGGTGCTCGGAAGCGAGCGGGACGAGCCGTCACTGCCCGACTGGCAGCGCGGCGTGACCGAATATCTCGCGGCCCGCGAGGTGCGCGCATGAAGCTGCTCGTTACCGGCGCCGCCGGCTTCATCGGCTCGACATACGTACGCCTGGTCGGGGACGACCACGATGTCGTCGTTCTCGACAAGCTGACCTACGCCGGCCGTCGCGAGAACCTGCCCGAGGGCGTCGAGCTCGTCGTGGGATCGATCGAGGACCGCGCCCTCGTCAGCGAGCTGGCGGAGGGCGTCGACGCGATCGTCAACTTCGCCGCCGAGTCCCACGTGGACCGCTCGATCGCCGACCAGGACGCCTTCGCCCGAACGCACGTGATCGGCACGAGCGTGCTGCTCGACGCGGCGCGCGAGCGCGGCGTCGGCCGCTACCTGCAGGTCTCAACGGACGAGGTCTACGGCTCGATCCCGGAGGGCTCGTTCACGGAGACCTCGCCGCTCGACCCGTCGTCGCCCTACTCGGCGACGAAGGCGGGTGGCGACCTGCTCGTCTCGGCGCACGCGCACACCTACGGGATCGAGGCGGTCATCTGCCGCGGCTCGAACAACTACGGCCCGCGCCAGTACCCCGAGAAGCTCATCCCGCTGTGCATCCTCAACGCGCTCCACGACGATCCGCTGCCGGTCTACGGCGACGGTCGCCAGATCCGCAACTGGCTGTTCGTGGAGGACTTCGCCCGCGGCATCCAGACCGTGCTCGAGCGCGGCCGCGCCGGCGAGGCATACAACGTCGGCGGCCCTGACGAGTGCGAGAACATCGAGGTCGTCCGCCGGATTCTCGAGCTGACCGGACGCGACGAGTCGCTGATCGAGTACGTGAAGGACCGGCCCGGCCACGACCGGCGCTACTCGCTCAGCTCGGAGAAGCTGAAGGCCGAGCTCGGGTGGGAGGCCCAGGTGCGCTTCGACGAAGGCCTAGCCCGCACGGTCGACTGGTACCGCGAGAGCGAGGCCTGGTGGGGGCCGATCCGGTCCGGCGAGTACCGGGCCTATTACGAGCAGCACTACGGCAAGGCGCTCGGCTAGCGCAGCGCGCCGGACGGCCACGCCCACACTCAGACCACCATCCGCATCGGGACGCCCTCCCGGTCGCGCTCGCCGCCGAGCACGTCCTGGACCCCGCGCGCGCACGCGACGGCGCTGCTCAGCGCCGCATACGCGTCCAGGAGATCGGCGCGCCCGACCTGCCTGGCCGGCCAGGGCGCCCGCGCGATCCGCTTCTCGGCGTCCGGGAACACCGGCTCGAGAGCCCGTAGCCGACTCTCGATCCCAGCCGCGGAGGACTTCGAGTGCGGAATCGGGCCGCGAGCCAGAGCCTGGAAGGACACCTCGGGGTGGCACTCGAACAGCCACTCCTCGCTCTCCGGATGGGCGCGCACCCATCCGTCCACCTCCCTGACCTTCCGGGCGATGCCGGCGGACTGCGCGCTCAGGCTCCGGGCGCCGGGGTTGCGTCTGCGCTCCTCCTCGACGAGCGCGCGCATGGCCCGATAGTCGCCCGCCGCGGCGAGCATGTACCTGGCCGGCGGCATGAACACGCAGGGCGCCCGCCGGGCGCCGAGGATCCGCCGGGCGGCGCGATCGCAGGCACGGAACGCCACGCTGTCGAGCAGCCCAATGGGAACGTCGATGCAGACCGGAGCGCTCGGACCCTCGTCCGCACGGAGGTCGGCCAGCGCGGCGATCGACGGCAACAGCCGCAGCTCCGTCACCCAGTACCCGCGCGCGTCCTCCTCAAGGGACGACGCACGAAGGCATGCGAGCGCCCAGCCGGCGGGCGCCCCATCGGCCCCGATCGCGGCGATGGGCGCGCCCTGCAATGTCGCTTCTCCTAGCGGCCGGCCCCAGCGATCGCCATCGGCCGCTCGCCGTTCAGCGCGTCGTGCCGGGCGCCCGTGCTCCTGAGCGCCTCCGCACCCGCACCAGAGCGGGCTGCCGCGTCCGGGCCGGGCAGGTCGTCGCTCTGCGCCAGCGTGATCGTCGCGTGTGCCGCGGCGTCCGCCATCTGCTCGAGCGCCGTGTCGCTCAGATTCGTGAAGCGGTCGCAGCCCTGGTGGTAGCAGGGGTCGAACGCCTGGCCCGCCACGCCGCCGAAGATCGCCGCCTGCGCGGGTGTCTTGATCCCCTCGGCGCCGGTGAACAGGCCGCCGGCCGGGATGCCCACGCCCGGCGCGATGAAGGGCCCGTAGTCGGACCGACCGTCGAAGGCGGTCGGCTCCGTCGGCAGGCCCTGCTCGTCGAAGTAATCGAGGAAGAGCTGCTCGATCTCGTCCGAGCCGGGCGGCGCGCCGCCTGGCGGCGGCGGCGTGTTCGACGTGTCGCCGTCGTAGACGAAGCGCACGAAGTTCGGCGAACCGATCATGTCGAAGTTGAGCATCGCCGCGATCTTCGCCCGCTCCTCCGGCGGCAGCGTGGTCACGTAGTGCTCGGAGCCGAGCAGGCCCGACTCCTCCGCGCTGAACCAGATGAAGCGGATCTTGTTCTGCGGCCGCACGAAGCGCAGCTGCTCGGCGATCTCGAGGATGCCCGCCGAGCCCGAGCCGTTGTCGTTGATGCCGACACCGGTGCCGACGCTGTCCAGGTGCGCGCCAACCACGATCACCTTGTCGGGGTCGCCCCAGCGCGTCTCGGCGATCACGTTGCGCGTGGGATAGGTGCCGGGGCGCCAGTCGATCTTGAAGCGCGCCCGAAGGCCGGTGAAGCCGTCGTTCACGCCGTTGGCAAGCGCCGTGGCCGTCGGCACCGACGCGGCCATGAACGGCGTCTGCAGGCCGGTGACGTTGAACCACAGGGGCACCTGGCGGCCCGGCTGGCCCTCGTTGAAGAAGATGACGCCGCCCGCGCCGGACGCCTCCGCGAGCTGGAACTTCGTGGCGAACGGGCAGGTGCCGCGCTGGACGAGAGCGATCGCTCCGTCGGGCATGCCGTCGTAGTCCGTCGCCTCACAGCCGCTCGTGTTGCCGTCCGGCTCCGCGGGCGCGGGCAGGTTCAGGTCGATCGCCCACACCGGCGCGGTGAAGTCGGCCGACGTCGAGTTGTACATCGAGCCGAAGTCGCCGCCGAACTGCGCCCCGCCGATGCCGGGATTGAACGAGCGCCGCGGGCCGCCGCTGACGATGCGCAGCGCCGGTGGCGTCCAGTCGGCGAGCAGGTCGAGCTCGTAGTCGAAGTCCTGGAACGAGACCCTGTGGCCGGCGAGCCGCGCGGCCGCGGCCACGTAGAGCGCCGAGCCGTCGTACCCCTTCGTCCCAGCCAGCCGGTTGCCGCCCGACAGGTCCCCGATCAGCTGCAGCGCGAGCTCGTGCTGCTTGATCTTGCCCGCGCTTACCGCCTGGCGCAGCTCAGCGGACGTGTCGTTTCCGATGTCCGCGGAAGCGGGTGCCGCCGCCACCCCCACCGCAGTCAGCACTGCCAGGAAGACGACGAACCTGCGACCTGCATCCATGCGGCGGCTCCTCTGCTCCGAGTGGGTGATGCACTATTCCCCAAACGGAGCAGAGGAGTAACCCACCGCTACGAAGCTGGCGCGATGTTGTCGTTCAGCTGGAAGAAGTTGCCCGGGTCGTACTGGCGCTTGATCTCCGCGAGACGTGCGACGTTGCGCCCGAAGGCGCTGTCGACACCCGCGCCCGGGTCCTCGTCGGCACGGCCGGTGAAGTTGAGGTAGACCCCACCGTTGCCGTGCGGCTCGAGCTCCCTGAACGTCGAGCGCACCCACTCGATGTTCGCCGCGTCGTCGCCCGGCTCGGTCCACATGCCGTCGATCGAGAACATGTACTGAGCCGAGCGGTCACCGAAGGCGCTGTCCTCGGCTCCGACGTCCGCGATCGCCCCGCCCATGTGGAACGTGTTGACGAGCGTGAGCGGCGCGGGCCGGTCCTGTGCTCGCCTGGCGATCACGTCGATGGCGGCGTCGTCAAGACCGTCCGCGTACAGAGACTTCCAGTAGGCCCGCAGCGCATTCCGCGGGAACAGCGGATCGAAGCCCGCCTGGACCGCGGTGAACGGCGTCGGCCCGGACATGTCGAACAGCACCGTCCCGAGCTCGCGGAGCGGCTGCATCTCCTTCAGGCCCTCCTCGACGCCGCCCGAGTAGACGCCGCCGATGATCGCCACCGGGCGGTCGTGCACCGCCTCCGGCATCTCCGGGTTGGCCGGGAAGGTGATCGTCACGCACACCGAGGTGACCTCGTTCGGGGCCTGCTCGACGTACGCACGCCACCTACGCAGGACCTCGGCGGTCTCCTCGATCGGATACATGACGGCGACAAACGCGACCTCCGGCCCGAGCTCCTTCAGGTCGAAGGTGAACGAGGTGACGACGCCGAAGTTGCCACCACCGCCGCGCAGCGCCCAGAACAGGTCGGGGTTGGAATCCGCCGACGCTGTCCGGACCTGGCCGTCGGCACAGACGACCTGCGCCTCGACGAGGCTGTCGCAGGCGAGTCCGTACTTGCGCCGGAGCCAGCCGTAGCCGCCGCCGAGCGTGAGGCCGGCGACGCCGGTGTCGGAAACGACTCCGCTCGGCGCGACGAGGCCGAAGCGCATCGTCTCGCGGTCGACGTCGCCGAGCACGGCGCCGCCCTGAACGTGGGCGCGCTTGCGCTCGGGGTCGACGACGACGCCGCTCATCGGCGCTAGGTCGATCAGCACGCCGCCGTCGATCGACGACAGGCCGGCGATCGAGTGCCCTCCGCCGCGGACCGCGACGGGGAGGTCGTGCTCGCGCGCGAAGTTGACCGCCTCGATGACGTCGGCGGTACCGGTACAGGAAATGGTGACCGCGGGCTGGCCGCGGTGCATTGCGTTGAAGACGGGACGTATGTCCGGGGCGTTTACCTCGCCGCGAACGGTGGCGCGCAGATCATCGAGCGCGCCGTTGAGGGTGCCGGCGGGGGCGCCGGTCGTGGTGGCCATGTGTGAGGTTCCCCCTTGGGGTTTGATGACGAACGACGGACCGTAAATGTGTGACTGCGGTCCGTTCGTGACAGTGGTCACGGATAGTCCCGGCAGGGGCACCGAAGTTACGTCGATAGTCTCGATCCGATGTTCCGCGACGACTCACCGGCGCTCGAGCTGCGCGGGCTGACCAAGCACTACGACGACGGCACGGTCGCCCTCGAGGACTTCGATCTCGAGATCCCGGCGGGCGCGTTCTTCGGCCTGCTCGGCCCGAACGGCGCCGGCAAGACGACGCTGATCAGCGCCGTCTGCAACCTGCTGCGGATCACCTCGGGCGACATCCGGGTCTTCGGCGAGCCGCACGACTCGATGGCGGCGCGCTCGTGGGTCGGGCTGGCGGAGCAGGACATCAACCTCGACCGCTTCCTCACGGTGCACGAGACGCTCGTCTATCACGGCGGCTACTTCGGGGTTGGCGACCCCGACGAGCGTGCCGAGGAGCTGATCGAGGCGTTCGGCCTCGAGGCGAAGCGCGACACGCGCGCGCCGCGGCTGTCCGGCGGACAGCGGCGCCGGCTGCTGCTTGCACGGGCGCTCATGCACCGCCCGCGGCTCGTGATCCTCGACGAGCCGACCGCGGGGGTCGATTTCGAGCTGCGCCAGGAGCTGTGGCGCTACATACGCCGCCTGCACGCGGAGGGCACGACGATCCTCCTAACGACCCACTACCTGGAGGAAGCCGAGGAGCTCTGCGACGAGATCGCGCTGATCCGCGACGGCCACCTGATCGCGCGCGACAGCTCGCTCGCCCTGCGCGAGCACTTCGGGGTCGACCGGCTGCAGGACGTGTATGTCAAGGCGATGGCGTCATGACGGGCCTGGTGTGGCTGTGCCGGCGCGAGACGCTGCGCGTCTCGAAGCTCTGGACGCAGACGGTGCTCGCCCCCGTGATCGCGTCGATCCTGTTCATCCTCGTGTTCGGGCTGTCGCTCGGCAGTCGCATCAACCACGTGAGCGGCATCGACTACGACGTCTTCATCGTGCCCGGCCTCATCACGATGGGGATGGTCCAGGCCGCCTACGCCAACAACGCCTCCTCGATCTTCCAGGCGCGCTTCGACCGCTACATCAATGACGTGCTGTCCGCCCCGATGCCGACCTGGCAGATGAACGCGGGCTACGTGGTCGGCGGAGTGTTCCGGGCGCTCCTGATCGGCGGCTCGCTGCTCGTGCTGGCCTGGCTGCTCGTGGACCTGCCGGTCGCGAACCCGTTCGCCCTGATTGCCGCGATCGGCCTCGGGCTGCTGCTGTTCGCCTCGCTTGGCGTCGTGGTTGGGATCTACGCCGAGAGCTGGGACTTCACGACCTTCATCAACAACATCGTCATCCTGCCGCTCGTCTTCGTCGGCGGCGTCTTCTACTCGGTCGAGGTGCTGCCCTCCCCGTGGGAGGAGCTCTCGCACTTCAACCCCGTCTTCTATCTCGTGAACGCGGTGCGCTTCGGCTTCCTCGGCGAGAGCGACGTCTCGATCTGGCTCTCGCTCGGCGTGACCGCCGCGCTTGCCGTGCCGGTCTTCCTGTGGTCCCAGTATCTGTTCGCAAGCGGCAAGCGCTTGAAGCCCTAGAGGCTCGGATCACGACCTGCCGCCGCTGCCCGCGGCTGGTCGAGTGGCGCGAGCGCGTAGCGCGCGAGAAGCGCGCCTCGTTCGCCGGCGAGGAGTACTGGGGCCGGCCGGTCCCGGGCTTTGGCGACCCTCAGGCCCGCGTGCTGGTGCTCGGGCTCGCGCCGGCGGCGCACGGCGGCAATCGCACGGGCCGCGTATTCACCGGCGACCGCTCGGGCGACTGGCTGTTCGCATCGATGCACCGGACGGGCTTCGCGAACCAGCCGGAGTCGTACGCGCGCGACGACGGCCTGCAGCTCGAGGGCGCCTTCATCGCGGCGGCCGTACGCTGCGCCCCGCCGGCCAACAAGCCGCTCCCGTCCGAGCGCGACAACTGCCTCCCCTACGCCGCCGAGGAGCTGGAGCTGCTCGAGCCGGCCGTGATCCTCTGCCTCGGCCTGTTCGCCTGGAACGCGGCCTGCACGCTGCTCGGGGTGCGCCCGCGGCCGCGCTTCGGGCACGCGGTCGAGTTCCGCGTAGACGACGGTCCGGTCCTGCTCGGCTGCTACCACCCGAGCCAGCAGAACACCTTCACGGGCAAGCTGACCGAGCCGATGACCGACGCCGTCTTCGCGCGTGCGCGCGAGCTGGCGACGCTCTGATGGTCGAGCACTGGAGCTGCTGCCTCTCGCGCAAAGCTCTGAACGGCGCGGGTCCTACGGCTGCATCCAGGCGCGAGCAGTAGGGCGCGAGCCTGCTGAGCCGCCGCTTGGGAGGTTCCGCGCTAATCGGCGATTTGGGCGCGGAGTGCAGCGATATCCGCAATCTCCCACGCCTCGGTCACCTTCCCGTCACGAAGGTGGGTGATCACGGCCTGATCGATCCGGAAGCGGCGTCCGGATCCCTCGACACCAGCGAAGCTCGCCGCCATCGTCCCCGTCACAATCACGCGAGCCATCTCGACCTCGGCCTCGACGACGACCTCCTGCACGTCGTGGCGGAGATCTGGCATAGCGGCGAGCGCGTCCCTCCACACCGCTTTCTCATCGTCGACCGTGGCGGTCGAAAGACCGAGCGGCGCGTGGACGACTACGTCGCGATGAAGCAGCTCGTCGAACGCGTCCAAGTCGCCGGCATCACCGGCGGCCAGCCATCGAAACACCACGGTGTCGCGACGATTGACCATCGCACCAAGCTACAGCGGTTCGGCGAGGCGCAACGCATGGTGTTCTGGCGGCCACGGCAAGATTGGCTTGTGAGCTCTCGTGGTTCGGGTGGCGCGGCGGGTGAGCGCGCGAAGCGCTTGGCCGCCACTTCCGGCATCACGGCGATGCCGATGCCGGCCGCCACCATCTGGCCGATGGCATCAAAGTTGTTGAAGCGGGCGCGAAAGCGCATCCGCGCACCCAGCCTCGCCGCATGCCCGGAGACATGGACATGCAGCGCGCTCGAGGTGATGAGGCCGATGAAATCGCGTTCGACCACGTCGGCGAAATCGACCTGGCGACGATTCGCCAGCTCATCCCCGCGCGCGGTGACCAGCACCAGGCGGTCCTCGCTGAAGATTATGCGCTCGAGCCCCTCGGGGAGCGCGTGCTCGGCAGCCAGCCCGACATCGGCTACCCCCGATGCGATCGCATAGGCGATGTCGCCGCTTTCGCGTTCCTCGACGTCGATCGAGATGCGCGGATGCTGGCTGAGGAATTCGGCGAGCGCCTTCGGCAGATATTCCGACAGGCTCGACGTGTTGGCGAGCAGATGCACGCTGGCCCGCGCGCCGCTGGCAAAGGAGGCGAGATCGCCGCGCATCGCCTCGACATTGTGGATGACGATGCGGGCGTGATCGAGCACGCTTTCGCCGGCGGCCGTCAGCTCGACGCCGCGGCGACCGCGGGTGAGCAGGGCAATGCCGAGGCTCTGCTCCAGCCCCTTGATCCGCTCGCTGGCCGATGCCAGCGCCAGATGCACCCGCTGCGCGCCGCGCGTGATGCTGCGGGTTTCCGCCACCGCGATGAAGAGCTGCAGATCGACCAGATCGAAACGCATGGCGATTCGTAATCCCATCTGCCTTCGGCATGACCGAAGGCATTCTCCGTAAGGTCCAGATTGTGCCGGATAGCGCGATCGGTCAATGTGCGCATCATGCAAGACTCGCTTCTCATCTTCATCGGCGCGGCCTTCCTGCTCGCCGGCTTTATCAAGGGCGTGATCGGGCTCGGATTGCCGACGGTGTCGATGGGCCTGCTCGCCGTGACCATGCCGCCCGGCCAGGCGATTGCGATCGTGATCGTGCCGGCGATCGTCACCAATATCTGGCAGACCTTTGGCGGCCCTTACCTGCGCGACATCCTCCGCCGGCTGTGGCCGCTGATGGTCGGCACCGTGGCCGGCATCTGGCTGAACGCAGGGATGTTGACCGGGCCCTACGCGCCCTACGGCACGGTCGTTCTCGGCGTCCTGCTGGTAGTCTACGCCATCAC
>Ga0081538_10003523_pt1 | contig 14742 bp, 12 predicted proteins | sample TabmetS5T2R1_FD_71022 | JGI IMG/M metagenome (GOLD analysis project Ga0081538, IMG submission 71022) | Tabebuia heterophylla rhizosphere microbial communities from the University of Puerto Rico - S5T2R1 | ecosystem: Host-associated > Plants > Roots > Rhizosphere ... | reverse complement strand
GCGAATCCTGCGTTCTGCCCGGGCGCGGGGCTGGTGTTTCGAGAACGGAAACCGAAGTCCGCGACGTCAACCCGCGGCAGCGCGGCTCGGCCGGAGCCCTCATCGGCCTAGGTGTAGTTCCTGACGACGTTGTTCATCCGGGCCTCCTTGGAGGCTGGGGGTGTCCAAGCCACCCAGTCCCAAGGAGGACACCGGATGAAGCTTCACGCTAACGCCGCGCTCAGTCTGAGTCAGCGTCGCAGGTTGGCGAGACGTGTTGTCGATGAGGGTTGGTCGCTCGGCTCGGCGGCCGCGGCCGCCGAGGTGAGCGAGCGGACGGCGTCGAAGTGGGTTCGCCGTTACCGGGCGGAGGGCGAGGCGGGCCTGCTGGATCGCTCTTCGGCTCCTCGGAATGTTGCTAACCGCACCGCCGAGCGGCGGGTTGAGGCGATTGGCGCGCTACGGCGTCTGCGGATGACCGGACCCGAGATCGCGCTCTGCCTCGGCATGGCTGTCTCAACCGTCTCGGGAATCCTCACCCGCTCGGGCCTGGGCCGCCTCTGGCGGCTCGAGCCACCGGCCCGACGCTACGAGCGCTCCCGCCCCGGCGAGCTGATCCACATCGACGTCAAGAAGCTCGGCCGCGTCCAGCACGTCGGCCACCGCGTGACCGGCTCCAAGCGCAAGCGCAGCGCCACTCGAGGCGCCGGCTGGGAGTTCGTCCACGTCTGCGTCGACGACGCGACCCGGCTCGCCTACGTCGAGGTGCTCGACGACGAGCGGCCCGCTACCGCGGTCGGCTTCCTGCGACGGGCGCTGGCCTTCTACGCATCCCACGGGATCAGGGTCGAGCGGCTGCTGACCGACAACGGCAACGCCTACCGCTCCACGCTGCACGCGATCGCCTGCCGCGCAGCCGGGATCAAGCATCTCCGCACGCGCCCCTACAGGCCGCAAACCAACGGCAAGGCAGAGCGCTTCATCCGCACCATGCTCGGCGGCTGGGCCTACGGAGCGATCTACCGCAGCTCCCGCGAACGACAGGAAGCGCTATCCGGCTGGCTCGAGTTCTATAACTGGCGCAGACCCCACGGATCCCTCAGCCACAAACCGCCCGGAGCTCGCTTCGCCGAGCTGAACAACCTGGTCGGGTCTAACACCTAAGCCGAGCTGGAGGCTTCTGGACGGGGTTTCGATGGTTAGGAGGTCGGCTCACCCGGCCGGCTGGGCGTACCGTGCCACCCTACTGTTGCCCTGCAACAGCAAAGTGGGATGGGTGCGCCGAAAGGCGCCGCGCGAAGGCGGACTGCACCCCTAACCAGCCCGAGCCCGGCTTGCGGAGACCGGCCGCCGTCTGCTCTCCGCAAGAGCGGCTTTCTCAGCGGTCTCCTAGGCGGCCGCCGCCAGCCGGCTTCCGAGCGCCGCGGGCAGCTCCTCGCGAGATCCGATGTCGAGCTTGCGGTAGGTGCGACCCAGGTGCATCTCGACGGTCTTCGGTGAGAGATAGAGGCGGGCGGCGATCTGGCGGTTGCTCCAGCCCGCCGCGGCTGCGTCCGCCACGCGGCGTTCCGCAGGCGTGAGCGAGTCCGGCCCGCTAAGCGCCGCTCGCCGCGGACGGGCGCCGGCGAGGCGCAGCTCGTCACGCGCCAGCAGCGCGAGCGGCGTGCTGCCGAGGCGCTCCGCGAGGGTGAGCGCCTCATTCAGCATGGCGCGAGCCGTCCGCCGCTGGCCGAGGTGACGTCGGGTCCGACCGAGCGCGACCAACGCCTGTCCGAGCAGGGCGGGTCGAGGAGAGCTACGGGCGCGAGCGACCGCGCGTTCGAGCCGCTCGGGGTCGCTGCCCCCGATCAGAGCCGCGGCCCGCGCCGACGGAGTGCCGAAGCGCTCGATCGCAACGGCGTTCGTGAGCCATGCCTCCCATGGGCTGGCTCCCGGGTCGGGGCCGGGAAGCGGCGGCGCGTGGTCGAGCGCGCCTTGCACGATCGCATCCAGACGCGTCCGCAGCCGTTCGAGCATGGTGAGCTCCGCGATCGCACCCCGCGCGGAGGCGCTCTCGATGCATCCGTCGAGCGCGTGCCCTGCCGCCGCGAGCTCGTCGCAGGCGATCAGGGCGGCGATGGCCATGCAGCGCTCGAATGCGGTCGCGCCGCTCGCACCGCTCGCGGCGGCGCGGAAGATGTCCCTCGCCGGCAGAGAGCCGGCACGCGCCGCGACCGCCGCGGCGATCCCTTCGGGCTCGGTTCCGGTCGCCTGGCGGGCCAGCGAGAGCGCGGCGTCGACCCCACCCGTCAACCACAGCGCGTCGACGAGCTCGTTGGCGATGGCCGGTCGCTCGTCCGGTGTGGCGCCGGCGAGCGCCTGTGAGGTCTGGGCGGGGGCGCGGCGATCGCCGAGCAGCGTGAGGGCGCGCGCATGCAGCACGCGTGCGGCGGCGCGACGGCCGGCGGGTGGCGGCTCGGCCAGACAGCGCTCGAGCAGAAGCGCCGCCGCGCGGGGTACGCCCGCCGCGAGTGCGTTCCGACCCGCCTCGAGCAGCGCGTCGGCGACGAACCGATCGCCTGCCGGCTCGACCGTGCAGGCATGGGCCACGAGCTCCATCGGGTGGGCGCCGGCCTCGGCCAGGACGCGTACCGCGCGGCGATGGGCGATGGCGCGCTCCCCCGGCGGGAGGAACGCGTAGATGGTCGCCCGCGCCGCGGGATGGGCGAAGCGCAGCGGCCGCTCGGGCGCCAGGACGCCGGCGGCGGCCAGGCCATCCGCGGCGCGCTCGCCTTCATCGGACGCGAGGCCGGCGAGTCGCGCGGCGGCGGCCGCCGACGTGCCGTCGCCGAGCACGGCCGCGGCGCAGGCGAGCGCTCCCATTCGCATAGTGGTGCCGGTGGCCTGCATCGCTCACATCGTCGGCGCCGGGCGCTCCCGAAGCGTTGGAGAAGCGTTGGAGATCGCAACTAGCAGGGTGCATCCCCGTCGCGGCGCCACGCAGGGGCCGCGATGATCGCGCCGCATGAGCAGCCCCGCTGACCCGGACCGCGTGTGGATCGAGGTCGACCCGGCGAGCGAGCCGATCGCCGGCGTCATCCATGACGGGTCGGGACCCGGCCGGCCGTTCGCGGGCTGGTTGGAGCTCGTCGCGCTGCTCGAGGCCGCACGCGGCCCGGCGCCGGGCCCGGATTCGCGCCCAGAGCGGCCGTAGCGGCGGGCTCAAACCGGATCTACCATCTCCTAGTGGGGCAGGGACCCGAGGTTCTCACGGTTCTCTTCACCGATCTCGTCGGCTCGACCGCCCTGCTCTCCGAGCTCGGCGACGACGCCGCCGACGACGTGCGCCGCTCACATTTCACCCTCCTCCGTGGCGTGATCGCCGACCACCGCGGGCGGGAGGTGAAGAGCCTCGGCGACGGGCTGATGGTGGCCTTCCCCAGTGCCCGCGACGCGGTCGCCTGCGCCGCGGCGATGCAGCAGGCGGTGAGCGAGCAGGCCGACCGGCTCGAGCTGCGCGTCGGCATCGACGCCGGCGAGCCGATCCACGAAGGCGCCGACCTGTTCGGCACCCCCGTCGTCGTCGCGCGGCGCCTGTGCGACGCGGCCGAGGGCGGTCAGGTGCTCGTCTCGGACGTGGTGCGGTTGCTCGCCGGCCGCCGCCTGGGTGTTGCGCTCGAGGCGGTCGGACCCATGCGTCTAAAGGGCCTCGACGAGCCCGTCGCCGCGCATGCCGTGCGCTGGCGGACGGCACCGCCGCGGGTGCGGCTGTGCGGCGAGCTGGCCGTCGAGCAGGCCGGCACGAGGATCGACGACCGGCTCCCCTCGCGCCAGGCTCGCGTGCTGTTCGCCCTGCTCGTCCTCGAGCGCGGCCGCACGCTCAGTCGTGCGGCGATCGCCGATGCGCTCTGGCCCGATGCCGCGCCGGCCTCCCGCGACAGCTCGATCAGGGCGCTCTTGAGCGGCGTGCGGCGAGTGTTCGGGTCCGACAGCGTCGAGGGCCGGGAGAACCTGCGCCTGGTGTTGCCCGCGGGCGCGACGGTCGACGTCGAGCAGGCGAAGGCGTCGCTGCGCGAGGCCGAGACCGCGCTGGCGCGTGGCGACCACGCGGCGGCGGAGCGGTCGGCGCGCCGCGCCGTGGATCTCACAACCGAGGAACTGCTCGCGGGGCTGAGCGCACCGTGGATCGACGAGCGGCGTGCGGAGCTCGACGACCTGACGCTGCGCGCGCTCGAGATCGAGGCCCGCGCGGCGCTCGAGTCCGGCCGCCCCCCCGAGGCGGAGCGCGCGGCGCGCCGGGCCGTCGAGCGCGCGCCGTTCCGCGAATCGGCCCATGCGCTCCTCATGCAGGCGCTTGCAGCGGACGGGAACATCGGCGAGGCGACGCTCGCTTACGACCGTCTGCGCACCTTGCTGCGTGACGAGCTCGGCACTGCGCCAGCTCCCGCGGTCGTGGCGCTCCATGAGCGTCTCTTGGCCGGCGAAGGACCCGCGCCGACGGCGATCACGGCCATACGGCCGCCGGTGGATCGGGCGCTGCTGCCCCCGACGCTTGCCCGGGCCGCCGAGCGTCCGTTCGTCGCTCGGACGGCCGAGCTCGACCGGCTCCGACGCGCCTCGGCGGCCGCCCAGGCCGGCGAGGCACGGGTGGTGGTCTTGGCGGGCGAGTCGGGCGTCGGCAAGACCAGCCTGATGGCACGGTTCGCGCGCGAGGCACACGGAGAAGGAGCGACCGTGCTGCTTGGCCGCTGTCACACGGAGGCGCTCGTACCGTACGAGCCGTTCGTCGAGGCCTTGCGCCAGTTGCCGGACGACCTGCTGCGCGACCAGGAGGCGGTCCTTGGTCGGGTGATGCCGGACCTGGCGCCGGCAGGTGCTCCGCCGCCGCACGGCGAGGATCTCGCGGCTCGCTACGTGCTGTTCGAGGCGGTCTCCCGTGCCTTGATCGCCGCCGCCGGGCGCGCCCCTCTTCTGCTGATCATCGACGACCTCCACTGGGCGGACGAGCCGACGCTCCTGATGCTGCGTCACGTCGCGCGCGGCGCGGAGCGGGCACGCCTGCTGATTCTCGGGAGCTACCGCACCACGGAGGTTCCCGGCACGGAGAAAGTCGTGAGGTCGTTGGGTGATCTCGCACGTGAGGTGCCGTTCGAGCGCATCCCTCTCGCCGGCCTCGAAGACGGGGAGGTGGCGGAGATGATCGGCACGCTGCTGGGGCGTCCCTCATCGCTGCCGCTCGGCGCCGCCATGCGTCGCGACACCGCCGGCAACCCACTCTTCGTCGGCCAGCTGTTACGCCATCTCGACGCGGAGGGGGTCCTCGTCGAGCGCGGCGGCGAGCTGATCCTGGCTGCGCCCGAGGAAGGATTCGGCGTGCCCGACAGCGTGACGGAGCTCGTCGGGACGCGACTGTCGGCACTCCGTGATGAGACGGTCGCGACCGTGCGAACGGCCGCCGTGATCGGCCGCGAGTTCGGCGACGAGCTCGTATCGGCGGTCGACGACCGCTCGCCGGACGACGTGCTCGGGGCACTCGAGGAGGCGACCGCGGCTGGGCTGGTGGAAGAGATCGACGCCGGGCGCCACGCCTTCGTGCACGCGCTCGTGCGTGAGGCGATTCAGGAGCGAATGGGTCCCACGCGGCAACGGCGCGTGCACCGCAGGGTCGCCGAGGTGCTCGAAGCCGGCCACGGCGATCCGGCCGAGCTAGCGCACCACTTCCTGGCGGCGGGCGACCGGGCGAAGGGACTCGACTACTCCGTGTCCAGCGCCGAGCGGGCGCTCGTCCAGCTCGCCTACGAGGATGCGGCTGCGCACTACGAACGCGCGCTGACGGCGCTCGGCGACGCCGATCCGCAGCGTCGTTGCGGGCTCCTCCTGGCGCTCGGGGATGCCCAGTCGCGCGAGGGTGACACGCCGGCGTCCAAGCAGACCTATCGCGAGGCCGCGGAGCTCGCGGAGGCGCTGGAGCTTCCGGAGCCTCTCGCCCAGGCGGCGCTTGGCTACGGGGGCCGGCTCATCTGGGAGGTCTCACGCGACGACCCGTACCTGGTGCCGCTCCTCGAGCGAGCGCTCGCCAGGATCGGCGAGGCAGACAGCCCGCTGCGCGTGCGGTTGCTGGCCCGCCTCGGCGGTGGGCCGCTGCGCGACTCCCATGACCCGCGGCGCCGCCGGGCGATGACGGCGGAGGCGCTCGCGGCGGCGCGGCGGCTGGGCGACCCGTCCACTCTCGCGTATGCGCTGGCCGGCTACAGCTCCGCCCACCACTCTCCCGATCACACGCGCGCACAGGCCGAGCTCGCGACCGAGCTGATCGAGGTCGCGCTGCAAGCCGGGGAACTCGAGCGTGCGATCGAGGCGTACGAGCACCGCGCGGCCGCTCGCACCGAGCTGGGCGATCTCGCCGGCGCGGCGGCGGACGTCGAAGCGATGGCGCCCCTCGCGGCGGAGCTGCGGCAGCCGGCCCAGGACTGGTTCGTGGTGGAGCGGCGAGCGGTCCTGGCGCTGCACGAGGGTCGTCTCGCCGGGGCCGAGGCGCTGATCGAGGAGGCGCTGCGCATCGGTCATGACCCCATGGGCTGGAACGCGGTGGTCTGCCACCTGCTCCAGACCGTCGTGCTCCGACGGCTCCAGGGGCGCCTCTCCGAAGTCGAGCCGGCCGCGCGGGCTGCGGCGGAGGAATACGCGCGCACCTATCCGATCTGTCGCTGCGCGCACCTGCACGTGCTAGCCACCCTCGGCCGCTCCGATGAGGCCAAGGCCGGACTCGCCGCCCTCGCACCGGACGGCTTCGGCGCGCTCGACTTCGACGAGACTTGGCTCGCCGCCGTCGCGTTCCTCGCCGAGGCCGCGCACGACCTCGGCGCGGCGGACCACGCCGCGACGCTCTACGAGCGGCTCGAGCGCTATGGCGACCGGGTCGCGACGAGCACGCCGGAGGTAACGCTCGGCGCCGTGGCGCGCTACCTGGGGCTCCTCGCGGCCACTTGCGGACGCGTCGAGGCCGCCGCCCAATTCGAGGACGCGGTCACCTACAACACGCGCATCGGGGCACGGCCGTTCGCCGCCCTCGCGCTTCAGGACCTGGCCACGCTTCGCGGCGACCCGAAGCTGGCGGCCGAAGCGGCCGAAGCGTGCGTGGCCGTCGGCATGGACGCCGTCGCCGGCCGCGCTACCGCGCTCCGCCCCGACTAGGAGCAGAGCGCGCAGGCAGGGCGAATCTCGGAACCATCCTGCCTTGTACGTCCAGTGGACGCAAAAGTCAGGACGCTGGAGCAGGAGCTCGCGCGAAGAAGTCCAGAACCGCCTCGACATCGGCGGGTGACGTCGCCGGGTTCAGCGCGCAGAGACGCACCGTGTAGCGGTCGCCCAGCCGGGTGGACGACAACAGGCCGTTTCCCGTCGCCTCCCAGGCGGCCACGAGCGCCGCGTTGACACGCGCGGCCTCCCGCTCGCCGCCGTCCGTCCGGCGCCTGAAGCACGTGATCCCGAGCTCACCTCGCGCGATCGACTCCAGCGCATGGTCCTCGGCGACCCGGTGGCGGGCGACCTCCGCGAGGTCGAGGGCACGGTCGATGGCGGCGCGGAACGCGGCCACCCCGAAGAAGGTGACGGACAGCCAGACCCCCAGCGCGCGGAACGGCCTGCTCTGCTCGAGGCCGAGGTCCCCGAAGTTCACCTCGCCGTCGCGCCGCGCGGCGTCGCCGAGATACGGGGCCGTCACCGCGAATGCCCGCTCCAGCGCGTGACCGTCCCGCACGAGCAGGCAGCCGCACCCGACCGGCTGGTAGAGCCACTTGTGCGGGTCGAGCGTCACGGAATCGGCCAGCTCCAGCCCGGTCAGTGCCCGCCGGCCGCGCTCGCTGAGCGCCGCGAAGCCGCCGTAGGCGGCGTCGACGTGCAGCCAGACGCCGTGCTCGCGGCACACGCGGGCCAGGCCCGAGAGCGGATCGATCGCGCCGGTGTTGGTCGCCCCGGCGGCCGCCGCGAGCAGAAGCGGCCGGCGGCCGGCGGCGACGTCTGCCCGCATGGCGGCGGCCGCGGTCTCGGGTCTCAGCCTGTGGTCGCCGTCGGTCGGAAGGACTCGCAACTGATCCGGGCGGAAGCCGAGCACACTTGCTGCGCGCCCGATCGAGCTGTGGGCCTGGTCCCCCATGTAGACGACCGCACGGTCGTCCATCGGCCCGTCGAGGACCTCTCGCGCGCACGCGAGCGCGGTGAGGTTGGCCGCTGAGCCACCGCTCACGAGCAGTCCGGCTGCCTCACGCGGGTAGCCGATCCACTGCTTGAACCAGTCGAGCACCACGAGCTCGACACGGCTCGGCCCCGCGCCCTCCATCCACGACCCGGCGTAGAGGTTCAGCGCGGAGGCGATGAAGTCGCCGAGCGCCGACGGGAACGTCCCCGACGTCGGGATGAAGGCCAGGTAGCCCGGGTGGTCGCTGCGCCCCGTGTAGGGAACGACATCGCGTTGCAGCCGGACGAGGAGGTCGTCGAGGGCCGCTCCTGACTCGGGCAGGCCGAACGGCAGGCGCGCCGCCATCTCCGCGGCGGGCGCGCGGCGCAGGGCCGGACGGCTCGTGTCGCCGAGCAGCTCGACCAGCACGTCGACCACGCGATGGCCCATTGCACGCATGGCGTCGGGATCGAGCGCGAGCGGCGGGCTGTCGTTGTCTCGGCGCGCGCTCATCGCGAGAAGGATCGCGCCCCCGGTCGGACTCCTCGACAGGGTGGCTCCCTGCTCATTTCGTCGTGAAAAGAGCAGGGGGACGCCCCGTCGCGGCCCCCGCGTGCGCCGACTTACGGTCGCGACGACCACCACGCGAAGGAGGCGTATGAAAGGGACCCACATAAAGGCATGGCTCGTCGGGACGGTCGCCGCGCTGGCGCTGCTCGGCGCCGCGTGCGGCAGCGACGATTCGCCGGAGCCATCCGAGGCCGCGGCGAAGGAATCTGTCTCGACGATTACGAGCGGCGTGCTGACGGTGGGGTCCGACATTCCGTTCGCGCCGTTCGAGTTCCGCAAGGGCGACGAGCTCACCGGCTTCGACGTCGACCTTACGGAGGAGTTGGCCCGCCGGATGGGCCTGCGCGTGAAGTGGGTCGACACCTCGTTCGACACTCTGTTCACGCAGGTCGCCGCCGGCCGGTTCGACATGGCCGCAGCCGCCACGACGATCACCCCCGAGCGCGAGCAGCAGGTGAACTTCAGCGAGCCCTACTACTCGGCGCAGCAGGCGCTCGTGGTGGACGGAAAGCGCTCACCGGACGTTCGGTCGGCGCGCGACCTCTCGGGCGGCGACACCGTCGCGGTTCAGAAGGGCACGACCGGTGAGGCGTGGGCCCGCGAGAACGTGCCCGAGGGGGTCGAGATCCGGTCCTTCCCCGAGGCGCCGGACATCTACACGGCGCTCGAGGCCGGCGCCGTCACCGCCGTGATCATGGACGAGCCGTCGGCGGTGACGGAGACCGGCAAGCGCAAGGCGCTCGAGCTCGTGGAGACGATCGACACCAAGGAGCGCTACGGCTTCGCCGTCGACCCGCGCAACGCGGGAGTCCTCAAGACCCTCAACCGCACGCTCCGTCGGGTCAAGGAGGACGGCACATACCAGCGCATCTACGACCGCTACGACGACCTGCCTCCGAAGGGCAGCATCGTCGCGATCGAGGGCTAGGCCACCGGGATGGAGGAGTATCCCCGCCAGGGGGTGCGGTGGTTCGTCGGCGAGCAGACGGCGCTCTCGAGCGTCGTCGCGCTCGCCGGCGCGGCGGCGCTGCTGGTGCTGGTGGTCGGGACGCTAGGCGTGGTCAGCGCCTACGGCTGGACGCCGTCCACGAGCATCGCTGCGGCGATAACGAGCGGCGCGCAGCTGACGTTGCTGCTGACCGCGCTCGGCCTGGGCGCCGCAGCGATGGCCGCCGGCACGGCGACGTTCCGGCGGGCGCCGACGAAGCCCAGCCGCGAGGCGACGATCTCCGGCGCGGCGCTCGGCGCTCAGGCGATCATGCTCGCAGCGCTCCTGTTGTGGTTCCGCAGCGGAGACGTCGAGACGTTCGCGCGGAACTTCCTCGAGCTCGACCTGCTCGGCGAGTTCGTGCCGCGGTTCCTTCGCGCCGCCCTCAACACGCTGATCCTCGCTGTCGCCGGCCAGGCGATCGGAATCGTGCTCGGGCTCGTGCTGGCCGTGCTCGTCATCTCGAGCCGTCCGGTCCTGCGAGCGCCGGCACGCCTCTACATCAACCTCTTCCGCGGCACGCCCCTGTTGTGGCAGCTCAGCTTCTTCTTCTTTGGCATCGCGCTCGGCCTGCGGCTCAGCCTCGGCCCGTACGAGGTGGCCATCCTCGTCCTCGGGCTCAACGCCGGGGCCTACTCCGCGGAGGTCTTCCGCGCCGGCATCCAGTCGATCGAGCGTGCGCAGTTCGAGGCGGCGCGCTCGCTCGGCATGTCCTACCCGGCCACCCTGCGGCTCGTCATCCTGCCGCAGGCGATCCGTCGGGTGTTCCCGCCGCTCACCAACGAGTTCGTGATCCTGATCAAGGACACCTCGCTCACGGCGGTGCTCGGGCTCACGCTCAGCCAGCAGGAGCTGATGACCGCCGGCCGCGACATATTCGCCCAGACGTTCAACGCCACGCCGTTCCTGGCTTCGGCGGCGGGCTACCTCGCCGTCACGCTGCCGCTGATCCGGTTCGTCAACTGGCTCGAGCGACGGATGCACAGCGGGCTCACGGTGATCGGCGCCTAGCGATGAACGGCGACGGCTCGCTCATCCGGCTCGAGGGGATACACAAGTGGTTCGGCCACGAGAATCACGTGCTGCGCGGCATCGACCTCACGGTGACGCCCGGCGAGGTCCTCGTGATCATCGGCCCCTCCGGATCCGGGAAGTCGACGCTGCTGCGCACGATCAACGTGCTCGAGGAGCCCACCACCGGCCGGGTGCTGTTCCGCGGGACCGAGCTCACGGACGTCCGCACCGACCTCAACCGGGCGCGCGCGCAGATCGGGATGGTCTTCCAGCAGTTCAACCTGTTCCCGCATCGGACCGCATGCCAGAACATCACGCTCGCGCTCGTGAACGTGCTCGGCATGTCGCGCGCCGACGCACGCGGTCGCGCGCTCGCGCACCTGCGCCAGGTCGGTCTCGAGGACAAGGCGGATGCCCATCCGGGGCACCTCTCCGGTGGTCAGCAGCAGCGGGTCGCGATCGCCCGGGCGCTGGCGATGCGCCCGAAGCTGATGCTGTTCGACGAGGTGACCTCCGCGCTCGACCCGGAGCTCGTCAAGGAGGTGCTCGTCGTGATGCAGCGTCTCGCGCGGGGCGGCATGACGCTCGTCGTCGTCACCCACGAGATGTCGTTCGCCCGCGAGGTCGGCAGCCGGCTGATCTTCATGGACGAGGGCCGCGTCGTCGAAGAGGGCGAGCCACGCCGCGTCTTCGAGCGGCCGGTCCATCCGCGAACCAGGCAGTTCCTCGCCCAGGTCTCCCTCGACGAGGCGACCTCCGGCGCGGAGAACCAGACGAACGGCGACGCCGTGCCGGCTTACCCGCCTTCGCCAGCTTGAGCGACGCGGCGAGCGAGGCTTCAGCCAAAGTTCCGGCGGATGGTGTTTCGTCGACCGCTCGAGGCATACCGCAGGACCGGCGCCGACCCGCCGTTCGGCGACCCGGCGCGGGCACACGGCGCGGCGATGGAGGGCTACTACTGGCGCATCGTCGACTCCGCGGCCGGATTGGTGATCGTCGTCCTATGCGGGATCTGCCGCGGCGCGGACGGACCGTGGGCCGCGCTCGCCATGGCGGCCCACCCCGGCGGTCTCACGCGGCACGCGCTGGTGGCGCCGGCGGCGGCTGAGCCCGGCGGGTTCGGCGCCCGGGCCGCCGGGGTACTGCGCGGCTCGGCCGACCACCTGAGCGTCCGTCTCGACGAGGAGGCGTGGGCCGACCTGCGGCTGCGATCCGTGATGCCCTGGCCGCGGACGGCGTTCGGGGCGCTCGGCCCCGCGCACGCCGTGCCCGGCCTCGCGCAGTACTGGCATCCAGTGGTGTTGACGGCCAGGGCGGAGGGCGAGGCGTGCCTCGACGGCGTGCGGCGGCGCCTGAGCGGCGCGACGGCGTACGCCGAGAAGAACTGGGGGCCCGGCTTCGCCCGGCACTGGTGGTGGGGCCATGCCGATTCGTTTCCGGGCGGCGGGGTGACCGTGGCGTTCGCGGGCGGCCGTCTCGCGCTCGCGGGCCGGCCCTTCTCGCCCAGCTCGGTCGTCGTGCGGCTCGGCGCCCGCGTGCTGCGCTTCGTGCCGCCGCTCGCGAGCGTACGCGCGGCGGCCACCGAGACGAGCTGGCGGGTCCGCGCACGCTCAGTGCGTCACGCGGTGGACATCGAGGGTGAGGCCTCGCGCGAGCCGCACCTGCTTCCGGTGCCGGACGTGGCAGCTCGCCGGGTGGAAATGCGTTCGAGGCAGCACCTGGCGGCAGTCGTCCGGTTGCGCGTGTGCCGCGGCGGCCGCACCCTGTTCGAGGGCGAGTCGCCGCTCGCCGGGCTCGAGCTGGGGTTGCCGCTCCGTACGTATGGTGGGGGCGGGTAGCCGGGCGTCGGGTCGGTCGGGAATCATCTGGAGATGCGGTTCATCCAGCACAAGAGGGAGGCCTACTGGTTCTACCGGGCGCTCTCCCCCCTGTACGACCGCTGGATCAACCCGCTGTTCTGGACGCCGGCGATGCGGTCGGCCGCGCTCGCGTTGGCGCGCCTCGACGACCGCGGCCTGCGCACCCTCGACGTCGGGGCGGGCACCGGGTTCTCCAGCGAGGGCATCGTCGAGCACGTCGATCCGGCGTCAGTGACATTGCTCGATCAGAGTCCCGATCAGCTCCGGCGCGCGGGCGACAAGCCGGGGCTGGCCGCTTGTGAGCTCGTGCTGGGAGACGCGGAGCGGTTGCCGTTCGACTCCGACGAGTTCGACCGGTACGTCTCATGCGGCAGCGTCGAGTACTGGCCCGACCCGCAGCGCGCGATCGCCGAGGCCTACCGCGTGCTGCGGCCGGGCGGCCTCGCGCTGGTGGTCGGCCCGCTTCCGCCCGGCGGACGGGTCGCCCGGCGGCTCGCGGAGGCGTGGATGCTCTTCCCCACGGAGAGCGAGTACAGGGAGTGGTTCACGGCGGCCGGGTTCGACTCGCTCGATACCGCCTACGTCGACGCTCCCTGGCACCGCGACGGCGGGGCGCCCTATGGCCTGGCGATCGCGGGACGCAAGCGCGCATCCGGACCGTCCCCCGCGGCGGACCGGCCACCGGCCGAGGACGTCGACGAGCCGCTGACGCCGGCCCGGCGCGCGCGGTTCGTCGGACGGATCGCGCTCGGCTCGCTCGCCGGCGCTGCGTTCGTGCCGATCGGCGTCGCGCTCAACGTGCGCGCTCGACTCGCCCGGCGGAGGACCTGACGTGGGAGCCGCCGCTCGGAGCTTCGCCGTCCGCGCCGCCGGCCGACCACTGGCCGTCACGTCGGTCCTATGGCGCTTCTCGCGACCCCACACGCTCGTCGGAACGACGGCGAGCATCCTGGGGATCTACGCCATAGCGGCCTCCGAGCTGCCCGGGATGGCGCTCGGAGACGGGCTCGGCGATCTCTGCCTAACGCTGCTCGCGGGCGCCCTCGTGAACGTCTACATCGTCGGCCTCAACCAGATCGAGGACGTCGACATAGACCGCATCAACAAGCCACGCCTGCCCATCGCGGCGGGCGAGCTGAGCCTCCGCGCGGCACGCCGGGTCGTGGCGGTGAGCGCCGCGGTCGCGTTCGTTCTCGCCTGGACGCAGGGCTGGGTCGAGCTGGTCGCGGTCGGCGCGGCCATGGCGATCGGGACGGCGTACTCGTCGCCGCCGCTGCGCCTGAAGCGCTTCCCGGCGGTCGCCGCGGCGAGCATCTCGATCGTTCGGGCCGTCGTGGTGAACGTGGGCGTCTACGAGCACTTCGCGGCGTCGCTCGGCGGCCGTCCGGAGCTGAGCGGCGTCCCCGGGCCGATCGTCGCGCTCACCCTCTTCGTGCTGCCGTTCTCCTTCGCGATCGCCGTCCTCAAGGACGTGCCGGACGCACGGGGCGACCGGCGATTTCGCATCGCGACCTTCACCGTCCGGCTCGGCCCCGGGCGCGCCTTGCGCATGGGGCTGGCGGCCCTCTCCCTCGGATATCTCGGCATGGCCGTGCTGGGTCCGCTGGCGCTGCCTACGGCCGACCCGTGGCTGCTCGCCGGCGGGCACCTGCTGGCGCTGGCGCTTCTGTGGGGCTGGGCGCTCGGCACCGACCCGCGCGACCACGACGCGGTGACGCGCTTCTACATGCGGGTGTGGCTGCTGTTCTTCCTCGAGTATGCGCTGGTGCCGGCGGCGGTCTTGGCGGGGTGAGCAGCGATCAGCCAGTGTCAGGACGAGGTTCAGCGTGCTTCCGCTGCTCGTCGGCCCGATCTGGCGCAGGAAGTGAGCAATTTCAACTTGGGTCTGGTCGCGGCGGTGTGCCTCCCGGCCGTGGCTGTCGGTGGTGTCGGTCGGATCGATCCCTGTGGTGGCCGGTTCGGCGCGGTTCAGGCCGGGCGGTAGACCAGCAGGACGTTGCCGGATCGGAAGGTAGTGGTCCTCCAGAGCTCGAGCGGGACGCGACCGTTGAGCGTGGAGAACATCGAGGCGCCTTTGCCCAGGAGGATCGGGAACACCATCACGCGGAGCTCGTCGACGAGGCCGAGCTCGAGCAGGCTCGCGGTCAGCCTCACGCTGCCGAACATCGCGATCTCCT
>Ga0081538_10003522_pt1 | contig 14742 bp, 12 predicted proteins | sample TabmetS5T2R1_FD_71022 | JGI IMG/M metagenome (GOLD analysis project Ga0081538, IMG submission 71022) | Tabebuia heterophylla rhizosphere microbial communities from the University of Puerto Rico - S5T2R1 | ecosystem: Host-associated > Plants > Roots > Rhizosphere ... | reverse complement strand
AGCAGCGCGCCGCCGAGCAGGAGCGCGCCGACGACGCCGAGCCCGGACAGCACCTCGAGCTCGAGCGAATGGGGGTAGCGCGGCTTCTCGGTGCTGTTGCCCTCCTTCAGGTACAGGCGCTGGAAGTTCTCGGCGCCAAGCCCGCGGATCGGCTCGTCCTCGAAGCCGTGCCAGGCGACCGTCCAGAAGTCGTAGCGGTTCGAGCCGGCGCTCGCGAAGCGCGACTCGCTCTCGGTCGGCGGCTCGTCGGAGTAGCCCTGCTTGAACTCCGACCAGGTGTCGCTCAGCTTGTCGACGGGGTCGTTCACGGCGGCCAGCGCGACGACCCCCGCGCCCAGCGCCAGCACGACGAGCACGGCCCCGGTGCCGAGCGCGAGCCGCCGCCGCAGCGCCTCGTCGGGCATGGCGCGGCGTTCGGCAAAAGCCCATGCGGCGGCGACGATCCCGACGATCACGGTCACGAGGAGCACCGCCGCCGTGGCGTCCGAGAGCAGGCCATCGAAGCGGGCCGGCGAGTACTTGTCGTGCACGTCGAGGAGTGTTTGCCGGATCGGGAGCAGCGCGACTGCGACGAGGATCGACGCCAGCGCGATTCGGAGTCGGTCCGGCGAGATCACGAGCAGCACGAGCAGCGCCAGCGGCAGCGCGAACACCCAGCCGCGGCTCTGGCCGAGCAGGGCGAGGCCGGCGAGCACGGTGGCTCCGGCCAGTGCGCTACCGCGCACGGCGGGGTGGGCGCGCGGGACGGCGGCTGTCACGACGCAGCCGAACAGCCCGACGGTCCACATCGCAACGTTGGCGTTTATATAGCCCGCCGGCTCGGCGAAGCGCACGTCGATGAAGAACGTGCCCGGCATAGCGGAGGCGTCCGCGCGCAGCAGCTCGACGACACCGATTACGGCCACCCCCAGCGCGAACACAGCGATAAGGAGGCGCACGCCCCGTGCGCCCGGCGGCCACAGCAGGAAGAGCGCGATCACGACTAGGTAGCCGCTCGTGCGCCCGGCCGCCTCCCAGGCGTCGGCCGCGACGCCCGCCCAGGTGATCGACAGGAAGCTCCAGGCCGTGTAGCCCGCGAACAGCGCGAGGCCGGTGAGCTGGAGGGCGCTCGGCCGCCGAGGAAGAGGCACCGCGAACGCCGTCACGACGAGCAGAGCGAGCAACAGCAGGGCTGCTGGCGGCCAGTTGGTGTCGCCGTAGCCGGCTTCGGTGGCCACCATGACGAGCAGCACTCCGACCGCCAGCAGCTGCGATGGCAGTGCGGGCGCCTCGGCCAGCAGCTCGCGCAGCCAGTCAGGCAGCCGGGGGAGCCGGTAGCGTCGCGCTCTGCTCTCGATGCGCATCCTGCTGAAGGTCCTCTATTGGCTCGCGGTGCTCGCCATCGCCCTCGCGCTCGTCATTGGGCTCATCCTGTGGTTCGAGTCGCGCGACCAGTCGGATATCGAGGGCGCGATGGTCCCGGGCCACGCCGAGGTGCGCCCGGGCGCAGTGTAAGGGCGGGGGGCGGCGGAGCCCGTCCTACGTGCCCCGCACCGTCGGGGGCAACCGCTTCGTCAGGCGTGCGAACACCACGATCCGCTGCGCCGCGCTGTAGAGCGGATGGCAGGCGCTGAGCACGAGTCGGTCGTAGCCGACCGGATCGGTGATCCAGAGGGCGGAGTCGTCAACGATCTGGGTCTTCTCGACGCGGTAGACGAAGCGCCCGTACGGCATCGACATGATGATCCGGTTGCCGTGCTTCAGCTGGTCGATGTGGCGGAAGGGGGCGCCGTAAGTTGTGCGGTGGCCGGCCACAGCGACGGTCCCGCGCTCCCCGGGCAACGGCGTGTCCGGGTAGTGCCCCGGCCCCTTGCGAAGGTTCCCCGTGTCGGTCCCCTCGACCATGAAGTAGTGCTTGCCGAGCGACGGCAGGATGATCTCGCCGATGGAGTCGCCCGGGAGCGGACGCTTCTCGCGAATCCGCTTCTCGACCTCCGGCGGAGGGTTGTAGAGCTCCTCCTCGAGGGCGTTCTGCTGACGCTCCGCCAGGAACGCCGAGACCGGCTCCTGCCAGGCCAGAGTGATGCCGGCGTCGGCGATCAGGAGCACTCCGCTGACCATCAACACGGAGCCGAGGAAGCGAAGGATGTGCCGCCAGGGACCAGATCGCCGCGAGTTCAAGGTTCGGCTCAGTGTAGGGAGGTGTGGGGTACGGTTAGCGGCCCCCGGAATGACGCTAAGGAGATCGCGAGACCAGTGACACAGACGACCACGGCCCCCACCACCCACAAGCGGCTGCTCGCCTGGGTGGAGGAGGTGGCGGAGCTCACGCAGCCGGACGCCATCTACTGGTGCGACGGCTCAGCGGAGGAGTACGACGAGCTCTGCGAGCGCCTGATCACGGCCGGTACGTTCGAGCGGCTCTCGGACGCCAAGCGCCCCAATTCGTATCTCTCGCGGTCCGATCCGGACGACGTCGCCAGGGTCGAGGACCGCACCTTCATCTGTTCAGAGCGCGAGGAGGACGCCGGTCCCACCAACAACTGGCGCGACCCGGGGGAGATGCGGGAGACGCTCGAGAGCCTCTTCCGCGGCTCCATGCGCGGCCGGATCATGTACGTGGTGCCGTTCTCGATGGGTCCGCTCGGCTCGCGGATCGCGCACATCGGGGTGCAGATCACAGACTCCTCGTACGTGGCCTGCTCGATGCGGATCATGACCCGCATGGGTCAGGGTGCGCTCGACGTGCTCGGCGAGGATGGGCACTTCGTGCCCTGCGTGCACTCGGTCGGCATGCCGCTCGTGGACGGCGTCGAGGACGTCCCGTGGCCGTGCAACGCCGAGAACAAGTACATCGTCCACTACCCGGAGACGCGCGAGATCTGGTCGTTCGGCTCGGGTTACGGCGGCAACGCGTTGCTCGGCAAGAAGTGCTTCGCGCTGCGAATTGCGTCGGTGATGGCCCGCGACGAAGGCTGGCTTGCCGAGCACATGCTGATCCTCAAGCTGATCTCACCCGAGGGCAGGGTCAAGCACGTGGCGGGCGCCTTCCCGTCCGCCTGCGGCAAGACGAACCTCGCGATGATGATCCCGACGCTCGAGGGCTGGAGCGTCGAGACGATCGGCGACGACATCGCGTGGATGAAGTTCGGCGAGGACGGCCGGCTGTACGCGATCAATCCGGAGGCGGGCTTCTTCGGCGTCGCCCCCGGCACGGGCGAGGACACGAACCCGAACGCGATGGCAACGGTGGAGTCGAACACGATCTTCACCAACTGTGCGCGCACCGACGACGGCGACGTCTGGTGGGAGGGCATGACCGCCGACCCGCCGGCGCGCGCCATCGACTGGAAGGGGCGAGACTGGACGCCCGATTCGGATGAGCGCGCGGCGCACCCGAACGCCCGCTTCACCGTCCCGGCGGCGCAGTGCCCGTCCATCGCGCCGAACTGGGAGGACCCGTCCGGCGTGCCGATCGACGCCTTCCTCTTCGGTGGCCGGCGCGCGTCGGTCGTGCCGCTCGTGTTCGAGGCCTTCGACTGGGAGCACGGCGTCTTCCTCGGCTCGATCATGGGCTCGGAGAAGACGGCGGCCGCGGCTGGCAAGGTCGGCGGCCTGCGCTTCGACCCGATGGCGATGCTGCCGTTCTGCGGCTACGACATGGCGGACTACTTCGGGCACTGGCTCGAGACCGGTCGCCGCAAGGGCGCGGTGCTGCCGAAGATCTTCATGGTCAACTGGTTCCGAAAGGACGACGACGGCAACTTCCTCTGGCCCGGCTTCGGCGACAACAGCCGCGTGCTCGCCTGGATATTCCGGCGCTGCGACGGCGAGGGCGAGGCCGCCGAGACGCCGATCGGGCTCGTGCCGACGAGGGACGCGCTCGATCTCACCGGCCTCGAGCTGAGCGACGACGCGCTGGAGCGCCTCCTCGCGGTCGACCCGAGCGCATGGTCGGCGCAGCTCCCGCAGGTGCACGCGCACTACGCGCAGTTCGGCGACACGCTGCCCGCCGAGCTGCGCGAGCAGCTCGCGGCGCTCGAGCGCCGGCTCGACTAGCCAAGAAGGGGTCGGGACGGGGGCTCACCACGAAATTCAACTCCTCGTTGAACTTCGTAGTGAGCCTCGCGCCTGTCAGCGCCCGCCGAGCTGGAGCACCCAGACTGTGCTTCGGCGACCGTTGAAGTTGCCCTCGACGGCGGCCGCGCCCGCGTGCCTGAAGCTGCGGCTCAGGAGCAATGGCCGGTGGCCCGGTGAGGCGAGCCAGCGCCGCACCGTCCACCCGGGTCGCGCTGCGCCGCCGGTGTGCATCGCGATGCACTCGCCGAGGCGACTGAAGTTGCCCGCCGCCTGGATCGTGCCGGCGTGGGCGAACACCCCGGTTCGCATGATGTGGCCGGCGAAGGCGGCGGAGGAGCGGGTCAGCGCGGGGGAGAACGCGAGCGGCCGCAGGCCTGCGCCGGCGCGGGCGTCATTGATCGCGTCGAGCGCCGCCTCGGTCTCCGCGGGTGCAGCCGTAGCCGGCTGCGCCGCGGCAAATGCCACCGCAAGCATCACCAACCCCCAGCGAGCTCGTCGCATCAGGTCCTCTCTCTCAGGCCTACGGGGTTAGCTGTCGGGCTAGCGCAGAAAGAGCAGCGCTACGCGGCGCTCGGCCGCGTTTCGCCCCAATATGTCCGTGGGTCCCCCGCTCGCCACCGCACGTCCGGCGGCGATTCGGCATTGACGGCGGGCACCCTACACCTCAATCCGGCCGAATTCCAGCCCTGGGACTACGCTTGCGGCCATGAGCGTCACCGAGACGAGGACCGTCGCATCGATCGTGGGCGGCGAGATCCGGCCCGAGGGAGAGCGGATCGAGTCGCGCAACCCCGCAAACCTGGACGACGTCGTCTGCGAGGCCGTGCTGGCCGACGCCGACATCTTCGTGGACGCCTGCCGCGCCGCCCGCGCAGCGCAGCGCGACTGGGCCGCCGTGCCCGCGCCCGTGCGTGGCAAGGCGATCCAGCAGATCGGCCGGCTCGTCGAGGAGAACAAGGAGGCGCTCGCGCGGCTCGTCACACGCGAGATCGGCAAGCCCTACCCGGAATCGCTCGGCGAGGTCCAGGAGATCGTCGACACCTGCGACTTCTTCGTCGGCGAGGGGCGGCGGCTCTACGGGCAGACGGTGCCGAGCGAGATGCCGGACAAGCAGCTCTTCACCTTCCGCAACCCGGTCGGGGTGGCCGCGATCATCACCGCCGGGAACTTCCCGGTCGCCGTGCCGTCCTGGTACCTCGTGCCGGCGATCCTGTGCGGGAACGCGGTCGTTTGGAAGCCGGCCGAATACGCGCCCGCGCTCGGCGAGGCGCTGGCGCAGCTGTTCATCCACGGCGGCCTGCCGGACGGCGTGCTCAACCTCGTCGAGTGCGACGGCCCGACCGCGTTCGAGGGGCTCGAGCGGGCGCTCGAGGAGAAGCTCGTAGACAAGGTCGGGTTCACCGGCTCGTCCGCCGTCGGCTCCCAGATCGGCGCGCTCTGTGGGCGCCACGTGCAGTCGCCCTGCCTCGAGCTCGGAGGCAAGAACCCGCTCGTCGTGATGCCGGACGCCGAGCTCGACCTCGCCGTCGAAGGCGCCCTCTTCAGCGGCTTCGGCACGGCCGGCCAGCGCTGCACCTCGCTCGGCACGGTGATCGTTCACGAGTCGGTCCACGACGAGTTCATGAAGCGCTTCACGATGGCGGTCGAGGACGCCGCCATCGGCGACCCGACGCAGGAGGTGCTCTACGGGCCGATGATCCACGAGCGCTTCGCAGAGCGCTTCGAGGACTGGCTGGGGCTGATCCGCGAGCACCACACGGTCTCCGGCTCGACGGGCACGGGCCGCATTAGCGCCGACAACCCGCGCGACGGCTTCGTCGGCGACCCGGAGGCCGGCATCTACTGTCACCCGACGATCGTCGACGGCGTGACCGCCGACGACGAGATCTACTCGACCGAGACCTTCGGGCCGATCGTGGGCGTCGCGACATTCAGCGACTTCGACGAGGCGGTTGAGCTGGCGAACGGCCACGGCTACGGCCTCTCGGCGGCGATCTACACGACGAACGCGAAGTGGGCGTTCCGCTTCCGCGAGCGCGTCAGCGCCGGGATGCTGTCGGTCAACAACTCGACGAGTGGCGCCGAGGCCCACCTGCCCTTCGGCGGCAACGGCCGGTCGGGCAACGGCAGCCGCCAGTCCGGCATCTGGGTGCTCGACCAGTTCACGCGCTGGCAGTCGATGAACTGGGACTACGCGGGCAAGCTGCAGAAGGCCCAGATGGACGTGGCCGAGCTGACCGGCGACCCGGACTTCCGGCTCGACGCCTAGGGTCGCCGCGCGCCGCGTGCGCGGCGGCGGCTAAGGCTGGGAAGGGGTGGGTCATTGATTCGATTCGCCATCGCAATGACGGCGCCGAACAATGTTCGATCAGCCGCGGTTGTGCCGCACACGAGGAACCGGCCCCCCCTTCCCCAGCCAAGCGCGCGTCCGACCCGGTGCTACCCCTCGAGCATCTCACCCCGCGTGAGGGTCAAGCGTCGAGCGCACCGCGTCCTGGGCGCGGTGGCGCTCCATGGCGCTGGCGCGCAGGATGTCGACGGCGATCAGGCGCACCTGGCCGACGATGTGGAGCGCGGACATGTTGCCGGTCTCCTCGAGCACCGCGTTGGCGAGGCCCGCGGCGCGCACCGCCGCTTCGCGCGCCGGCTGTGGGTCGCCGTCCTCCAGCAGCCCGTGGAGCGCGCGCGTGGCCTCCCCGAGTTCGACGATCGACGCGCTCACCTCGGGCGGCGTCGCGTCCCCGGTCGCGATCGCGCGGCCGACGCCGCGAGCGAGCGAGCGCGCGTCGCCTATGGCGAGGCGCAGATGGCGGGCAAGCTCGGACAGCTTGCCGATCTCGACGAGCGCATCGCGCCGCCCGAGCGACAGGCGCGCCGCGTCGGCCGCCGCGGCGATCGAGTCCTCGAGCTCGTCATGCTCGGGGCGAAGCCGGCCAACCGCATCCACCGCGCGGTCGGCCTCGGCCTCGTCCCGGTCCTCCACCGCCTTCGCTATGAAGTCGAGCGCGGCGGCGAGGCCGTCGATCACGGGGCCGAGGTCCTTGCGGGCGAGGCGCAGAGGGTCGACCGGCAGCAGGACCGAGCCGACCAGCAGCCCGATCGCGGCGCCCGTGGCTGCATCGACGGCGCGGGTGAAGTCGAAGGCGCCGTCGGGCGGCTGAAGCGTCGCGACGAGCACGGCGGATGCCGCGGCCTGCGAGGCGAGCAGCGGGCCGCCACCGACGAGCGTTGCGGCGACCATCGCGAGTGCGACGACGACCCCGATCTGCCAGGCGCCGGTGCCGATCAGCGCCACGAGCAGGTCCGCGATCGCGATGCCGACCGCTACCCCGATCGCGAGCTCGACCGCACGGGACCTGCGCTCGCCGACGGTGAGACCGAGCGTGATGACGGCCGAGATCGGCGCGAAGAAGGGCGTGGAGTGGCCGACCAGCTCGGTGGCGACAAGCCAGGCGAGCGAGGCGGCAACCGCGCTCTGCAGGATCGGGCGCGCCGTCGCGATCACACGCGCTCGGCGCGCCTCGATGCCCGCGCGCGACGCGGTCGCCGCCTCCTCGAGCAGCTCCGCGCGCGCCGGCGCTCGCCTCAGCGCGGCGGCCCGCCGCGCGGCGCGCGAGACCTCGTCCATCCGTGAGGGCCGCAATCCGGGCGCGGGGTCGCCCCGCTCGGTCATCGCCTGTACCAGCGGGGCGACACGTTCGGCGGCGGCCCCAGTGCCTCCCGCGCGACGAGCAGCGTCGGTTCCCGGAGCGCGACGTGGCCCTTGAGCGCCACCGCGAAGTGCTCCCCGAGGCCGTCGACCTGGTCGGCGCGGATCCCGAAGGAGCGCGCCAGCGCGACGAAGTCCGGGTTGACGAGGTCGACGCCCTCGCGCGGGTGGCCGTGGCGGTCCTGGTCGAAGCGGATCATCCCGTAGCCGCCGTCCTCCACGACCACAGCCGTGAGCGGGATGTTGTCCTGCTTGGCGGCCGCGAGCTCGCCGCAGGCGTAGAGGAAGCCGCCGTCGCCCGAGATGCTCACCGCCGGCCCTTCGCCCGCCAGCGCGGCGCCGAGGCCCTGCGGGAAGGCGCAGCCGAGCGTGCCCCAGCCGAGCGGGTAGGAGAGCTTGCGCGGCGCCGGCGTGCGATGGAAGCCGCCGAGCCAGTAGCCCGGGATGCACATGTCGCTCACGACGACGGCGTCGGCGGGCAACGCGTTCTCGATGGCGGCGAGGAAGCGCATCGCCTCGGGGTCGCTCTCCGCGTACTCCGAGCGCACCTCGCTGCAGACGCCCTTGAGACGGCGCGCGAGCGAGTCGAGTCCGCCGCGCTCGCCGAGCCGCTCCGCCAGCGCGGCGGTTGCCGCGGCGGCGTCGGCCTCGAGCAGCACGTCCGGCAGGTAGTTCTTGGAGGCGTCGGCCGGATCGACGTTGATCGCGACGAGATGGGGCGGCTGCGGTTGCTTCCAGGCCTGGGTCATCATCGCGTCGAAGTCGGTGCCGATCGCGACAACCAGGTCGGCCTCGTCCCAGAGGGCGCCCACCTGGGGCACGTGCGGCGGCACGTCCAGGAGGCACGGGTGCACGGGTCCGACGAGCCCGCGCGCCGAGTAGGTGAGCACGAGTGGCGCCACGAGCCGCTCCGCGAGCTGTGCCACCGCCTCGCCGGCGCCGGACTGGAGCGCACCACCGCCCGCCCAGATGAGCGGCCGGCGCGAGCGTTCGAGCAGCTCGAGAGCGCGGCCGAGGTGCTCCTCGTCGGCTTGCGGCACGGGCGTGGGGGAGGGCAGGTCGGCCGGATGGTCGGCGTCCGCGCCGGCGGCGAGCAGGTCGGTTGGGATCTCGACGTAGACGGGCCGCGCCGGGGCCGCCAGCGCCGTGCGTGCGGCGGCCGCCACCACCGCTCCCGCGTGCTCGGGCCTCGTGACCCGGTAGGCCTCCTTGACGACAGGCGCGAACATCGCCGCCTGGTCGGTCGCCTCGTGCAGCATGCCCCGCCAGACCCCGGGACGGCGCGCGCTCGCCGGGATGTCGGTCGCGATCACGAGCACGGGTTGGCGCGAGGCCCAGGCCTCGCCGACGGCGGCGAGCGTATTGGCCGCACCCGGGCCCGTCGTGGTCAGCGCGACGCCCAGCCGGCCGGTCGCGCGGGCGTAGCCGTCCGCCGCGTAGGCGGCCGTCTGCTCGTGGCGCACGCCCACGAGCCGGATCGGCGATCCATTGAGCTCCCGCCATAGCGGGAGGTTGTGCACGCCGGGCAGGCCGAAGGCAACCTCGACGCCGGCTTCCTCGAGCGCCGCCACCGCGAGGGCGGCGCCTGTCAGCATGCCCGTCCGGGATGAGCTCACCGGACCAATCCTTACAGGGTCGGCCGCCGCTTCATGGTGTGCGCGTGGCGGACCTTTCGCGCGTGCTTGCGGGTCCGTACTGCACGATGGTGCTCGCCGATCTCGGTGCCGATGTCGTCAAGGTCGAGCGGCCGCAGGGCGGCGACGAGACCCGCACCTGGGGGCCGCCCTTCGCCGCCGGCGAGGCGGCCTACTTCCTGTCGGTCAACCGCGGCAAGCGCTCGTGTGCGCTCGATCTCGCGAGCGAGCGGGGAAGGGCGATCGCGCTGGAGCTCTGCGCCCAGGCCGACATCGTCATCGAGAACTTCAAGCTCGGCGGGGCCGAGCGGCTCGGGGTGGGCTATGAGCAGGTGCGCGAACGCAACCCCGCCGTCGTCTACTGCTCGATCACCGGCTTCGGCTCCGAGCGCGAGCCGCGCGGCCGGCCGGGCTACGACTTCGTGGCCCAAGCGGAGACGGGGATGATGTCGATCACCGGGCCGCGCGACGGGCAGCCGTTCAAGGCGGGCGTGGCCGTGGTGGACGTGCTGACCGGGCTGCATGCGGCGGCGGGGGTACTCGGCGCTCTCCACGGTGGCAACGGCGCGCGCCTCGAGGTCCCGCTGCTCGACAGCGGGCTGGCCGGGCTCGTGAACGTCGCGCAGAACGCGCTCGTCACCGGCGTGGAGCCGGGCCGCTACGGCAACGCCCACCCGAACATCGTTCCGTACCAGGACTTCGAGACGGGCTCGGGGCGGATCGCGGTGGCGGCGGCAAACGACGGGCTCTTCCGCGCGCTCTGCGTCGCGATCGGGCTGGCCGAGCTGTCCGATGACGAGCGCTTCGCAACGAACGCGGGGCGGGTCGAGAATCGCGACGAGCTGATCCCCCTGCTGGAGGCGAGGTTCGGCGAGCGCAGCGCTGAGGAGTGGCTGCCCGCGCTCGACGCCGCCGGCGTGCCTTGCGGCAAGGTGCGCTCCGTGACGGACGCGCTCGGGGCCGCAGCGAGCTCCGGCCGGCCCGCGACCATGCGGGTCGAGCACCCGGCCGCCGGGCCGCTCGAACTTGTGGCCTCGCCGATCTGGGGGGCGGCCGACCCGGCCTCGTCGCGCCCGCCGCCGCTGCTCGGCGAGCACACGGCCGAGGTCCTCGGCGAGCTCGGTCACTCGGACGAGGAGATCGCCGAGCTGCTCGCCTCTGGCGTCGCGGCTAGTCCTTGAGGCCGGCCGCTTCGAGCGCCGCGCCCCAGCTCTCGAAGTACTCGATGCGGACCATCACGCCGTCCTCGAACGTGGTCACCTGGTGGTACAGCTCCTCGTCGATCACCGCGCCGCTCCCCTTGCCCACGCCGTAGTGGCGCAGCCTGACGGCCACCTGCTGGCCCGCGTCGCGGAACTCCTGCGGCCGCAGCTGGAGCTCCTCCATGTTCTCGTCGATCTCGTCCCAGAACTGGATTACCTGCGCCGGGCCGATGCAGGAGTCCGAGCGCTGGAGCTCCGGGAGCACCCATTCCACCTGTGGGTGGAAGTCCCGTGTCGCCGCGTCGAAGTCGCGCCTGTTGTAGGCAGCGATGAATTCACGGGTCTTGTCGACGTTCAACTGCGAAATGACCCGCGCAGTATCGCGCTGAAAGGAGACACGATGGACCTCAAGCTCGAATTGATCGTGGTGCCGGTGTCGGATGTGGACCGGGCCAAGGCGTTCTACGTCGAGAAGCTCGGCTTCAACGGCGACGTCGACCACCAGGCGGGTGAGACCTTCCGCGTGGTGCAGCTCACGCCGCCGGGATCGGGGTGCTCGATCGCGGTCGGCATCGGCATAAGCCCGGTCAAGCCCGGCACGTACCAGGGCCTCCACCTGGTCGTGGAGGACATCGAGAAGGCGATCGCGCAGCTGTCCGAGCGGGGCGTCGAGATCGGCGAGCCGTTCCACTTCGGCGAGGCCGGGCAGACCCCCGGGCTCGATCCAAACCGCGCCGACTACGGCACGTTCGCGCCCTTCAGCGATCCCGACGGGAACGGCTGGCTGCTGCAGGAGGTGCGTCAGCGCGCGCCGGGCCGCTAGTGCGCCTCGTCCGGCGATGACGCCGGCGGCCGCGACTCCTCCGCGAGCGAGGTGATGGTCAGTGAGCCGCGCGCGGCATCCTCCATCACCTCGGTCGCCTCGTCCGAGGAGCGCGCATACAGCTCGACGAGCATGTGGATGACGATGCGCTCCTCGTCGTGCTTGTGGAAGCGCACGTGGGTGAAGAACTCCCGCGTGCCGTGATCGCCGAAGGCTGCGAAGGCGAGCGACTCGGCGGCCTCGGGCCCCGAGCAGGACTCGACCTGGTCGGCGTCGACCGTGACCGTGCACGACGCGACCCAGGGCGTGCCCGTGACCATGCGCTCCCAGCGGTCCTCGACGGGCTCGATGCGCGAGATGCGGCGGCCATTCTCCTCGTAGAAGGTGAGGCTGAGGTGGGGCTGGTCGTGCAGGCAGTCGAGGCACTGGACGACCGCCTCCTGCACCTCCTCGACAGGATCGACGGCCTCGCCGGTATCGGCGTCGACCTTCAAGATGCCCTCGTAGTGAAGCTGAACCTCGAGGTTCTGCGACCAGCAGCGGTAGCAGCGAAGCCAGCTCGACTGGGTTCCAAGCGACTCTGGCGCGGATCCCTCCATGCATCCATTATGGCCGTCGCCGGTTTTCTTACCCTGACGGGGTGCTCGCTGGGGGCCGATGAGGAGGCTCCGCGGGCCTCCGGACCGCCCGCTGAGATAGCGGCCGTGGTGCAGCAGCTTGAGCGCGCGACGGCTGAGCGCGACTGGGCCACGATCTGCACGGACCTGTTCACGGCGGCCGCACGCGAGGGCGCCGGCGGCGCCGACTGCGCACGGCTCTTGGGTGAAGCCGCGGCCGATGTGCGCCGCCCTGCGATCGAGATCCGCGGCATCCGGGTTGAGGCGGGCGGCCGGGCAAGCGTCGAGGTCCGCACGCGCGCCGAGGGCCAGCAGAGCGTCTCCGACGTGCTGGAGATGCGGCGAGAGAACGGCGAGTGGCGGGTCGAGGCGCTGACGGGCTGAGCGGCCGCCTCAGTCGAGGCAGCCCGCGAGCGCCTCGAGCGTGGCGTCGAAGTCAGTCCTCGTGATGCCGCCGATGCAGGGCGAGGTTGTGCCGCAGTCGCGGTAAAAGCGGACGGCCGCGGCGGCCTCCTCGTGGCTCCCGATCGCCGCCAGCCGGCCGAGGTACTCGTCAGAGATCGCCTGTATTGCGGCGTCCGGCCCGCCCTCCGACATACCGCGGTCGAAACCCGCAACGTCCTCCTCGAACCCCGAGGCCTCGATCATCGCTCGGTAAAACGGCAGCGAGAAGTACGGGATCAGCTCGGTTCGCAGCCGGGCACGCGCCTCCTCCGGCTCGCCCGTCACGGCCGAGGGGACGGCCGCCACGATGTCGAAGCCGTCGAGCGGCAGGCCGGCCCGCTCGCGGCCCTCGCGGACCGCCGGGACGACTACGTCGCGGATGTAGTGCGGGTTGCAGAGCCAGAGCACGACGCCGTCGGCGATCTCGCCGGCCAGGCGCAGCATCCGCTCCGACAGCCCCGCGAGGTAGATCGGGATGTCGGGCCGCGGATCGAAGCCCATGAAGCGGAAGCTCGAGCTGAACTTGTCGCCCTCGGGCGGGTTCTCGCCGCGCAGGGTCGCGCGCACGATGCCGACGTACTGGCGCATCTCGCGGAGCGGCTTGTCGAGCGTCTGGCCGTACCACGCCTCGACCACCGGCCGGTGCGAGACGCCGAGGCCGATCACGGCGCGCCCGCGCGAGAACTCGTCGAGCGTCGCGAACGACTGCGCCGTGGCGACCGGGGTCCGCGAGTAGATCGGCATCACGCCCGTGCCGAGCAGGACGCGCTCGGTGCGCGACGCGTACGCCATCAGCATGGTCACCGAGTCGCGCGCCGCGATGTGCGTCACGTAAGCGGACTCGTAGCCGAGCTCCTCGGCCCGGGCGGCGCGCTGGATCGCCTTCTCGAGCGAGCGGCCAGCACCGATGAACGAGCCGAGGGCCAAGGCGGCGCAAGCCTATACCGGCGGCAAGCAGGGGTAGGCTCGCGCGCTCGTCGAGTATCCGCTTGAGGCGCTCGCCGAGGGTGTGCGAGCGCGTGGCGGTCGTCTGCAAGCGCGAGACGCGCCTGCCCGAGCTCGCCGGCGCCGAGCGCTAAGGGGCGATCAGGAGAGGGACATCTCGGCGGTGGACCCGCATCTTCCGGAGCGTGTGGCCGTCGTGCAGGTCGATCACGTGCAGCGTTCTGGTCGGGCGCACCCAGACGTAGCCGAGCTCAGCGGTCGCACCGGCGATCACCAGCTCCTGCCCGCGAAAGCGGCTGTAGAGCCGCCGGCCCTCGCCGTCGAAGACGAGGAGGCCGGTGCTGTTGCTCGAGCGCCAGCCTGCGCTCCAGGTTGTCCCGTGAGCAAGCAGCCGGTCGCCGGCCACCACGGCCTGGTTCGGGCCTTCGGCGAGCGTTCGCATGCTCCAGTCAGACGTGTCGATCAGGCGGACGCCGAAGGGCTCCTCGGGTGGCGGGAAGCGGCTGCCGCGCCGGGCCGGCCGGCTGCGGAACCCCGTCACTGCGATCGAGTCGGCGCCGAGCCAGCGCGCGTCACGCCAGCGGACGTCGACGTTGCCCTTGGCCGCCCGCGCGGCCGGCGTCTCAGCGGGCTCGTGGTAGTCGACCTGACCGGAGGCGAGCCGGGCGGACGCGACGAGCGGACGATCACGCGCGGCTACCACGTAGGCCCGCCGTCCGGTGGGGTCTACGGCCAGGCCCGGCTGGCGATAGCGAGCGCGCCGCACCCTGGGATTGGTGGCTCCCGCCTCGATGCGGTCGAGCGTGACAGTTCGCAGCCGTCTCGATGATGCGTCTGCCACCAGCAGGCGCGCCGGTCCGAGCCGGCGCTCGGGGCCGAGCAGCACGGCCACTCCGGTCGCCGTGCGCTCGTGCGACAGCAGCCAGCCGCGGAAGCTATGGCGCGCCCGGACCTTCGCGGCGAACGGGTCGACCACCGAGATCTCGTAGCGCCCGTAAGGCCTGCCCGCGATCGCAACGATCCGGTCGCGGGTCGGCCACTCGACCAACACCGGTCCCTGCCTATTGAGCTCGATGATTCGCTCCGAGCGTCGCCGCTCGAGGTCGATCACGCGGATCGCGGCGCTGCGGTCGAAGTTGCTGCCGACCGCGAAGCGGCGGCCGTCCGGCGAGCGTGCGCCGGTGAAGGCCTCGCGGAAGCCCCTGATACGGCGCGACTCCGGACGCAGCGTGACGGGGTCGACGAGCCGCAGCCATTTGGCGCCGTCGCCGCGGTCGACCGCGATCAGGGGAGCGCGCGTCTCGCGCTG
>Ga0081538_10003521_pt1 | contig 14744 bp, 9 predicted proteins | sample TabmetS5T2R1_FD_71022 | JGI IMG/M metagenome (GOLD analysis project Ga0081538, IMG submission 71022) | Tabebuia heterophylla rhizosphere microbial communities from the University of Puerto Rico - S5T2R1 | ecosystem: Host-associated > Plants > Roots > Rhizosphere ... | reverse complement strand
GACTGGCCCTTCCTGGTCCCCGCTGTACACGATCAGGTGCAGGCTGTAGCCGGCCGCGTACGCCCTGGGGACCTCGCTGTCCTTCCAGGCTGCCATCCAGTCCAGGTCCCCGGGCCCGTTGTACCAGCTGGTGAGCATCCGGACCGGAGCCTGCCGCACGAGCCGGGCGCTGCGGGCGGCGTTGGCCTCCGGCCCCATGCCGAACAGCAGCCGCGGCCTGGTCGGCTCCGAACGCTCCGAGGCCCGGATGGTCGTCCTGGTGGTCGCCGCGCTCCCGGTCGATCGACGCAGGCGGCGGCCGGTCAGCTCCACCGCACCCGACGGGGCGGGGGACGTGCTTTCGGTCGACCGGTAGGTCGCGGGGGCCGCAGGATCGCCGGCCGCACGCTCTCGCTCGCACGCCGACGCCGAGGTCACCAGAACGGCGACCCCTAGCGTGAGGGCCGCTACGCGTCGGGGGGAGCACATCGCACCATCGCCACCACAACGGAGCCGGGGGAGTCGTCCGGAAGCGGCGAGTTTGGCAAGCCGACGACCATGGGTCAACCGGCGCTGCCGCGGGGCGCCGGGCGATCGGACCCGGGCGGCAGGCCGGGAGTGGCGCGGAGGACCGTGCCCTGACCAGCGAGTCCCACCGGCGCCGCCGCGGCGGTGACGAACGCTGACTGGCCAGGCTGGAGCCGGAGGTCGCCAGTGGCGGACCGGACCGACACCTCCCCCTCGACGCCGAGCAGGACCTGCGGGCCGCGGCGCTGCAGGGTGATGGTCGGCCCGTGGAGGCGCAGGCGCGACAGCCGGAATTCTGGGAACTCCGTCAGGTAGACCTCCTCACCGTCCGCGGCCGGCTGCGCGGTCAGCACCTCCGGCGAGGTGGGCGCCGTCTGCAGGATGCGCAGCAGCTCCGGCACGTCGACGTGCTTGGGGGTGAGGCCGCCCCGGAGCACGTTGTCGGAGTTGCCCATGATCTCCACGCCGACCCCGCGGAGGTAGGCGTGCAGGTTTCCGGCCGGGAGCGCGATCGCCTCGCCGGGCCAAAGGCGGACGTGGTTGAGCAGCAGGGCACAGACCACGCCCGGGTCGGCGGGGTGGAGCTCGGCCAGCCGGACCGCCCAGCCGCAGGCGGCGAGGTCCGCGGCAGGGGACACACCGGCCCCGGGGCGGGTCCCGCCGCCGGCGACCCGGCGGCGGGCGGCCGTGGCCACGGACTCGACCAGGGCCGGCCGGTCGACCTTCGGCCAGGTCAGCAGTTGGGCCAGGACGTCGCGGATCGCCTGTGCGGGCGGCCCCTCCGCCAGCCGCCGGGTGACCGGGTTGAGCGCCTCCACGCCGAGGCTTTCGAGCAGGACGGCGCTGCGGGCGGGATCACGAAAGCCGCAGAGCGCCTCGACCTCGGTCAGCGCACAGAGCAGCTCGGGCTTGGCGGCGGGGTCCCGGTAGCGGCGCTCGGGGGCCTCGACGGGCACGCCCCGCGCCTCCTCGTCGGTGAACCCCTCCCTCGCCTGCCGCGGGTCGGGATGCGCCTGCAGGGACAGGGGCGCGTCGATGGCGAGGATCTTGAGGAGGAACGGCAGCCGCGCCCCGAAGGTGCCGAGCACGTCCGCGCCGAGCACGCCTTCGGGGTCCTGCGCGATCCGGTCGAGCAGCGAGACGGCGGCGCCATGGTCGTGGTCGCCGCCACTCAGCAGCGACGGCGCGGCCGGGTGGGCGCCCATCCAGAGCTCGGCCTCGGGCTCTCCGGAGGGGGTCCGGCGTTGCAGCCGCGCCAGCGCCGTGCGTGAGCCCCAGGCATAGCGCTGGACCGGGTTCGTCATGGGGTACATGTCACGGCTCCCGAACTCAGGACTTGGGCGGCGGCAGTCGCCAGCGAGGGGACACCTTCCAGATGGTGACGCGGTCGTCCCCGCGCCCGAACGCCGCGACCTGCCTGGCGTGCTTGCGTGCGAGGAAGAGGCTGGGGAACTTCTCGCGGGCTTCCCCCAGCTTCCAGAGGGTGTCGTCCACGGCGATGTAGTCGATGCGCCGCAGCGGGCGGCGAACCGCCGGGTCCAAGTCCAGCTTGTAGACCCAGATCGGCGGACGGAACCCGTGATTGTGGACCAGATCGACCCACTCGCTGTCGTCGACGACGATCGTCTTGTCGCGCTCGACGTTGCCGGCCAGCCAGAGGACCGCCTGGTGGAAGGCCGGCTTCTCCCTTACGGTCATCATCTGCTGAAGCGATGCAGCCCAGGCCGGTGCGACCAGGATGGCGAACGCGGTGAGGACCGCGACGGCGGGCACGGCCCTCATCGAGCCCTTTACCAGGGCGCTGCGTCGGGAGCGCGGCCGGCGCTCGCGTCGACCCTTGCTGACCAATCCCGGGCTGCCGCCGATCGCGTCGAGTACGCCAGGGACCAGGAGCGCGGCAAACGGCGTCAGGTTGATGACGTGCATCACGGGCAAGTAGCCGTCACGACACAGCATCAGGGCCTGGATGAGCAGCGCCAGCGTGACGGGCCTGAGCCTGCGCCAGCAGAGCCCCAGCGGGATCATGGCCAGACCGGCCAGCAGCAGGAACTTGTCGTACGCCAACCAGCCCAGGAACAGGTCCCGGCCCGCTCCGGGATGCAGGACACTGCCGGTGGAGCCGCGTTCCAACAGCTGCCACTTGACGGTCCACTCGAGGCTGACGTGGCCCGGTCCCTCCAGCAGCTCGTTCTTGAAGACCGCGTACAGCGGGTAGAGCGACATCACGGCCACGCTGACGGCGGCCGAGACTGCCCACACGACGTGGCGATTCCGCCGGTCGCCGTTCTGGAGCATCGCCCAGGCGACGGCCGGGGCCCACACCAGGGACGTCTCCTTGCTCAACACTGCGATCGCGAACGCCACACCGGCGCCAATGCCCGCCCAGAGGCTGCGTCGAGGCGAGTAGGCGAGGTAGAAGGCCAGCAGGATCCACGGGAGGACGATGCTGTCGAGGTAGATCCAGCGGCTGTAGACCAGCACCAGCGGGCAGAGGGCGAACAGCAGCACGCTCGCGGCGGCGGCCGGCCGTCGGTAGCCGAGCCGGCGTGCCAAGGCGAACATGATCCCGGCGGCCGCCACCTTCGCGATCAGCATGCACTCGTAGCCAAACGCCATCGCCGAGCGGTAGCGGTTGAACCCGTTGGTCAGGGCCGACCAGGCGGCCATCTGGATCCACCCGCCCGGCACGTGGTCGTACCAGTAGGTGTAGTGGGCCAGGGAGTGCCGGTACTGCACCGCCCAGGCCTGGGCAAGGTAGGTTCCGGAGTCGTCGATCCAGTTGGGGTAGGTGTACATCCCCCAGGCATGGACGACGCCGGCCACCAACAGCAGCGGAGTCAACCAGACCAGGCTCATGCGGTGGCGACGGACGGTTGCTCGTAGCTGCTCCCACAGCCGCACGCGCAGGGAGATGCGCAATTGCGGCGCCGGCACGTCGATGGTCCGGCCGGCTTCTGGCTGCCACCTCGGGGGCGCCTGGGTGTCGACCCGACTCGCCATCACGCGCCCTCCAGCACCGGGTGGGCGTCGTGCGCACGGCGACGGTGGTGGTTTGTGTGCGGCGTCAGGAACCAGTTGTCGCGGCCGATGACCATGCGGGCGATGGCCCGGAGGCCCGCCAGGGCGAGCAGCATCATGTAGGGGAAGGCCCCCCAGACCACGGCCGCGTAGTCGCGCCAGCGTACCTGGAGGGCAAAGGCCTGCCCGAACTGGCGCAGCAGCACCACGTCGACGGCCACGCCGACGAAGGTGAGGAGGAACGGGATCGTGGCGATCAAGGCCAGCATTACCGGTATGTCGAGGAACAGCAGACGTGCCAGGGAGACGGGAAAGAGGAGCCCGGTTGCCGCCTGGAAGACCGGGAAGGCGAGCAGGTATAACGCCATCAGCCGTTGCCGTCGCATCGGTAGGCGCCGCCAGTTGCCTTCCGCAAGCACCTGGAGGTACCCCTGGAACCAGCGGGTGCGCTGCCGATTGTGGTGGGTGATGCTCGGGGGGCATTCCTCACGGGTCACCAGGGCAGGATGGTAGAGCGTCGCCACCTTGGCCCCGGCCACGCTGGCGTCGATCCCGAGCTTGCAATCCTCCGCCAGGCACATGGCGCCCCAGCCGCCCAGGGCGCGAAGCAGCTCGGTCCGCATGAAGACCGTGTTGCCGCCCAGCGGGATCACCCTGGTGGCGGCCTGGAACGGCATCCGGCTCAGGAACCACTTGAAGTACTCGAGGCAGTTGTGCACCCGCCACCAACCGGCCGTCAGGTTGGCGAGCTGGCGGTCCGGGCGGAACCAGCGGGAAGGGGAGTCGGTGCCGACTTGGAAGTCCATCAGCTGGACCCCGGCCTGGACGATGTCCGCCTGCTCCAGCAGGATGCGGGTGTCCACGTACCGGAGCAGCTGCCAGTGCGTTTCGTCCTCGGCGTCCATCACCAGGACGAATTCGTGGCGCACGTACGGCAGCGCCGTGTTGAGCCCGATCGGCTTGTTGTGGACCCCGAGCTCCGGTGGGTACTCGATCACCCGCACGAGCTGCGGATAGGCGTTGGCGAACTCGTAGGCGATCTCCGCGGTGCCGGGGTCGTCGGGCGGGTCGACCACCACCAGGATCTCGAACGCGGGGTGGTCCAGGGCCACCATCGACGCCAGGGTGTCGTGGAGCACGCGCTCCTCGAACCTGGCGCAGAGAATGATGCTGAAGCTGGTGTGCGGATCGGCCAGGTACTCGTACTGGCTGACGTCATTGCGCTCTGGTCGCGTCCAGCCGAAAAGCTGGAAGGCGAGCGTGGTGCAGGCGACGAGCAGCAGCAACGCCGTCTCGAACGCCATCTCTACGAGCAGTCCGCTGTACAGTTGAACATCCTTTCACAACGGTTGGAAGCGGCGGAACACCCAGAACTTGGCCAGCAAGAAATTGAGGACGGTGGCGAGGGCCAGCAGGCCCCAATACGCCCAGGCGAGGCCAAGGTGGGTGGCCGCCATCGGGAACGCCCAGAGGTTGAGCAGGATCCCGGGCGACCGTGAGACGTGGTAGCGGATCCAGGTGCTGACCCGCTCCCGCCAGGTCCGTCCGCTCCGGCCCCGCCAGGTCAGCATGCTGTTGGCCGCCAGATTCATCTGGAGGGTAATCCCCAGCTGGGCGTAGAACGCCGGTGTCTGGGTGACGCCCCGTTGCTGGAGGCCACGCATCAGGAGCACGCCGAGGACGGCGACGACGCCGCCGGTGGCAAGGAACTGCAGGAACTCGGGGAGACGACGAAACAGGTTCTTGAGCAGCACATGATCTGGTGCCGGCGCGGGTCGCGAGGTTGCTCCGCGGGGCAGGAGGGATCCCGGGGATCGGCTCATCGGCGGCTACTGGACCTTGAAGGTGACGGTGGAGACCACGTTCGCCGACGAGTTGTAGGTCGTACCGGGCTTGGCCACTTGGTCGACCCTGATGGTGTAGGTACCGATGCTCGAGGGCAGCTTCCGGCTGAACAGCGCCCACCCGGTGCCGGCCGTCGACTGTGTCTGGCTCACCAGCACTGCCCCACCGGGCTTCAGCACCGTCGTGGTGACGGCCGCACCGCTCACTGGCTGCCCGGACTGGTCGAGGATCCTGGCCCGCCAGTAGACAGTGCCGCCACGGTTGAACGTCGCCGTCGGTGTGCCGGCCGAGTTCGTGGTGAGCAGCTCCGAGACGTGCGTGCTGGCAGAAACGCTCTTGCGGGTGCTGGTGATCGTGCAGGTCTTGACGTCACCGGCGGCCAAGGTGACGGCGCCGGCGGCCGTGCAGTCGCCGCCGACCTCCACCAGATAGTCCGCGAGCGACGTGCCCGTCCCGGCCGTCTGGCTCACCGTGTGGGACCCGGCGGCCAGCGACCGAGCCCCGCTGGTGCCGCCGTGTCCCACGTCCGTGGCCACCGTCGTGCCGTCGATCTGGAGGTTGAACTTGCCTGGGTCGGTGGTCGGGACCAGCGCCTCCTTGACGACCAGGCGCGACTCGGCTGGGTCGAGGCGGAAGTAGTCGTAGGCCAGGCTGAACGAGGTCGGGGTTGGATTGGTGGTTAGGATCCCGGCGGCGGCGCCGAGCTTGAAGAAGCCGGCCAGGGCCGGGAACGCCGAGGCGCCTACCGAGCCGATGGTCACGATGGCCGCCGGGTCGGTGGAGTCCATCCGGTACTGGGCAAGGACCCGCTGGTTGGCCGGGTCGACGGTCAGGAACAGCTCGACGTTGGCCGGGCCGGGCAGGGTGAGGTCGACCGGGGTCACACCGGGGTTGACCACGGGCGTCCCGTTGGACTCCACGACCAGCTGGATCCCCGTCTTGCCGGTGCCGTTGTCGGTCGCGAGCACGAGCTTGACGTAGTTGTCCTCGTCGAGCCCGAAGAAGATCCCCCCCGACTTGCCGGCGTCGGCCGTCTGGCCGCTCAGCGGGTCGGTGAGCTGCGCCGCGATGGTCGTCGGCTTGGTGGCGTCGAAGCCGACCTGCAGGGCGTTGTCCTGAGAGTTAGTGCGGCCGAGGTTGGTCCCGGCCGTCGCCTTGAGGGCAAGGTAGCCGCCGGCGCCGCCGGCGAACACCCGGTCGGCCAGGAACCCGGCCCCGTTGCTGGTCAGCTGAACGCCGGGGAAGCCGCTGTTGCCGAACTTGCCCGCCCCTGCGTCGCCCGGGTTCCAGTTCTGCACCCAGGGCAGGGTGGTGCCTGCCCCGTTGCTGGCGTCGAACTGGAACTGGTCGGCGGCGTCTGGGATCTGGTCGTTGTCGTCGTCGGGGTCGTTGCGGTCGGAGACGAAGTCGTGGTCGTTGTCGGGCGGGACGGAGGCGGCGCTGCAGGGGTTGGTGCCGTTGTCGTTCTCGTCCTTGTTGGTGTAGCGGTCATTGTCGCTGTCGGTCGTCGCCGGGTCGCTGCCCGCGGGCACGCAGGTGGTGGGTGCGGCCGAGCTGACGAAGCTGAAGGCCTCGTTGACGGCGCTCACCGAGCCGCCGATCTGGGGGCCGCCGGCCGGCACGTACACCGTGGTGCCGATGGTGGCCCCGCCGGTGCCGTGCCGCGGGGTCAGCTGGTCGGCGATCGGGATCCAGGTGTCGGTGGCGGGGTCGTAGTCGGTGCCCTGCGGATAGGTGCCGGTGGGCGTCCCGGACGGCCCTTCGCCGCCCCACACCTGGATGTGACCGTGCAGGTGGGCCGAGGCCATGCCCCCCCGCGCCACCGGCATGGGGGCCCGCGGTGACCAGGCGTCGGCGGCCGGGTCGTACTGCTCGTTGGTGGCGAGCACCGAGTTGGTGGTGACCGTGCGCCCACCGATGGCGTACAGCTTGCCGTCGACCGCCTCCATGACCAGGTGGTCGCGGGCGGTCGGCATCGGCGCGAGCGACCGCCAGCTGTTGGTCGCGGGCTCGTAGACGGTCATATCGGCGACCGCCGGGCCGGCCACGCCGCCGGCGGCGTAGATCTTGCCGCCGACCGTGGCCACGCCCATCGCGCCGCGCGCCTTGGGCAGGCTGGCCTTCTGGCTCCAGCGGTCGGTGGACGGATCGTAAGCGTAGACCGTGGCCACCGGCGCGCTGGCCTGGCCGCTCTTCAGGCCGCCGATCAGGTACACCGTCCCGTCGACGCAGGCCGCTCCGGCGTGGTCGACCCCGACGCCCGGATAGGGGGCGGCGGCCGACCAGCTCTTGGCGGCCGAGTCGTAGACCCAGACGTCGTTGGTATCGGTGTTGGGGGCGGTCAGGCCGCCCATCACGTAGACCTTGCCGCCGCAGCCGGTGACGGCGACCTCCTGGGTCGGCGTCGGCAGGGGCGGCAGCGTCTGCCAGTCGCCGCGCAGGGGCGGGTTCGGCTCCATCACCTGCAGGGCGTCGCCGCCGTACTCGGCGACGTAGATCGAGCCCTCGCTGCCCACGGCGACGTCGAGCGGCTGGTTGAAGATGCCGAGGTTCTCCTCGAACTTCACGCTCGACCCGTCGTCCGACAGCACCACCCGGCGCACGCTCTGGTTGCCGGCGTAGGTGGCCGAGATGACGTTGCCGAGCATCTGACCGCCGAACGTGGGCGCCTTGTACTCGGCCATGCCGTCCGACGAGGTGCCAAAGGAGTAGTACAGGATCGGCTTGCGGTAGTTGGGCAGCGGCTGCAGCGGCGTCGGGTACATGGAGCCGTCGTCCAGCACGCACTCGCCACGGGCGGGATCCGGGTGGCCGCCGTAGTCGCCCCGCTCGACGATCGCCAAGTAGTCGCTGCGGGTGCCGGGGTCGAAGGCGAACCCGTTCGGGCAGCCGTCGTTCGGCCCGGGCGTGGTCCCGGCCGAGCCGTTGCCGGCGTTGCCGTTCAGGTACAGCTTGCCGTTGGAGTGCCACAGGAAGTCGTAGCCGTTGCGATAGCCGCTCGCGTACAGCTCGAAGGTGTTGGGCAGCTCCCCGCCCGGCCCGGTCACGTTGCGCACGTCGATCGGGAACGCCGAGGCGTTGCCGTTGACGTTGACGCGCAGCACGCTGGCGGTCAGGTAGCGCTCGGCGAGCTGGCCGAACGGTGTGCTGGGGGCACCGTAGTTGGTGTCGCTGCCGATGGTCAGGTACAGCCAGCCGCCCGGCCCGAAGTGGACGGCGTTGGGGGCGTGCTGCTCGCGTGAGCGCGGCAGGCCGGTGACGTAGTCCTTGCGGTTGGTGGCGTCGTCAAAGGACGGCCCGACCAGCCGAGTGAGCACCCCGGAGTTGATGTTGACCGGGCACGACGACGCCGGGACGCTGAAGCAGAAGCGGGGGTCGCTGTGCGCCGCCCACAGGATCGGGCGTTGCGGTGTGGAGGCCGGGTCGAAGTCGAGCCCGAGCAGCAGGCGGCCCGTGGCCGTGCTCGGTGACCCGTTGGCGTCCTGGTTGGGGGTGTCGTGGATGGTGTCGATGCGCTGGACGGCGACGACGTTGCGGTTGGCGTCCAGCGTCAGGGCGTGGACGTAGCCGTTCATCTGGCCGACGTACAGCCGGCCGTCCGGGCCGAACTGGACGGTGGTGGGACGCGACAGCGCCGACAGGCCCGGCGTGCCGGTGCTCGCCAGCGTCCGACGGTTGAAGGCGATCGCCCCGCCGGTCGAGCCGCTGTCCACCTTGCGGAAGCGCCAGACCGTCGTCCAGGCGTTGCCGTTGTGGTCGTTGACCCCGAAGCTGAGTGTGTGCGCGCCGATCGGCAGCGCGTTGAAGGCCTCCACGGGCACCGTGAACTGCTGGTCGAAGGCCTGGCCGCCGAGGTTGCTGAACAGCTTCTGCGGGGTGCCCTCGTCGAGCCGCCAGTAGCCGTCCTTCAGCGACACGTTGTCGTTGAAGGCCACCGTGACCGTCGGCGGCGTGCTGAAGCTGGCGTTCTCGGGCTCGGGGATATCGGCCGCCGTGGGGCTGTTGAGATCGCTCGTGGAGGCTGCGGGGAACACGTCCAGCGCCTGGACGACCGCGTGCTCGACCACGCCCTTGAAGTCGACCTCCAGCACACCGTCGGTGACCGTCGCCGGGAACGAGCGCGTGATCAGGGCGCCCCTGCTCGCCCAGGCGTAGATGTCGAAGCGGGAGAGGACCTTGGTGCCCTCGACGGAGACGTCGAACTGGCGTGCGCCCGGGGACTGCATGAGCAGCTCCGCGAAGTGCAGGCGGACGATGTGGTCGCCGTTGGGCACCTGGATGCGGTAGGCAAAGGTCCCTGCGTGCTCGCTCGTGTACAGGGCATCGTCGGTGGTGTTGGCGATGTCCTGGGGGTAGGTCGCGGTCACGCCTCCGGTGAAGTCCTTGTCCGCCGACCACAGGTTGCCGAAGCCGTCCATGTAGGAGCCGCCGCCGGCGTTGATGTGGGTCGTTCCATCGGTCGCCGGGTCCTGGGAGAAGCTCAGCCTGGCCAGTGCGCCGACGGCCCGCTCGTAGTACTCCATGACGACCAGGTGGTCGCCAGCACTCAATTCCAGCGTGGTTTCGTAGTAGGTCGGCGGCTGGTCGACCCAATGGTCGATGACGAGCGTTCCGTCGATGTAGAGCCGCACCCCGTCGTCGGTCGTGGTGCCGAACTTGTAGTTCCCGGCGGTGAGCGTGAGCGTTCTGGTCCAGCGGACCGAGAAGTTGTCGACCGGCAGGCCCTCGGCCGGCGCCTCCGTCCCCCAGTCGAAGTTGATCGAGGCGTCGCCGCGCACCATGACCGACTGGCCGGTCAGGCTGGCGTTGGCGAAATACTCGCCCTTCCACCTGTCCGGTGGGATGGTCCCATCGGACCGCCCATACAGGAGCTTCGCCACGGCGTCGGACTGGCTGTCGTAGTACTCCACCACCACCGTGTGGGTGCCGGCGGTCAGCTGCACCTCGGCGGTCCACTCAGTCGACGGCTGGTCCACCCAGCGGTCGATCTCGAGCTTGCCGTCCACGTACAGGCGCACCCCGTCGTCGGTGATCGTGCTGAACCGCCAAGTCCCGGCGGCGAAGTCAAGGGTCCTCGTCCAGCGGACGCTGAAGTGGTTGGCGGGGACGGACGGGTCGGGCCTGCCGTTGCCCCAGTCGAAGTCGATCGCCGGATCCTCGCGCACCAGCACCGGCGTGCCGGACAGCGCCTGGTTGTCGAAGTACTCGCCATGCCAGGTCGGGGTCGCAGCCGCCGCGTCGGCGGGCGACGGGTGACTAACGATTAGAAGGCTGGCGGCGACCGCGGCGACGAGCAGCACGGCTCCAATGCGTCGGCCGTTGACGCGACGACTGGACGAGGTCATACAGGCTCCTTCGGGGTTGCCTGGTGAATCAGGCGAACGACCCGGCGGTGATCAGCTGCACCGCGGGCGCCTCCCTGGCGGGACCGGCGTCCTGCTCCCGCAGGTCGAGCCGCAGCTCGCACAGGCGCCGGAGGTAGGTGAGGCCCTCCGACAGTGAGCCTTTGCTCTCGCCCGCGTACCGGCTTGCGAAGCTGTAGCCGACCTCGGCCGTGCGCAAGTTGCCGCCCTGGACGAGCAGCTCCAGCAGGATCTTGAAGCCGCGAGGCTGGAGGCGGTCGAGGTCGATGGCGTCTCGCCGTACTAGGAAGAACCCGCTCATCGGGTCGCTGACCCCACGCAGGCGCCGAGGGAACAGCGTTCTGGCGGCGATGGTCGAACCCCTGGAGATCACCGTCCGGCCGGCGTTGAGGCCTGCCGCGCGTCCTTGGTCGCAATGCCGGCTGGCGATCACGAGGTCGGCGCCCTCGCGGTCGGCCTTGGCGACGAGTGCGGGAACGACCTCGGGTGGGTGCTGCAGGTCGGCGTCCATGACGCAGGCCCAGGGTGAGCGAGCGGCGCGAAGCCCGTCGACGACCGCGCCGCCCAGGCCCCCCCACCTCTGGTCACCGAGCCGGGCAAGCAGCGCGACGCGGAGGTGAGCGGCGCCGCCGCCGGCGGCGACGGCTTGGATGGCGGCCGGGGTGTCGTCGTCGCTGTCGTCGATGAACAGGACCTCGCAGCTGATCCCGGCGAGCGCCGTCGAAATCCGGCGCAGCAGCTCCTCGACGTTCGCCGCCTCGTTTCTCGTCGGGACAAGGATCGAGAGTGAATCACGGGCTGGCGTGGAGGGATCTACGTTCAGCATAAGCGAATTCCAAATCTTCAAGGTTTCGATCATGGGCGTGCGTCACTGACCAGCGGAAAGGCTCCGCCGTCGCGGCTATTTCGGCTCAGCACAAGGCAGGCGGGACGGGCTGATTGAACAGCCCCACCGCCAGGGCGAAGAAGCCGGAGGCTATACGTTTGCTGTGCGTCAACCTTTACGCACAGGTTGAAAGTGTCTGCAGTTGGGCAGCGGTCACGCTCGGGCCTCAGGCGGCACTGCCTGGCTACACGTCATGGGCGCAGCGATGGTCTCAAGCTAGAGACGCGCGACCAGCACGTGGTCCACTCATTCCCCCCTTTTCCCCCCCTCGACTCTCGGACCGGTTGTGAGAGGCGATGTTCCCCCCAGCCCTAAAGAGCGGTGGACGGCCCGGAAGCGTTACACCGCTCGTATCGGCCGCCGCGGATTGGGGCGCAACAATCTGGTGTGCGTTCATCTCCATACTCTATGGGCGCTACGGTCCTGCTGGCCGCGGTCGCCGGTGGCTCCCGCGCCGTCCGAGCCTACCCAGCGCATGTTTCGGGCGCGTTGAAACCCAATCACCAGCCTATTGCCTGTGGCCAACGCCGGACCCCAGCGGGCACCTACCGGGGGGTGGAGCGTCGGCCCTCGACCGGCGTTCTGCGCCGTGTTCAGCAGCGAGATGGCCAGCGCGGCGCCGCCTAGGACCAGCGCGAGCACCGGCCGCCGGGCGACCGCCCCACCCGAACAGACCCAGTTCGACCACCACCCGCACCGGCCTCGGCAGCCGCCACCTGGCCTTGGGCGCCACCACCGCACCCCAGATGACGGCGGCCAGCAGCGGCGCCCCGATGCCGAGCAGCCACGCCGCCACGCCGGCCCCGACGGCGAGCCCCAGGACGCGAGCGCGGCCAGCATCGCCAGCTCGCACAGGAGTCGGACGGACAGCGTGACCCCAGCGCGGCCCGCTCAGGGTGCGGCCGCTCGCCGCTCGGCCTTGAGGTGGGGTGAACAGCGCCCGGTTGGTTGGACAGCTTCTACGTCTATCTGATCACGCTGCAGCGGTCGTGGCGGCGTCCTGGTAGGCCTCCTTTGGGGTGCGGTGGCCGTGTCGTTGGATCAGCCATTGGGTGTTGTAGGTGTCCACGAAGCTGGTGACGGCCTGGCGGAGCTGGTCGACGGTGTCGTGCAGCTCGGCCCACAAACACTGCTCTTTGAGGGTGCGGATCCAGCGCTCGGCGCAGCCGTTGGTCTCCGGCTCACCCAGGAAGGCGGCGTCGTCGGCGATCCCCAGCCAGCCGATCGAGCCGAGGAAGTGGGCCGAGCGGTATTGCGGTCCCCAGTCATGGCGCAGTGACAGGCCGCGGGCGATGTCGGCGTCCAGGTGGCCCCAGCGGTCGATGACCGCGTCATAGACCGGCTGCAGGGCGGCGAAGCGGTCACCTGTCTTGGCCACGTGCGCCCAGGCCTCGGCGGTGTAGTGGTCGATGCAGGCGAAGACCCACACCCAGCCATCGGCCCGGGTCCAAGCCATGGTGGCGTCGGTGCCCCAGCGGATGTTGGGTCGGTCGGGGATGATCGTGCCGTCATGGAGTCGCGGCCGACGGCGCCCACGGACCCGCTGGGGCGCCAGCAGCCCCTCCCGCCGAAGCAGCCGCAGCACCCGCTTGCCGCTGACGTGGACGCCGTGCTCGCGGCGCAGCCGGGCCCGGAGCTTGCGGTAGCCCTCCCCGGCGAATGGCGAATCGGCCAGCACCCGGCGGATCAGCCTGACCAGCTCCACATCGCTGATCGAGGTCGCCGGCCCCGGCCGTCCTGGCAGCTCGGCCGCACCGACCCGGCGGGCATAGATGGTCGAGCGGGGTGTACTCAGCACGCGGCACACCACTGCCAGTGGGAGCTTGTATTCCATGGCTATCTGGGCCGCTTCGCCGGCGGGATCGTCAGCCCCCTTTTTCCGGCGGCCGCCCGCAGGATCTCGTTCTCCATGGTCAGCTGGCCGATCTTGCGTTCGGCCTGCTTGAGCGCTCGGTCGTCAGGTGTCCGGTCGGATCGCTGGCCCTTCAGGCCTTGCTTGCCGCCTTCCAGGAAGTCATCCCGCCAGGCCGCCAGTCGGTGCGCCTCGATCTTGAGCTCCCGGGACAGCTCCTCCAGCGACTCGCCGCGCAGCAGCCGCCGCACCACGTCGGTCTTCTTGCCGGCCGACCAGCGCGGCTGCGATCGGTGGTCCTTGCCCTGCTCGTCGTGGTTGTTCACCGTCATGAGGGCCATCTTCACCCTTGTCTATCCGGTGTCCAACCCAACCGGGAGCGATGGATGCGTATGCAAGCTTCACCCATCCGGACCCTTGGTCTTCCACTGTTCGCCCCCGACCGATGGCCCGTTAGAACCTGACGTCGACATCTCGTCTGGCTACTACTGTCACGAACACGTGTTCGACTAGTCTACAAGGTGGGACCCAATACACGAACACAAGTTCGGATACCGACCCGTCTTGCCCTCCACTGAGACTCTCGCTCCGAGGAGCGCGACGTTCGACGAACGGTGGCCGTGATGGCTGGGAGATGCTCTGCAGCGGCCCAGTCGTGAGGCTACAAGCCGTAGCGCTGCTTGATCTTCGCGTCAGCCGGGTCGAGCATCCGTAGGCCCTCTCTCGACAGCCGGGCGTTCACCTCGTCGAAGTGCTCGCGAACGTAGGCTGCCTCCTCTGGGCTGACGCGGCCCCGGTGCGGATTGCCGGCCAGCTGCGGCTGCGAGTAGTCGAGCTTCTCGCCCCTGCCCTCGGCCCGCCGACCACGGCCACGCCGGCGGGGAGCAGCCGCTGGCGTCGAAGTCCCGGCCTCAGAAGCCACAGCGTTCATGAGGATCGTGTTCATGTCGCCCGAGCTGGCCAGCTTGTTGAACCGCTCGATCGAGAGAATCGTGCGCTGACCCGAGCGCTCGCCCGGCGCGACGTATTCGATGGAGACGTATGTCTCAGGCTCCGGGAGCTCGCCAATCTCGTCGGGCAGGACTTCCAGCGTAATTGGCGTCCCATAGTTCGGGTGCTCGTGGACGATGAGCTTTCCCATGTCGCCCTCTTCGGCCTGCTTACCGGACAAATCACTGACATGAACAACCTTAACGGCCACCTTGCCGCCTCCCTTGGTTGGGTTACGGTGAGTTTACCGCAATAGCTTGATACTGATCCAAACGGCGGTTAC
>Ga0081538_10003520_pt1 | contig 14745 bp, 12 predicted proteins | sample TabmetS5T2R1_FD_71022 | JGI IMG/M metagenome (GOLD analysis project Ga0081538, IMG submission 71022) | Tabebuia heterophylla rhizosphere microbial communities from the University of Puerto Rico - S5T2R1 | ecosystem: Host-associated > Plants > Roots > Rhizosphere ... | reverse complement strand
GTGCTGGTCCTGCGGGGGCTGCTGGAGCGGCTGGAGGGCCAGTGGCTGCGCGAGCTGGCGGCGGTGGACGCCCGCGGCGCCGCCGGCGCCGAGGACGGCGTCCGGGCGGCCTCCACCGCCGGCTGGCTGCGCAGCCGGGCGCGGCTGGGCGCGGCCGACGCCGCCCAGCACGTCCGGGTGGCCAGGGCGCTGCACCGCGGCCCGCTGACCGGGACGGCGCGGGCCCTGGCCGCAGGGGAGATCTCCGCGGCGCACGCCGCGGTGCTGGCCCGGGGCACCCAGGACCTGCGGCCGCGGACCACGGTCGAGGCCGAGCCGCTGCTGCTGGACGCCGCCCGGCGGCTCGACCCGGCGCGGCTGCGCCGCGTGGTCGCCCACCTGCGCGACGTCGCCGCGCCGGAGGCTGCCGACGCACGGGCGCGCCGGCAGCATGAGCAGCGCGGCCTGCGGGTGTCACCGACGTTCGAGGGCATGGTGGCGGTCGACGGGCTGCTGGAGGCCGAGGCGGGCGAGACCCTGCTGGCGGCGCTCGACCCGCTGGCCCGCCCCGCCGGCGCGGACGACGAGCGCAGCACGGCGCAGCGGCGCGCGGATGCCCTGACGGAGCTGGCCCGCCGTGCGCTGGAGGGTGGGTCGCTGCCGCACAGCGGCGGGGTGCGCCCGCAGGTGACCGTGACGGTGGAGCTCGCGAGCCTGCTGGGTCAGGCGGGCGTGCCCGGCGGGGAGGGCGGCTGGGCGCTGCCGCTGCCCGCCGAGGCCGCCAGGCGGCTGGCCTGCGACGCCGCCGTCACCCGCGCGGTGGTCGCCCGCGACCGCGGCGGCACCGAGCGTGACCCCGGCGACCCCGGGGACCCGGGCGGGCTTGCCGGCAGGCTGCGGGCCGCGGCCGCGCTGCTGCCGCCCGCGCTGGGCGGCGCCCCGGCGTGGCCGCTGGACCTGGGCCGGACCGCCCGGGTGGTCTCGGCCGCGCAGCGCAACGCCCTGGCGCTACGCGACGGCGGCTGCGCGTTCCCTGGCTGCGACCGGCCGCTGGCCTGGTGCGAGGCGCACCACCTGCGCCACTGGCTGGCCGGCGGCCCCACCGACCTGGCCAACCTGGTGCTGCTGTGCCGGACCCACCACCGCGCCGTGCACGAGGGCGGCCGGCGGATCCACCGTCACGCCGGCGGGAACCTCACCGTGACCCCGCCGCGTCGAAGACAGGCCGCCGCGGCGTGAGCGCCCAGCCGAGCGCCAGGCCGGGGTCGGTCACTCGGACGGCATCAGGATCCAGAGGATCGGGTAGACGATGATCTGTGACCCGGGGATCACGATCAGCGTGACGATGAACAGGACCCTCATCAGCCACGGCGCGACCCCGAACCGCCTCGCGAGGCCGGCGCAGACCCCGGCCAGGATGCGGCCCTGGCGGGGACGGACGAGACCCTGACGGCGGAACGATTCCATAACTCCGACAACTCCTCCGATGAACGCGGAAACGCTCGCCGACCACGCTAGCGGAGCCCCGGGCCGGCGGCATCGGGGATCACCCTGGAATCGTCCCCGATGCGCTGCCCCGGTGACTCCTTGACATCACCGATCCCCAAACGGTCAATACCAGCGGTGCTGCCGCGTGGGACGCGGGGAGGGTCGCGATGACGGCGGGGACGAGCTCCCGACCGGTGCGGCGCCGCCGCCCGTCCGGCGAACCGCCACCCTTCCCGAGGGAGGACCGCTGGACCAGGTGGATCTGGGCGCTGGCCGGCGTGCTGCTCCTCGGCGCGGCCCTGAACCTCCTCATCCGCACGACCGACGTGGTCGAGGCGGCCGACCAGGCGGTCCTCTCCTGGTTCGCCGAGGCCCGCACGCCGACGCTCACCGGAGCCGCCGAGCTCGCCGTCCAGCTGACCACCTTCGCGGCCGTCATGACGCTGCGCCTCGCCACGGTCGTGGTCCTGGTGGTGTACCGGCGCTTCCGCCACCTGACGGTGTTCCTGGCGACGCTGGTGGCGACCGACTGGATCGTGGTCCGGCTGCTGGTGGTCGGGCTCCCACGCCCCGAGGTGCCGGTCCTGGTCGAGGTGGACGCCTACGCGTTCCCCTCCAAGGCGGTCTCCACCCTGGCGATCACGCTGTTCGCGATGGCGTTCGTCCTGCTGCCCAAGGGCAGCGCCCGGAACCGGCTGCGGGCGGCCTCCGTCGCGGTGCTCGCGCTGGTGATCCTGGCGGAGCTGTACGTCGCCGGCGACCACCTCTCCGCCATGCTCTACGCCGCCATCCTCGCCCCGAGCGTCGCGGACGTGGCCTTCCGCTGGCTGGTTCCCGAGGAGGGCTTCCCGATCTCCTACCGCACGCGCGGCAGCGCCGCCCACCTCGACCTGGGCGGCGAGCGCGGCACGGCGATCGTCAAGGCCATGGCCGACCAGCTGGGCCTGACCGTCACCGAGGTGAAGGAGTTCGGGCTCGAGGGGTCGGCCGGGTCGTCCCCGCTGCGCATGACGCTCCAGGACGGCACCCGGGTGTTCGGCAAGATCTACTCGACCAGCCACGAGCGGGCCGACCGCTGGTACCGGTTCGGGCGCACGATCCTGTACGGCCAGCTCGAGGACGAGACGGCGGTGGGGTCGGTGCGCCGCCTGGCCGCCTACGAGGACTACGCGCTGCGGCTGCTCGCCGACAACGGGGTCCGCGTGGCCAGGACCTACGGCCTGGTCGAGCTCACCCCCAACCGGGAGTACATGCTGGTCACGGAGTTCTTCGAGAACGCCAGGAACCTGGGCGACTCGCAGGTCGACGAGGTGGTGATCGACGAGGGGCTGGGCATGGTGCGGACCTTCTGGGACGTCGGCGTGGCCCACCGCGACATCAAGCCGGCCAACCTGCTGGTCCAGGACGGCCACCTGCAGCTGGTCGACGTCTCCGGGCTGGAGGTCCGCCCGTCCCCGTGGCGCCAGGCGGTCGACCTCTCCAACATGCTGCTCACCCTGGCGCTCAAGACCGACCCGGAGCGGGTCTATAAGCGCGCCACCAGGGTGTTCACGCCCGAGGAGGTCGCCGAGGCGTGCGCGTCGGCGGTCGGCCTCACCATCCCGACCGAGCTGCAGGCCAAGCTGCGGGCGGACGGGCGTCCCCTGCTCGACCGGTTCCGGCAGCTGGCGCCGCCACGCCACCGGATCTCGATCCAGCGCTGGAGCGCGCAGCGCCTGCTCCTCACCGCCGCCGCGGCGCTCGGCACCCTCATCCTGGTGACGCTGTTCGTGGACTCGCTGCGGGCCGGCCTCACCTGAGCGCCCCGGGCGGTCAGAGCGACGCCACCTCGCCGACGGCGACCGGCCGATGCCCCGGTGGCACCGTGAGCCAGCGGCCGCCGAGCGGCGGGACCTCCTCGTCGGCCATGCCGCTGGCGGCCAGGAGGCCGCGCAGCAGGCCCGCGTGCGCGACCACCAGCCGGAGCCGGCCCGAGCCACCGGCGGCGCAGCCCTTGAGCGCGCGCGTGACCCGTGCGGCCACCTCCTCGTCGGTCTCACCGCCGGGTGGGCCGGGGATCCTTCGCTGCCGCCAGGCCAGCAGCTGGCCCGGCCACCCCGCCTCGATCGCGCGAAGGCCGAGACCGGCCCAGTCGCCGAGGTGCCGCTCGCGGAGGTCGGCGTCCGCAACGACCGGGCACCGCAGGACCGCGCCGAGGACCTCGGCCGTCTCCACCGCGCGGCGCTGGTCCGAGGTCACGACCGATGCGGCGTCATGGCCGAGCGCCGCCAGCGTCCCGGCCGCCTCGTGGGCGTGGGCGCGTCCCCTCGGGGACAGGTGCGGGTCGGCGGTCCCGTGCCACTGCCGCCGCTCGCTGATCGCGGTCTCGGCATGACGCAGGAACAGGAACGTGGCCGTCATGCCCGGATCCTCGCACGCCGCTCACGGCTCCAGGGTCTGGTGGGTCCAAGCCGCGCGCTGCAGGCGGTCGAACTCGTCGCGGAAGGCGGGATGGACCCCGCTGAGCAGCACCCCCCTCGCCGACGGGTCCAGCGTGGCCCGGACCGAGCAGGCGGCCTCCAGCGCGCGCACGAGGGCCGCGCCGGCGAGGAAGGCGATGCCGGCCAGCAGGACGTCGCGGCGCTGGACGATCAGCCCGGCCGCGGCCAGGGCGACGGCCTCGACCAGCGCCAGCAGGCGCGCGAGCCGGAGCCGCTCCAGCCGCCGCCCGGCCCCTGGGGCCACCGGCACCACGACGGTGACCTGCCGGGCGAAGTGGCGAGCGACCAGGAACGGCAGCACCCCGAGCGGCAGCAGCCACCAGGTCCAGCCGGCCCGGGCCCTGGCCAGGACCCGCAGGAACCGGTCGGGCGGCCGGCCGCTGATGGCGCACACCGGCGGCAGCGCGTGCAGCTCGGCGGAGACCAGCGGGACCCACACCCTGGCCATCGGCGCTACCACCGGCGGAACGGGGCGGTGGCGACCCGCAGCAGCAGCGCGACGAGCAGCAGCAGCCCGAGCATGACCGCCATGCCCCAGAGGATCACGTTGAGGGCGAGGACGGCGGCGGCGACCAGGACCGGGACGGCCGCGGCGAGACCGGCCAGGCCGACCGCCCCGCTGGCCAGCGGCAGCCAGCCGGGGCCGTGGCGGAAGCCGCCGGTCAGCGCCGACAGCGGCAGCGCCACCCAGAGCCCGGCCAGCGCCAGCCGGAAGGCGCCGAGGGCATGCCCGCGAAGCTCCAGCATGTCCAGGACCACGCCCCAGCCGACCAGGAGGACCGCGGGGCGGGCGGCGCCGTCGGCCAGCACCATCCTGCCGGCCACCATCCAGGCGACGAAGACGGCGAGGCCGACGCTGCCGGTGCGGCCGAGCCGGCCGCGACGGCGGCCGGTGTCGACCGCGGGCGGCGGCCAGCCGGCCGCGGGCGGAGCGACGGTCGTCGCGGGGCCCCGGCGGCTCGGCATGCCCTTCCTCCTCTCGTCCCGGCGTTACTGAGGTCCTGACGGACACGCCGCCGCGACCCCGGCTCGGGCTTGTGCACAACCGCACAAAGCGTTAGATTGAAGCAGACCTCCCTCACGGGTCGTTCCTGACCCGGGGGAACGGTCGGGCGGGCAACACGCCCTCCCTGTGGCCGGCGCGCCGCGCCGGCTCGGGCCTTTGGGCCGTCGGTGGCGCCTTCGAGGCGCCGCGGGACCATCGGCTCGCGCAGGGAGGACGGCAATGCCCGCGTCTGACTACCTCGACCTCGACGACCTCGACCTGGCGCGCGCCGTTGCCACCGGCGACCCGGCCGCCCGCGAGGAGGTGCGGCGGCGCTTCACCCCGGTCGCGACCCTGCTCGCCCGGCGGATCTGCGCCAGGATCGGCCACCGCGGGCGGCGCTGCCCCGGCCTCGGCTGCGAGCTCGCCTTCCTCTGGGTGCGGCTCGAGCTGCTGGACCGCTTCGGCGGACGCGACCGCCAAGGCGGCACCCGCGCGCGCGGGGCGCTCATCGTCGCCTGGCTGGAGGGAGAGCGGCGCAGCGACCGCTTCGCCGACTACGTCCTCGGTCCCGCCGGGGAGGGTCAGCGCGGCATGCTGACCGAGGGCCGGCGCGCCTGGAACCGGGCGAGGGGGCTGCGGGTCCGGGCGAACCCGTGCCGCGACCTCCAACGCAACGGCGAGGCGGCGTACGCGGCGCTGCTGGCGGCGCCCGCGCTTGCGGCACCCGCCCGGCTCCTCGGCCTCGACCGGCCCGGCAGGATCTGGGGCTGGGTGGACGCGCTGTTCGTCGACGCCTGCGAGACGGGGCAGGAGGACCCCATCGACGTCGCCCGGGTCGCCCGGTACCTGCTGGGCCGCGACCCCAGCGCCGCGGTCGTCCGGGCCGTCGAGCCGCTGGCCCGCGCGGTGGACGGCATGCTCGCCGGCAACTGGCCCGCCTGGTACGACGAGCACCTCTCGCGGCCCCGGCAGCACACCCGGCGCGGACTGCGCCTGGACGTCCTCGACGAGGCCGGCCGCGGGTAGCGCGGCACCCCGGCCGGGTTATCCGTCAACGGGAGGCATGGATCTCCGGCCAGTCCCCGAGACCGGGATGACCGATCGCGCCGGGTGCGCGCTCGTTCCAGGGTGCGCCGTCCTCGTGCGGGGCGGCGAGCACGCGGGCGGGATCGCCGAGGTGGTCGGCTGGGGTGGGCGCCGTGGGGTCGAGGTCGTCGTGCACGGCGCGCCGCCGGCCTTCCTCGCCCTCCCAGGGGCGCTGGTCGAGCTGATCGACGTGGCGCTGCTGGACCCGATCGTGCCTCGCCGGCGGTGCGGGCGCTCAACGCCGGCAGGCGGAACGCGGCAGGCCGCGGACCGTGCTGCGGGGGAACCCGAGCTGGACGGCGCGGGCCCGCGCCGCCCGAGCGCCGGACCGGCTCGGCGCGGGGATCACCAGGACCCGCGTCTGCGTCCCCCGGCCCGGCCGGAGCTCGGCGGGCAGCCCAGCCCGCCGCAGCCGCTTGAGGTCGCGCCGCAGCGACCGCGCCGCGGCGGGTCCGGACGCCACCCGGACGACCCAGCAGGCGACGGCCGCACGGCGGGCGGCGGGGAGGGGCCGCGCCAGGTCCGGGATCCGGACCTGCTCGACGAGCAGCGCGCCGGCGGCCAACCAGAGCACCCCCAGCGCCCAGACCGCCGGTCGGATCCTGCCAGCCGTCACGGGTTCCCTCCTCGCGGGGACCGGTGCCCCTCGAGGGGTGCATGACGGACAAGCAACGAAATGGGCCGCAATCGCAGGGGAGAGCGCCGTTGCGAGGCAGGTGCCCTGTGGCGCCCCGGTCCATCCTGCTGCGGCCCGGACCCGTCAATGCTAGGCGCGACCGGGAAAGTGCGTCAATACCCTCAAGGAAGGTGCAGCTCGGTGCCGGCCGTCCACTCCCACCGGTCGTCCTGGCGCCGCACCAGGCCGACGTCCCGGAGGCAGCGCAGCCAGCGGGTCGGCCGGGCGATCCGGTCCTCGCGCTCCAGCTCCTCCAGCAACCGCCCACCGGCGGCGGGGGCGGCGAGCCGCGCCCGCACCTGCCTGGCCGTCCGGACCGTGCTCGCGGCGAAGTCCACCGCGGGCGCCGGGCGCGCGAGCGTCCAGCGCGACCCCCTGGCCCGCCAGTCGGGCGCCTCCTCCACGGTGCTGAGGTAGTCCAGCAGCGCCCACCGGACCCAGCGCCAGCACTCCATCCGGCTCTCGTGCTCGACGCGACGATGATGGCCCGGATCGGGCGGGGTCGTGGCGGACGGCCCGATGAACCGGCGGCGGTGCTGCTGGACCAGCTTGTCGAGCGGCCAGCTCAGGTCGGCCTGGCGGGCCAGGCGCAGGACCACCCGCCGCGTGGGCAGCAGCAGCCCCTCCCGCCAGCTCGTCGGGACCTCCAGCCGGCCGGGGTCGCGCCAGCGCAGGAGCTGCGCGACCAGCAGGGCGTCGATGGCGGCGGTGGCCTCCGCCTCCTCGACGCCCAGCCGCACCGCCGCCTCCTCCTCGGCACGGGCCCGTGCGAACGGCGCGCCCCACGCCAGCCGCCAGAGGTCGGCGACCAGGTTGTCGACCCGCTCGAGCTCCTCCAACCGGACGCCGGTGCGCAGCTCGGCCTCGCGCCAGGGGTCGCGCCCGTGCACGCCGGGATCGGGTCGCAGCGACCGCTTGGCCAGCGTGGCGTCGGTCCGACCGGCCAGCCGCCGCAACGCCCAGGCCCAGCGGTCCCACCGGGTCCAGTCACGCGGCTCCGCCGGCGGGTCGAGCTCCAGCCGGAGCCGGCGCGCCGAGGGCGGCGGGCGCGGGTTGCCGCGGCCCACCGGCGGACGCCCGTGGAGGTGCAGCAGCCACGGAGGCCGCCGGCCTGGCCATTCCTGGTAGTGCCTGGCGACGGAGGCGAGGCGGCCGGCGTCGGTGACGACGGCCACCGTCCCCTCCGGATGGCCGTGCCAGGCGTCGGCCGCCTCGAGGGCGAACTCGATGCCGACCTGGTCGCCGTCGACGCAGCGGACCTCAACGGTGAGGGACGGGTCGCCGAGCGCCGCGGTCTCCAGCAGCACACGGTCGGCGCGGTGCTCGGCGGGCGGCGTCACGAACAGGCAGAGCACCGTGCCCGCCGTTGGCCCCGTATCCGGAACGATGCGGCGGACCTCGTCGGCCAGCGCGTGCAGCACCCACGTGGGCCCGGCCCGCCGCCGCGCGCTGGCCAGCGAGAGGCGGAGGTTCTGCCAGTCCACCAGAACGACGCGCAGGCGAGGGCTCCTGAATGCCGGCAAGGGCCGTGACCGGAATGGACGCGACGATAACGTCCCTCTTTGCCCGGAACAAGTAGCTCAACCGGACTCGGCCGGTCTCGCCGCCAGCTCGCCGCGCAGCTCCCGGAACGTCGCGGCGACGGCCTGGTAGCGGGGCTCGTGGACCTCCCGTCTGAAGCGGATGGCCTCGGCCAGCCCGCTGAGGTGGCGTCCCAGCATGGAGCCCGCCCTCGGGTAGCTGCCGTCGACGGTGTCCCCAGCGGTTCCGTAGGCGTCACCGTCCGGGGTGATCAGCATGTACGCGCCGGCCTTGTCCTCCGCCCCGCGGGCGCGGACCTCGAGCTCCCCCTGGTAGCGGGCCTCCGCCTGCGCGACGACCTCGTCGAACAGGCAACGCTCCAGCTCGTACTCCCGCCGGCTCCCATACCCGGCACCCACCGCGCTGAACTCCAGCAGGTGCCAGTACGCCACGTTCCCGTACGGCAGGAGCAGCTCGCCGAGGTCGGCGACGTGCCGGAAGTTCGGCCGTGCGACCACCGTGCGGACGATCACCGGCACGCCGGCACGATCGAGGAAGCCCAGCAGCTCGAACACCCGCGCGAAGTTTCCGCGCTTGTCCCGGAACCGGTCGTGGACCTCGGCGGTCGAGCCGTCCAGCGACAGACCGGCGGAGTCGGCGCGGGTCAACGCCTGCCGGAATCCTGCCGGTACGTGGTGGGCGTTGGTCTGCACGTCGGTCAGGAGTCCCAGTGCCCGCGCCCAGCCGAGGAGGTGCCCGATGTCCTTGCGGAGCGACGGGTCGCCGCCCGCGAACACGATCGTCTCCGCGCCGGCGGTGGCGACCGCTTCCAGCAGCCGCTCGGCGTCCCTGGTCTCGAGGGGCACGCCCCGGGTCCGGTAGCAGAACCGGCACGCCAGGTTGCACTCCGACCAGCACTCCCAGTGCACCTTGAAGCAACCCAGCCGCTCCAGGCTGCCCAGGCACTCGGGGCGCACGTCCCGACCGCCGCAGCCGCCGCAGAACGCGGCGGGGAGGACATCCTCGCTCGTGCCCACAGACTCCGAACCCGTCTCGTCGATGGCGGCCAGGTCCGCCCACCCGCAGGTGGTGCCGAGGCCGCGCGCAAGCTAGCCGCGCAGGCACGGGTGGGCAAGTTCGGTTCAGCGGGTTCTCTCGCTTCGGCCTGAATTGGGTCGAAGATCGTCCACAGCTACGGCGAAGTGCGGTTGACCGCTGGCGAGCGCGATGGTCATCTTCCCGCGGTACCGGCCGAGATCCCGCTTCGGCGCCTTCTCGACATTCCCACTCCGCCGCCGTTGACCAGCCCGGAAAGCCGCCGACCATGACAGCGTCGCCCGCAACGGGTCGCCCCCCCGTCGTGACCGTCGTGGTCCTCAGCTACGTCGACGGCCGACGGTGGCTGCTGCCGTGCCTGCGTCGCGTCCTGGCCCAGCGCAACCTGCCGGGCGGCATGGAGGTTCTGGTGGTGCACAACCCCCCGGACCGGCGGGACCGGGAGCTCGACGACTGGGCGGAGGTGCGCGAGGAGCTGCGGACGGAGGAGTTCCAGCGGGTGCGGGTGATCGAGAGCCCACACAACGGCGGCTTCGCCGGCGGCCACAACGTCGGCTTCCGCGAGGTCCGGACGGAGTTCGTCGCCATCGTCAACAGCGATGCCCGGCCGGAACCGACCTGGCTGTCCGAGCTGCTGGCGGCGTTCGACGGCGAGGAGAACGCCCGCCTCGGCGCGGCGGCCGCCAAGCTGATCCTCCTGCCTCGGTTCCTCCCCCTGCAGCTGTCCACCCCCGGCTTCGTCCCGGCCAGGCTCGACCCCGCCCAGTCCGACACCAGGGAGCTCGGCGTCCGCGTCCACGAGGTCCGCGTCGATGGGCGCGACGTGACCGCCGAGGTGGACTGGGGACCGCACGACGACGAGCTGGCGTACGACGAGGAGCAGGTGGAGGCCGAGCGGTTCCGCTGGACCCGGCCGGCCGGCACGATGCGGGTGCCGGTCGATCCAGAGGGGACCGGGTCCGGGCCGGCCAGGCCCCTGCACCTGACGCTGCGGCTGGCCGCCGAGGCCATCAAGCCCGTCGGGCTGCGCTGGCCCGGCGGCGGCGCCGAGGTCAAGACCGACGACGGGCCGGCCAGCGGCCAGCCGACCGAGGTCAGGGTCGAGGTACCGGCCGGCGCCGAGCTGGTCGACCTGCTCAACAACACCGGCAGCGTGGTCGACGTCGCCGGGCACGGCATCGACCGCGGGTTCCGGCTGGTGGACCGCGGGCAGTACGAGCGAGCCGAGGACGTGTTCGCCTTCTGCGGGGCGGCCGTGTGCTTCCGCACCGCCGCGCTGGTGGAGGCGGGCTACTTCGACGACGACTTCTTCCTGTACTACGAGGACACGGACCTGGCCTGGCGGCTGGGGGCGCTCGGCTGGCGCGTCCGCTACGTCCCGACCTCGGTCGTCCGCCACCGTCTCTCGGCCACCCTCGGCGAGAAGAACGAGAGGCGGGAGTTCCACGTCGCGCGCAACCGGCTGCTGATGCTCACCAAGAACGCCCGGGCGGGGCTGGCCCGCCGGGAGGTGCTCGGCTACCTGCTGGACACGGCGCGGTGGGTGCTGAGGGCGATCGCCGGCGGCGAGCGGCCGCCGGTGCTGGGCTTGCGAGGGCGGCTGCGGGTCGTCGGCTCCTACCTCCGCCTGCTGCCGCGGATGCTGCGCCGCCGGCGCGAGCTCGCCGGGCGGGCGGTCGTCCGCCGGCGTGAGCTGGAGGCGCGCTGGCTGGTTCGCCGGGACGGCCCGCCGCACCATTGACCGCTGCCGGATTGATCGGTAAGACGGTACCGGTACAGATTGTGCGGCTTGGACCGAAACCGGGTCCGGAAGTAGGTGGCCGTGGTTGCCGGCCCGCTCGACGACGCCTTCCTCCGCAAGGTCCGCGAGGGTCTTCCTTCCCCGATCGCGCAGGCGGCCCGCCGGTACCAGGCCGCCAACGAGGACGCCCGCCGCCTCACCGAGGCGCTCAACCTCGTCCACACCCTCGTCCTGACGGTCGGGACGATCTCGCTGGCCTGGTGCCGCTACCGGGAACTGCGGCCGGACGGGGTGCAGCACTGGTACGACAAGTTCCAGCGGCACGTGCCGAGCATCGGCGACTGGCTGGGCGCCGCGCGCGCGGGTGCCAGGCAGGCGTTCGACATCGGCGTGCCCCTGTCCGGGCTGGAGGCCGCCCTGGGCGGCGACGGCGACGGCCGGCTCCTGGCCGAGCTGGACGCGCTGGTGCGGCTGCGCAACCGCCAGGTCCACAGCACCACCAGCTGGGCGGTCAGCCTGGAGGACGTCGAGCGGCACCTGCGGGCGGCGCTGGACGCCTGCGGGTTCCTGGCCGAGACCAAGTTCGTGATCGTCGAGGGAAGCGAGCCGCAGCGCGGCGGCGGCTTCCGCATCACCGTGCGGGCGGTCGCCGGCGACAACCCGATCTTCCTGCCGGCTCCGGCGTTCCACTACCCCCAGGCGCTGTACTCGCGGACGCTGTACCTGCTGCAGGAGCCGGGCGACCACCTGGAGATCGCACCGTTCTGGGTGGCGCGGGAGGCCAAGGGCGACGACGGCTGGGAGCTGTTCTTCCTCAACAAGCGGGTCGCCAAGGGACGGGGGTTCGAGTACCTGAACTTCTTCCGGCCAGGCGACAGCTTCATCGACTACGAGCTGCCGCAGACCTTCAGCTGGTTCCGCGACCGCCGGACCTCCGCCAGGAGGTTCAAGCGCGCGCCGACCCCCGCCTCCCTGCTCCACCCCGGCGGGAAGGACCTGCCCCAGGACCGCATCGACCTGGCCGGGCTCCACCGGCAGAGCATGGCGTCGATGATGGAGGCGATGAGCGTCGACCAGACGACCGGCGAGAAGGGGTGGAACCACCACCTCGGCCTGCCGCCGATCACCCCGGTCGGGACCGCCTTCGGCCTGCGGATCATGCACCGGATCGACTCGGGCTTCAGCCTGTTCCACAGCGACGAGATCCTGAAGACGCTGTGGGGGCACCGGACCGGCGACGGCTGCTGGACCTCCCAGTCGCAGCAGCCGACCGGGCGGCCCGAGGCCACCGCGACGGTGCTGCTGGCGCTCTGCGACCAGGAGGACTGGACGCGGGCCCGGAAGGTCCGCGAGCCCTTCGAGGCGCTCCTGGAGCCCGGCCGCGACCCGGCGCTGTGGACCTACGTCTGGAGCATGGCCCTGGTGGTGCCCGCGCTGTCCACCATCGCGCCGGACTCCTCCCTGCTGGAGGTGCTCGTCAGGGCCCTGGAGGACGCCGCGGTCCGCGACGGCCAAGGCCGGGTCCTGTACTGGACCCGGTTCAGCCGGCACGCGGACCTCGACGCCGAGCCGTCGCCCGCGCACACCGCGCGGGTCCTGCTGGCCATGCAGCACTGCCGTAGCGCCACCGACCGGCACCTCGGCACGCCGCCGGAGGAGCTGGAGACCGCGCTGCGCTGGCTCCTCGCCCAGCCGCGCTGGGACAACCTGTACGAGGAGATCCGGCGACCGATCGGCACCGGCCGCGCCGAGGTGCTCCCCGTCAGGCACTTCACGCGCGCCTGGGTGGTCCGCGCGCTGCTGGAGTTCGGCGTCGACCCGGTGCACCAGCGGATCAGGTCGACCGTCGGCGACCTCTACGCGGCGCACGACCAGGGACTGTGGGACTGGAGCCTGCCCGGGGAGCGCAGGATCCGCCGCCCCGGCTGGGCGACCCTGGACGCCCTGCGCGCCCTGGAGGCCTACGTGCTGCGCGCCGGCAGGTTCTGAGGGGCTAGGACCCGTCCGGCTGGGCGTCGAGCACCCGGCGGGCGACCTCGACCAGGGGGAGCTGGCGGTCCATCGCGGCGCGGCGCATGCGGGTGTAGGCCTGGTCCTCGGTGAGGCCGAACTGCTCCATCAGCCGGCCCTTGGCGCGCTCGATCACCTTGCGGTTGGCCAGCTTGGACTCCAGGTCCTCGACCGTGCTCTGCAGGTCGCGGCGGTCGGCGGCCCTGGCAAGGGCGACGCTCACCCCGGCGAGCAGCTGGGCGGGCTGGAACGGCTTGACCAGGTACCCGATGGTGCCGGCCTCGGCCGCCTCCTCCACCAGCTCCTTGTCGGAGAAGGCGGTGAGCACCAGCACCGCCGGCCCGTCGGCGGTGATCTGCCTGGCCGCCGTGAGGCCGTCCAGCCTCGGCATCTTCACGTCCATCACCACCAGGTCGGGGCCCAGCTCGCGGGCGAGCCGGATCGCCTGCTCGCCGTCGCTGGCCTCACCGACCACGGTGTGGCCGCCCTCCTCGAGCGTCTCCACGATGTCGACCCGGATCACGACCTCGTCCTCGGCGACAAGCACCCGCGCCATCTTGCTCCTCTCGCTGCGCACGCCGAGCAGGAATGGTAGCCCGGGAGGGGTCATCCGGTCCCCTCGTGGGCGCGCTCGATGGCGGCGACCTCGGCGCGGGGCGCGACCCGCCAGAAGGCCGCCACCGCCGCGTCCCAGTGGTCGAGGATGGCGGCGGCCGCCGCCGAGCCGGTCAGCTCGTGGTGGGCGACCACCAGCTCGCGCAGGAACACCAGCTCGATCTCGTCGGGACGGAGGGGCAGCACCAACTCGTCGTTGAGGCGTTCCAGGGCGCGGCCGTCGGGGTCGTGGAGGAACAGCTCGCCGCCGGTCATGCCGGCGCCCAGGTTGCGCCCCACCGGGCCGAGCACGATCACCGAGCCGCCGGTCATGTACTCGCCGGCGTGGTCGCCGACCCCCTCGACGACGGCGGTGGCCCCGGAGTTGCGCACCGCGAACCGCTCCCCCGCCCGGCCGGCGCAGAACAGCTCGCCCCTGGTCGCGCCGTACAGGGCGGTGTTGCCGATCAGCACCGGCGAGCCGGCGTCGCCGGCGGGTGGGCGGACCACGATGCGGCCGCCGCCCATGCCCTTGCCGACGTAGTCGTTGCAGGCGCCGGTGAGCCGCAGGTCGACCCCGGGGGCGAGGAAGGCGCCGAAGCTCTGGCCGGCGGTGCCCTCCAGCTCGATCCGGGCCCGCCCGGCCGGCGGCCGCGAGCCGAACGCCGCCCCGATCGCCACGCCGAGCCGGGCGCCCACCGCCCGGTCGGTGTTGCCGATCGGGTAGCGCAGGTGGACGAGGTCACCGCGGAGCAGCCCGGGCAGGGCGTCGGCGGCCATCCGGTCCCCCAGGGTCGAGCGTGGCCGCTGGACCGGGTCCGGGGCGACGAACGCCCGCGGGGCGTCCCCGCCGGCGGCGGACGCCAGCAGCGGCCGCAGGTCGAGCCGGTCGGCCCTGGGGTCGCCGGTGCGTCGCTGGGCGAGCAGGTCGACCCGGCCGACCGCCTCGTCCAGGCTCCGCAGGCCAAGGGCGGCCAGCAGCTCGCGCACCTCCTCGGCCACGAACTCCAGGTAGTGGACCACCATCTCGGGGGTGCCGGAGAACTTGGCGCGCAGGTCCGGCCGCTGGGTGGCGATGCCGACCGGGCAGTTGTCCTGGTGGCAGGTGCGGACCATGAGGCAGCCC
>Ga0081538_10003519_pt1 | contig 14745 bp, 14 predicted proteins | sample TabmetS5T2R1_FD_71022 | JGI IMG/M metagenome (GOLD analysis project Ga0081538, IMG submission 71022) | Tabebuia heterophylla rhizosphere microbial communities from the University of Puerto Rico - S5T2R1 | ecosystem: Host-associated > Plants > Roots > Rhizosphere ... | reverse complement strand
TTATTTGTCTATTATGGTGGTGCAGATAGAGTATGTTGTCTTGCAACGGCAGATCTAAATTATTTGCTAGATCAAATTCTGAAATGTGAATAATACCATATAGTGCGTCATTGTCTGAAATAGAGACTGCATAAAATATATATCATAACTGTTATTGGCAGTGCTCAAATATCATCAAAAAAAGAAAACCAGTCTTATTAATACATGAATAACATAATCGTATAAAGAAAGTGACTATTTTTGCATGTGGGTGCCTGACATGTGAGAGCTGCTATCGTGCCGTCTTGCCTAATGATGGATCTACAATACGGACAGACAATTATCTATTCCGGTCGTTAGTTACTGGACAACAAGAAACATCTAATGCGATTTGAGCTAAAATTTATCTATATGTTACACACATGTTGTGAGTAAGACATAAATACTCCGGTCTATACTTATTATTCAGGTGAACTTACATATGTGGAGAGATTGGGATTTCGGTTTCGGAAGACGGCTGTTTGAAGACATAGACAGGGAATTCCAAGACGCAGAAGAAATGCTGAACAGGATGTTTAGGACTGTCCGAGAGATGAAGCCCTCTGACATCGCAAGTACCTTCCCATATTACTACGGCTATCAGATAACCGTGGGTCCTGATGGCAGACCACGTGTAAGGGAGTTTGGCAATGTCAGACCATCCGCGAGAGGGCTGATTGAACAAACCGGTGTTAGGGAGCCATTGATTGACACCAAGCTAGAAGAAAAAGACAATACGCTGACCATCACTGCAGAGATGCCCGGAGTCACAAAGCAGGATATCAAGGTAAAAGTGTTAGAAGACCATGTATCCATACATGCCGAGAAAGGAGAGAAGAAGTACCACACTGATATACCTGTCGATGTAGAATTGGACGACAAATCTGCCAAAGCAACCTACTCGAACGGCATTTTGGAGCTAAAGATAAAGCTGAAGGCACCTCCAAAGCCGAAGGAAACCGAGGTACAGGTTGAATAATATAAGGGATTCATCCCCACCAAATTTTCGTTAGGTGAAAAATAGAAATGAAAAATGGTGGTAATAATAACAATAACAGGATTACACTAAGAGTTGCCGAGACGAATCCAAAATTCGTCGGAAAGGGTATGGCCCTAGTGGATCCTAGGGTGATGGAGGAGATGGGCCTGTCCGCAGGCGACGTTACAGAAATAGGCGGCAGCAAAAAGAAGAGCTATGTTTTGCTATGGTCAAGCCAGAGCGGTGACTATGGCAAGGGCCTGATCAGAATCGATGGCTATACCAGGAACAACATAGGTGTTGGTATTGATGATAGTGTAACTATCCGAAAAGTGGCTGTTAAAAAAGCTGAACAGGTGGTATTGGCTCCCACAGAAGAACTTAGCATAGTTGGACTGGAAGACTATCTTCCCGAGCTGCTTGAAGGGCGAGTGGTTGCAAAAGGCGACATTGTACCGCTCAATATCATGGGAAGAAGAATTGGCTTTGCTGTTACAAACACTTTCCCATCTGATACTGCATCGCTGATTGACAGCAACACCGAATTCGTTATTGGGTCAGTACCCAAAACTGCCGCAAAAGGCGTCCCCCGGGTATCCTATGAGGATATTGGTGGCCTGAAGAACGAAGTGCAAAAAGTGCGTGAAATGATAGAGCTTCCGCTTAGACACCCGGAAATCTTTGAGCGCATTGGAATTGAAGCTCCAAAAGGTGTATTGCTTCATGGACCGCCTGGAACTGGTAAAACGCTGCTTGCAAAGGCAGTAGCAAACGAGACCAATGCCAACTTTTATTCAATCGGAGGCCCCGAAATTATGAGCAAGTTCTATGGTGAAAGCGAAGAGAGGTTGAGGGAGGTCTTCAAAGAAGCTGAGGAAAATGCGCCATCAATCATATTTATCGATGAAATAGATTCTATTGCTCCAAAGAGAGAAGAGGTAACTGGCGATGTCGAAAAAAGGGTAGTATCGCAACTGCTAACATTGATGGATGGAATAAAGTCGAGAGGCAAGCTTGTAGTTATTGGTGCAACCAACAGGCCGAATGCCATAGACCCCGCATTGCGCAGACCTGGAAGGTTTGACAGGGAGATAGAGATAGGAATACCGGATGAGCAAGGCCGGCTGGATATCCTGCAGATCCATACCAGAGGAATGCCTCTGACTGAAGATGTTGATCTGGCTTCGATAGCCAGAGTGACTCATGGATTTGTCGGGGCCGATCTTGAAGCATTGAGCAAAGAAGCAGCCATGCGTTCTTTGAGAAGAATACTGCCAGAAATCAATTTGGAAGAACCAAAGATCCCTGTTGAAATATTGAACAAGATCAAAGTCACAAAGCAGGACTTTGAGGAAGCGTTGAGAGATGTCCAGCCCTCTGCCATGAGAGAAGTTTTAGTTCAGAGGCCAAATGTAAGGTGGGAAGACATTGGTGGTTTGCAGCAAGTAAAGGAGGAATTAGCAGAAGCAATAGAATGGCCTCTAAAACACAGCGAACTCTTTACAGAGGCAGATGTCACACCACCGAAAGGAATACTGCTTTATGGTCCACCCGGAACTGGTAAGACAATGATAGCCAAGGCCGTTGCAACAACATCAGAAGCTAATTTTATCAGCATAAAGGGGCCGGAACTAATAAGCAAATGGGTGGGTGAGTCAGAAAAAGGTGTAAGAGAGGTCTTCAGAAAGGCAAGACAGGCGGCACCATGTGTGGTATTCTTTGATGAGTTAGATGCAATAGCTCCCCGAAGAGGTGGTTCTGAAGGCGATACGCATGTCACTGAAAGAGTAATCAGTCAGATGCTTACAGAGATGGATGGTCTTGAAGATCTAAAGGGCGTAGTGGTAATAGGAGCTACAAACAGACCAGATATCATTGACGAAGCATTGCTTCGACCTGGAAGGTTTGACAGGTTACTTGAAGTGCCAGTACCGGATAAAGATTCAAGGAAACAGATATTCCAGATTCATACCAGAAAGAAGCCGCTTGATTCAGATGTCAACCTAGACAGGCTGGTTGAAATGACGGATGGAATGACGGGAGCAGATATAGCTACTATAGTCAATGCGGCAGCCATGACTGCCATCAAAGAGCATGTCAGCAGCAAGAAAGACAGCAAAAAACTCAGCATCTTGATGAAACACTTTGAATCGGCATTAGACAAGGTAAAGACAGGAAGTTCAAAGGGTGAGACCGCAAGTTGGCAGAAATTCCCCGGAAGCAGGTCGCTAACATAATGACTCACCTCTCTATTGTTTCTCAAGTCATGCGAGCAGAAAATGTGTGGCTGTTGCAGTTATCAAGAAAGTGCCATGGAGATTCTGATTTGATATGAGCTGCAAAAGGGGATATATGTACTAGGTACAAGGCCCCAAACCATAGCGTCCGCCAACATGTGATGGAGGTTTTGGAGCAAAAAAGATGTCAGGTATATATGCGGCCTGTTCATAGAGTGGAATGATCTATGGTGCCCTTTCTGCCACTACAAATTGAGAAGCAAAAAACCCCACAGCCCTAAATCAAAGCAGATAATGATGGTTGCTATTATTAGGAACAACAAAAGATTGCCGAAACTTATGAATGGAAAAATCTAGTGGCCTTGCATATGCACAACTATGTTGCCCGGCGCTTTACCATGATTATTCTTGCAGCTGCAGTTGCAATAGCTGCAAGCTTCAATATCGTTCAGTTTCAATTATCGAAATCTATCCAAGACAATATTGCAGAACTTCAAAATGAAAAAACAGCCAACTTCGTGAACAGTTGATAACTGCTATAAGCACCGATAACTCGTCTTCATATTCTGCAGAACATGATAATGGAATTCAACAGGCGCCATTATCCCTTTCAGATGCAAATAATTCTAGTCTTTCTCGATCCATCACCGCACTGGCTGTCAAGGCAGTCGCTACTACCGATGGCTTTTTTCAAACAGTAAGGTATGAAGGAGCAGTCATGGATATAGTAGTTGAAAAAATAGAGAACGGCCAAGGAAGAATTCCTGTTAACACAGAAGTGCCTACAGGAGTCGATTTCCAATCTTCAGCAAAGATTTTGCGGTAAAGGTTGCACAGGATCTAACAGACGTAAGACTATCGTCAAAGGACGTAATATTCTCAATTACTGCAAAGGGTGATGCAGAGGATTTGCAGGCCGTAGATGGAGGGAGTGCCGGAGCGGCCATGACAATTCTGCTGATGATGTCTGAGCTGCAAGGCAAATCAAACCTGAACCAGACTGTTCTCTCATTACCGGAGCCATCAACCCTGATGGGACTATAGGGCCTGTAGGTGGCATATATGAAAAAACTGACGCTGCCGGCAGCTATGGTGCAAAGCTCTTTCTGGTTCCAAAGGGCCAAGCGACATACCTAGCTGAATCATGTCAAGAAAGCAGACAGGGACTTGTAATCTACAGAACATGCAAGTCTGAACCAAAGCCTCTTTCTGACCTTACTGAAGAGAGGTTTGGAATGAAGGTGGTTGAAGCAAGCACCGTTCGAGAAGCACTAGATCACTTTACTTTGTAATATCTCGGTAAAAGTTGCCCGACATGAAATCAGCCCATCCCTTGGAAAGTAGTTGTTGTAATAACATTCAAACATCTCTAGAGAGCCCCCGCCACCAACAATGCATCGAACAGAGCTCACCTGAAAGGAAGGAAGGAAGAGGGCCGACAGGCAAGAGTTGGCTTGATGGTGTTCTGATCCTTCGGAGCCAGTAGAAACGACGTAGTGCAGACTGAGAGCAATCGGGGGCAGAAGGGATGTAATATCTTCTAAATATTCTATACATGGTCTCTCCTATGTGTAGAAACTACTCTCTATGTATAGAACTATTATATAGTTTATATTTCTGAAATGTTTCTTTTAAAATGGGATCAAAGAATGTCACCAACACAAGAAACCGACACAATCGGTGAGCATCTACTTTGGAATCAAAAGGTGGTCGCAAATGCGTCATGAGTGGCAATGTAGCACCTGCGGACAGATTTTTACTCGCAAGTGGAATTGCCAGCGACATGTCAAGGATAGCCACGCCGGAGATGGCCAGGTTGTCCCTGTGTCCGTTTATCCCAGCAGCGGAGGAAAAGAGCGAAAGCGTAATGGTGGTAAGACACATCACAATGGGGGGTACTTTTACGACTATCGCAGCGTTGCCTATGGAAGTGGTGCATTTGCTGGAATGGGGAATTATTACGGTCAAGGCAGTCTTGCTGCCGCCGGACCATATCGGAAGAATCGTCAAACGTCGTTTGAAAAGTGGGACGTGCGGTTGGAGCAAGCTCGAAGGATAACAGAAAACATGGAGAAGGTTTTCAAGGGTCCCAGTCCCCAAGCTGTTGCATCCGACGCGCCGAGGGGTATTCCGACGGAGATAATAGTTGGCACGGTCTGCGAGAAATGTGGAACCGTAAGTTATCTCCCCCTGCCGCATCCCTATACGGGTAGCTACGACGTTAATCACGACGACGTATGCAAAAACAGAGACAAACCGGTAGAAGAAAAAGATAGCCAGAGGAGATCTGTTAATATCCGTGAAAAGATAAGCCCGGAGACACTCAAGCGAATGGTCGATAGCTGGCTCATGGGGTATCAGAAGTACCTAACCGCGTATAGGCTACCCCTTGAACGGTTGTTGAGCGCCCTGCCAGCATCCGGCGAATTGAAATGCTACGAAATCGACGCTGCCAAGCTAGAAAATAATAGCAATGCGAAGGAAGAGGAGGAGGGGGGCGAAGGCATGGTAAATGAGCCTAGGCCTCATACCAACAACTATATAGTCCGAGCGATACGGAGCTGGGGTCAAAGTCCTGGCAGCTTCGTTGATCATGATCGCACCAGTGACAGCACCGAAGACGTCTATGGCTGGGTTCCATTAACAGAGAATGAGGTGTTTGATTTCTTGACAAAAGCCCGTGCAACTGCGATGGTCTGCCATGTTGTTTATAGCCGCGACGGCGACGGCAACGGTGGTGGTGGAGATGATGGTCAGCAAGAGAATGGACGTTGGTACTACCTCAAGATAGTTCCCCAATATGAAATAGTAGCCCGACAACAGAGAGAACAGAATGCGATGATTAACAGCATGAAAAAGAAAATGTATGCTGAGATGATGTCAGAGCTTAAAAAAGAAGAAGAAGAGGAGGAAGCTTTCTATAATCAGGCTGAGCCTCGTGAGGGTGACAAGGAGAATCATTTCGGCGGCGACTTAAGACGGGGAACCCGCAATAACAGCGGCCGCCAAGAACAAGCTGAGAGTGGGGCCGATACGGGAAGGGCAGCAGCAACCCATAAGACAGGAACAGCATCATCAGCGGCGCAAACAGAGAGAAAAACATGAGACAATAAAGAGTCATTGCGGTCAACAGACGAGGCTCTAAAGCTGTTTAACCTAATTGACCATTCTTTTGATGGACTTGGCGACGCTCATGCTCCGGATGCACCACACATTCATCGCTATGCCCTGCTGCGGTTATTTGGAAAACCTACAAACAGCGAATCATGGTACATTGGGCTTGAGATAGAAGGTGGTGTTACTAGGATCTGGGGCTTCCCTGGAGAGCCATCACATATGATGGAGCTGACGCCGGAGGCGCGATTCAACCCTATCATAGGAGATGCGTCCTATCATCAAGATGATAGGAACAAGCCGCAACTCTGCTATGGATTGATATATCCTGCTCGGACGATGCACAGCTTCCTTTTTGGGCGACTTCCGCCGCTTGAGGGTGTTGAACTCCACGATGGGAAAGGCAACGGTTCTGCCCAAGAGAATATTATTCCTTACTCACCCTATTACTACTGGGGTGAAGGCATGCAATCAATTCGGGAGAACTGGACCTGCAAGATAGAGTTGAACAAGCCAGATGACATTGTATTTACAATCACCGAGAGGCATGAGTCTTCTCCCTGGAACGAGATAGGTGAGACAAAGTGGCTTGCCGGAAGGTACCGCCTGCTACTTTTGCAAGAACAACAAAATGGAGATGGGAGCTGCAGCACAAGACCGACAAAAGACAACAAAAAGTTATGGCAGCTCTCTAGAGTGGCCTAATACTAGGATATGTAATAATTGTCTGCGCAAAGTTGTCGTAAGAGGTATAGTACTCGATAGAACATTGCTGCGGAGAACCAGAAGGATGCGCGGACTTTGCAGCAGCTGCTGTTGCTAAACAATGATCTTCATCACCATGATATATACAGCACAGCGCCCTTAACGAAAATAATAATAATATGCTGCACAATAAAAGAGGCTCCGGAGTTACTCCTACTGCTAGAGTTACTCTGAGTCACTTGGAGTTACTCCGGGAGTTATAGCAAGAGCAATATGGACACAATTGTCTTGTTGTGCTTTTTTCGCGCTCATCCTAACTCTAATTAAGACTTTTCTGGGGGCTGAGGGGTCCCGGCGGTAGTGGGCTGCTTGTTGGTAGTGGCCACCAGCTTGCTTTTCATGGCGTTGAGGTCGGTTATTCCGAAATACTCCTGGAACTTTCTGGTTGTACGGTAGACCTTGAGCCGGCCGAGGTTTTCGTGCTCTATAAACTGCAGCTGCTCAAGTTCTTTGATGTGCGAATAAACTTGGCTCCCCCTTATCTGCACTAGTCGCTTTGACGTCACAGGCTGCTCGTATGCTATGTACGACAGCGTTTTAAGGGCAGCAGAGGGGACAAGTGGGTGCTGGGCGAATTTGCGTATGAGAGGCATGTACGCCGGCTTGAGCTGGAACACGAACATCCCGTTGTCCAGCTGTGCTATCTCTATTGCCTTGAAAGCGGATTTTGTCTTCTTTATGAGGTCATTGACGACGCGCAGCGTCTTTTCCTTCGAGTTGGTGCCAGACGCCCTTATCAGCTCGTCAAGCGCAAGAGGCCTGCCGGCCGAATAGAGCGCCGCCTCTACCCTTGCAACAACCTCGTCTTCAGGAAGCGACTCGCGCAATTCAGTAATGAAGAAAAGAATTGATTGATTTATTTATTTATTACTACTTTATTGCTGCTGCTCTTGCTGCCGCTGCGCAGGCGGCTTGCTCAGAGTTATCCTGACGTCGTCCGAGTCCTCCTGCTGCTCCAAGTCGACCTTGCCCTTCGTCGCAAGGTATAGCATGGCGATAAAGCAGCGGGCCGTCTCCACTGAGTCCATCTTGGCCACCAGTGCCTTGAACATCGTAAAGCCGTCAGCGCTCACAATGTCAAATATCATGTCCTCGTAGCCTTGGATAATCTGCTCAAATTTCATGAGGTACTGGTCAAAGTCATAGGCATGGACGGGCTCTAGTTCCAGCTGCTTCTTTTTTGGCCGCGGGTGCGCAAGCTCCATTATCATGTTCTCAAGCATCTGAAGCAGCTCTTCCATTGACACAGGATAAGTGGACTCGATCCTGAACGGAAGCTCTACGGGGTGGAGCTGCGGTATTGGCGGCGGCTGCTGCTGGTTGTTTGGGTCGTCTAGGCCCTTTTTCTGCATCGCTATCTTTTCAAGCGCAAATATGCTCTCGACCTTGAGCCGGTATATCATTGACGACGAGACTGCCGCAATGCCGCATATCCTGAGATCCTTGTTGCCCGTGGCGTTTATGAGGCGCAGGAACATCTCCAGCAGGAGTGCGACATCAATGTTCCAGACGTCCTTTCGCACAAGCATCGAGGGGTTGAAGAGGAGGTTCAGCGGAGGCTGGGCTATCGACTTTTTAGTGTCCACTTGTCCTTCTTCCCCGGACATCCCGCCTCAACTGTGTGCTGAAACATGATATAACGCTTCTTGTGAAGCAAATTTACTGCCTGGGTTAGTTAGTAATTATATTCTATTCTGTCCTTGATGTGCTCTCGCGAGCGGGCGTTTTTGAGGAAAAAAATGTCGATGAAACAATGAGAAAGGATTATTGTATTGGCTGGTTTAAAGTTATGGTGGATGTTCATCGTGTGTTGGAATAGGGCAGCAGCAATAGCAAAACATGCCAACAACCAAGACAGGAGATAGACATCATATGGTGAAATAAAAGCAATTACTAACAATTCACTATTTTATTTTGGTTATGCAAACCCTCAAAAATTCACGTTCAGGAGGATGCAAAATTTGAGCTCAGTCATGCAAGAAAAAAAGGAAGCACAATAGTGGATTGCATTGGTGGCCCCAAGCGGGCTGCTCAGAAAACAATCCTTCTAAAAGTTTGAAGCTGGCATATCTCTGCGTATTATCTCGGTAGAGAACCCTTCTAAAAGAACTGATAAAGGAGCGGGCCCAGAGGGTTCCGGCAAGAAACCTTCGAAATTTAGACTCAGTCAACTATATTTCGACAATACAAAAGTAATAGTTAACTAACTTACAAGGCATTATCGAGGGCAAAAGCTAGGCTAGTAATCCCGGAAATACTGACATGGTTTGCCTGTGGTTCTGTGGTCAGGTATACAAGATGCCTGTCCCCCAAAGGCATTGTAATGCGTTCTGTCTTTTCGTACTCTGCAAGCACATACTTGCCCCTTCCTATCTTCGGAGCGAGCTGGCTTCGACTTCCAAGCACTCACTGCCATTTCAAGTGACTTTCCGCTCCCGTCAGGATTAAGTAGATTGGTGACGCCAGGTCGATGATCTGAGTACATTATCTTGCCATCAGTGTCACAAATGGTGACCATGCGGATATTTCTGTCTAAGCTCATGATATCATGGTATAGTTTTTTGATAGCTCATCATCACTGCACTAATAACACCTACCTGTTAAGGACTCTTTTTAGTCCAATCAACTTTGATCCTGTTTATCCCTCTTTTTGAGTAATATGTTATCCTTTTCTATTTTAATTTCATATGTCGGTTCCGATCTCATTGCTGGTGGCCTGGCTACTCTGCCAGTTCTAATGTCAAATCTAGATCCATGCCATGGACATTGAACCTCATAACCTTCAAGTTTACCTTGAGCTAGAGGCCCGCCAAGGTGAGTACAAACGTTGCCGATTGCATAATATTTTCCTTCGACATTGGCAAGACATACCTTTTCACCATTAACTTCGACTTCTTTCATTTGTGAAGGTGGAATTTCCTTTTCATCAGCTACCTTGGCAAAGTCCTCACTCAATGCGAAGATCATTCTAATTATATAGTCTGAAGTGTATATAGTTTTCCATTCAATTGAATTTCCAGAGATATTATAATTCTACGCTTTGGGTAATTAATTTCTATTTTAGCGTTAGATAGGAGGTGGGCTAACTCATTTGGTATCTTTTGGTTCGATCGTCTTTAATTCTCCATACTTAAGTTCTTATTGTAGCTACTGAAAAATCCGCATTCTCATAAAGGAATCGAAATCATAGACTGTTATGTTAGAAAACATGGGCCCATAGGGACTCGAACCTCGAAAAATTGGGGTTCGACTGTTTGTTAACATTTAGACAAATTAAAGTTGAAAATATTGTGAGTCAATAAATATGGACTCGTCTATTTGCCGTAGAAAATTGTTGTCTAATGTGTATGTCATATACTGCTGTAAATGGTCTTGATAAATGGCGGCAACACAAACACCAGGAGGCTATATGGGTGCATGGCGTGTGATCTTGTATTCGACTCTGAAGAGAAAGTAAAGCGTCATGAAGAGCAGCATCCCGGCATGGTTCGAAAGGCAATAAGCACAGCCGGTGAAACAGAGGTATCCTAGCTCGAAGTGTATGTGAGCACTAAGAAAGCTTCTGCGTACGATCTTTACGAAATCCATCTGGAAGAAGCACGGTCTTCTTCAAACTTTAACTTGCTGTATTCAGGAGGGTAGGGCGAATTTTTGCCGAAAATCGTATATGTCGACAAGGTGGTAGTCTTTGTTAACCATTTCTGCAAGCCGTTTGGCTATAGATAGATGAATCATTCAGAGCCCTGTCTAGGGCGTTGAAGCCAAGGCCAGCTAATAGGCCGCCAAAGCGCTCCATCGCCTCTCTATATATAACTAATTATTTCATAATAAAAATGAAAGTTTCACAACCGGCTGAGCGCGCCCGTACTTGCAAATCCAGTTCTCATTCAACTTCATATGCGTATTAGGGCTTTCTGAGACCTGCACTTTATGGCATTTGGAATAAAAATATGAGCCGAAGGTTTGTTAGAGCAAAAACTAGGTTCAGCCATACCCTAGGCAGGCAGTCTGCGAATAGTATGTGCATTTTCAAATTATTGTAGCTAGATGCCGGCAATATTCGCTCCCAAAATACTTGAAATAATTAACCTGCAAAATGAAGAGCTAACAAGTCTTGACTTATCAGCTGTTATTACCAGTATTGACGAAGAGCTATCATGGCAAATGAACCGGTAGCTAATTGGCCAGAAACATTCATGCGAGAAGTTAGAACCAACGATGGAGCAGTTGTGGGCATAGTGGCAGGTATACGTCGTGACATTCTGATTGTCCAAGACACACCAAATAATGAATACGTAGTGCAGAAACAAGACGTTGAAGGATATAATGAACGTGAGGTGAATTTAGGAATAAAAAACTGGAAAAAACAAAAAAACAAGCACCAAAAATTCTCCTCCCGTGGTTGATTGGGACGCGACATTCAAGAAGGGTGTCAGAACCAAAGATGGTATGGGTGTAGGTATAGTCGTCAAAGTGCATAGTGACACTATAGCGATTCAGGATACTCCCAGAAAGGAGTATATTGTTCCAAAAGATACAGTAGAAGGGTTTGATGGTAACGAGGTGTACCTGAAACTAACAAAGAAAGAATTAGAGAAATATGAAACAAAAATCTAGGACATCCTGCTTGCTGGTTCTAGGCTGTGGATAATATTGTGACCTCTCAATGCCTTCTTATAGCTTTAACCTGTACGGGCTAGTGGTTAGTTGTTAAATTTGATTTCAAATATTTCATTGTTAAATGATGATTTAGCTTATTCATTATTTGCCTCCTGAGGATTCTCAATTTTCCGCCTTAGAATCGAAAACACTGATTACCTTGTTAGCTTCAACTGGTCGCAAAAATATGATATCAAGCCATCCGAGTATTTCGCAGCAACCATTGTTTTGCCTACTGTCCAGTTGCGGCCAAGTAGATTCGCATGTAGCTGGAGGGTGGAGTGTATAGTTTGACGTTATGAATGTGAAAATATTCTCCATGAAAATTCACAAAACCTTCATCAACTTCTGCTTGATTCTATAGCTGCCTGATTATCTGAATAGCTTCTTTTGCTCTTGCAAGCTTATAGCTCCGACCCTTCTTCCGCTTGAATAGCCTTCAGGATTCTCGCGTTGACCTCATCCATATCCATGTTAGCTCGCAGGTATCTGTTCAGGTCGCTTGGCGCGATTATCCCCATTGGTTTTCCGGTTTGTTCATCTATTACCAGCAGATGTCTAACCATATTGCTCAACATCAGATCTGCTGCAGTTTCGATCGTTGCTTGTCCTTCCACTGTTGCAATAGGAGAGGACATTATTTCTCTAACACTCACCTCTCTGCTACTTATTCCCTCTGCGCACACGCGATTAACGAGGTCTCTTTCTGTTACTATTCCCACCGGCTCTTCTTCTTTTTCGTTCTTCTTAGTATTATCAACAACCAGAAGCGAGCTAATGCGCTTTTCTTTCATTTTCTTGGCAGCTTTTTGAGCATTCTCTGTCACTTCTATGAACTCCATGTTTGTTGTCATTATTTCACTTATGGCGTTATGCATAAACAGGTATATTTGTAATCTATTCTATAATAGAATATCGGCAAAATAATTGTGTAAGTGTATGTGGAATTTTTGTCTTAACCAGACAGCAAAGAATAGCCTATGTATAGATATTTAGTCGCGTCAGCCCTCAGTGTGAAAACGTAAACTGGCTCGGAGATGTGTGATGTATGCTGCAAAGAAAAGGGGTGTCAGACTGTTGTTGTGTGCCATTGATATCGCAAGAGAAAATCCTTCATCCTGCAAGCATCTGATGGACATAATTACAGGGCTGCGATACATCAGCAGCTTTTGCCTGGCAATTTTAGCGTCAGCGATTCAGAGTGAGAGTGTACTTGTCCATTCCGACCGTATGGAAAGATATGCAGCCCGAACAGATATGGCCCGTAAAGAAGATGGTTAATCTGAATGCTGATCGTAAGAAGTTTTGGCTTGGAATATTGATTATAGAAAGCATACTCAGAATCAAAGAGTATCGGAATTGATAACCTTTGCAAATCATTTGTCATTATAGATTTAATGTGTGGATCGAGACTATCTCCTTTGATGACTATATATATGGTTTGATAATACTGCTATAGCGTTTTGAAACTAATTCTTCTAAATTTGTACTCTTTTTTCCACGATTCTATATTCTCGTTTGTTGATAATAAAAGAAGTATATGTTTGGTATCTCTTAAAATCTCAAATAGCCTTGTTCTAATAGTAGTATACCATCTCTTAGCAAAAGAAGATTAGCTGGATCAGAAAGTTACAATGTATAATTGATATGGCTTTTGCTCTGCCAGATTATGATAGCTCCACCTATTTTCATCAAACATTGCTTTTTCAAATATTCTTTGCAGGTCACCACTTAACTTTTCATATAGTTTCTTCCCGACGACCATTTGATCACCTTTTGTGACTGATTGCATTTTTGCTGCGAGATTCATAGTTGCACTAATGATATCCACATGAGATCTCTCTTGGTCTGAGCCGTAGCGGATAATTGTGTGCTGTCCATAATCTGAGGTTATTTTAACTTCAATCCCTTTATGTCCCATTTGTAAAAGTAGCGGATTTATCGCTTGTCTTACTACGTGGGCTATAGACTCTCCGCACAATACTATGTCGTCAACACTCTTCTTCTTCTGGCTGAAAAATGGAAAGTAACCAATGACTGCGTCTCCGACAAATTTTAGGACAAGTCCATGAAAGCATTCGATAACATATGCTACCTCTTGCGAAAATACTGTGATTATCTTTGAAAGAAAATCAGGTGCGAGCTCTGTACTCATTCTTGTGGACCCAACCAAATCAACGTACATCACAGCAAAGTCTAACTTTTGAAAAGCATGTTTTCTGAGGAACTGGTCTGATTTCGCAACCACTAGATGGTCGTATTCGAAACCTTCGACCAGAGCTTTTTTTATCCTTTTTTGACTTTCTTTAACAATATCAGTTGTGTTAGAACGAATAGCTCTCTGCGGCCGCCGCATTTGATCGTCTATTTTGTGTATTGACATCCTTATAGAATTTGCAATCACAACCTTTTGTGCAACTTTTGCTTTTTCCTTTAATATAGCATCCTTTATCATTTTATCATGAGGCTCGTGTATTACCAGAGCCATTGTTCTAAATTGCGCGGTAAAATACGACGTATTTGTGCAGACATGGTGAGTTCACACTCTGATGCGCCATATACAGGAGGTATCTCTCACTCACTCACCTGCAAGCGCTTGCGATTATCAATTGATGCGGGAGCATTTTCTCTCATTTCTTCAGCCGCTCTTCGATTTCTCTTATCAGCCAATACCCGGTAGATAAATAGAATCATCATTACAAACATTATTGTCATAAGCATGCCAGCTCTTGAGTGAGGATGATGATGGCTCCTTCCATAGGGTATTGGGCTGCCCAAGAACAATATTCAATGCACCAGTTGCTTGAGTTTGTAGTGGAAGCTGAAAAGGCCAGCTTTACTTCTACAATGACAAGTGACCATTTCCATCCATGGTGGCATGACAACGCTTTTGGAAACTTTACTTGGACATGGATGGCAGCAGCTGCAGAACGCACAAAGAAAATGCAATTCATCACTGGTGTAACTGCCCCA
>Ga0081538_10001456_pt1 | contig 14748 bp, 17 predicted proteins | sample TabmetS5T2R1_FD_71022 | JGI IMG/M metagenome (GOLD analysis project Ga0081538, IMG submission 71022) | Tabebuia heterophylla rhizosphere microbial communities from the University of Puerto Rico - S5T2R1 | ecosystem: Host-associated > Plants > Roots > Rhizosphere ... | reverse complement strand
CAGAACGCCGGACGCGCGGGAGCCGCGCGGAAGTGTGTCGTCGCATCGTCGCGGACGCGACTGAATCAGGCGCGTTCGAAGAGCTGCTCCCACCGAGCCAGGAGCGCCTGCAGGTCGTCGCGCGCCCGGCGATGCTCCGCGAGCAGCTCGACATTGCCCCAGTCCTCCGCCAGCTTCCGCTCGAGCTCGGCGACCGCCTCCTCCTGGCGCTCGATCTCCGCTTCGACGGTCTCGAGCGGGCTCGGGCCGGCCGGCTTCTGCTTCGCAGGCGCCGGCTTCCGCTTCGCCGGCTTCGCCGGCGGAGGCGGAGCGGCAGCGCGCTCCCGCTCCTCGCGCCGCTTGATCAGCTCCGCCCAGCCGCCCTCGTACGAGCGCAGCGAGCGATCCTCGATCGCGAGCGTCCGCTGAGCCACAGCGTCGAGCAGCGCGCGATCGTGCGAGACGAGCAGGACCGTGCCGGGAAATGCCTCGAGCGCAGCCTCGAGCGCCTCGCGACTCTCGAGATCGAGATGGTTCGTGGGCTCGTCGAGCATGAGGAAATTCGCACCCGACGCGACCACCAAAGCGAGCGCCAGCCGACGCCGCTCGCCGCCGGAGAGAACGGTCACCGGCTTCTCGTGCTCCTGCCAACCGGAGAACAGAAACCGCCCGAGCAGCGACTGCGCCTGAGGCCGCTGAAGCCCCGTCGCCCGCTGGACGCAGTCGAGAACGCTGCCCCGCTCGTCGAGCTCGATCTCATGCTGTGAGAAGTACGCAGCCTCGACGCCGTAGCCGAGGCGGACGGTCCCGGAGCGCGGCTCACGACGGCCGAGGATGGTCTCGAGCAGCGTTGTCTTGCCAGAGCCGTTCGGCCCGACGAGGGCGACATGCTCTTCCCGCTCCAACGCGAAGGCGACTTCGTCCAGGAGCTCCTTGTCGCCGGCTGCGATCGCGAGACCCTCGGCCTCGACGACCGTGCGGCCGCTGCGCGCCGGCTTGAGGAAGTCGAAACCCAACGACCGCTGGCGCCTGGTCAGATTCTCCAGCTCGCTCGCCGAGCGTCCGCGCTCTTCCTCGAGCCGACCGATGTGCGTGAGCTTCGCCTGGGCCTGCTTCGCCTTCGTCTTCTTGTAGCGGAACCGCTCGACGAAGCGCTCGAGCCGAGCGATGTCGACATCGAGACGGCCGATCGTCTTCTCGGCATGCTGCGCCCTCGCTGCCTTCTCCAGCCGCCACTTGCTCCACGGGCCGGCGAAATACAACGAGCGCCCGCCCGCGAGCTCGAGCACGGCGTTCGTGACCGACTCGAGGAACCAGCGGTCGTGGGCGACCAGCATGACGGCGGCGTCGAGCGAGAGCAGCTCGCGCTCGAGCCACTCGATGCTCTCGACGTCGAGGTGGTTCGTGGGCTCGTCGAGGAGCAGCAGATCAGGATCTCCGGAGAGCGCCCGCGCGAGCGACGCGCGCGTCAACTCCCCGCCGGAGAACGTGTCCAGAGACCGGTCGAGGTCGCGCTCGGCGAACCCAAGCCCCCGAACCACACCCGCGGTGCGCTCCCGCCACGCGTAGCCGCCCGCATGCTCCAACCGAGCCTGCGCCGCCGCATAGCGGCCGAGCGTCGCGTCGTCGTGACGCCCGTCCGACATCGCTGTCTCGAGCTCCCGCAACTCCTCTTCGAGCGCGATCAGGTCGGACGCCCCCGACAGCACGTACTCGCGCAGCGTCAGCCCGCGCTCGAGCGGCGGACGCTGGTCGTGCAGCGCGACGCGCGTCCCCTTCGAGAACGCGAGCTTGCCGCCGTCGACGCCGAGCTCCCCGGCCAGCATCCGGAGCAGCGTCGTCTTGCCGGCACCGTTCGGCCCGGCGAGCGAGAGCCGGTCACGGCGCTCGACTTTGAACGACACGCCGTCGAACAGCGGGTCTCCCGCGATGTCCTTGCGTAGCTGATTCGCGATCACGACTGCCATCGATGTCCGTTCCGAGAAAGAGTCGGGGCCGCTTTCGCGGCCCCGAGCATCCGGTTACCAGCGGTGGATTTGGTAGAGGCGCTTACCTGCTCGGCTCGATGCCGGCGGCGCGTAGCGCGACGTCCCCCACGCTGGCTAGGCGATTCCCATCAGGTCTCAGGGACACGCCCCTACCCGCTGGTACCTCCACTGCCCGTACTTGAAGATTTCACTCTCGGACCACCTCCTTTCCGCGGTAGTCGAACTGTAGCGACTACTTCAGGACAACGGACAGCTCCAAGCCGCGGTCCAGCGGAATGGTTAGGGACTCGAGCGTGGGGTCCGATTGACGCGCTCGCGAGTAGGCCCCGAGCGTCTCCTCATGCGAGAGAACGTTGTCGGCGATCACGAGCGCACCCGGCTCGAGCTTCTCCCGAGCGAGCTCGAAAAGCCCCTCGTAGTCGTCCTTCTCGGCGTCGAGAAACACGATGTCGAAGACGTCGTCGATCTGGCGCAAAGTCTCGAAGGCGTCGCCTTCGTGGAGCTCGGCCGTGAGCTCGACACCGGCGTCGGCGATGTTCCGCTTCCACGCCTCGATCTTCGCGCGGTCGGCCTCGAGCGAGAGCACGCGTCCGCCGAGGTAGCGGACGCCCGCGGCGAGCCAGATCGTGGAGTAGCCGCGTGAGCCGCCGATCTCGAGCACCTCGCAATCGGTCTGCGGCGCAACGAGCGCGAAGAGGAACTGGCCCGTCGTGCGAGCGACCTGCCTCGAGCGCTCTTCGCGGGAGACGCCACGAGCCCGCTCGTCGGCGTCCTCGGCCTCGAGTCGCGCGAGCACCGCGCGCACCCGCTCGTCGAGCACCTAGAGCTCCACCTTCACCCAGCCATCTTCCACGACGACCGAGAAGGTCTCGACCGGCTCGTAGGCGGGGAGGCTCAGCGGGCGACCTGAGCGGATGTCGAACTTCGATCCGTGCCGCGGGCAGACGACGACGGCTTCCTCCGGGTCGAACTCCCCCTCGGCGAGCGGCCCATCGTCGTGCGAACAGCGATCCTCGATCGCGTAGTACTGCCCCTCGAGGTTGAAGACTCCGACGGCGATCGACCCGGCCCGAATGATCTTGACCGACCCCGGCGGCAGCTCGTCTACCGGGCAAACGTCGGTGAGGGCCAACTAACGAACCTGGAACTCTTCGTCGAGGCCCGCCCACTCCTCCGGGAGCGGCGTCCCCTTCGCCCGGTGCAGCGCCACTTTCAGGACACCGAGCCCGAGCAGAGCGCACTTGATTCGAATCGGCGACATGTTCGGGATGCCGATCTCCTCGAGCAGCTCGTCTTTCGACATCCCGCCGACCTCTTCGGCCGTCTTCCCCTGGACCATCTCCATCAGCATCGACGTGGACGCCTGACTGATCGCACAGCCGCGGCCGGAGAACTTGACCTCGTCGATCGTCTCGCCGTCTGCGTCGAAGGCGACGTAGATCGCGACCTCGTCGCCGCACAGCGGGTTCATCCCCTCGGCGGAGGCGTCGGCGTCCTCGATCACCCCGTGCCCGCGCGGGTTCTTGTAGTGGTCGAGGATGACCTCTCTGTAGAGATCTTCCATCGAAATCAGGCTAACCGAAGACCTTGCGCACGCGGAGCAGGCCCTCCGCTAGGCGATCGATCTCCTCGGGCAGCGTGTAGAGGTAAAAGCTGGCGCGGTTCGTCGCCGCCACGCCTAGTCGCTGCATTAACGGCTGGCAGCAGTGGTGGCCGGCGCGGATCGCGACGCCCTCCCAGTCGAGCACCTGCGCGACGTCGTGGGGGTGAACACCGTCCATGTTGAAGCTGACGATCCCAGCCCGGCGCTCCGGTGCGGGGCCGTAAAGGACGATGCCGGGCACCTCCTGGAGACGCTCGAGCGCATAGGCGACGAGCTCGTGCTCGTACTGCTCGATCGCCTCGAGCCCGATGCCGGTCAGGTAGTCAACCGCTGCGCCGAAGCCGACCGCCTCGGCGATCGGCGACGTCCCGGCCTCGAACTTGTGCGGCAGGTCGCCCCAGGTCGTCTCCTCGAACTGGACCTTGCGGATCATGTGGCCGCCGAGGTTGAACGGCTCCATCTCCTCGAGCAGCTCCCGCTTGCCCCAGACGGCGCCGACGCCGCTCGGCCCGCACATCTTGTGCGCCGAGAACGCGAGGAAGTCGCAGCCGATCGCCTGGACGTCGATCGGCGTATGCGGCGCTGCCTGAGCGGCGTCCACGACCATGATCGCGCCATGGTCGTGCGCCCACGCGGCGAGGCGCTCGACGGGGTTGATCGTCCCGAGCGCATTGGAGACGTAGTTGGTCGCGAGGACCTTGATCTGCCCCTCGCCGCCGATCGCGTCGAGTGCGTCGACGTCGAGCTCGCCGTTCTCGCCGAGCGGAACCATCCGGAAGCCTGCGCCGGTTCGTTTGGCGATGTACTGCCAGGGAACGAAGTTCGAGTGGTGCTCGAGCTCCGTCACGACGACCAGGTCGTCCGGGCCCAGGTTCACGAGCCCCCAGGCGTAGGCGACGAGATTCAGTCCCTCAGTTGCATTGCGGGTGAAGATCACCTCGCGCGACGACGGAGCGTTGATGAACCGCGCGACCTTCTCCCGCGCGCCCTCGAACCCCTCAGTCGCCCGCTCGGCCAGCGCGTAGACGCCGCGATGAACATTTGCGTAAGACGTTTCGTAAAAGTTCGTCATGGCGTCGAGCACCTGACGCGGTTTCTGCGACGTCACCGCCGAATCGAGGTAGGCAAGCGGCTTCCCGTTCACCTCCTGCGCCAAGATGGGGAAATCCGATCGCAGCTCTCGCGCGTTTATCTTCACGTGAGTACCGACGGCCACGGACCAATCGTACCCCTCCACCCTTGCGCCACCCGGGATCGCCATTACCCTGTGTGGCCGGTATGAGGCTCCATCTCCTCCTACTGCTTTTGGTCGGCGTCCTCGCGGGCTGCGGGGGCGGCGACGGCGGGAACGGGGGCGGTGACACGGGCGGCGGAGGCGGCGGAGCCGCTGACGGCGAGGCGGTCTTCGCCGAGGCCGGTTGCGGCAGCTGCCACACCTTCGAGGCGGCCGGCTCGTCAGGCACCACCGGGCCGAATCTGGACGACGCGAGCCCCAGCTTCGAGGCCGCCAAGCAGCAGATCGAAAACGGCGGCGGCGGGATGCCGGCCTTCAAGGATCAGTTGAGCGCGGAAGAGATCGACGCGGTCGCCCGCTTCGTCAGCGGCGGCGGCTCGGCTGCAGGAGATGACGGCGGCGGGAGGTCCGCCGTCGGCCCCTTTTCGCCCTGACGGCACACGACTAGAAGGCTGCCTGGACGCTGACTGCCGCCGGCAGGCGTTCGGCAACGTCGCCTACCGCGAGGGGCCCAAGCCGGCGCTCGACCTCTTCCAGGAGAAGCTGTCAGAGAGCGCGGTCGAGGCCGACTGCCACCGCATCGCGCACACGATCGGCGCGGCCTCCCTCGTCTACCACGACGGCAGCGTCGCCAAGGCGCTTGCCGACGGACGCTCGACGTGCTGGTCCGGCTACTACCACGGCGTCGTCGAGCGCTCGTTCGTCGGCTCCTCGGAGAGCGAGCTCCCACAGCGCTCGCGGGAGATCTGCGCCGACCCCGACATCAGGCGCACGAGCTTCCTCGCTTACCAGTGCGTCCACGGCCTCGGCCACGGGCTGATGATCCATACGGGCTACGACCTGCCGAAGGCACTCCAGGTCTGCAACAAGCTCGAGACCGGCTGGGATCACGACTCCTGCGAGGCCGGCGTCTTCATGGAGAACATCTCGTCCTCCTACGGCATCAAGTCGCGGTGGCTCAAGGATGACGACCTGATCTACCCCTGCAACTCGATCGCCGAGAAGTACAAGCTGTACTGCTACCTCATCCTCACATCGAGAGTGCTGCAGGCGAACGGCTACGACTGGCAGAAGACTGTCGCGACCTGCCGCCAGAGCGACAAGGGCTGGGTCGCGACCTGCTTCCAGTCACTGGGCCGCGACGCGTCGGGGAACTCGCGGCAGGACGCCGCGAAGATCCTCGAGATCTGCGCGCTGGCCGGCGACATGACCGGCGAGTGCATCTACGGAGCAGCCCGCGACGTCACGTCGAACGACGCGAGCCCGCGCCGCTCGAAAGGGCTTTGCGAACGGGCCGCGGCACAGTTCCGCGCCTACTGCTTCGAGGGCATCGGGACGATCCTCGGTGGGATGCACGCCTTCCGCGAGGGTCGGCGCAAGGCCTGCCGTGAGGTGACGACCCGGTACTTCAGAGCCTGCGCGCGCGGCGCGGTCGCGCTCTAGCCGAACGTGAAGGCGTAGGCCGAGAGCCCGGGCGAGAACCGCAGCTCGAGGAGGCCTTCGCTGAGCCCGGGAAGCTCGAGCAGCCGGTAGAGCCTTGGCTCTCCGCCGACCGAGACCGACCGCCTCCGGCGGCCGTCGAGCAGGACTTCCACCCGCCCGCGACCACCAAGGACGAGGTTGATCTCGCGCGCCAGGAACTGCAGCCGGAGGCGTGCGCCTAGGCCGGCAACGAGCCGCTCCGGCTCAACCCGGATCAGGCCGGCGTAGGCGAGCTGGTCGGGGCCGAGCCCGGCGACGGGGAATCGGTAGGCCGCGAAGCGATTCGGGACGACGATGCTCCCGACGAACCGATCAAGCCGCTGGTAGCCGAGGTAGGACTCGGGCGTCGTTCTGACCCTTGGAGTCCGGTCGGCGACGCCTCGCGCTTCGCCCGTGACCATCTCGCCGAGATAGCGTCGGATCAGCTGCTCGGTGTGCTCGTATTCGCCCTCGCCGAAGTGGTGGTACCGGACGCGCCCGTTGCGATCGATCAAGTACTTCGCCGGCCAGTATTCGTTGGCGTAGGCGGTCCAGGTAGCGAAGTCGTTGTCGAGTGCGACCGGATACCGGATCCCGAGCTTCCGGACCGCCGTCCGGACGTTGCCGGGCACGCGCTCGAAGGCGAATTCGGGCGCGTGCACGCCGAGAATCACGAGCCCGTCGTCTCGATAAGCCGCGTCCCACGCCTTCAGATGGGGAAGCGTGCGCAGGCAGTTGACGCATGAGTAAGTCCAGAAGTCGATCAGGACGACCTTGCCGCGCAGCTGTCGCAGCGTCAGCGGCTCGGAGTTGATCCATTCGACGATTCCCCGCACCTCCGGCGCGGTCGATGCCGCGGCCGGCGCCGCGGTATCGCGAAGGTCGCGAAGCGCACGTCTAGCTGTGGCGTTTCGCTCGATTCGCTCCTGAAACGCCTCCGTGTAGCCGGGCACGGCGGTGGTGAAACCCTGGTCGGCGCCGAAGGCAATGGCAAGCGCGGTGACGCCGATGACCGCGCCGGCGACCCGACGCGTGGTCTCGGCGTGTCGCCGTAGCTCCGTCACCCGCCGGGCACCGGTTGCGACCGCGAGCATCGGCAGCGCCGCGCCGAGCGCATACGCGAAGGTGACCAGAAACGTGTAGATGCCGATGTCGCCGCTCGCGGCGAGCGCCGTGACCGCGGCGAGCACCGGGCCCGCGCAGGGAACGAAGACGAGCCCGAGGCTCGCGCCGAGCACGAACCCGTTTGCGTCCGCGCCCGCTCGCCGCCGCGTCAAGAAGAGAAGCGGCCGCTCGAGGAGCGCCGCTAGCCGCGGCACGAGCAATGTCGCTGCAAGCAGCAGAAGGAGGGCGATCGCGAGGTCGCGCAGGAAATCCTCGGGCAAGCCGACGGCCTCGAGGAGCGCAGCGCCCGCAACGGTGAAGACCGTAAAGCTGCCGACGAGCCCGGCGATGATCGCGAAGGGGCGGCGACCTGATGCTCCGCCGGCAAGCAGGACCGGGAGCACCGGCAGGACGCACGGCGAGATGGCCGTGATCACGCCGGCTAGGAAGGCGATGCCGAGCAGCACCACTAGACGTCAGCGTAGGGACAAAGACGTTACGAATCGCTTAAGCGCGCGATCTCGAGCCCGAAGCGCACCGCTAGAGCGGCGGCATGCATTCCTATGCCTGCGGGATGCGGGCCTCGAGGGCCTCGCCGAGCGCTTCGCGCACCGGCTCGAGCTCGATCCGGTCGAGCACGTCGCTGAAGAAGCCGCGGACGATCAGCCGCTCGGCCTCGCCGCGGGAGAGCCCGCGAGCCATCAGGTAGAAGAGCTGCTCGCGGTCGACCTGGCCGACGGTCGCGCCGTGCGTGCAGCGGACGTCGTTGGCGAGGATCTCGAGGCCGGGGATCGGAACCGCGTGCGTCGTCGGCGACAGCATCAGGTTCCGGTTCTCCTGGTAGGCGTTCGTGCGCTGGGCGTCCTCCTCGACGCGGATCATCCCGCGCCAGACGGCAGTCGCGTCGTCGCGGAGCGCGCCCTTGAAGGCGAAGTCGGAGGTCGTGCTCGGTGCAGCGTGGAGCTGGTACGTGTCGTAGTCGAGGTGCTGGTCGGCGTCCGCGAAGTAGGCGCCGGTCACCCGCGACGTCGCGCCCTGGCCGGCGAGGTCGTTCTGGATCCACGTCTTGCCCTTCTTGGAACCGAACCCGCCGGCGACCCAGTCGAGCTCCGCGTCTCGCTCGACGCGAGCGTGGTGGGACGCGAAGTGCCACGTCTCCTGCGAGAGATTCTGGATCGAGACGTACTCGAGCTTCGCCGCCTGCTCGACGTAGAGCTCGGCGACCGCGTTCGTGTAGCCGGTCAACTCGGTTGACGCCGACGCGTACTCCTCGATCAGCGTGAACCGGCTCTCTGGCTCCGCGACGACGAGCAGCCGGAAGAAAAGCGATCCGCCGTCGGCGGTGTTGACGATCCGAACGGCGAGCGGCTGCTCCAACTCGACGCCCTTCGGGACGACGACGAGCAGGCCGTGCTCCCACACCGCGGCGTTGTGGGCCGCGAACTTCTCGTCGGTGCCGACGAGCTGCCCGAGCCGCTCGTGGTCGGTGAGCGGCTCGAAGGTCACGCCCTCGGGCGCGCTTCGTACGACCGAGATCCCGCTCTCGTCGACCGTGGCCAGCCCAGCCACGTCCACTTCGAGCAGCGTCTCCGCAGGCCGTGTCTGGGGGCCTGGCCCCTGGACCTGGCCGTCACGGACGAAGGAGTCGGGGTCGAACCCGCGCAGGTCGGTGAACCGCCAATGCTCGTCGGCCGTGGTAGGCATGGGCAGTTCGGCGTAGCGCGTTGCGGCCTCGTCTCTATTCAAAAGGCGCGTACCGCCTGTGGAGGATCAAGACGTTGCCGTCGGGATCCTTGACGAAGCCCATATGGCAGACGCCGCTGTCGCGGACGCCCATGATCTCCGCGCCTGCCTGGCGCAGCTCCTCGACCGCCGCCTCGACGTCGGGAACGCGAAGTGCCACGCCGTTCGTGCTCGGCTCGAACGGCTCGCCCTGGGCCTCCGGCTCCCACAGCTCGAGCGTGACGTTCGAGGTCTCGAAGTCGTACGGGCTGTACGAGTGCGACGGCAATCCCAGAACCTGGCCGTAGAACTGCTTCGCCCGTTCCATGTCGCGCGTCGGCAGCGAGACAAAGTCGACGCGCTCAATCTGCATTCGGAAGCGAGCCGTCGGAGAACGGCGCGTAGCGGCGGTGGAGCTGGAGGGCGTTCCCGTCGGGATCGTAGAACGGCGCGATGTGGCAGACGCCGGAGTCGATCGTCTCCATCGGGAACTCGACGCCCGCGGCCTCGAGCTTCACACGAGCCTCGGCGACGTCGGGGACGCGGATCGCGATCGGCGCAATGTTCGGCGTGAACTCGTCGCGCCCAAGCATCTCGATCGGAATCAGCGCCAGCGAGACGTTGCCGGTCTCGAACTCCCTCCAGCGCTCGGACGCTCCGCGGCTTGGCTGAAGGCCCAGCGTCTCGCCATAGAACTCCGCTGCGCGCTCGAGATCCCGAACGGGAACACTCACGAAGTCCGCGCGCTCGACGTCGATCAAAGCCACCACGTCCTAGGGTGACTGAACATTGGCCGGCGGAGCCGGGCTTTGCCCGGCGGGAGCCACACCTTCGTCGGCCACGCAGAAACCGCAAAGAAGGGGGTCCGTGGGGGAAACATGGTTTCCCCCGCGCTTAACCGACGGAGCCTTCCATCTGGAGCTGAATCAGGCGGTTCATCTCGACCGCGTACTCCAGAGGAAGTTCTTTCGTGATCGGCTCGACGAACCCCGACACGATCATCGCGCTCGCCTCGGCCTCGGTCAGGCCGCGGCTCATGAGATAGAAGAGCTGCTCCTCGCCGATCTTCGACACCGTCGCCTCGTGGCCGATGTCGACCTGATCCTCGTCGATCCGCATATACGGATAGGTGTCCGAGCGGGAGTCCTCGTCGAGGATGAGCGCGTCGCAGACAACCTTCGACTTCGCGCCCTTCGCGCCCTTGGCGACCTCGAGCAACCCCCGGTAGCCGGCGCGACCGCCGTTCTTCGAGATCGACTTCGAGGTGATCACGGAAGTCGTGTTCGGCGCGACATGGACGGCCTTGCCGCCCGCGTCCTGGTGCTGCCCGTTGCCTGCGAACGCGATCGAGAGCACCTCCCCGTGCGCACCCTCGCCCAGCAGCCAGATCGCGGGGTACTTCATCGTCAGCTTCGAGCCGAGATTCCCGTCGACCCACTCCATCGTCGCGTTCTCGTAGGCAACCGCGCGCTTCGTGACGAGGTTGTAGACGTTCGTCGACCAGTTCTGAATCGTTGTGTACCGGCAGCGCGCGCCCGGCTTGACGATGATCTCGACGACCGCCGAGTGCAGCGAGTCGCTCGAGTAGATCGGCGCCGTGCAGCCCTCGACGTAGTGCACGAACGCGCCCTCGTCGACGATGATCAGCGTGCGCTCGAACTGGCCCATGTTCTCCGCGTTGATGCGGAAGTAGGCCTGGAGCGGCATCTCGACGCTGACTCCCGGCGGCACGTAGATGAACGACCCGCCCGACCAGACGGCTGAGTTCAGTGCCGCGAACTTGTTGTCGTTCTGCGGGATAACGGTGCCGAAGTACTGCTTGACGAGCTCCTCGTGCTCGCGCAGCCCCGAGTCCATGTCGAGGAAGAGCACGCCCTGCGCCTCGAGGTCCTCCTTGAGCTTGTGGTAGACGACCTCGCTCTCGTACTGCGCGCCGACGCCCGCGAGGTACTTCTTCTCGGCCTCGGGGATCCCGAGCTTGTCCCAGGTGTCCTTGATGTCCGGCGGCAGGTCGTCCCAGGACTTGGCCTGCTTCTCGGTCGGCCGGATGTAGTAGTGGATGTTGTCGAAGTCGATCCCGGTGACGTCGCCGCCCCACGTCGGCAGCGGCCGCGCCTGGAAGTACTCGAGCGACTTGAGCCTGAACTTGCGCATCCAGTCGGGCTCGTTCTTGTGCTCGGAGATCGCCTCGACGACCTCCTTGGTGAGCCCACGGCCGGACTTGAAGAAGTAGTCCTCGGGAGCGTGGAAGCCGTACTTGTAGTCGCTGCCGATCTCGGCGACGACCTGAGTCTCTTTCTCCGTTACTGCCATCTAGCTCACCTTCTCGGGCATGAAGGCCTCATACCCCTCTGCTTCAAGTGTATGCGCCAGCTCCGGTCCGCCCTCGGCGACGATCCGGCCGCCCACGAAGACGTGGACGAAGTCGGGCTCGATGTAGTTGAGGATCCGCTGGTAGTGGGTGATCACGAGCGCGCCCATCTCCGGGCCGACCAGCTCGCGGACGCCGCCGGCGACCACCTTCAGTGCGTCGATGTCGAGGCCCGAATCGGTCTCGTCGAGCACCGCGATCTTAGGCTTGAGCATCGCCATCTGGAGGATCTCGACGCGCTTCTTCTCGCCACCAGAGAATCCGTCGTTGACGTAGCGCTGCGCGAGCTCGCGGGGGATGCGCAGGCGCTCCATCGCCGCGAGCATCTCCTTGCGGAACTCAGGCACCGGGATCGGATCGTCCTCGCCGGCGCGCGCCTTGCGGATCGCGTTGATCGCGGAGCGCATGAAGCTCGTGACGGTGACGCCCGGGATCGCGTGGGGGTACTGGAAGGCGAGGAAGAGACCGCGCTGCGCGCGCTCGTCGGCGCCGAGCTCGGTGACGTCCTCGCCGTCGAAGAGGATCTGGCCGTCCGTGATCTCGTAGGCCGGATGCCCCATCAGGGCGTACGCAAGGGTGGACTTCCCCGAGCCGTTCGGGCCCATGACCGCATGGATCTGGTCGCTCTCGACGGCGAGGTCGACACCCTTGACGATCTCGGTGCCGTCCTCGAGGGCGACGTGCAGATTCTTCAGCTCCAGTCGAGCCAAACGAGTCCTTCCCTTAGCGCAAAAACGCGGGCCTTCCAGCCCGCCCTCCGGGCTCATGGTAGCAACGTGACTCCGGCGCCCGGGGAGGCCCGAAACCGCTGCTAAGGTCCTGTTATGCCCTTTGGTATCGGCCTTCCTGAGGTTCTGATCTTCCTCGTCGTCGTGCTCTTGCTCTTCGGTGCGTCGCGTGTTCCGGAGATCGGTCGGTCGCTCGGGAAGGGCATGCGCGAGTTCAAGGATGCCGTGACCGGGCGCGAGGACGAGCGCCCGCCCTCGCTGCCGCGGGCGCCGGAGGACGAGGAGAAGGTCGCCTCGCCGCGCGAGCACGACCGCGTCTCCTAGGCGGCCGTGAGACGGCTCCCGCGCCGCCTCCGCCACGGCGAGGAGGCGACACTCGTCGAGCATCTCGACGAGCTCCGGTCCCGGCTGATCATCTCGCTCCTGGCCGTCGGCGTGTTCTTCCCAGTCGCCTACGTCTTCCACGAGCGCCTCGTCCGCTGGCTGATGCGGCCGCTCCCCGACGACACACACATCGTGACGCTCGGCGTGACGGAGCCCTTTACGACGGCTGTGAAGCTGAGCTTCTATGCGGCGCTGGCTGCCGCCTTCCCCGTCCTCGTCTGGCAGGCCTGGAGCTTCTTCGCCCCGGCCGTCGAGGAAGGACGGCAGAAGGTCGTCGCCCGCTTCGTCGCTCTAGCCACGATTCTGTTCGCCGGCGGCATGGCGTTTGCGTACTTCGTGATCCTGCCGCTCGCGCTTCGGTTCCTGACCAGCTTCGACGACGAGCTCTACGACATCCAGATCCGGGCGAGCTACTACCTGTCGTTCGCCGCCCTGATGATCTTCGCGACCGGCCTCGTCTTCCAGCTCCCGATCTTCGTTCTCGCGCTCGTCCGGCTCGGGATCCTGACCACGACGCAGCTCCGGCGGAACCGAAAGATTGCGTACGTCGGCCTGCTCGGCGCTGCGATCCTCCTGCCGACGGTCGATCCCGTCTCGCTCGCCTTCGAAGTGATTCCCCTCTGGCTGCTGTTCGAGGGGTCGATCTGGCTCTCGGTCGCCATGGAGCGGCGCTGGGCCGAGCGTGGCCGGCTTGTGACCGAGTGACGTTCCCGAAAATCGAGCTGCACGTCCACCTCGAGGGAACCGTGCGGCCCGAGACCCTGCTCGAGATCGCCCGGCGGAACGACTACGCGCTGCCGGCAGACGACGTCGAAGGCATCGCGAAGCTCTACGACTACCGCGACTTCGCCCACTTCATCGAGGTCTGGATCCTGACGACGTTCGCGCTCCAGACGCACGACGACTTCCGCCAGGTGGTCGTCGACTATGCGGAGGAGGCGGCGGGTTACGGCGCGGTCTACCTCGAGGCGATCTTCTCGCCCGCGGAGCGCGCACGCCGCGGGGTTGACTGGGACGAGATCTTCAGCGGCTACTGCGACGGGGCGCAGGAAGCACGCGAGCTGTACGGCATCGAGGTCCGGCTGACGCCCGACATCTATCGGGGCGCGAGCGACGAGGAGGCGATGATTGTCGTCGGGTATTCAGCGAAGTACCGCGACCGCGGCATCGTCGGGGTCGGGCTAGGCGGGCTCGAGGCCGAGTTTCCACCCGAGCCGTATGCGGGGGTCTTCGAGCTGGTCAAGGCCGAGGGTCTCGGATCGGTTCCCCACGCCGGCGAGGTCGCGGGGCCGGCTTCGATCCGCGGCGCTCTCGATGCGCTCGAAGCCGACCGCATCCGGCACGGGATCCGCGCCGTGGACGATCCGGCGCTTGTCGAGGAGCTGCGGGAGCGTGAGATCGTCCTGGATGTCTGTCCGGTTTCGAACGTGCGCACCGGGGCTGTGGGATCGCTCGACGAGCATCCCCTGCGCCGGCTGGTCGAGGCCGGCGTGCGCTGCTCGATCTCGACCGACGACCCGGCGATGTTCGACACGGATCTCATGCGGGAGTATGAGGGGGCCGCCTCCCTCGGCTCCGATCCGAGGACCGCGTACGAGGCCGGCCTCGCCGGCGCGCTGTGTGACGACGAGACACGCGTCCAGCTGCGCCGGATCGGCGAAGCCTACGACTGGCGCTCGCTAACCTGAGTCCGCACATGGCCAGATCCGCCCAGCGCAGAAACCGGGAGCGACGGGAACGCCGTCCGCGCCCCCGCGCGGCCGCCCCAGTCGCGCGCCCCGCGACGACCTCCTACGAGGACACGATGTTCTTCCCGCGCCTGCGGCGGCAGGCGAAGTGGATGTTCGTCTTCCTGGCCGTCGTCTTCGGGCTCGGCTATGTGATCTTCAATGTCGGCGGAACGATTCCGGGGACCGGGCTCGGCGACGTGCTGCAGAACCTTGGCCAGAGCTCGTCCGGGCCGAGCGTCGGCGACGCCGAGGACAAGATCAAGGACAACCCCAACGATCCGACCGGCTATCGCGAGCTGGCGAACGCGCTGCAGCGCGACGGGCGCTCCGACGAGGCGGTCGCTCCGCTGACCCGCTACCTCCAGTTCCGGCCGAAGGACCGAGCTGCACTCAACCTGCTCGCCGGCATCTACCTCACGCAGGCCCGCGAGGCTCAGGATCGGG
>Ga0081538_10003518_pt1 | contig 14751 bp, 9 predicted proteins | sample TabmetS5T2R1_FD_71022 | JGI IMG/M metagenome (GOLD analysis project Ga0081538, IMG submission 71022) | Tabebuia heterophylla rhizosphere microbial communities from the University of Puerto Rico - S5T2R1 | ecosystem: Host-associated > Plants > Roots > Rhizosphere ... | reverse complement strand
CAGGCCCAGGATCCTCGCCACATAGGCCTGCGTCTCGGGATAGGGCGGGACGCAGCCGCAGCCGGCCACCGCGGCGGGCCCCGCGTTATAGGCCGCCAGCGCCAGCGGCACCGAGCCGAAGCGGCCCAGCAGGTCCCGCATCAGATGCCCCTGGGCGTCGATCGCCCTGACCGCATCGAACGGGTCGCCCAGCCCATAGGCGGCCGCCGTGGCGGGCATGAACTGAGCGATCCCCTGGGCGCCCGCCGGCGAGCGCGCGAACGGGTTGAAGTTCGACTCCGCGTAGATCTGGGCCGACAGCAACGCCGCCCCCACGTTCCAACGCTGCGCCGCACGCGCAATCGCATCACGAAACGGCGCCGGCACGAACGACGGCACCGAGCTGCGGCCATCGCCGCCCGGCCCCGCGCCGCTGGGACGCCCAAACCCCACCGACGCCGAGCCGCTATTGCGCGCATACCCGTAGTGCTATGGGTACGTATGCGGTATTGACCCTGCGCGAGCTGTCCAGTTTGCATCGCCGGCGCCGCCCGGTACTTGCCGGCCTCGGCTTGCGCCCAATCGCACCTCGACGTCGAGCGGCTGCCCATACCCTCGGCGTGCAGCCGGGCTCCAAACGGCCTCGATCACTTGGCTTCACTCCAGCTAGCAAGCAGCCCCGCTGCCGCATCTCGCCCCAGCAGACCTGCTAGCTGGTCGCAGAAGTCGGACCGCAGAGCGCTGGATCCGTCGACAAGCAGCACTGCCCGGCCTCGCACCTCCTCTGTCCGCTGCGGGAGCGCCGTCCACTCGAGCTGGGCAAGTCCGATATACGCGGCAGACCCGGCCCGCATCCCAACGCCAGCCAGGCCGGCGCGTCGCACAGCCCCCGCTCTCTTGTCCGATGCAGCGGAGAATGAGTAGCAGCCCCGCCGTGGCTCCTTGAAGGGCGGGGCTGCTGCGTTACCGGATCTTGACGGTCACAACGCGGCGTCGCTGCCGCCTCTCCGGGCTCAGACGGTCCGTCAGTAACTCTCGAGTCTCGTCGCCGCTGGCGGCCTGGGGCGCGGTGATCGGGGTACCACTCCACCACGGATGACATAGCCGCTGCCGTCAGTCCATTACTGCGGGATCTGCCGGTAGCTATTCACGTTCTACGATGACTCCTACGTCGATGAACCCGTCGTACTCATCGTCGTAGTGCCCCGAGCTGTCCCTGAGCGCGAAGGTGCCCCTTACCACGATCACCCGACGGTTCGCCTCAGTGATCCTTGGGGGGCTAATGTTGATTTCTTGTCTGAATATTGGGTGCTCTCTGCCCGTAAAGCCGATGTTGAAGCCATTTAGGAACGCCTGTGGTGGCGGTACGGGCTTTACGTTAGTGGGGAAGTCAAAGTGGGTGTCGATCGTCTGCGGCGAGCCCGAATGAGGGTCAAACCGAATCCTCTGACTTTGCATATCAAGTGGCATTACTCTGCATCCTTTCGTGTCTACTTCAGCCGCTCGTGGTTTTCGCGCGCTGCTGCACTACCGTTGAGCGGCACGCCTATCCTCGCTCGCCGATGCACCTCCGTGCGCAGGGAAATTTGAGCCGCCGCTACGGGGCCGCTGGCCAGCGTGGTGTTCACGCGCCCGATGTGGATGGTGAGTCCATACTCCGGACCGCTCGAGCTGAGCGCGTTCTTTGTGCACTCATCGTTTGGATCCTCCGGGCGGCGGACGCCGGCCGAGTTGACGCCGGCGCAGGCGTTTATGGCGCCGCGCATCGCGTCGTGCAGGAGCACCGAGTGGTGAACCTGGATACCGATGATCTTCGCGCGGGGCCTCGTCTGCCCCTTTGGCGCCGGCCCCAGACGCCCTGGATCACGTCGCGGTCGCTCTCGAGCACGAGCACCCCGTTGCTGCGCTTGCCATCTCGACCTCTCGGGTGGGGTTACGGTTTGCCAACTTACCCCCAGGACGCGCGCACGAAGAGAAGCATTCCGTGACATTCGTCACGCACGCTTCCGCGAGGGGTGGACTCAGCACGGCGCGACGGCAGCTCACGGAATCTGACAGACCGCGTGCTCGCGGGAAGGTAACTACATCTATCCGTCCAGGCCATCCGTCTTCGGAAGCGCAGCTGATCAGACGTGCAGATTCTTTTGCTGCGGAACCCGGTGTCGGCCGAGCCCGAGTTGTGCCCGCCTGCATCCCGGCGCCGTTGACGGCGCGCCACGACCGCGCCGTAACCTCGGCTAGCCGGGTACTCGTTCGGCCTGGAGCCGCTTCTCCCGGTCGCCTCGTTGCCGATGCCTGTCTTTAGGGAATAGCGGCTTCTCTGTCGGCGTCCGTGCTTATGACAGAGGACTTCGACTAAGGAAGCACGATGCGCGGGATAGATTCGGCCCAGCCACGGGGAAAGGAGCCGAATTGGTTCGCTCGGCGGAACCTTCTGAAGCCCGTGTTGCTCGTCGCTGCCGGGTGGTTGTTGACGGTCCTCGCGTTCGCGGCTCCGGCATCGCCGCAAGGCTTCATGCGCGATAACGGCCATTGCGTCACGGTCGATGACGCGGGCAAGCCCCGTCCGCCGGCGCAGATCCCGGTGCCGGCTTGCTGGAACTTCGCCGCGGGTGCGGCGATGAAGGAGACTGCCGCCGGTTTCCCGGAGCACCGGCCGTTTCTCGAGGGGTGGGACTTTCGGATCAACCTGCCGCACGTGCGCTTCCAGCTCGCTTCCCCCGGCGCCGGTTCAGGTGCGACGATCGCCGGCGTAATCGAGGCCACCGAGCCGGCGGAGTCGGCGGCGGGGACGCTGTTGCCCTCAGAAGGTGGATACGGACACCGAAACAACTCCCTATGGCTGTTCCGGACGAGGGCGGCCCAGCGGCGGGCGTTCTTCAAGCTCCTGCCAAGCCGCCGCAGCTACGGCTCCGCCACGACGACGAACGTGCGGTCGCTGATTTCGGGCTGGGTTCGTGTCGGGCCGGCCGCCTCCCCGACGCTCGCCGTCGAGCGGCCTTCAGTTGCCGTCCTGGGCGAGGGTGTCCCAGGAACGACCGTCTATGTGGTAGCCCGCGACGCAGGTGGCGGGCTTCACTTCACCCGCCACGCAGTGACGAGCCTTGCACCCGCCTGGCCCGACCGCTGGCGAAGGCTCGGTTTTCGCGCCGCCCCGCGGCCGTCCTTGACCGCCGCGCACGACGGGCGGCTCGTGCTGGCGTGGACCGACCCGTCGACATCCAGAGTGCGAGCCGCCCTGTACACGCCCTCCTCCGACTCGTGGTCGACACCCGTCGACGTTGGCGGTCCGGCCGCGGGCGCTCCGCAGGCGGTGTGGGACGGAGCCACGTTGCACGTGCTATTCGTGGACGCGGCGACTCGCCGCCTGAGGGACACGGTCGCCGTCAGTCCGCTCGTGTTCCGCGAGCCAGCGGACGCCAGCCTGATCCCGGTTCGCGGCGGACGCTTCGACGCGGTCCCGTTCAACGGTCGCATCCACGCCGCGTTCGCGCAGGACGGGCCGGGCGCGGCCACGCCCGTGTGGTACGCCGCATCGGTGTCACCGCCCGGCTTCCCAGCATTCTGGGCCGCGCCGTCGCGGGTCGGGTTCTCGACGATCGGCGACCCGGAGATCGTGTCGCTGTACGAGAACCTCCTGGTGATGGGGACTCGGCCCGGAGGCAAGGTGCAGTTCGCCCGCAAGGATCCGAACGCCACCGAGGAGACGACTCCGGGTGGCAACGTGTGGCTGTCGCCCAGTGCAACCCTCGACTCGTCGATCGCGGGCGCCTTCAGAGATCTCGACGCGCTTAGCTTCAACGGCGACGCCTACTTGGCCGCGGCGAAGACCCCGTCGGGGGACGGCCCGCGCGGGGCTTATCTGGTCAACGTCGGACGTAGGGCTATGAAGCAACTCATCACCGGCAAGTGGGGCATCACGCTCAGGTGGGGAGGATCCGCCCGCACGGTGATCGACGAGGGCGGTTTCGCGCTCGGCGGCCAGGTCCCCGCGGTGGGAGACTTCGACGGCGACGGCAAGCGCGATGCGGTCCGCTTCACGCAGGCACGTGAGGGCATGATGCCGGCACCAGTCTATGTCGCACGCTCGACCGGGACCGACCTCGAGCAGGACCCGACGCCGTGGCACAAGTTCTTCTCGCTGAAGGGGGAGATCCCCGCCGTCGGCGACTTCAACGGCGACGGCAAGGACGACATCGTCACGTTCGTCCAGAAGCAGCAGCGTTACGCCGACGGCTCGCCGATCGGGCTCGCGCCGGTGTGGGTGTCGCTGTCCAATGGCAGCCGCTTCCAGACCAGCCGCGTGTGGCACACGGACTTTGCGCGCGGGCAGGCGCTGCCACGCGTCGGCGACATGAACCTCGACGGCCGCGACGACGTCCTCTCGTTCACCCGCTCCACCGTGAGCGGCGAACGCGCCCGCGACATCTACTCCGCCGCCTCGCGGGGAAACCGCTTCGGACCCGAGGCAATCTGGCACAGTGACTTTGTCGGCAAGGACGAGCTTCCCTTCGTCACGAGCCTGGCGGGAAGGACGCTCAGCGCACTGACCGGTGACAGCGACGACGACACCCCCACCGCCGACGTGATCGCCTTCGCCAAGGACGGCGCGGTCAGGGTGGCGGAGTCCTTCTCCGCGGTCCCCTACCCCTCTGGTGCTCCGTGGGAGCGGTACAAGTGGTTCACCGAGAAGGGGCTCGGCGTCGCGCTCTATCCGGAGTGGCTATACAGGCAGGGCCCTGATCACTGCGTCGCCCGCGACCACCGGTTCGTGTTGCGGGGCGCCTCCGGGATCGGCGGGGGGAGCGTCACGGCATCCTCGGTCCGCCTCGGTGGGCGCGCCGGCCACATCTCGCAGGAACTTGGCCACTCGCTCTTCGCGAACTGCCTCGACGAGACCGACGGTGACCCTGACGTCTTCAATCTCTACGAGCCTGTCTACCAGACACCGCCGACCAGCGGCGGCATAGGCGCCAATGCCATGCCCGGATGTCCAGAGGAGGCGCGATGGGAGGCGCAGGAGCCGTCGGTTGCCGGCTACGACTGCCGCGATCCTGAGCACTACTTCCTGGGCCTGCTGGAGGACTATCGGCTCAATGGCGACGAGTTTCGCCGCGAGATCGCGGCCACGACGGATCCCGCCCGCAAGGCTCGCCTGCGCGCGCAGTACCTGTGGATCCGCCAAAACTGGTTCCGGGGGACCGAGTTCAAACGCGGGCCGGCGATCGGCTCCACCCTGACGCTGGACGGCCTGCAATGCCTGATCGGCGACTGCCCGCTTGGTTGAGGCCCGTCGACGCGATCGGCGGCACGCAGGCCTGCGACGGCTCGCCGAGCCCGAGCTCCCGGTGCGGCGGGCCGAAGCGATCGCGCGCCCGCGTCGCATCAGTTCATACAGCTCGGGGGAGCAGTGGCAGAAGAAGTTGACGTTGAATGGCCGGTCCGTAGCTCTCGCACGGCGCGCCTGCCTGACGAGTTCGTCGGGGGCAAGCGTGGCCGAACCGAGCCAGCCGAGCGCCGGCGACGCTCACCGCGCCGGCGAGCTCGGGCGTAGGTGCGCCGGCCATGGGCGCCTGAATTACGGGGTGCTCGATGCCGAGCTGCTCGGTCCGGCGGGGCATGGCCGAGCCAGCCTAGCCATCGCGACGCCCCCGCGCGGCCTGCCACGCGTGTGTCAACACCGGCAACACGGTGAAACGCAACCACCCGCCTACTTGCACGGCCCTGCCTTCGTCGAGGAGCAGCACTGCCGGGCTGTGCTTCTGCTCGTCGTCCGCAGCAGGTGTCCGGTTGGGTGCCGCGGACATGCTCGTATTTGTCGCGAATTGGCGCTCTGCTGGCCCTGGATGCGCGCGCTGTCACCGCGCTGGGACCACGCTGGCGGCCGCCAGCAACGCGATGGCGGCTACGGGGCGCCCGAGACGGCGCTGACGCGCAGTACCCAGACACGGTCCGCGCAGCAGATTGGCGGCGGCGATCGCGTCCTCGAAACTCACTGTCGTCGCGCCACTATCGGCGTTGCCGGCGCGCACCGTGACGCGGGCGCTTCGAATCGTCGGCGGGGGCGCGGGCGGCTATGTGTCGGCCGGCTGGAAGAGCTCGGAAGCGAAGCTCGCTGCCCCGCCGATGGGCGGTCCGGTTCCAGGTACCGCGGCGTGCGGCAGTCGCGCTGACTCACGTCGCGCGCGTCGCCGCTGCACGGCCGAGGCTCAGCATGCCCATCCCTTCCGCGGAGGCGCGTGCCTGGTCGACAAGCCGACGACCTTCGGGCGACGGAAGTAGCAGCGTGCCCAGATCGTGGCGGGCCATCGCGAGAAAGGCCCGAGCGTCCGTGCGCTCGCAGAGCGCTATCGCCTCGCGAAGACGGCGCTCCCCCTGATCGCGGCGGCCGAGGGCGAGGTCGAGGAGGGCGATGCCGCGCCCGACGGGGCCGTACTGCCATGTCATCACGTTCGCGAAGGGCGCGAGCAACTCGCAGAGCGATGCCGCAGTCGAGCGATCGACGAGCCAGGCGCAGATGTCGGCGGCCCAGGTCAGCGTGACCGTCCACGTCGGACCGCGCGGCAGCTCGAGAAGTCCGCGGGAACGCGCGCCGTCAAACGCCTCGCGAGCACCGTCGTAGTCATGGCGCTCGCGCGCGGCGTGGGCACTGATGATGAAGAATGTGGCCGGCGGGTTCGTGAGGCGCTGGGCCATGGCGCGCCGAGCCTGCTCATGTTCGCTCAGGCGGCCCTGAACCAGACGGATGCACGAGAGTAGCCTCACGAACGCCGACTCGTTCAGCGCCGAGGGCGCCACCGTCTCCCGTGCCGTGTCGCGGCTTCTGGCAGCTGCGGCCTCCGCGTCGGCCAACCGACCGGCGAGCAGCGCCCTCGCCGCATCGAGGAAGCCCACCGTCCACCGGGACTTCGTGGTTCGCGCCGCGGCATGCGCCGCCGCGAGCGCGGCATCGGCGCCCTCCATCTCGCCGCGCTCCACGAGCGCCAGGAACCGCCATTGCTGTCCGTCGCACTCGGCGTACGGCAGGTCCACCTCCCTGCCCACCGCGACCAGCTCGTCGGCGATGGCCAAGCGCTCGGAGAGGCTCTCGGGACCTGCCACGATCCAACAATGCGAGGTGAGCACGGATGCGAGCGCCGGCCGGTCGCCGACGCGGCGCGCCATGGCAAGCGCGCGGCGGACGGCCGCGCGCCGCTCCGGGTCCGGCATGGTCGAGAACGCCTCTTGGGCGAGGAAGCCCTCGAGGTGAGCCCTGATCGCGCTGTCGCCGTGCGGCAGCAACGCCAGGGCTCGGCGCAGGAGGGCGACCATCTCGGCGTCCTCCTCGATGTGGTCCGCGTAGTCGAGGCGCAGCGCCAGCAGCGCGTCCGCCATGCGCCTCCCGTCGCCGGCGCGCTCGGCGGCTGCCGCGACGCGTCGCAGCGCGACGTGGGCGGTCTGGTCGCCCGCGAGCGACAAGGCCCGGCCGCGCTCGAGCTCGATCTCGAGCCGGTCGTGCTCCTCTCCACTCGGCAGCCGCGCGTGCGCGCGCACGGCGCGCTCGTACTGCTCGGCGGCGACGTCGAATGCGAACCGTGCCGCCGCCTCGTCTCCGGCGGCACGGGCGTGACGCAGCGTCGTCGCCGCGTCGACGAGCGAGCCGGCGGCGTCGAAGTGCGCCGCGAGGTCGCCGGCCGCGACGGCCCGTGTCGCGGCTGCACGCTCGAGCGCGTGCGCGATCCGCGCGTGCAGTCGCAGGCGCCGGCCCGCCGGCAGCTCGTCGGCGATCGTCTCGCGAACGAGTGCGTGCGCGAACGTGAAACGATCGAGGTTCCCGGCGGGACGCACGAGCCGCGCGCGCTCAGCGGCCTCGAGCGCATTCAGCGCCGACCCCAGTTCGGTGTCGAGCGCGCCGGCTAGGACGTCGGCGTCGAACTCCGCGCCGATGACCGCTGCGGCGGCGAGCACGTCCGCCGCCGGTTCGGGCAACCGGCCGACGCGCCAGCGGACGATGTCGCGCACTCGCGGTGTGATCGGTCCACCGGCAGTGCGGTCGTCGCTCAGCGCGTCGACCATCTCGCGGACGAAGAACGGGTTGCCCTCTGTGGCGGTGCGCACCTGCGGGGCCAGTGCCGGCCGGCGGCCGGCGTGCGCGAGGATCGCCGCGATGTCGGGCTCCGCGAGCGGTCCGAGCTCGAGGTGGCCGACATCGGCGCGGCGTGCCAGGCCGGCCACGATGTCGGAAAGCTGCGGCCAGCGGCTGGGCTCGGTGTCACGGTATATGGCCAACACCAGCAGCCGCATGCCGGCCTCGGCGCGCAGCAGGTGGCGCACGAGGAACAAGGACAGCTCGTCGGCCCAGTGCATATCGTCGAGGACCAGCAACACAGGCGCAGCGGCACCGGCGGCCTCCAGCAGCGCGTAGGCGGCATCGAGCATGCGCAAGCGTTCGGCGTCGGGCTCTGCCGCCGCCGGCTCGCCGAGCCCGGGCACGCGCTCCGCGAGATCCGGAAGCAGCGGGACCAGGTCGCTCCCGCGGCCTCCGAGCTGGACGCGCAGCTCGTCGACCGGACAAGCGGCCGCATAGGTGCCTAGCGCCTCGGCGAACGGCTGCGCGGCGGGCGCGAGGCCGTCGTCACAGCGGCCGTAGAGCACCACGCCCTCGCGCTCGCGCGCGTGGCGCGCGATCTCGGCTGCCAGGCGGGTCTTGCCGATGCCGGGCTCGCCGCTCACGAACACGCCGCGGCGGCGCCCGCGAACCGTGTCGTCCCACGCCGCCCGCAGTCCGGCCAGCTCCTGCTCGCGGCCGACGAAGATGGGGCTCGATTCGATGGCGAGCGACGCGGGGAACGGGACGGCGACCGCGTGGTGCGCCGTCCAACTGACCGACCACTTCCGGACCGGCTGAGCCATACCGCTCAACTCCAGCTCGCCGGCGTCCTCCAGGCGCGCGTCGGTTGCGGATCCGGCGACCAGACGCACGGTCTCGGCGACGAGGACGCCCCCCGCCGGCGCGGCGCCGCAGAGACGCTGCGCGTCAATCACCGGCGTCCCGGAATACTCGTCGCCGGTCCACGCGACGTCCCCGGCACCGACGCCTACGCGCAGCTCGAGCGGGATCGGCCCGCGACGGGACTGCCGGGCGATCGCCCGCTGCAGCTCCACCGCGCAGGCAAGCGCGGCCCCGGCCGAGGCGAAGGCCGCGAGCAGGCTGTCTCCCACCGCCTTGACCGCGGTCGCGCCGTGCGCCGTCAGCACATCGCGCGCTCGTCCGTCGTACTCGCTGCGCACCCGGTCGGCCTCAGCGTCTCCGAGCCCGGCGCGCACGGACGCAAAGTCCGTGAGCTCGGCGCAGAGAATGGTCGCCATCGCGCGCCGCCGCTCGGCCTCGGGCGACGGCTCGCGTGCCGCGGTCCGGAGCAGCGCGGGGTCGTGGGCGAGGATTGCATTTTGCAGGCGCTCGAGCTCGGGTCCGGGGTGAAGCCCGAGCTCGGCGTCCAGTGTCCGGACGGCGTCACGGTAGGCATCCAGCGCTTCGCCTTGCCGTCCCGCGCGATACAGGGCCAGCATCAGGTGTCCGCGCACGCGCTCGCGCAACGGCTCGGCGGCGACGAGCTGTTCGAGCTCGCTAACCAGCTCAGCGCTGCGTCCCAGCGCGAGATCGGCCTCGACACGGTCCTCGACCGCGGCGGCGCGCAAGTCCTCCAGGCGGGCGATCTCGGGCGGCGCGAACGGTTCGAGCGCCACGTCGGCCAGCGGCGGCCCGCGCCACTCCTCGAGCGCGGCCCGCAGCCGCGCGGCGGCACGCTCGGGCCGGCCGGCTGCGAGCGCCCGCCGGCCGTCTTCGCACGAGCGTTCGAACCGTGCCAGGTCGAGCTCGTCGGGCTCAACCCGGAGCCGGTACCCGGCGGGGCCGCTGACCAGTCGGGCGGCCTCGCCGCCGAGCGCGCGGCGTAAGCGCGAGACGAGCGCCTGGGCCGTGTTCACCGCTCCAGGAGGAGGGCGCTCGCCCCAGAGACCCTCAATCAGACGATCACGTGAGACCGGCTCCCCTTCGCGCAGCAACAGCAGCGCGAGCAGCGCCCGCTGGCGGCCGCCCGGCACCGGGAGCGGGCGACCCTGGGCGCGCATCTCGACCGGCCCGAGGATCCGAAAGTCCACCGCCCAAAGGTTCCCGCGACCAGTCCCCGGCGGCAACCACTGTCAGCGGGCCGCAAGAGCCGTGCAAGCCCCGGAGCGCATCCTCGATACACCAATTCCAAAGGAGCGAGTCCATGGCCACATTGAGTAAGACACATCCGAACGAGGACGCCGCCCGCCGTGCGGTCGAGACGCTGCGAGCCGCGAGCGCGCCGCCGCGCGAAGTTCGGCTGCTGATGGGCAGTCCGCTACACGACATCCGCCGCGAACCGGTCGGCGGCTTCGCCGGACCGGTCGGCCCCGACGCTCCCGTCGGAACCTTCGCGGGCACGGGCCGGCGCAGCGACGACGTCGGCAGCTTCGCCACCGGCAGCTTCGCGGGCGATGCCCAGCAAATGCGACAGGGGTCCTTCGGCGACGTGGAACGCGTCACGATCGTGACGTACAAGCCCGATGCCCAGCGCTCCCGAGTAACCGGGTATCGCGGGATCCGGCGGCTGCTCCGCAGAGCTGCCCTCGACGACGCCGCCGTCGACCGCGCGGTCGAGGAGCTCCATAAGGGGCGGACGGTCGTGCTCGTCGACGTTCCGGAGATCGCGTCGGTCGAGGCCGAGGCGCAGCTTGAGGAAATGGCGAAGGCCGCCTGAGCCTGTTGAAGTCCGGCTCCCGCCCTCGACTTCAGACGAGGGCGGGAGCGCCCTGTCGGCAAACCGCCGAGGCGAGCGATCAGCCTCACGGATGCGCTGGACGAGGTGGGCGCTCGGGCGCCCGATCGCTCGGCCACGTCCCCTGAACCGGGTTGGGCATGCGACGATTTCACCCATGGTGACACTCAAGCCGAGTGGGCGACTTGGGCTCGTCCTGCATCCGCGCAGGGACCCGACGACGGTGGTGGAGAAGCTCACGAGCTGGGCGCGGTACACGGCAAACAGGTGATCGTCGACGAGCGGGACGCCGCGCGGGTGCCCGACGCTGTAGAGCCAGTGAGCGAAGCCCAGCCGGTCGCTCAGGCCGACGCATTGATCAGTCTCGGAGGCGACGGCACGATGCTCGGCGCGCTGCGACTCGTCGCTGGGCGGCCCGTCCCCATCCTCGGCGCGAACCTCGGAAGCCTGGGCTTCCTGGTCGAGGTCCAGCCGCACGAGCTCGACGCCGCGCTCGACCGGCTCGACACGGGCGACTACACCATCGAGGAACACGGCGCGGCGGTGCTGACAGATGGATACGACGAGTCGATTACGTTCAACGACATCGCCCGCTCCCAGCTCCTCCCGCACTGGCGGCACGCGCTCGAGCGCCGCAGCCAGCGCGCACGGGTCGGCTGGGATCGGATGTATCGCCTCGAACGGCGATGGCTACCGACGGCCGCATCCTGCATCCCTGGCCGGACGCCCGCTTCGACGCCACGACCCAAGGGAGGAGCCCAGTGCGTTAGACGCGCACGCTGGGATCCGTGCGGGGGGGCCGCCCGCATGGGCGGTCCCTACCGCGATCGAACTGCGGGCGTCTCGTGGGTCCGCGATCCGGTCTCGCGCAGAGCTGCTCTTGTGGAAAACCAGCTGTCTCAGTCAACGACGACCCGGTCGCCTCGACGATCAGGAGAGTCCTAACGGGCTCCCGGCTTGCGCTCCGTATCCTCACGGGGGCGATACTGTGGGCCGCGGTCGTAGCCGTAAGGCCTAGGAGCGACGGAGCCCTCCCTGAAGATGTCCTGAAGCACGCGGTCGAGAAAATCCGCAGCGCAGCGAGTTGCTCGCCCCCGCGCTGACGGGCCGGTGCAGGCGGTAGCGGGGGCCGGTCATTTGTGGGTTAACGACAACTCGTAGTGCTTTGAGCTCGTAGGCGGTATTGACCCCGCGCGAGCTGTCCAGTTGCATCGCCGCCGCCCTCCGATACTTGCCGGCCTCGGCTCACACCCAGTCGCACCCCACGTGGAGCGGCTGCCCAAACTCTGGGCGTGTGCCCGGGCTCCAAACGGCCTCGATCACTTGGCTTCACTCCAGCTAGCAAGCAGCCCCGCCGCCGCATCTCGCCCCAGCAGATCTGCCAGCTGGTCGCAGAAGTCGGGCCGCAGAGCGCTGGATTCGTCGAGGAGGAGCGCTGCCGCCCTCCGCTCTCGCTGCTCGTCCGTTGACGGCGTGCGCTGTGCTGCCCCGTCGCGGTGCTTGCTCTGCGTCGCAAAGCAGAAGCGCAAAGCAGTAGCCGTGGATTGGAATTACTTGTCGACTGGGCGGCGCCCCGGTCGTCCGGCACTGGTATAAGCGGCGCTCGTGGAGGTCGGCGTCGCAGTCGCCACGCGGCCGAATGTTCCGCCAGAGGACGAGATTCGCATGGCGGTGCTTGCCGATCGGCTTGGTTATCGCGAGGTGTGGGTAGGCGAGGGCTGGGTCTGGGACTCGTTCGCACTGGCGACCGCAATCGGCCGGGAGACGGAGCGGATCGCGCTGACCGTGGGTCCGCTGCCAGTTCACGTCCGGGACGCCGCGACGATCGGGAGGGCCGCTGCCTCGACGGCCGCTCTCGTGCGCCGCCCGGTCGGGGTGGCGCTCGGCACGTCGAGCGCTCGGGTGGTCGAGCGGATGCATGGCCGCTCGCGACGCCGTTCTGTCACGGCGCTCGCCGAGAGCGCTCAAGCGGTCCGGGCTCTCGTTCGTGAAGGGGAGGCACACGTTGACGGGGAGGTCGTCTCGACCCACTACCGGCTGGGGTTGGAGCCGCCCGGCGGAGCGCTCACCGTGGCGGCCTTCGGGGACCGAGCGATGGCGATAGCCGTAGAGCACGCCGACCGCATGGTGCTCGACCTGGTGCCGCCCCAGCTCGCAGGCCACTACCGGATAAAGCTGAACGAGGTGGCCAATGGGTCGGGCCGCCAGCCGCCAAGCCTTGCGGCGTGGGTCCCCGCCGCCGTCGATCCGAGGCCTGAGTCGTACGCCCAGATCACGGAGTCCTTGGTCAGCTACCTGGCGGTGGCCGGCTACGACGCGATGTTCACTGCCTCGGGATTCGGCGAGGCAGTGGAGATGGCTCACGGGGGCGCCGAGCGGGAGGAGCTGCTGAAGGCAATGCCGGCCGGGGCCGCGACGACGATCGGCCTCGTGGGAGATGCCGACGCGTTGGCCGCGCGCCTGCAGGCGTACGCCGCAGCGCTCGACCAGCTCGTCCTGGTCCCGGCCACGGCCGGAGACCCTGCCGGCGAGCGTACCCTGAGCGCGCTGGCCTCGCTCTGCTAACGGGTGGCCTCCGGCTGGAACTCGAGGAGGCCGCGGCGGCTCTAAGAATCCCCAGAGACCGCCGCCTTCCGGCGGGATGCGGGCGTCCCCGCTAGGGGGTGGCCAGCCTCCCGGATCGGACGAAGCGCAGGTGCCTACCGGCGCTGGGTCGACCAGCTCGTCGTACCTGCTCCTGTCCGGGCAGGCACCTGGGCGCGCAGGCCGGAACTGGACCGTCGAGGAGGAGCACTGTCGCCCTCCGCTGCTGCAGCTCGTCGGCGAGCAGGCGTCACTGCCGGCGCCCGGCTCGTGATCGCTGGGCGGAGAGCCGCCGTTCGATGGGATTTGTAGGTGGTTTCCGTTCCCGGTGCAGAGCGTGCGCGGGCGATCCGCCCTGTCGGATCTCGTCGTTCCGTTGGCCGGCGATGTCGCGTCGCACCGCGATCGTCGCCAGAGGAAGCCGCGACGCGCGCCCGCGGCTCGCTTTTGCTATCACGGTGCTTGAGGCGAGTGAGGAGTTGAGGGGATGGAGTTGAAGGCTGGAGACCGGGTGATCGTCGAGTCCGAGTCGACCGATCGGCCGCCTCGGACGGGTGTCATCCAAGAGGTTGTGCGTGCGGCGCCCTCGCCCCGCTATCGCATCAGCTGGGACGACGGGCACGAGAGCACCTACACCCCGGCGGCAGGCGCGCTGCGTCCCGCCCCGCCGGCCGAGAAGGCGTAGGCCCGGAATACAGCGGGACGCCGGGACCCAGACGCGCCCTGCTATCGCGGGGTGATGGTTTCTCGCGACCGGGATCCGGATGACCCCGGACCCGGCGGGCGCGCGGACCCCGTCGCGGAGAGCGATGCGACGATCACCGAGGACGCCGTCCGGGGCGAGCGGTTGGGGGCCGGTCGTGGCTCCCCTGCCCGCGGCCGCGGCGAAGCCGCTGGACGAGATTGCGCGCTCACGCCAGCCGCTCCTCCGCGACGTGACCTGGCGGGTTGGGGCAGGGCCCGGTGGCCCGGTGGTGGGCGTTTCGGGGCGGTCGCGCGTCGAGGCGGATTCCGAGCGCGTTGGCAGGTGCGCCGCGCTTGCGTGGCACGATGAGCGGTTGGGTCATCCCGCCGCCGAGCCGTGCGCTCAAGAGCGACGAGGACCTGCGGGCGGAGCGGGAGGCGAAGATCGGGGAGCTCGGGCGACGCGGGCTCCTTCGCTCCATCCGGCTCCACAGGGCGATGCTGAACGTGGCGCGCGAGGATTTCATCCCGCCTGATTACCGGGACCACGCCTACGAAGAGATCCCCCTGCCACTCCCGGGCGAGCGTGCCACGATCTCGTGCCCGCACAGCTATCCGCTGTTCTATGAGCCGCTCGGTCTGGGGCAGGGTCACCGGTTCCTCGAGGTTGGCGTGGGGTCCGGCTACGGCACCGCCCTGGCGCGGTGCGTGGTGGGTCGCG
>Ga0081538_10003516_pt1 | contig 14755 bp, 13 predicted proteins | sample TabmetS5T2R1_FD_71022 | JGI IMG/M metagenome (GOLD analysis project Ga0081538, IMG submission 71022) | Tabebuia heterophylla rhizosphere microbial communities from the University of Puerto Rico - S5T2R1 | ecosystem: Host-associated > Plants > Roots > Rhizosphere ... | reverse complement strand
GGCCCTCGCTCGCGAACCCGCTGACCGGTCGGTGACCGTTCCCTGGCCCCGCTCGCCGACGTCGAGCCCGGGCGCGCCGCCCGGCGGCGCTCCGTCGACAAGCCCGCCGAACGGCCCGGGCGCCTCTGGCGCACACAGCCCGAGAGGGCTACGTCGCCCCCGCCTGGCCGTCTCGGGTTCGCCGGGCCGGGGCGAAGAAGTCGATCAGCAGCTGCGTGACACGCTCGGGCTCGTCGTGGTGGACCCAGTGCGAGGCGTCGGCCAGGCGCTCGACGCGCTCGAGCTTGGGCACATCGTCGCGCTCGGGCTCGGCGAGCTTGGGACCGAGGTAGCGATCGCACTGCCCCCAGATCACCAGCGTGGGCGCCGCCACCGGACGAAGCTGCGCTTGCACTTGCTTCGACTCACGCACCGCGGCGCGGTAGTAGTTGATGATCGCGGCTAGGCCGCGGTCTCGCTGGCGGCAGACTCCACACCTCGCCGCGGGAAGGGGGGCGCGCAGCCATCCGGATAGCGCTGGAAGTAGTCCTGCTCTTCGGCCTCGGCCTCCCAGAAGGTACCGGCCTCGCTGATCTCGGTCACGACCGTGCCGGGCCAGTGGCCTGAGGCGTCGACGTCGCGGATCGCCTCCTCGGCCACCTTGCGCTGCTCCTCGCTCGTATAGAAGATCTCCGAGCGGTAACCGGAGCCGACGAGAGCTTCGCCTAGGTCGGGTCGGTGGATCTGGAAGAAGAACTCCAGTAGGTCCCGATAGGAGATCCGCTCGGGATCGAACACGACCTCGACCGCCTCGGCGTGGCCCGAATTGTTCTCCTCGGTCGGGTGGTCGTTCTCGCCGCCGGTCCATCCCACGCGGGTGGAGACGACTCCGTCGCGGTCGCGCAGCAGTTGCTGCATGATCCAGAAGCAGCCTCCCGCGAGTACCGCGGTCTCGGCGTTGTCGCTCATCGCCTGGTCTTCCTTGGAAGTTCTGTTGACCTCTGTCGACATAGTCTCGGAAGGCCCGCCGATCAAACGGTACAGCCCCGCCAGAGTCCTGGGCTACCGCTTTGACTGGCGAAAGGGGCAGTCACGCCGGTCGCGAACGGGCCGGTCCTCTCTGCCGGGGTGATCGACAAGCAGCAGCCGGACAACCGCGCGCCACATGGCGCCACGGCTTCGCGGTAGTCGAGGAGGTCCGGCTGCTCGGAGGCGGCCCGCCGACCTCACGAATGTGGCGCGCACCGTAGGCGCCATGAGAGCATCGGGTACTAATGGCGGCCTGGATCGGCAGCCGCTGATCGACGCGGTGATGGGCGAGCCAGTCACAGGGGTCTCAGCGTTTGGGGTGCCGGCGGGCACGGTCACGTTCCTGCTGACCGACGTCGAGGGCTCGACGCGGCTGTGGGAGCACGCGCCAACCGCCATGCCGGAGGTGATTGCCCGTCACTACGAGATCCTCGACGAGGCGATTGCGCGTCACGGCGGCGTGCGGCCGGTGGAGCAGGGCGAGGGCGACAGCGTGGTGGCGGCGTTCACCCGCGCGCGCGATGCGGTCGCGGCGGCGCTGGACGCACAGCGAGCCGTGCTCGCGGAGGATTGGCCCGCTGGGGCTGCGCTGCGCGTGCGTATGGCGTTGCACACCGGCGACGCGCAGCTGCGCGACGAGGGCAACTACTTCGGCGCCGCGGTGATCCGGTGCGCCCGGCTGCGCGCGGTCGCCCACGGCGGTCAGGTGCTGTTGTCGGGCGCGACGGCCGAGCTCGTGGTCGATCACCTCCCCGACGGCGCCGAGCTTGTGAATCTCGGCGTGCACCGCCTGCGCGACCTCGGCCGCGCCGAGCGCGTGTTCGCGCTTGGCCATCCCGACCTCCCCGGCGGTGTGCCGCCACCGCGCTCGCTCGATCAGCTGCCCAACAACCTCCCCATCCAGCTGACCAGCTTCGTCGGCCGCGAACACGAGCTCGTCAAGCTCGACAAGCTGCTCGGCTCGACGCGCCTGCTGACCCTCGCCGGCGCCGGCGGCTGCGGCAAGACGCGGCTCGCGCTGCAGCTCGCCGCCGACGCGCTGGACCGTTACCCCGGCGGCGCCTGGTGGCTGGAGCTCGCGCCGCTCTCGGATGCGGCGCTCATCGGGCCGGCGCTGGCGACGGTGGTGGGCGTGCGTCCCCTGCCGGGCCAGACGCCGGTCGACGCGGCGGTCTTCCACCTCGCCGCCCGGCGGGCGCTCGTGCTGCTGGACAACTGCGAGCACGTCCTCGAGCCGTGCAGGCAGCTTGCCGTCGCGCTGCTGCGGGGCTGCCCGGACGTCACCGTGGTGGCGACCAGCCGTGAGCCGCTCGGGGTGGGCGGCGAGACGACGTGGCGGGTGCCGTCGCTGTCGCTGCCGCCCCAACGGGCACCCGAAGCGCCTCAGTCGCTGGGGCACTCCGACGCCGTGCGCCTGTTCATCGAGCGCGCCGTCAAGGTCCGGCCGAACTTCGCGGTCACCAACGAGAGCGCGCCTCACGTAGCGCAGATCTGCCAGGACCTCGACGGCATCCCGCTCGCCATCGAGCTGGCGGCCGCGCGCGTGCGCGTAGTGTCGATCGAGCGCATCGCCGCGGGGCTGGCCGACCGCTTCCGGCTGCTCACCGGCGGTGCGCGGGGGGCGCTGCCGCGTCTGCAGACGCTGCGGGCGTCGGTCGACTGGAGCCATGAGCTGCTCGACGAGCCCGAGCGCACACTCCTGCGCCGACTCGGCGTGTTTCACGGCGGCTTCACGCTCGATGCCTGCGAGACCGTGTGCGCAGACGACGGCCTCGAGCGCCACGCCATCCTCGACCTGCTCACCTCGCTAGTCGACAAGTCGCTCGTGCTCGTCGAGGAGCGTGACTCGCTGAGCCGCTACGCACTGCTCGAGACGGTTCGCCAGTATGCGCTCGACCGGCTCGCCGAGGCCGACGAGACCGAGCGGCTGCGCGACCGCCACGCGGACGCGTTCCTCGCCCTCGCCGAGAGCACTGCACCGATCCTGGGGGCGGACGCGGGGTCTAGCGACGTGCTCGGCGCCGACGCGGCGAACCTGTACGCGGCGATCGACCAAACCGCCGAGGCCGAGCCCGAGAAGCCGCTGCGCCTTTGCACAGCGCTGGCCTACTGGTGGCTGCTGACCGGGCGGCTCGTGGAGGGGCTCGCGGCGCTGACTCGGGCGCTGGAGGCGACGGCCGGCCAGCGATCCGCGCTCCGCTGCGGCGCGCTCTTCTGGCGCGGGTATCTCGCGTTCTACGTGGCCGACTACGAGCTAACCCGGCAGGACGCGACCGAGGCGCTCGCGCTCGCACGTGAGCTCGGCGACCGGGCCAACGAGGCGCGCGTCCTCAACACGCTCGGGCTCCTCGAAACCGAGTCGGATCCACGGGCGGCGCTGCCGACGCTCGAGCGCTCGTGCGAGCTGGCCCGAGAGGTGGGGGACGACTGGTGCCTCGCCGAGGCGACGCAGAACGTCGGCTGGGCGCTGGTAGTGATGGGCGAGCGCGACGCCGCCCGCCCGAAGCTCGAGGCGTCCTTCGAGCTCGCGTGCCGCCACGGCTTGCGGGAGCTGGTCGCCTGGCACTGGTTCATGCTCGGCCACGCCCTGTACTCCACCGGAGACCGCGAGGCGGTTCGCGCAATGTGGGAGCGCTGCCTGGAGGAAGCAAGCGACGTGCAGGACGGGTGGGCCACCTGGAGTCTCGGCCTTCTCGACGTCGACGGGGGGAAGCCGCTCGAGGCGATCGAGCGACTCGACGAATGCCGGGGGCGGATGGTCTCCGCCGGCGCAGGCCTCGCGCTCCCTTTCGTCGAGGGCGGCATCGCCCTCGCCCGCGCCGCTCTCGGCGAGCTCGACGAGGCGCGCGGCGGGCTCACCGCTGCAGCGCAGGAGCACGCCGGCGGGTACGTCTGGGCCCAGGCGATGACGCTGCTTCACTTGGCGCAGGTGGAGCGCCTTCGTGGCGACTGCGCCGCCGCCCGGGCCTGTGCCGAGCAAGCGCTCGCAGTCGCCGAGCACATCGGCCACGGCGGGCTCACGGCACGCGCGCACCAGCAGCTCGCCCGCCTCGCCGCCGCCCTCGGGGACTGGGCCGCCGCCGAGCACCTAGCGCACGAAGCCCTTGGACCCCAGGCCGAGCGGGGCGACCACCTGGACATTCCCGACACCCTCGACGCCCTCGCCGAGATCGCAGCCGGCCTGGGGAGCCAACAGGAGGCCGCGCGCCTGCTGGGCGCGGCCGGCCGCGCGCGGGCCGATCTTGGGCTTGCGCGCTGGAGGGCCGAGCAGGAGCGCTTCGACGCGCTCGCGCAGCGGCTGCGCGAATCGGTGGGCGACGACGCGCTGACGAATGCGTACGCCGAAGGGGAAGGGCTGACGCTCGACGAGGCGGTCGCCTACGTGCGCCGCGCCCGCGGAAACCCTGCCGAGAACGGCTGAGGCCGCCCGCCGGAGCGGACGGCCTCAACGCGTCTCGGTTGACGCTACGGGTTAGCGCTTCAGCCTGATCGAGTCAGACGTGCGCCAGCCGTTGCCGTTCGAGTCGCGGGCGTCGATCCGCAGCTTGATGCTGAGACCCTTCCGCGGCGCGCGCGCCACAAGGCGGAGGCCCCTGCGGTTGAGCTTGATGCGGACCGTCTTCGGGTTGCGCGTGACCTTGTACGTCACGCTGCCGAGCGACTTCCCGCCGCGGATCAGGTGCACGCGGCCGCGCACCCGGCGAGTGGCCACGGCCCGCAGCCGCACTGCCGCCACGTTGCCGTTCACGGTGATCGCCTTGCCACCGAGGTGGCGCACGCGCAGCCGGCCGCCGAGCACGATCTCGACGCCGCGCACCGTGTCGCGCCGGTCGACGAACGCGATGTCGAACCCGCCGTTGCCCTCAACCTGGTCGGCGGCCTTGTCGCGCGACCGGATGAGGTCGCGGCCCTTGCCGCCCGACAGCTGGTCCTCGCCGTCGGTGCCCTTGATCCTGTCGTCGTCGTCGCCGCCGTTGAACGTGCTCGAGATCAGGCCTGCGAGACCCTTCTTGCCCTTGATCTCGTCGTCACCGTCGCCGGCGTTCAGCCGGAGGTTCTCGGTCGTGCCGATGTCGACGCTGAACGGGGCCGGGTCCGTGCGCTGGAACAGCACGCGTCCGGCGACCGGCGAGGGCCCCACCTCGAAGTCCTCGGGGCCGCCGCCGTTGACCTCAGAGGTGTCGTTGCCTTCGCCGCCCTCGTTGAGGTCGCTGTCGTCGCCGGGGTCCCACACCATGGTGTCGTCGCCGGCGTCGCCTCGGACGTCGTCCTGCGTGCCGTCCGGGTTGTCGTCGCCCGTGAGGCGGTCGTTGTCCGCGCCGCCCGACAACAGGTCGGCGGCGTCGCCCCCGTCGAGGTTGTCGTTACCCGCAGCGCCCTCCACATCGAGCTTCAAGCTGCTGAACCCGGGATCGGCGGTGACCGAGTCGTCACCGTCATTCGCGTTCAGGTCGAGCCGCTCCGTGTCGCCGCTGATCTCGATGTTGAACGGACCGGGCGGGTTGGGGCCGGTGCGGTCGAACCGCACGCCGCCGGGCACGGCAGCGGAGGGCTTGACCGTGAACTGCTCACCGGCGGCCGCTCCGTTGACCTCGGTGGTGTCGTTGTCGGCACCGCCCTGATTGACGTCGTCGTCGTCACCACCGTTCCACGCCATCGTGTCGTCGCCGGCGTCGCCGCGGGCGATGTCTTGCGTGCCCAGCGGATTGTCGTCGCCGCTGATGCGGTCGTTGCCGCCGCCGCCCGAGAGCAGGTCGGGGCCGTCGCCGCCGTCGATCGTGTCGTTGGCGTCGCCGCCGTCGATGTCGAGCGCGAAGTCAAGCGCGTCGAGGCCGGCCGCGGAGTTGACGATGTCGTCGCCGCCGCCGGCGTTCAGGTCGAGCCGCTCGGTGTCGTCGCTGATATCGACGTTGAACGGCGCCCCGAACGTCGCGTCGGGCTGGACTCGATCGAACGCCACCCGGCCGGGCGTGGCCGACGGCTTGATCTCGAACTGCTCCTTGCCGCCGCCGTTGACCTCAGCGGTGTCGTCGCCGTCGCCGCCCTCGTTGATGTCGTCGTCGTCGCCGGGGTTCCAGACAAGAGTGTCGTTGCCGTTCTGGCCGCTCATCACGTCGTCGGTCCCGAGCGGGTTGTCGTCACCGATGATGCGGTCGTTGCCGTTGCCACCGTTCAGGGTGTCGGCCAGCAGGCTGCCGTTGATGGTGTCGCCTCCTGCACCACCGTCCACCGTCACCGTCTGAAGCGCCGGGAAAGCCGTCTCGCTGACGCCGCCGAGGTTGATCTCATTGGCGCCCGGGCCGCCGGTGACCGCGATCGAGTCGATCGTCGAGCTCACCGCCACGCCGGTGTCGGGTCGGCGCCATTGATCTTGACGTCGCCACCCACGTCGGTGATCACGATCGGGTCGCCGGCGTCACTGGTGACCGTAAGGTCGCCGCCAGCCACCGAGGAGGTCACCGCGGCGCTTGCCGCGCCCGGAAAGGCCGACAGGGGGCCGCCGCGGCGGCCCCGGCTATTACGCCGTCGCGCGCCCTCGATCTGCTTTTCCTTCGAGCCATTTCTTTCTCCTTGCCGAAATACGGTTCAGGAAGCCGAAGGAGTGGTGGAGAGGCGGCGTTATTCCCGGAGGAGAGCCGCTCTGTGACCAATGTCACAGAAGCTTCGTCCGCCGTTGGGCGGGCGAGCGTTCACCGGCCGTTGGCGGCGAAGCGGGACAGCAGCGGGAAGAGTCGGCGCTGGAGAGCGGGGGGCGGGGAGCTCAGGACCACGGTCTCGCGGTAGCGGTGGGCGAGCGCGGCGAGCTCGATCAGTGCGCGCAGGCTCTTCGGCTTACCAGTGGCGGTGAGCTTCTCGGTCTGGGCCAGCGAAGCGCCCTCCTCGATCGATTCGCGCAGGCGCAACGCGGGCTCGGCCTCCACCTCCAGGAGGGCGGTGTCGGTGCCGGTGTTCTGGAAGGAGTGCCGGGCCCCGGCGGCAACCACCACCTTCGCACCGGGACCGGCCACGACTGGCGTCCCGTCGACCCGGAAGGTCACCTCTCCCTCTAGCACCTCATAGCGCTCCTGCAGTTGCGGGTGGACGTGGTCCGCGCGGACGCCGCCCCCGGGCTCGGTGCGGATCTCGATCCGAAGCACGTCCCCGTCGCGGCTGAATCGATAGCGCTGGCGAAAGAGGGAATCTTCGATGAATTCGCCGTTCATGAGTCGGCCCTTCCGTTAGTTGACTGCAGGGCAACTTAGCACCTAAGTGTACTCTTAGTCAACTTATCGCCCACCCGCCAACACGCAGACGCCGCCTACCGAAGCAGGAACGACGCCGTGTGATCGAGGAGGCGGCCGCGAGGCTGTTCGCCGAGCACGGCTACGCCGAGACGCGCCTCGACGACATCGCCGCCGCCGCCGGAGTCACGAAGCAGCTGCTCTACCAGCACTTCCCCTCCAAGAAGGCCCTCCACCTTGCGCTCCTCGCCAAGCACCGCGACGAGATCCTCGAGCGCCTGACCGAGAGCATGTCGACGCCGGGCTCGTTTGCGGAGCGGCTTCCCCGTGTGCTCGACGACTGGTTCGCCTACGTCGAGGAGAATCCCTACGCGTCCGCGCTGCTGTTCCGCGACACCACCGGCGACCCTGAGGTGCAGGCCTTCTACCGCGACAACCACGCCGCAGCGCGAGCCGCCAACGTCGCCCTGCTGCGCGCCGAACCAGAACTCCAGATCCCGGCCGACCACCTAGAACCGCTCGCCGAGCTGATGCGATCGGCGACGACCGGCCTCGCGGTCTGGTGGGGCGAGCACCCCGAAGTCCCCCGGAGCACCATCGTCCACGTAACCGCCGACCTCCTCGCACGCGGCCTCGGACTCGACACGACCGAAAGCCAAGCTCGGCGAGCCGATCGTGTGTCCGCCCGCCCCTGAGCCGGTTCACTCACGACCAGGCCTGTCGCTGGTCGGCAGCGAGCCCCGCGAAGATCGCCGGCCAGTCAGGCGCGGAGGCCTTCCGGTCGGCGTACAGCTCGAACGTCTTGCCGTGCGCGTTTCGGTCGCCGAGCGCGGCCACGCACGCCGCGGCCACGTCGTCGCGGCCGATCTCGCCATCCCCGCGGTCCCCCTGCTCCACCCGGACACCGCCACCGGCCGGGTCGTCGGTCAGCCACGACGGTCGCACGATCGTGTAGGTGGCGCCGCTGTCGCGCAGCGCCTGCTCTCCGGCGGTGCGAGCGAGGATGACCTCGGTCATCGCCGGATACGCCTTGGGCCGAGAGATGTAGATCTGACTGACCAACACGACCGCCGCCCCCACCTCCCGCGCGATCTCGGCGACGAAGCGCACGCCGTCGTCGAGCGTGGCGCGGGCGCCGGCGCGATCACCCGGCGGTTCGACGCTGACGACCACCCCGGCGCAGCCTCGCATCGCGGCGCGTACCGCGTTGGCGTCGGTGATGCTGCCGTGCACGACGTCGACGCGCGGGTCGTCGGCCGCGGAGCGGCGGCTCATGATTCTGACCAGCCGTCCCTGCTGCACCAGCCGCCGCCCGACCAGGCGGCCGGTGCGCCCGGACCCGCCGATTACCAGCACCCTGTCGGACATCGGATTCGCCGCTCAGTCCGTGTCCGGCGTGCCGGCGTGCTGGCGCGCGAGTGCCGCTGACTGGACGCCGTAGTAGCGCTCGTTCTCCGCTTGGTCGAACGGCAGCTCCCACACCTCGAGGATGCGGCCGCTCTCGATACGGACGTACAGGACGTAGCGGAGGTCGAGGTGGTTGTCGTCCGCGGTGTAGTAGTCCCGGTGAACGGTTAGCGCGAACTCGTCGCCGGCGGTCACGTGCAGCAACTCGAAGCCGTTGTTGCCGCGGCCCAACGTCATCGCGACGCCCCGGATCCCGTCGAGCAGGCCGTCGACACCGCGCCAGGCTCCCGCGATCGCGCTCGTTCCCGGAAAGTGCCACACCAGATCCGGAGACAGCAGCTGCGCGAGCCGCTCACGATCGGCGTCACCGAACGCCGCGAAGAAGTCACGCATGAGCGCGACGTTGGGATGCTCGATTCTGGTCGTCACCTTTTTCGCTCCTCGGCTCGTTAGTGGTCGGTCCGGCCGGCGTCGCCGGCAACAGAGTCACGCTCGGGGGACGATCTTCACGCCGCCCCGCAAGACGTTCTGGACCATCGGCCGGGCCAGGAAGTCGTGCGGGAACCCGAGCTCGACCGCGCTGGCTTCCTCGAGCCGGGCACGCTGTTCTTGGGGTAGATCCAGCTCGAGCGCGGCGAGGTTGTCCTCGAGCTGCGTCAGCGTTCGCGCCCCGATGATCGGCGCCGTCACCGCCGGGTTCAGCAGGGTCCAGGCCACCGCCACGCGCGACCGCGTGCTGCCGATCCGCGCGGCGGTCTCCTTGACCTGCTCCGCGATGCGAAGGCCTCGTTCGGTCAGCGCGCCGTTTGCGATTGCGACGTCCTTGCGGGTGCCCGCGGGCTCGGCGGAGCCTTCGTGGCCGTCGAGGTCGGCGCGGCTGTACTTGCCTGTCAGCACGCCGCTCGCCAGCGGCGACCACGGGATCACGCCGAGCCCCATCTCGCTGGCCATCGGGATCAGCTCCCGCTCGACCGTGCGCTCGATCAGGCTGTACTCGACCTGCAGCGCCACCAGCGGTGCCCATCCGCGCAGCTCCGCGATCGCCTGCATCCGCGATACCTGCCAGGCGGGCGTGTCGGAGATGCCGACATAGACGACCTTGCCGGCGCGCACCAGGTCGTCCATCGCCCGCAGGATCTCCTCGACCGGCGTGGTGCCGTCCCAGATGTGGAGGTATAGAAGGTCGATGTAGTCGGTCCGCAGGCGCCGCAGGCTCTCCTCCACCGAGCGCACCATGTTCTTACGGTGGTTGCCGCCCGCGTTCGGGTCGCCGGGGCGGGTCTGCGACGTGTACTTGGTGGCGATCACCAGCTGCTCCCGGCGCCCGGCGGCGAACTCGCCAACTAGCCGCTCCGAGGTGCCTTCGGTGTAGTTGTTCGCCGAGTCGATGAAGTTGCCGCCGCGCTCGACGTAGGTGTCGAATATCCGGCGAGCCTCCTCGCGATCGGCGCCCCACCCCCAGTCCGTACCGAAGGTCATCGTCCCGAGCGCCAGCGGCGAGACGCGCAAGCCCGAGCTCCCGAGCAACCTGTAGGTGTCGAGCGATAGGGGCCGTTCGAGCCGCCGGTCCGGGCGATCCGTTGACCTGCGGTCGGCCGACGTCGAGGGCAAGGGGTGGGTGGCTGTGGTCATCGAAGCCTCCTTGGGTTTCCGATGTCGGCCGATCGTGACCCTTGCGTAGGCGGTTAGCCAGAGCCCCGTGGATCCCGGGACGGCGGATCCTGGTACCCGCAGGGCGACCCTGGCGCGGTCGCGGACGGGCATACTGCGACACATGGACGGTCCCGAGCTCGGCCTGTTCCTGAAGTCGCGGCGGGCCCGCGTCCGGCCGGAGGACGTAGGGCTCCAGGCCTACGGAAGGCGGCGCGTCACCGGGCTGCGCAGGGAGGAGCTCGCTCAGCTCGCCGGGGTCAGCGTCGACTACTACGTGCGGCTCGAGCAGGGCCGGGCGGGCCATCCGTCGGAGGGGGTGCTCGACGCGATCGCGAGGGTGCTGCGACTGGATGACGCCGAGCGGGCTCACCTCTTCGATCTCAGCCGGCCGGTCCGCCGCCGCCGTTCATCGCCGACCGAGCGTGTTCGGCCCGGGGTGCGGCGCCTGCTCGAGACCGTTCCCCACCTGCCGGCCATGGTGATCGGGCGGCGCATGGACGTGCTGGCCTGGAACCGCTTGGCCGCGGCGCTGCTGGCCGATTGGGGCGCGCTCCCGCGCGAGCAGCGCAACACCGCCCGCCACTTCTTCCTCGACGCGGGCGCGCGCGAGCTGTACTCGGACTGGGAGGAGAGCGCCCGAGCGACCGTCGCCTGGCTGCGCCTCGCCGCCGGGCGTCACCCTGACGACGTCGGCCTGGCGGAGCTGATCGGGGAGCTGTCGATGAAGAGCGAGGAGTTCCGGCGCCTGTGGCCCCGCCATGATGTGCGCGAGAAGACGCACGGCACCAAGCGGTTCCAGCACCCGATCGTCGGCTCGCTGACTCTCGCCTACGAGAGCCTCGCGCTGCCCGGCGATGGCGACCAGACCCTGGTCGTGTACACGGCCGAGCCCGGTTCGAGCTCGGAGACGGCGCTACGGCTGCTCGCCTCCGCGGCCGAACCAGAGCCCGCCGCCGAACCCGTGGAACCGTCGCCATACCGGGTTTAGACGAATACATAACTGGGTTATATATATGGAGTGGGCGATCGTCTTAGCCAACTCCTGGGCGTCCTCTCGCTGGCGGCGACCGACCGCTTTCGCCGCGCCGTGGAGGGCTCGCTCGGTCGGGGCGGGGCGCACGCCGCGGCCCTCGTCCACCTGGACGCCTACCCAGGAGAGTCCGTCAATGGCCTCGCCGGCATTCTCGGGGTCTCCCAGCCGGCCGCGGTCAAGGTCGCCGACCGCCTCACGGCCGACGGGCTGCTGGAACGACGTACCGGGGCCGACCGCCGAACACGCCCCCTCCATCTGACCCGAGCCGGTCGCGTCGCCGCCGCCCGGATCCTGTCGGAGCGGGCAGGCGAGCTCACCGGCCTCTTGGGCGTACTCGAGCCGGCCGAGCGCGAGCAGCTCGAGCCGCTGCTGGAAAGGCTCGTCGCCGGGCTCGCGGACGACCGACCGGGGGCGCTGCAGGTCTGCCGGCTCTGTGACCGGGAGGCCTGCTGCGGCTCGCCGCGCGGCTGTCCGATGGAGCACGCGATCCGGTGAGCACCCATGCCGCAAGGGCCGCTCGGCCCGTGACACTCGCCTCGGCCGGCATCGGCGTGATCGGCGCGAGCTTCGGCATGGCCCGCTACGGCTTCGGCCTGCTGGCCCCCGACATCCGTGCCAGCTTTGAGCTGGACAACCGCTCGATCGGGCTGCTCTCGGCCGCCTCCTACGCCGCCTACCTGATCACCTCGATCGCGGCCGGAGCGCTCGCGTCCCGCATAGGGCCCCGGACGGTCGTCGCCGCGGGCGGCCTCTGCGCCGTGGCCGGGATGCTGATCGCGGGCATCGCCGCCAACCCCGGCGTCCTGTTCGCCGGCCTCCTCGTCGCCGGAGCTAGCGCGGCCCTGGTCTTCCCGCCCTTCTCCGACGTCGTCTCCGGATGCCTCGCGCCGGCAAGCCGAGCCCGGGTGCTCGCAGCGATTAGCTCGGGCACGGGCTGGGGCGTCGCGCTGGCCGCCCCGACGGCGCTGCTCGCGGGACAGAGCTGGCGCACCGCCTGGCTGCTGTTCGCCCTCGTCGCGGCGCTGGCGACCGCGTGGGCGCTCACCGTCCTGCCCCCCCGCCGGCGCCCTTCACGGCGGGCCGAGGTAGTCCGCCTGAAGCCCAGCTGGTTCATCTGCCCGCGCTCGACCCGGCTGCTGACGGGCGCGCTGCTCGTGGGCCTCGCCAGCTCGGTCTACTGGACATTCGCCGTCGAGCATCTGCAGAGCCAGGGAGATCTGTCGACCACGCACAGCCGCCTCTTCCTGGCCGTCGTCGGCCTTGCGCTCGTCGGCGGAACCGTCGGCGCCGACGTCGTCGACCGCCTCGGCGCCCAGGCAGCGTTCATGTTCGCCGCCGCCGCGGAAGCGGCCTCGCTCCTGCTGCTCGGACTCGCCCCGGGCGCGCCGGCAGCGGCCCTCACCTCGGCGGTGCTGTTCGGGGTGGCCTACGCAACCGTAGTTGCGATCGCCGTCATCTGGAGCGCCAAGATCTTCGCCCAACAGCCCTCCGCCGGGGTCGCGGCGGTCATGGTCATGAACGCCCTCGGACTGCTCATCGGTCCGCCGGCGCTCGGAGCCGTCGCCGACCACACCGGTCTGACCACCGCCTTCGTCGCAGGGACGCTTCTGATGCTCCTCACCACCGCGCTGGCACCACGCGAAGAGCTCCAGAGCGAGGGCCAGGACCGGCCCCGGTTTCGTGTACGCGGGGTCGACGCGTGAGCCGTTATCAGGGACGGTGTTCATTGGCTTCCGGCGAGCAGGCGGACCTCCGCCAATCGGCGTTCGAGGAACGCTCGCTCCCGCTCATTACGGGCGAGGTCGATGGCGACACTCGCCATCCCGCGAGATCGACGGCAGCATGCTCGGGGTCGGCGAACCGTTCGGGTGACACCCGGAGCGCCGCTGCCGGTAGGGTCGCGGCGATGAGCAGGACCCAGTACTACTGCGCAAGCTCGCTCGACGGCTACATCGCCGAAGCCGACGACACGCTCGACTGGCTACTCAAGTACGAGGGCTCGTTCGAGGGCGATGGCGTCGAGCCGGTCGGGGGCGGCTACGAGCGGTACTACGAAGGGGTTGGGGCGCTGATCACGGGTTCCGCCACCTACGAGTTCATCCTCGCCGAGGGCATGGAATGGCCATACAAGGGCAAGCCGACCTGGGTCCTGACCTCGCGGGACCTCCCCAGGCCCGAAGGGCCCGACGCACATATCCGGATCGGCCCCGCGAACGTTTCGGATCTGTACGACGATCTGATCGCCGCGGCCGGTGAGCGCGCCGTCTGGATCGTGGGGGGCGGAAACGGCGCGTCCCAGTTCGCCGACGAGGGACTGCTGGACGAGGTGCTCGTGACTGTCGCGCCGGTGGTGCTGGGCAACGGGAAGCCGCTGTTCGACCGCCGGCTGCCCGGTGGGCCGATGCAGCTGACGGGAGTGCGCACGTTCGACAACGGGATGATCGAGCTGCGATACGCGATCGCACACGAGGGCTAGCAATCAGCCGCCCCCGGCGTGCTACCGTCGGGGACGGCCTCACCGGCCATTGCATGCGCGTGGATTCCTAGACAGCGGCCCCGAGAGACGTCGGCGATCAGCGCCGGCCGTCGTCGCTGTCCCGTCGGAATCCCGCCGTCTCGAAGGAGCAGCGCATGCCCTCAGCCCTCGTCGATGCCACCGGCATCACCCGCCACCACGGCGCCCGCACCGTCCTGGACGCGGTCGACCTCCGCGTCGACGCCCGCAGCCGCATCGGGCTGATCGGCCCGAACGGCTCGGGCAAGTCCACCCTGCTGCGGATCCTCGCCGGGCTCGAGCGGCCCGACGGCGGCGTCGTCCGGACGCACGGCACCATCGGCTACCTGCCGCAGGTCGCGGGCGGCGCGCGGACCGTCCGCGCGGTGATCCTGGACCGGATCGGGGTCCTGGGGGCCCGGACGGCGGTCGAGGCGCTCGAGGCGCGCCTGGCGGCGGGCGACCTCGACGCGATCGAGGCTCACGCCGCGGCGCTCGAGCGCTGGCTCGCGCTGGGCGGCGGTGACGCGGACGCGCGGGTCGCCGCGGCGGTCGTCGATGCCGGTCTCGACCCCGAGCTGCTGGACCGCCCCCTGGACGCGCTCTCGGGCGGGCAGGCGGCGCGCGCCGGCTTGGCGTCGTTGACGGCGGCGCGGTTCGACGTCGTCCTGCTCGACGAGCCGACGAACCACCTCGACGCCGACGGGCTCGCCCTCCTGGCGGCGCTGCTCGCCGAGCGCGACGGCGGCGTGGTGCTCGTCTCGCACGACCGGGCGCTGCTCGCCGACACCGTGAACGAGCTGGTCGAGCTGGACCCGCGAACCGGGCGGGCCACGGCGTACGGCGGCGGCTGGGAGGCCTACGAGCGCGAGCGCGACGGCGCCCGGCGGCGGGCGCTCGCCGAGTACGAGCGCGCCGCAGCGGCGCGGACGCGGCTGG
>Ga0081538_10003515_pt1 | contig 14759 bp, 16 predicted proteins | sample TabmetS5T2R1_FD_71022 | JGI IMG/M metagenome (GOLD analysis project Ga0081538, IMG submission 71022) | Tabebuia heterophylla rhizosphere microbial communities from the University of Puerto Rico - S5T2R1 | ecosystem: Host-associated > Plants > Roots > Rhizosphere ... | reverse complement strand
CGATGCGGGCGCTGCTCGAGGCCGCCGCCTCGTGGCTGCGCCTGCGGGGACGGGACCTCATGGTCGGCCCCATGGACTTCACGATGAACGACGAGAGCGGCGTTCTGATCGAGGGGTTCGACCGCGAGCCGCTGGTGCGCCAGGCCTGGCAGCCGCCGTACTACCAGCGCCTGTGCGAGGAGGCCGGGCTCGAGAAGGCGATGGACCTGTTCATGTGGGAGATTCGGATCTCCGACCGCGACAAGATCCTGCCGATCATTCGCAAGCTGGCCGGCGAGCTGGAGCCGAAGCACGGCATCAGGATCCGCAAGATGAGCCGGCTGGGGATGCGCCGCGAGCTCGACGCCTTCGCCGACATCTACAACGAGGCCTGGTCCTCGAACTGGGGCTTCGTGCCCTACACGAAGGAGGACCTCGACGCCTACGCGCAGGAGCTCCAGCTCGTGTTCGATCGCGACTGGTTCATGGTCGCCGAGAACGCGCAGGGCGAGACCGTGGGCGTGTGCCTCACGATCCCGGACATCAATCAGGTGCTGAGGCGGATGGGCGGGCGGATCCTGCCGTTCGGCTGGTGGCACTACCTGCGCCGGCACCGGATCGTCGACCGCTGCCGGATCGGGTTCCTCGGCGTCAAGCCCGCCTACCAGCACACCGGCGTGGCCGCCGGCCTCTACATGGAGAACTTCGCCATGTCCGCGGCAACCCGGATCAAGTGGGGCGAGGCGGGCTGGGTGCTCGAGACGAACAAGGGCCTGAACCGCGGCATGGAAGCACTCGGGGCGCGTATTTGCAGGAAGTACCGGATGTACGAACGCGGTCTGTGAACGCACGTATACACTCGGGCGCAATGCCCGAACCGTCCGCTCTTCCCGATCCGCACCAGGACGAGGTGGACGCGCGTCCGCTCCCAGTGCTCGCAGAGCCAAGGCCGGTCGAGCGGCCGCGCGAAGCCTCGCTGCCCGCCACGGTGGCCGCGGCCACCGGCGGCTTCCTGCTCGGGATGGCCGCCTTCGTGCTCGTACGGGTGCTGCGCCGGCCTCGCTCGGCGGCGGCGCTGCGGCTGCGGCGCGGCGCCAGGCGCGGCAGACGGGTGGAGGTGGCGGCCTCGCGCTCGTTTCTAGTGGATGTCCACCTACTGAAGGACCGATGACCGAGAAGCTCGAGAAGACAGACCAGGAGTGGCGCCAGGAGCTCGACCCGGAGCGCTTCCACATCCTGCGCGAGGCCGGCACTGAGCCGCCGTTCACCGGGGCGTACACGTACTCGAAGGCGGACGGCATCTACCGCTGCGGCGCGTGCGGCAATGAGCTCTTCAGCTCGGACACCAAGTTCGACTCCGGCACCGGCTGGCCGAGCTTCACGGAGCCCGCGGTGGCCGACGCGGTCGAGCTGAGCGAGGACCGCAGCCTTGGGATGGTCCGCACCGAGGTGAAATGCGCCCGCTGCGGGAGCCACCTGGGCCACGTTTTCCCCGACGGACCGGCCCCGACCGGCCAGCGCTACTGCATCAACTCGCTCGCGCTCGACCTCGACGAGCGATAGCTCCGCGATGGTCGCCGTCGTAACGGGGGCGGCCCAGGGGATCGGCCGTTCCGTCGCCGAGGCGCTCTCGGACGAGGAGTACGCGCTCGCCCTGATCGACCTGCGCGAGCCGGCCGACACGCTCGCGTCGGTGGCCGCGCGCGGCGCCGACGCGATCGGGATCGCCTGCGACGTGTCGAACGACGCGGACGTGACGGGCGCGGCGGAAGGGGTGCGCGAGCGCTTCGGCCGCGTGGACGTGCTCGTCAACAACGCCGGCATCTCGTTGATCGCTCCGGCCGAGGAGACGGCGCCCGAGCAGTGGCGGCGGGTGCTCGAGGTAAACCTGACGGGGCCGTTCCTGCTCTGCCGGGCCTTCGGCCGGATGATGCTGGAGGCCGGCGCCGGCTCGATCGTGAACGTCGCGTCGATCGCCGGGTTGCGGGGTGTCGCCGATCGCGCCGCCTACAACGCGAGCAAGCACGGCCTTATCGGGCTGACGCGGACCTTGGCCGCCGAGTGGGGCGGGCGGGGTGTGCGCGTTAGCGCCGTCTGCCCCGGGTGGGTGAAGACGGAGATGGACGTGGCGGATCAGGCGGGGGGCGGCTACGTCGACAGCGACATCGTCGGGCAGGTGCCGATGGGGCGCTTCGCCGCGGCGGACGACGTCGCCGCTGCCGTCGTGTTCCTGGCCGACCCGAAACGCAGCGGCTTTGTCAACGGAGTGGCGCTCCCCGTCGACGGCGGCTGGACGGCGGACGGCAGCTGGACCCGGCTGCGCGCGAGCAAGCGCTCCGGCTCGTGACCGGCTTCGAGGTCGAGGCGATCGGGACGGTGGAGTCTCCGCTGACCGATCTCGCATCGGCCCCGAAGCAGGGCGACGAGGGGGCGCCGGACGCCTGGCTCGTGTTCGAGCCGGCCGTGCTCCCGGCCCTCGAGGGCATTCGGCCGGGCGACGAGCTGATCGTCCTCACCTGGCTCGATCGCGCCGAGCGCGACGTGCTGCGCGTGCACCCCCGCAGCGACCCCTCGAGAGCGGAGCAGGGTGTGTTCGCCACCCGCTCCCCAGACCGCCCGAACCCGATCGGGCTCCACCCGGTGGAGGTTGTGTCGATCGACGGGCCGCGGATGCTGGTGCGCAACCTGGAGGCCGTCGACGGGACTCCGATCGTCGACGTCAAGCCGGTGCTCTGCAGAGATATCAGCGCACGCTGAGGCGCCTCACAGGCCAGAGCCGGGGAGCAGCTCGTTGTTGAAGGAGGCGCGAGGGTCGGGCGGGCGCTCCAGCAGGCTGTTGTCCTTCATCCACGCCGCGAAGGCGTCCCATTGCGCCGGATCCTGCCAGCCGAACGGCCTTCCCCGCGGCGGGAAGAACAGCGGCAGCGTGACCTTGACCGCGGCGCGCTGCAGCTCTGGGTCGAGGTCGGGGTTCGCCTCGAGCAGCCCCTCGAGCGCCTTGTCGGGGTTCTCGCGCAGGTCGCGCGTGCCGCGCGAGAGCGCGCCGATGAAGGCGCGGATCTTCTCGGCGTCGCGGTCGAGGGCGTCCTCGTTCGCCACCAGGACCAGCTCGTTGTACGTCGGCACGCCGGCCTCGTCCATGCGGATGATGCGCGGCCGCTTGCCCTTCAGGCGCAGCTCCGTGCCCTCGTAGTTCCAGAACGCGCCCAGCACGGCGTCGACCTTCCCGGTCAGCAGAGCGGGGGTGAGCGAGAAGCCCACATTCCGTTCCTTCACCGTGTCGGGCTGCACGCCCGCCTCCAGCAGGATCGTATGGAGGTAGGCCGACTGGTAGTCGATGCCGGCTGTGCCCACGGTCTTGCCGCGAAGGTCGGCGGGCTTTCTGATCTTCGCCTCCGGCAGCGAGATGATCGAGGTGAGTGGCTTCTGGACAATCGCCGCGACGCTGGCCACTGCCAGGCCCTTGTCGCGTGCACGCAGCACCTCGGGCTCGTACGAGATCGCGAGGTCGACCCGCCCGGCGGCCAGCTGCTTGAGCGGCGCCGCGGGATCCGGAGGCTGGCGAATTGCCACGTCGAGGCCGGCCTGCTCGAAGTCCCCGCCCGCCTGCGCGGCGTAGATGCCCGCGTGGTCGGCGTTCGGGAAGTAGTCGAGCATCAGCTCCACGTGCTTCGAGCCCTTCGGCTCGAGCACGTCCTCCTTCTCGCCGCAGCCGACGGGAACGGCCGTCAGCAGAAGCAGCAACAGGAGCGCAAGTAGTCGTCTCACGCGGGGAGTTCCTTTCGGTTCCAGGGGCAGGCGACGCGCTCCGCCAGGGCGGCCAGCGCGAACAGCGCCACCGCCATGAAGGTGAGGATCACGATCCCCGCGTACACCCGCGGTGTCTGGAGCTGGTTGTTCCCGAGCAGCACGAGCCGGCCGAGGCCCTCGTCCGCGCCGGCCCATTCGCCGAACACCGCTCCGATCACCGACACGGCGGCCGCGATCTTGAGGCCGCTGAACAGGTAGGGGAGCGCCGCCGGCAGCTCAACGCTGCCGAGCGTGCGCAGGCGCGACGCGCCGAGGCTGCGCATCAGCTTGAGCAGCTCCGGCTCGACCGAGCGCAGGCCGTCGAGCAGGTTGACCGTGATCGGGAAGAAGCAGATCAGGGCGACGATCGCCAGCTTCGGGCCGATGCCGTAGCCGAAGGCGAGCACGAAGATCGGCGCCAGCACCACCACCGGGATCGCCTGGGAGGCGACGAGCAGCGGGTAGGTGGCATCGCGCAGCGGCCGGAACAGGTGCATGGCAACTGCGAAGAGCACGCCCGCCCCGGCCGAGATCGCCAGCCCGAGCAGGACCTCCTGAAGTGTGACGAGGGCGTTGTCCCAGAGCAGCGACCAGTCGTCTCGCAGGGCGTCGAAGGTCTCGACGGGGGAGGCGAGCGTGAGGTCGTCGACCGAGCCCAGCGAGGCCACGCCCTGCCAGGCGGCCACGAACGCCACCAGCAGCGCGGCGGTCAGGAGAACGCGCCTCATCCGCCGAGCGCCTCCAGCGCCGCTTGGCGCAGCTCGACCACGCGGGGATCGGTCAGCCGACGGGGCCGCGGTAGGTCGACGTCGAGCGTGGCGACGATCCGGCCGGGACGAGGCGACATCACCCCCACGCGATCTGCCAGGAACACCGCCTCCTCGACGTCGTGGGTGACGAGCAGCGTGGTGCGCGGCTCCTGGACGAGCGCTCCCGCTAGCCACTCCTGCATCGAGGCGCGCGTGATCGCGTCGAGCGCGCCGAACGGCTCGTCGAGCAGCAGCACGGGACGGCCGGGCAGCAGGGTTCGGAGAAACGCGACCCGCTGGCGCATGCCGCCCGACAGCTCGGCAGGGCGGGTGCGCTCGAACCTGCCGAGCCCGAAGCGCTCGAAGAGCGGCTCCGCTCTGCGCCGCGCCTCGGCCCGCCGCACGCCCTGGCACTCGAGCGCCAGGGCGGCGTTACCGAGCGCGTCGCGCCAGGGGAGGAGCAGGTCGCGCTGAGGCATGTACGCGCAAGCCGCGCGGCGGCCCGCCGGATCCGCGGCCCCGGCCGCGGTGACGGTGCCGGCGTCCGGCTCTTGGAGTCCCGCAACCAGCTCGAGCAGGGTCGACTTGCCGCAGCCAGAGGGGCCGACCACCGCCAGCAGCTCGCGCGGGCGCAGGTCGAGGTCGAGCCCCTCGAGGGCCGTGAGCTCGCGGAAGCTGCGGCGGACGCCCCTGAGGGCGACCCCGATGTCCTGATACGAAAGAGGCTCCTTCGCGGGAGCCTCGGCCTCGGTCTGCATTGCTCCCTCCGCGGGCATTACCCCACAGGTTCGAAGGGTCAGCGCCGGGCGGCGACTCCGCCAAGGACGCTATCTCAGCCCGCTTGCCCGCGAGCCCCCCTGACTTGTCTGCCTCGGCAGTCTACCGACCCGGCCACCGGCCCCTCCCGACCCGCGCCCAAGAGCGCCCGCAGCTCGGCGAGCGTCTGTGCCGAGCGCTCAAAGACGTCGCCCCAGGTGTAGCGGCGGAATTCGTCGCCGCGGGCGCGGGCCTCACGCTCGCGGCGGCGGTCCTCCTCCCAGGCGTGACGGGAGTTGTGGTAGCGGTAGCTGTCGAGCTCGATGGTCAAGCTGCGGCCGGGCCAGCGGCAGTCCGCGTACTTGGTCCCCGCCGGCCGGTTGGCCTCTGGCCGCGGGAGGCCGGCCTCGCGCAGCAGCGCGAGAAACCGCCGCTCGAGCCGGCTTAGGGTGACGGCGGCGTCTCCGTCGAGGATCAGCCGCAGCTTGGCCGCGCCGGGTGACCCCCGCCTCCGCCCGAGCACCGCCTGGACCTGAGCCGGCGTGGTGCCATACCGCACACCCGCCTCGTGGCAGGCCCGGGCCAGATCGTCGAGATCGAGCACCGCCGCCAGGTCGACCAGCGTGCGCGGCAGCGTGGTGACCGGGATGCCCCGAAACCTGGTGCCGTCCTCGCGGCTCAGGCCGCGAGAGCGGTGCGTCCTGACGCCCTTGACGCGCCGCTCGGTCGGGGCGGTGACCTCGGGCGGCGGCGCCGGGCCCTTTACTGCGCCGAACAGGTGACCGGCCGCCGGCCCGCTCAGCAGCGCCCACTCGCCGCATGCGAGCACCGCCGCCAGGTAGCGGGCGTCAACGCTCGGCGCCCGGTGTCCCACCCTGTACACACCCCGGTGCTCGCGCAGCAGCGCCCCGGAGCGCAGCTGGCGATTGATCTCATCCACCGTTATCCCGGCCGCCAGCAACTGCGCCCGCGTCACCACGCCGTGCGAGGACCGTGCGACGCGTGCCAGCTCCCGGGCAACCGTCCTGTCTAAGTGGCGCATACGACCACTAAGTCAGGACGAACCCTGGATTCACCCCCCACCCAGCGCCGGCAAACCGGCTACGCCGCCGTCCGCAGCTCCGCGATCGCGTTCACGAAGCCCTCGAGCTGCTTTGTCGTCCAGCACTCGAACACCCCGTCGCAGTGCGGCTCGTACGCGGCCATGACCGAGTCGCCGTAGTTCCAGTAGAGGCGCGGCTCGGGGTTGATCCAGAACGTGCGGCCCGCCCCCTGCGCCACGCGAGCGAACACCTGCGCGTGAGGCTCACGGCCGTTCGTGCGGGCATCGCCCAGCACGATCACCGTGGAGCGCGGATCGAGGTCGTCGACGACCTTGTCCAGGAACTCGAGCCACACGCGCCCGTAGTCGGTGTACCCGGAGACGTCCGCCACGCCGGCGTCGGTTGCGATCCTGCGCGAGACCGCATCGAACGAGCGCTCGCGCTCGAACACGTCCGTGACCTCGGAGATCCGCTCCACGAAGACGAACGAGCGCAGCTTGCGGAACTGGTCGTGGAGCGCGTGCAGCACGGACAGAAAGAAGACGCTGGCGCTCGTGACGCTGGTCGAGACGTCGCAGAGCACGTAGAGCTCCGGCCGGCGCGGACGCTTGGGCCGGTACTTCAGCTCGAGCGGCACGCCGCCGGTCTGGAGAGAGGCCCGCATCGTGCGCCGGACGTCGACCTGCCACGAGCGCCGCCGGCCGCGGTGCTCGCGCCCGTGCGACGCCAGCCGCTTCTTCAGCTGCGCGACCACCCGATGGACCTGGGAGAGGTCCTGCGCGGGGTTCGACGGCAGTGCACGGTCGAACTCGCGCAGCGGCTTGGCCGGCGGCAGCGACTGGGTTCGCTCGATCATCTGGCGCTCGAGCTCGCGACGCACGTGCTGCTCGAAGTCCTGGAGCTGGTCGCGCGGCACGGCGTCGGGGTCGAGCCGCTCGCCGCCGCTCTTCTCCGCCTTCAGCCCGAGCGTGCGCCGTATCCGCTGCACGTCCACGCCGATCACGCCGGAGCCCTCGCCCTGGCGCCCGAAGGCGGCGATCGCGAGCCGGGCGAGGTCGCGCATCTCGCCGTCCGAGCCGGCGCGGATCGCCTCGCGGATGCGCTCGCGCAGCGCGTCGAGGTCGAGGTCGGCGCCTCCCCGGAAGCGCGTCTCGGTGAGCCCGCGCTCGACGGCCTCGCGCTCGACGGCGCGGAAGAAGAAGCGGTCGAACAGCACGTCGAGAACGTGCCGGTCCTCCTGCGACTTCGCGAGCGTTGCCGCGAGCGACTCGTGGAAGTCCTCGCGCGAGGTCCAGCTCACCGCGTCGAGCGCGTGGATGGCGTCGAGCAGCTCCGATGTGCCCACCGCCACGCCCTCGCGGCGCAGCTCGTCGGCGAACTCGAGCAGCGCCGGCGCCATCCCGGCCGGGCCGGGAGCGTCGGGCATACCGCCGTACAGGGCCGGGTTAGCCCGCTTGTCGCTGCTGCCCGATGAGGCCATCGCCCAGCTTGACGCCGACCCGCTCGGCGACCAGGTCGAGATCCGTGCGGTGCTTGACGATGATCGACATCGTCCTCTCGAGCACACCCTGGTCCACGTCCTCCGCGCCCAGCAGGAGCAGCGCTCGCGCCCAGTCGATCGACTCCGCGATCGAGGGCGGCTTCTTCAGGTCGAGCGCGCGCACCATGTGCACGACCTCGACGAGCTTGCGCGCGATCTGCTCCTCGAGCTCGGGCGCGTGCAGCTGGACGATCTCGAGCTCGCGCTCCACGCTCGGGTAGTCGAGCCAGAGGTAGAGGCAGCGCCGCTTGAGCGCCTCCGTCAGCTCGCGCGAGTTGTTCGACGTGAGCAGCACGAGCGGCCGGGTGCGGGACTCGACCACGCCGAGCTCGGGGATGGAGATCTGGAAGTCCGAGAGCACCTCGAGCAGCATTGCCTCGAACTCCTGGTCGGTCTTGTCGATCTCGTCGATGAGGAGCACGACCGGCACGTCGGCCGTGATCGCAGTGAGCAGAGGGCGTGCGAGCAGGAACTCCTCGCCGAAGATGTCCTCCTTGACGTCCTGCCAGCCGGTGTCGGCCGCCTCGGTCTGGATTCGCAGCAGCTGCTTGCGGTAGTTCCACTCGTAGAGCGCCTTCGCCTCGTCGAGGCCCTCGTAGCACTGCAGCCGGATCAGCGTGCGATCGGTGGCCCGCGAGACCGCCTTGGCGAGCTCCGTCTTGCCCACGCCGGCGGGCCCCTCCACGAGCACCGGCTTGCCGAGCCGCCCGGCCAGGTAGGTCACGAGCGCGGCGGATTCGCCCGCCAGATAGCCCACGTCCGCAAGCCGGCCGCGCGCATCTTGGATCGTCTCGAACTCGCCGCTCACCGCGTTGTCACCACGAAGGGAAGGATACTTTCGCCCCCCTTGCGCGCCTCGCTGCTCCTTGCCATGTCCGACTTTCTGGATCCGGGCCGCGGGCCCGGTCAGGGGGGCGACTTCCGGGTCTCGCCCTTTTTCTTCATCGTCATGTTCGGCCTGGGCTTCGGGCTAGCTGCGCTCGGCCACCTGATCAGGTCGCGCGCGCTGGTGGTGATCGGGGTGCTGCTCGTCTTCCTGGCGACGGTGCTGCTGCCGATCGCGTACAGCGTGTCGAATTAGGGCGCGCCTTCTCTCGTTTCGCGTTCACGCGATCCGCTCGAATTCGCTGTGACCGGCGGTGTGCTTTTCCTGCGTGTGCTCCTTCCCGTCTCCGTCGTGGAGGTAGACCTGGATCTCCATGGGTCCCGTGTGGGAGAAGACCCGCTTCTTCCCGCAGCGGTTCTCCGCTCCGTTGCGGTCGGTCGCCTGGCCCAGGAGGGCGCGCTCTCCCACGCCGGCGTCGGCGTCGTAGAGCACGACCACGACGCCGTACCCGTCCCGCTCGTCGTCGCAGGCCTTCAGAGCAACCCGCGTCCGGGTCGTCCTACCGCCCGAATCGGGGTCGCGCTGCGTGGACGTCGAGTACAGCGCGTGACCGCCGCGCTCCCCGCCGTCGGTGGTGTTCACGGTGCCGACCTCGGCGACGGCGGATGCCGAGCCGAGCAGCATTGTCGCCCCGGCAATGGCGGCGGTAATCGCGTTGCGGCGCTTGATCATGAGGCTCCTTGTCTCGTCGTGGATCCCGCGGACAAGGGACGCAAAGCGATTGGCGTCGCTTCCATCGCGAGCTGCGATTTAGGGAATCAGTCTTCGCTAATGGCCAGCGCCGAGAGCACTGCGGCCACCGCCGGGCGATCGGCCGCCCCCGTGCGAACGGCAGCGAACAGGCGGCGCTCCGGAAGCCCCTCGGCGGGCTCGACCAGAGCGACGCCCGGCGGCGGCGGCCCGGCCAGCGAGGGAACGATCGCGATCCCGGCGCCCGCTCCAACGAGGGCGTAGGACACGTCGAAGTCGTTCGTGCGGTGGGCGATGAGCGGCTCCACGCCGACGCGGCGGCAGGTGTGAAGCACGGTGTCGTGACAGAACGTGCCCACTCGTCCCGCGATCCAGCGCCCGCCCGCGAGCTCCTCGATGGGCACGCTGCCCGGCGGCGCGCCGGCGGCCGGATGTCCCGCCGGCACCGCCAGGTGGTTGGGGTCGACCGACAGCACGTGACGCTCGAGGGCCGGGTCGGCCGCGATCGGCGCGAAGTCGTACTCGGCCGCGAGCGCCACATCGAGCTCGCCGAGCTTCAGGGCCGGCAGGCTCTCCGAGGGCTCGAGCTCCTGCGTGCTGAGGCGCAGATCGGGATGGCGATGCGCCAGCTCCCCGAGCGTGGCGGGGAGCAGGCGGTTGTGAATGCTGTTGATGGCCGCCAGGCGCACGGTTCCCGCCACCTTGGTCGTCACCCGCTCGACCGCCGCCTCGGCGGCCTCGAGCGCATTCAGCACCGCCTCGGTCCGCGCGACGAGCTCCTCTCCAGCGGGGGTCAGGCGGCGCTTGCGGCCGTTGCGCTCGAGCAGGGCCACGCCCGCCTCGCGCTCGAGCGCGGCGAGCTGCTGGGAGACGGCCGGCGGCGTGTAGCCGAGCGCGTCGGCGGTGGCGGCGATCGTCCCGCGGGCGGCGAGCTCGCGGAGGACGCGCAGGCGGCGGACGTCGAGCATCGAAAGAACAGCTTACGCTCGTCGGAAGAGATCGCAACTGGATCTTTCGATTCACGTCTTCGATCATGTCGGCCGTGCGCTCCCTCCACGTCGGCCTCGCAGTGCTCGTCGCCGCGGTCTGGGGCCTCAACTTCGTGGTCATCGAGGTCGGCCTCGAGGACTTCCCGCCGCTCCTGTTGTCGGCGATGCGCTACACGCTCGCCGCGCTGCCGCTCCTCTTGCTCGGGGGCCGGCGCCCGGCGCCGTGGCGGTGGATCCTCGCGGCGGGCACCGCGATCGGCCTGGTGCAGTTCTCGCTGCTCTTCATCGGCATGGACGTGGGCATGCCGGCCGGACTCGCCTCGGTCGTGATGCAGACGCAGGCGCTCTTCACGATCGCGTTCGCCGTGCCGCTTCTGCACGAGCGGATCGGCGCGGTGCAGGCCGGCGGGGTGGTCCTCGCCCTGGCGGGGCTGGCGCTCGTGGCCGGCGGGCTCGACGGCGGCGCCACCGTGCCCGGCTTCCTCCTCGTGCTGGGCGCCGGCGCCGGCTGGGGCGCCGGCAACATCTGCGTGCGGGCGGCGAACCCCGACGATCCGGTGCGGTTCATGACCTGGATCTGCCTGGTGCCTCCGCTGCCGCTCCTGGCCCTCTCGCTGGCGGTCGAGGGGCCCGGGGAGATCGGTTCGGCCCTGTCGGGGCTCGACCTGGGCGGCCTCGGCGCCGTCGCCTACATCGCGTTCGCCGCGACCACGCTCGGCTGGGCAGCGTGGGGCTCTCTGCTGAAGCGCTACCCGGCGGCGGTCGTCGCGCCGTTCTCGATGCTGGTGCCGATATTCGGCCTGGGCTCGGCCGCCGTGCTGCTGGGGGAGCCGCTCACGGCGCGGCGCCTCGTGGCCACCGCGCTCGTCGTCGCCGGCGTCCTGCTCACGTTGCGCGGGGCGCGCGCGCCGCGGACAGCGAAGGCGGCGGGCGCTGCGGCGCCTGCGCCGAGCGGCGCATAGGGCGAATTGTGACGTTCGTCACAGATACCCATCATCGCTTGCTGAATGCCCCGTACGGGCGTACGCTCGGCCCAATGTAGGACTCGCAGGCGACCCGGCCCCCCTCACCACGGGGTCGCCGAAGGAGCTCGATCATGGCCCGATCACCCCGCCCGTCGGCCCGCTCCGAGCGTGCCGCCGGCAAGGGCGTGAAGCGCAAGCGCAACTGGTGGAGGCAATCGACCGGCGGCGCCGCTACGGAGGACCCGTCGGAGAGGGGCATCGGCGACGGCCCGATCGGCGGCCCCACCACGGCAAGCTGGCGCGAGCACGCGCTCACGAGAATCGCGGAGCAGCGCTTCCTAACCTCCACCCTGATCGACCGTAACGGGGGCGATAAAGCGGTCGCCCGCCAGACGGTGGCGGCGATCATGGGTCACCTGGACGCTGCACGCGGGGCCGCGGCAGAAGATCCCCGGCGAGGGTGGGGGACAAGGGCGTTGTCCGCGCTCGGTGGTGCGTCCGTCGAACGGACGATGAGCCACCTCGACGCGGCCGAGACGGACTTCCTGCGGGCGGCGCCGGATGCCTACCTTCGCGGGCAGCTGCCAAGCGTGCAGGTGCTCGTGCAGTGTCATCTGCCCCCTGACGACGCCCGTCGCCTCCGAGTCGAGCAGATCGCCGAGCGCATCGAGGAACAGGGGCTGGGAGCCGACGATCGCAACGCCATCCTTGCGGCAGTCCGCGCGGCCAGCTCGGAGGCCCGCCGCAAGGTCAGGCGCATTCGGAGCTTCCGCAACGTGCTCTTGATGACCGCCCTGTTCCTCGCGATCGGGGCGGGCGTGATGGCGACCATCGGCATCGTCAGTCCGGCGACTGTTCCGCTGTGCTTCAACCCTGCCGGCAAGATCGTCTGTCCGACTCAGGACAACCCGGTTCCTGGTCAGGAGCCGAGCGGCGGGACAGCCGGGCAGGCGGCTCCGACCGCGCCGCAGACTCCTGCCCAAGAGCAGGAGATCGACGAGGTCACACGAACGACGGCGAGCTCGTGGGATGTCCCAATCGTTCTGCTCGTCGGGCTGATCGCCGCGGCCGTGGCCGCAGCGGCGGCTCTCAGAACCGTTCGCGGCACATCGACGCCCTACAGCCTGCCCATCGCGCTCGCGGTGCTGAAGCTCCCCACCGGCGCGCTCACGGCGATGCTGGGACTGCTCCTGATGCGCGGAGGGTTCGTCCCAGGCCTCAGCGCCCTCGACACCTCGGCCCAGATCATCTCCTGGGCGATCGTCTTCGGCTACGCGCAGCAGCTCCTGACTCAGTTCGTAGACCGGCAGGCCCAGGGGGTCCTCGATGATGTCGGGGGCCGCGACGATCAGGGCGATCAGCAGCAGCGGGACAACGTGTAATGCAGTGGGTCCAGGAGGCAGACGGAGTCTTCCGCGGCGGGGGCGTGAAGGGAATCGCACTCGCCGGCGCGCTCGAGGGCTTCGCCGACCACCCGACGAAGCCCGTGACCAAATGGGTGAACGTCGCGGGCGCGAGCGCGGGGGCGATCATCGCCTGCTACCTCGCGATGGGCCGGACCGCCGGAGAGATGACCACGCTGCTCAGGCGGACCGATTTCTCGCAGTTCGAGGACTTCCCCCGCGGGAGCCGGCTGCTTGCGGTGGAAAACCTGATGCGCAAGCGAGGGCTCGCCCACGGCCGGGCATTCGAAGAGTGGTTCGACTCGGTGCTCGAAGGAGCGACCTTCGAACGCGTGGCGAAGGAGCCCGAGGGAGGCAAGGACCGCGACTGGCACCTGAAGTTGATCGCGGTCGACGTGACGAACCGCGACCTGCTCGTGCTGCCGGACGACCTCGTTTGCTACCGGGAGCCCGGAAAGCCCGGGCTGATCGATCCCGACGGGTTCAGCATCGCCCGCGCTGCACGGATGAGCATGTCGATCCCGTACTTCTTCGAGCCAGTCGAACTCGACCACAAGGATCACGGAAGGTCCCTCATCATCGATGGGGGAACGCTCTCGAACTTCCCGGTGTGGCTGTTCGACGTCGACCCAGCGGTCGTGGGCCGGCCGCCCCGGCGGCCGACGTTCGGCTTTACCCTCACGGGCGGCCGCGGCTTCGGTGCGGGCCTGGGGATGGTGAATCGGCTGGTCCCCTGGTCGGTGCGGTTTGCCTTCGACATCTTTGCCACCGCGCAGGAGGCCTGGGACAAGCGCTTCGTGTCTCACTCGACCCGTTTGCGCACGCTGGCGGTCGACGCGGACGACGTCGGCACGACCGACTTCAAGATATCCGAGGACAAACAGCAGCTGCTGCTGACGAACGGACGGCGGGCCGCCAGAGGCTTACTCGACGAATTCAAGCTCGAGGACTACATGAACACCTACCACGCGAGTCCGGTTGCGATGCAGCAGACGCCGGCCGCGGCCGAGTCGAGGACGGCGGTCCAAAGGTGAACATCGGCCTGACCGAAGACGAGCGCGTCTTGGTCCAGCGACACAAGCCGATCCTGCGCTTCGACCGCCAGTACGACTACAAGCCGGCATCGGTTCTGGGCGCGGTCGAGAACGCCGGAAACCTGCTGCGCACGGGCCACGGGGAGCTGGTCGGCCGCGCGGGGGACGAGCCCGGCTTGTCGCTCGGCCTGCTCGCGACCTACGCGCTGGACTTCGAGGCCGGTGAGGACGACTGTCTCTGTTTCGCCCCGGACGCGCTCGGGGATGCGCGCTCGATGGAGGCCGACTCGCGCTACGCCGGCCGACTCTACGCCCGCGTAGTGCCGGACGAGGCGGACGGTCGCACCTGGCTCCAGTACTGGTTCTGGCTCTACTACAACCCGAAGAACCTGTTCGGCTTCGGCAAGCACGAGGGCGACTGGGAGATGGTGCAGGTTGGGCTCGGCAAGGACGGCCAACCCGAGGTCGCCACCTATGCGCAGCACACCGGTGGCGAGGCGCGGCGCTGGCGGACCGTAGAGGTGGAGCGCGGACGACCGGTCGTCTACGTGGCCTCGCTCTCGCATGCCTCCTACTTCAGGCAGGGCACTCACCCCTACCCAGTCGGCATCGACCACGCCTACGGCGATGGTCCGCCCGAGTACGACCTGCCGATCGAGCCCTTCGGCCCCTGGGTGGACTGGGCTGGTCGCTGGGGGAGCTCCGAGCGAGCGATCGGCAGGGGAACCGGCATCGGACCTCGCAGCCCCCGCCACCAAGGGGACAAGTGGGAGCATCCGGGCGCCTTTCACGCCAAGATGAGCGGTCGGAGGCTGCGCGGCCTCCTAAGGCGCGTTCTGCATCTGCTCGGCTACGCGACCTATCCGAAGCCGCCGCGGCTCAGCGTGTGGGTGGAGGGCGAACGGCGAGTCGTGGTCGAGTGGGAACTCGAGCAGC
>Ga0081538_10002387_pt2 | contig 14764 bp, 14 predicted proteins | sample TabmetS5T2R1_FD_71022 | JGI IMG/M metagenome (GOLD analysis project Ga0081538, IMG submission 71022) | Tabebuia heterophylla rhizosphere microbial communities from the University of Puerto Rico - S5T2R1 | ecosystem: Host-associated > Plants > Roots > Rhizosphere ... | reverse complement strand
GGCGGGCGGCGAAGCGCAGTAGCACCTCGGTCTGGCGGATGCGCTCCTCGATGACCAGGGCGCCGTGGCCGGCGTCGAAGCGGTCCAGCTCGTACGGCTTGCCCAGCTCGGTCAGGCGCTCGGCGTAGTTGAGCACCTGCTGGAGCGGGCAGCGGGTGTCGTTGTCGCCGACCATCAGCAGCACCGGGGTCTTCACCTTGGCGGCGTGGGTGATCGGCGAGCGCTCCACGAACAGCTCCGGCTTCTCGTCCGGGCCGCCGCCGAACAGGCTGCGGTCGAACGCCTGCAACGCCTCGGACTCGTCGGCGTAGGCGGCCAGGTAGTCGGCGACCGGGACCACCGCCATGGCCGCCCGCCAGCCGTCGGGCACCGTCCCGATCGTCTGCAGGGTCACGTAGCCGCCCCAGGACGCGCCGGTGATGACCACCTGCTCGGGGTCGGCCAGGCCGCTGCTGACCAGGTCGTCGCGGCCCGCGGTGACGTCCTCGACCTCCGGGCGGCCCGGGTCGCCCTCCAGCACGTCCTGCCAGGCCTTGCCGTAGCCGGTGGAGCCGCGGTAGTTGACCAGCGCGACGGCGTAGCCGTGGTCCACGAACGCCTGCACCTCCGGGTCCCAGCCGTCGGCGTCGTGGTGGTGGGGGCCGCCGTGGACCAGCATCACCGTCGGGTACGGGCCCTGCCCGCCGGGCGGCACGGCCAGGAACCCGTGCACCCGGTCGCCCTGCGGGTTCGGGAAGCTCCAGCTCCGGTAGGCGACCCCGGCGGGCGCCCGCGGGCCCGGCGGGCGCAGCACCGCGTCGTCGCGGCCGACCGCGCGCACCTCCGGCGGCGCCGCCCCCGAGGACCAGCGGTACCAGACCTGCCCGTCGGGCCGCACCGCGGCCCGCACGATCGAGCCGGCCGGGTGGTCCAGCCGCTCGATCTCCCCGGTGGTCAGGTCCAGGCGGTGCAGCTCGCTGCGCCCCAGGTAGGTGTGCAGCAGCAGCAGCGCGCTGGCGTCCGGCCACCAGTCGGCCACCTCCACCTCGCCCGGGAGGTCGACGTCGAGGTCGACCCGCTCGGCGCTGCCCGGGTCCCAGATCGCCGGCCGCAGCCGCCCCGCCCGCTCGTGCAGCAGCGCCAGCCGGCCGTCGCCGGCCACCGGGGAGAACCCGGCCGCGAACAGGCCGTAGCCCTCGCCGTCCCACAGGTCGGCGACCGGCGCCATGCCGTCCAGGTCGAAGGCGCGCAGCGCCGGGTGGAGGTTGTCGCCGTGCTCGGCGTGGTGGACCGCCAGCAGGCGGCCGTCGCGGCTCAGGTCGGCCAGCTCGACGATCTCGCCATGGCGGTACAGCTCGGTGGAGTCGCCGCCGACCTCGCCGACCCGCACCGAGAAGCCGTCCCTGCCGGCCAGCCCCATGGCCACCCGGCCCTTGGGGCCGAGCGCCAGCCCGGCCGTCCAGGCCGCCTCGACGTCCTCCAGCACCGGGGCGATCCCGCCGCCGCCGAACGGCTGCCGCAGCCAGCGGCCGACCTCGTCGCCCTTGGAGTCCTCGAACCAGACGACCTGGGCGCCGTCGGGGCTCACCGTGCCGGCCACCACCCCGGTGGGGTGGTCGGAGACCTGGCGGTGGCGGTCGCCGGCCCGGTCCCAGGCGTGGACCTGCCACGACCCCGACAGGTTGGAGGCGTAGACGAGGCGCTCGGGGTCGTCCACGGCCCAGCGCGGCAGGGTCAGCGAGGGGGCACGGTAGCGTTGCTTCCAGCGTGGCTCGGTCATGGCAGCATCCTACGCATGCCCGTCATCCTCGTCACCGGCGCGACGTCCGGCATCGGCCGCGACGCCGCGCTGCGGCTGGCGCGCGCCGGCCACCGGGTGCTGGCGGGCGGCCGGCGGCCCGACGCGCTCGCCGAGCTCGCCCGCGAGGGCCTGCTGGAGCCGCTGCCGCTGGACGTGGCCGACCCCGCGTCGGTCGAGGCGGCCCGCGTCGAGGTCGAGCGCCGCACCGCCGGCGCCGGCCTGGACGTGCTGGTCAACAACGCCGGCTACGCCCTGCCCGGGCCGCTGGAGGCGCTGACCGACGCGGATCTCCGCCTGCTGTTCGACACCAACGTGTTCGGGCTGCTGGCGGTCACGCGGGCGTTCCTGCCGCGCATGCGCGAGCGCGGCGCCGGCAGGGTCGTCAACGTGGGCAGCGTCATGGGCCGGGTGACCATGCCGCTGCTGGGCGCCTACAACGCCAGCAAGCACGCGGTGGCGGCGCTGACCGACGCGCTGCGCATGGAGCTGGCGCCCTTCGGCGTGCGGGTGGTGCTGGTGGAGCCGGGCGCGGTCCGCTCCGGCTTCGCCGCGCGGGCGCTCGCGGGGCTGGCGCCCTACCGGGACCCCGGCTCGCCCTACGCGCGCGCGGTGGCCGGCGCGGATGCCGCCTGGGCGCGGGTGTACCGCTTCGCCTCGCCCCCGGCGGCGGTGTCGCGCGCCATCGAGCGGGCGGCGACCACGCCCCGGCCCGCCGCCCGCTACGTGGTGCCCGGCCGCTACCGGCTGCTGCTGGCGGCGCTGGCGGCCACGCCGCGCGGCGTGGCCGACGCGGCCAAGCGCCGCGTCATGGGCTGGTGAGCCGCTGGCAGTGACGGGCGGGCGCAGAATGGCGGAACCGATGCGGCGGCGCCGGTGTACCGGGGTGCGAGACCCAGTCCGTGGAGGGCCGACCACTGGACGACCAGGAGCTCGTCGAGCAGGCACGAGGAGGCGATGCGCGTGCCTACGAGGCGCTGGTGCGCCGCTACCAGGACCTCGCCTTCCGGACGGCCTACGTGATCGCCGGCAGCGCCGCCGACGCCGAGGACGCGGCCCAGGAGGGGTTCGTGAAGGCCTGGTACGCCCTGTCGCGGTTCCGCGCCGGGGCGGCGTTCCGGCCCTGGCTGCTGACGATCGTCGCCAACGAGGCCCGCAACCGCCGCCGTTCCGGCCGCCGCCAGGACGACCTCACGCTGCGGGTCGCCGAGGACCGCCCCTCGGGGGACGCGGCCCCGTCCCCCGAGGCGGCGGCACTGGCCGGTGAGCAGCGCCGCCTGCTGCTGGCCGCGGTCGGGCGCCTGGGCGAGGCCGACCGCCAGGTGATCGCCTGCCGCTACTTCCTGGACCTCTCCGAGGCCGAGATGGCCGGCGCGCTCGGCTGCCGGCCGGGGACCGTGAAGTCGCGGCTGTCGCGGGCGCTTGGCCGCCTGCGCGCGGCCATGGCCGAGCCGGTGGAGGTGCGCGAATGAGCCGGGCGGAGCTGGACCTCCAGGCCGCGCTGCGCGACCTCGGCGCCCACCTGGACCTCCCCCCCACCCCCGACCTGGCGGCGGCGGTCGCCACCCGGCTGCGCGAGGCGCCCGCGCCGGCACCGTCGCCGGCGCCGCGGCGGCCGTGGTGGCTGCCAGGCTGGCGCCGGCTGGCGCTGGCCGGGATGGCGGCGGTGCTGCTGGCCGCGGCCGTGCTGGTGGTCTCGCCGGGCACGCGGGAGGCGGTCGCGCGCCGCCTGGGGCTGCGCGGCGTCGACATCCGCATCGGCGGCGAGCGGCCGACGCCGACGGTGACCACGCGGCCGGGCGAGCGGCTGGAGCTCGGCCTCGGCGAACGGGTCACGCTGGCGGAGGCGCGCCGCCGCGCCGCCTTCCCGGTGCTGGTGCCGACGGCGGCCGGGTTCCAGCGACCCGACGCGGTCTACGTCAACCCGGACCAGCCGCTGGGCGGCCGGGTCGACTTCGTCTTCCGCGCACGGCCCGGGCTGCCGGCCAGCCCCTACACCGATGCCGGCCTGCTGGTCACCCAGTTCCAGGGGACGCTCACCCCGGACTTCGTCAAGAAGGTGGTGGCCGGCGGGCTGGTCGAGGAGGTGCAGGTGGCCGGCCAGCCCGGCTACTGGTTCAGCGGCGAACCGCACTTCTTCACCTACGTGGACCGCGGCGGGCAGCTCAACGACGAGCGCACCCGCCTGGCCGGCAACACCCTGGTGTGGCAGGCGGGCGCGCTGACGCTGCGCCTGGAGGGGCAGATCTCCAGGCAGGAGGCCCTGCGCATCGCCGCGTCGATGCGCTGACCGGCCGGCGGTTTCGGCGGCGCCATCGCCGGGCACCCCTGCCTCTCGTCAGCGACGCCGGCGAAAGGGGCCGAGCCGTGCAGATCGACAAGAACACCGTCCTGGACCTGCTCCGCGAGCGCGGCCAGCAGGACCAGGCCAGCCAGGCCGAGCAGGAACTCCCCGAGCAAGTCGACACCGACCGGGACGCGGGGCTGCTGCAGCGCTTCGGCCTGGACCCGCAGGAGCTGCTCCAGCGGTTCATGGGCGGGGAGGGCATGCCCAAGCTCTGAGCACCCGCGGCGGGCTCAGCCGGTCCCCAGGTCCAGCACGGGCCGGAAGGCATCCGCCCAGACGCGGGCGTTGGCGGCCGCCACCGACAGGACGGTGAGCTGGTCGGCGACCCGGGACGGGTGGGTGGAGCCGGGGGTCGCCTTGGCGGCGATGCTGCCGGCGACCTCCAGGACCGCGAGGTCGGCGGCTTGCAGGGCCGGGTGGACCGCGGCCAGCTCGGCGCGGTCGAGGTCGGCCAGGCGGGCGCCGCGGCCGGCGGCCAGGCGCACGGCGGCGGCCACGGCGGCGTGCGCCTCGCGGAAGGGGACGCCGGCGCGGACCAGCGCCTCGGCCAGGTCCACGGCGGTGCTCTCCCCCGCCCGGGCGTCGGCGAGCATGCGGGCGCGGTCGGGCTCCAGCCCGGCGACCAGCCCGGCCAGCGCCCCCATGGAGGCCACCAGGGTGTCGACCGCCTCGAACGCGGCCGCCTTGTCCTCCTGGAGGTCGCGGGCGTAGGCCAGCGGCACGCCCTTGAGGGTGGCCAGCAGGCCGGCCAGGCGGCCGAGCACCGTGCCGGCGCGGCCGCGGACCAGCTCGGCCACGTCCGGGTTGCGCTTCTGCGGCAGCATGCTGGAGCCGGTCGCCCAGGCGTCGGGCAGCCGCACCCAGCCCCTGCCCGCCCACAGGGTCACGTCCTCGGCCAGCCGGGAGGCGTGGACCATGGCGATGGCGGCGGCGGCCAGCAGCTCGGCGACCGCGTCGCGGTCGGCGGTGGCGTCCATGGCGTTGTCGAAGGCGGCGGCGAAGCCGAGGTCGGTGGCGGTGGCGGCCGGGTCCAGCGGGAACGAGGAGCCGGCCAGCGCGCCGGCGCCGAGCGGGCTCACGTCGGCGCGGCGGCCCGCGTCCTGGAGGCGGCCGAGGTCGCGGGCCAGCGCGAAGCCGTGGGCGGCGAGCTGGAAGCCCCACAGCACCGGCTGCGCCGGCTGCAGGTGGGTGAGGCCGGGCAGCACCGCGTCGGGGTGGGCATGGGCGGTCCTGGCCAGGGCGTCGACCAGGCCCGCCACGGCCTCCACCGCGGTCGCGGTCGCGTCCTTCAGCCACAGGTGCAGGTCGGTGGCGACCTGGTCGTTGCGGCTGCGGCCGGTGTGGAGCTTGCCGCCGGCAGGCCCGACCAGCTCGGTGAGGCGGCGCTCCACCGCGGTGTGGACGTCCTCGTCGGCGGCGGCGAACGCGAAGGTGCCGGCGTCCAGCTCGCGCGCGACCTCGGCGAGGCCGTCCAGCAGCAGCTTGCCCTCGCCGTCGTCCAGGACGCCGGCGGCGACCAGGGCGCGCACGTGGGCGCGGCTGCCGGCGACGTCCTGGCGCCACAGCCGCCGGTCGACCGCCAGCGACGAGGTGTAGGCCCACATGGCCGGGTCGGGCGGCCCGGCGAACCCCCCCGCCCACAGCGGCCCGCCGTCACCCATCCCCGTGAACGCGCGCCCATGTGCGCGTGGGCAGGCCCCACAGCGCCACGAAGCCGCGGCCGGCGTCGTGGTCGAAGGTGTCGCCGGCGTCGTAGGTGGCCAGGTCGGGCCGGTACAGCGGCCGCTCGGCGCGGCGCCCGCTGACCTGGCAGCGGCCGGGCGACAGCTCCAGGCGGACCTCGCCGGTGACGGCCTGCTGGGTCTCGGCGACGAAGGCGTCCAGGGCGGCCTTGAGCGGCGAGAACCAGAGCCCGTCGTAGACCAGCTCGGCGTAGCGGATCTCCAGCCGCGCCTTCTCGTGGAGCACCTCCCGGTCCAGGGTCAGGTCCTCCAGGTCGCGGTGGGCGGCCAGCAGCGCCAGCGCCCCCGGCACCTCGTAGACCTCGCGGCTCTTGATGCCGACGCGGCGGTTCTCCAGCATGTCGACGCGCCCGAACCCGGCCGCGCCGGCGCGCCGGTTGACGGTGGCGATCAGCGCCGGCAGCGCGGCGGCCTCGCCGTCGACCGCGACCAATACGCCGTCCTGGAAGGCGACCACCAGCTCGCCGGTGCCGGTGGCCGCCGCCGGGGAGGCGGTCCAGGTGAAGGCGTCCTCCGGCGGCGCCGCCCAGGGGTCCTCCAGCACGCCCGCCTCCACCGTCCGGCCCCACAGGTTCTGGTCGACCGAGTACGGCTTGGCCTCGCTGATCCAGCCGAGGTCCAGGCCGTGCTTGTCGGCGTAGGCGATCGCCTCCGGCCGGCTCATCGCCGAGTCCCGCACGGGCGCGAGCACCTCCAGGTCGGGGGCGAGCGCGCCGCAGCTCACCTCGAAGCGGACCTGGTCGTTGCCCTTGCCGGTGCAGCCGTGGGCGACGGCGGCGGCGCCCCGGCGCCGGGCCTCCTCGACCATGAGCTGGGCGATCAGCGGCCGCGACAGCGCCGACACCAGCGGGTAGCGGCCCTCGTAGAGGGCGTTGGCGCGGATCGCCGGGGCGATGAAGTCGGCCGCGAACCGCTCGCGGGCGTCCACCACCACCGCGTCGACCGCGCCGGCGTCCAGCGCCCTGGCGGCGAGCGGGGCCAGGTCCTCGCCCTGCCCGACGTCGACCAGCAGCGCCACCACGGCGCGGCCCTGCTCGTGGGTGAGCCGGTGGACGGACACGGTGGTGTCCAGGCCGCCGGAGTAGGCGAGCACGACGGGGTCGCCGGCGGGTCGGGTCATGCGGTCGCTCCTCGGTAGGGTTCGGTGGGTGCGGGCAGGGCGCCGGTGTCCACGGCCAGGGCGGCGAGCTGCCTGGCGACGGTGCGGCCGGGGGTGCGCTCGGCGCAGACCACCAGCACGGTGTCGTCGCCGGCGACGGTGCCGGCGACGCCGGCCAGGCCCGCCCGGTCCAGGGCGGAGGCGAGCGCGTTGGCGTGGCCGGGCGGGGTGCGCAGCACCACCAGGTTGCCGCTGGGCACGATCGCCAGCAGCAGCGAGCCGAGCACGCGGCGGATCTCGTCGTGGGCGGCGCCCGGGGCGGCCTCCGGCTCGGGCAGGGCGTAGACCAGGCGGCCGTCGGCGCCGCGGACCTTGACCGCGCCGAGGTCCTCGAGGTCCCTGGAGACGGTCGCCTGGGTGGCGTCAAAGCCCTGGCTGCGCAGGTGCTCCAGCACGCGCGCCTGGCTGGAGACCTGCCGGCTGCGCAGCAGCGCGACCAGGGCCCGCTGGCGGGCGGCCTTCAGCGACACAGCCCCACCTCCTCCAGGGCGGCGCCCAGGCGGGCCAGCCCCTCCTCGACCTCCTCCTCGGTGACGACCAGCGGCGGGGCCAGGCGCAGGGCGGTGTCGGTGACCGGGTTGACGACCAGGCCGCGGCCGAGGGCGGCCAGGGCGGCCTGCTTGGCGGTGGCCGGCGCCTCGGGGCCCAGGTCCAGGGCGTACCACAGCCCGGCGCCGCGCACCTCGGTGCCGGGCAGCAGGTCGTCGGCGTCGCCGTCGCCGCGGGGGGGCGCCCAGGTGGAGCGCCCCACCAGGCGGCCGCGCAGCTCGTGCAGGCCGTCCGCCAGGCGCGCCGAGACCTTGTCGACGTGGCCGCCGAGCAGCGGCTCGATCACCTCGAGGGTGGCCAGGGCGGCGGCGCAGGCGACCGGGTTGCCCCCGAAGGTGGTGCCGTGGTCGCCGGGCCGCATGGCGTCGGCGACCTCGGTGGTGGCGATGGTGGCGCCGATCGGGTAGCCGGAGCCGAGCGCCTTGGCCATGGTGACCACGTCCGGCCGCACGCCCTCGTGCTGGTGGGCGAAGAAGCGGCCGGTGCGGCCCATGCCGGACTGGATCTCGTCCAGGATCAGCAGCACGCCGGCCTCGGCGGTGATCTCCCTGGCCGCCCGCAGGTAGCCCGCTGGCGGGACCTGGATGCCGGCCTCGCCCTGGATCGGCTCCAGCAGCACCGCGGCGGTGGTGGGGCCGACGGCGGCGCGCAGGGCGTCGGCGTCGCCGAAGGGCACGTGGGTGAAGCCGGGCGGCAGCGGCTGGAACGGCGGGTGCATGGCGGGCTTGCCGGTGGCCGCCAGGGTGGCGAGGGTGCGGCCGTGGAAGCCGCCGAGCGCGGCCACCACGCCGGTCACGTCCTCGCCCCGGCTGGCACGGCCCCAGCGCCTGGCGACCTTGATGGCGGCCTCGTTGGCCTCGGCGCCGGAGTTGGACAGGAACACCTTGGCGTCGCCGCCGAAGCGGTCGACCAGCCGCTCGGCCAGCTCGACCTGCGGGCCGGTGAAGTAGAGGTTGGAGGTGTGGCCGAGGGTGCCGAGCTGGGCGGTGACGGCCTCCACCACCCGCGGGTGGGCGTGGCCGGCGGCGACCACGGCGATGCCGCCGAGGAAGTCGAGGTACTCGCGCCCGCGCGAGTCCCACAGGCGCACGCCCTGGCCGCGCACGAACTCGACCTGGGGCCGCACGTAGGTCGGCCACAGCACCGCCGCCTCCCGCTCCGGCAGCCCGGTCACGCCACCACCTCCGCGGAGTCGACCATGGTCCCGATGCCGGAGTCGGTGAACAGCTCCAGCAGCAGCGAGTGCTCGCGGCGGCCGTCCAGCACGTGGGCGCGGCGCACGCCGCCGCGCAGGGCGGCCACGATGCCGCTGAGCTTGGGGATCATCCCGGCGGCCACCCGCCCACCGGCCAGCAGCGCCTCGACCTCCCCGACGGTGAGCTGGCGGATCAGCGAGTCGGGATCGTCGAGGTCCGCGTACAGGCCCTCGACGTCGGTGAGGTACACCAGCTTCTCGGCGCCGAGGGCGGCCGCCAGCGCGCCGGCCGCGGCGTCGGCGTTGACGTTGTAGGGCTGGCCGCCGGGCCCGGCCGCCACGGTCGCCACCACCGGCACCAGCCCCTTGTCGGTGAGGGCGCGCAGGGCGGTCGGGTCGACCGCCTCCACGTCGCCGACGAAGCCGAGGTCGCGGCCGCCGGGGTCGACCCGGGGCCTGGCGACCAGCAGCAGGCCGTCCTCGCCCGACAGCCCGACCGCCAGCCGCCCGTGGGTGTTGATGCGCCCGACCAGCACCTTGTTGACGCGGCCGACCAGCACCATGCGGACCAGGTCCATGGTCTCGGCGTCGGTGACGCGGTGGCCGTCGACGAACACCGGCTGCTTGCCGAAGCGGGCCATGAGCTGGCTGACCTCGGGGCCGCCGCCGTGCACCACCACCACGTCCACGCCCGTGTAGCGCAGCAGCACCACGTCGTCGACGAAGGCGTCGAAGCCGGCGGTGCCCATGGCCGCGCCGCCGTACTTGACCACCACGGTGCGGCCGGCCAGGCGCTTGATCCACGGCAGCGCCTCGTGGACGGCCGCCGCCTTGGCGGCCAGCTCGTCGAGCGAGGTCGCCCTAGTCACGAGGGCTCCTGGGCCGTCCAGCGGCGAGGGAGCGGATCCGTTGCCGGCTGGGCCTCACGTCGTGTACTCCGAGTTGAGGCGCACGTACTCGGGGGTCAGGTCGGCGGTGCGCACCCCCGCCCAGGGCCCGCGGCCGCCGAGGTGCAGGCGCAGCTCGATCTCGCGGCAGGCCATGGCGGCGCGGGCGTCGGCGCCGGTGGGGACGCCGAGGCGCACCAGGGTGATCCGCTCCAGCGGGCCGGCCGGCGGCTCGATGCCGGCGGCGCCCGGCCCGCCGGCCACCTCCAGCCGCACCGCGGCCGGGTCGAAGTCGACCCCGGCGGTCCCGGCGGCCTGCAGCACCCGGCCCCAGTTGGGGTCGCCGCCGTACACGGCCGCCTTGACCAGCGGGCTGTCGGCGACCCGGCGGGCGACGGCCACCGCCTCGGCCACGCCGCCGGCGCCGCCGACCTGGACGTCCACGACCTTGCTGCCGCCCTCGGCGTCGGCCAGCATCTGTCCGGCCAGGTCGCCGCAGACCGCCTCGACGGCGCCGGCCAGGTCGTCGTCGGGCGGGCGCACCCCGGAGGCGCCGGAGGCCAGCAGCAGCACCGTGTCGTTGGTCGACTGGGCGCCGTCCACGGTGATGCGGTTGAAGGTGGTCGCCGAGGCCGCCGCCAGCGCCGCCCGCAGCGCGGCCGGCTCGGCGACCGCGTCGGTGGTGAGCACCACCAGCATGGTCGCGTGCGGCGGCTCGGGGAGCGCCAGCGCCGGGGCGAGCATGGCGGCGCCCTTGGCCATGCCGGCCACGGTGGCGCCGCCGGGCACCCGCACGCCGGCCTGCTTGGCGACCGTGTCGGTGGTCAGGATCGCCTCGGCCGCGGCCTGGCCGCCGGAGCGGTCCAGGCTCACCGCCGCCTTGGCCACCCCCTCGGCGACCCTGGTCGCGTCCAGCGGGACCCCGATCACGCCGGTCGAGCACACCAGCACCTGCTCGGGGCGGCAGCCGAGCTCGGCGGCGGCCCGCTGGGCGGTGGCCAGCACCGCGGCGTCGCCGGCCGGGCCGGTGCAGGCGTTGGCGTTGCCGGCGTTGAGCACCACCACGCGGGCGTCGGCCGAGGCCGCCAGGCGGGCGCGCGACCAGACGACCGGGGCGGCCACCACCAGGTTGGTGGTGAACACCCCGGCGGCCACCGTGCCGGGGTCGCCGACGACCAGGGCGAGGTCGGGCCGGTTGCCAGGCTTCAGCCCGCAGGCGACCCCGGCGGCGCCGAAGCCGGCCGCGGCGGTGACGCCCAGGCGCCGGTCGACCGGCGCCCGCCTGGCGGGGCCTGCGTCCCGGGCCGGCTGGCTCACGGGCCCGGGGGGACGAGGTCGAGGCCGGCCGTCTCCGGCAGGCCGAGGGCGATGTTGGCGCACTGCACGGCCTGGCCGGCCGCGCCCTTGACGAGGTTGTCGATGGCGGCCGCGGCCACCGCCCGGCCGGTGCGGGGGTCGGCGACGGCCGCCACCTGCGCGCGGTTGGTGGTGGCGACGGCGCGGGTGGCCGGCCAGGCCTGGCCGGGCGGCAGCAGGTCGACGAACGGCTCGCCGCCGTAGGCGGCCTGGTAGCAGGCTGCCAGGTCGTCGTCGCCGGCGGACTCCGCCAGGGTGGCGTAGCAGGTCGCCAGGATGCCCCGGGAGAGCGGCACCAGGTGGGGGGTGAAGGTCACCGCCACCGGCCGGCCGGCGGCCAGGGCGAGCTCCTGCTCGATCTCGGGGGTGTGCCGGTGGCGGCCCCCGGCCTTGTAGGGGGTGACGTTCTCGTTGGCCTGGACGAACAGGTTGGGGTCGCTGAGCGAGCGGCCGGCGCCGGACAGCCCGGACTTGGCGTCGACCACGATGCCGTCGGCGGCGACCAGCCCGGCGGCGACCAGCGGCGCCAGCGCCAGCAGCGCGGCCGTCGGGTAGCAGCCGGGGACCGCCACCCGCCCGGCCCCCACCAGCTCGTTGCGGTGCAGCTCCGGCAGGCCGTACGGCCAGGCGCCGAGCTGGTCGGGCAGCGGGTGCGGCGACCCGTACCAGGCCGGGTAGTCGGCCGGGTCGCGCAGCCGGAAGTCGGCGGACAGGTCGACCACCAGCGCCGCGCCGGCCAGCGCCCGCTCGGCCACGGCCGCGGCGCTGCCGTGGGGCAGCGCCAGGAACAGCACGTCGGCGCCCTTGTCGAGTCCCTCCTCCAGCCCGCAGAAGGCCAGCTCGCCGTAGGCGGCGCGCAGGCCGGGGTAGCGCTCGGCCAGCGGCTGCCCGCGCTGCCGCTCGCCCGACGCCCAGGCGACCTGGAGGTCGGGGTGGCGGGCGAGCAGGCGCAGCAGCTCGCCCCCGGCGTAGCCGGAGGCGCCCAGGACGCCGACGGTCCGCTTCGCGCTCGTCATCGGAATAGTTATGCACCCGTCTCTGAAAATATGCAAGATCTGGCAGAGCTGGCCGTCCTGGCTGCTGCAATCCTGTTGCGATGGTCGCATGAGTATGCAAGGCTCGGTGGTCGACAGCCGGCCGGCCACGGGAGGGACGAGCGGAGATGCGGATCAGGAGCGGGAGCGACGCCGACGCCGCGGCAGCGGCGGCCGTGGTGCGGCGGGTGCTGCACGAGCACGGGCTCCCGTTCGAGCCGCGCGGCCTGGACGCCGACATCCTCGCCCCTGGCCACCACTACGGGGCCAGCGGCGGGGCGTTCTTCGTCGCCGTCGACGGCGCCGAGCGGGTGGTCGGCACCGCGGGGCTGCTGCGCACCGGCCCGGCCTCTGGCGAGGTCCGCAAGATGTTCCTGCTCCCCGAGGCCCGCGGGCAGGGCGTCGGCCGGGCGCTGCTGGACGCCGTGCTGGACGCCGCCAGGGTCCGCGGCCTGGAGCGGCTGACCCTCACCACCAGGCACCGCTACGACCGCGCCATCCGCCTGTACGAGCGCGCCGGCTTCCGGCCGGCCGGCTCCGCGCGGGAGACCCGCGCCGGCGACCCCGGGCTCACCTACGCGCTCCGGCTCGCGCCGGCGCGCGACCGCGTTCCCAGCCGACCGGCGGGCGGCCGCCGGAGACTCGTGCTCGTACCCTCGTTTGCATGACCAGGTCGCCCTCGACGGCCCGCGGGCCCGTGCCCGCCGCCCAGCAGGACGCCGCCTGGCCGCCCGACCCCTTCGCCTACCTCGACGGGCGGCTGTGCATCGACGGCCTGCCCCTTGACGAGCTGGTCGCCGACGCCGGCACCCCCGCCTACGTCTACGCCCTGGACGCGGTGGCCGCCGCCTACCGGCGCGTGGCGGCCGCGTTCGCGCCCATCGGCGGCCGGGTCCTGTACGCGGTCAAGGCCAACTCCAACCTGGCCGTGCTCGCCACCCTCGCCCGCCACGGCGCCGGCTTCGACGTGGTCAGCGGCGGCGAGCTGCTGCGCGTGCTCCGCGCCGGCGGCGACCCGGCCGCCACCGTGTTCGCCAGCGTCGGCAAGACCCGGGAGGAGCTGGCCCTGGCCGTCGACCACGGCGTCACCGTCCACGTCGAGTCCGCCGACGAGCTGGCCGCCCTCCAGGCGGTCGCCGCCGGGCTCGGCCGGCCGGCCCGCTTCGCGATCCGCGTCAACCCCGACGTCGAGGTCGACACCCACGCCTCCATCCAGACCGGCCACGACGAGGCCAAGTTCGGCGTGCCGGTCGCGGTCGCCCACGAGCTGTTCGCCAGGTCCGCCCGTGGCGACCTGCCGGGCCTGCACCCGGTCGGGGTCCACGTCCACGTCGGCTCCCAGCTCCCCGACCCCGACGGCATGGCCGCCGGCGCGCGCGTGGGCCTGGAGGTGCTGGAGGCGGGCCGCGCCGCCGGCCTCGCCCTGGACTGGCTGGACGTCGGCGGCGGCCTGCCGGTCGACTACGCCGGCGGCTCCTCGCCAGGGCCCGAGCCGTTCGCGGCCGCGCTGGGCCCGGTGGTGGCCGGCAAGGGGGTGCGGCTCGGGATCGAGCCGGGCCGCGCGCTGGTCGCCAGGGCCGGGGCGCTGGTCGCCCGCGTCCTGTACCGAAAGCACCGCAGCGCCGGCCGCATGCTGGTGGTCGACACCGGCATGCACCACCTGCTGCGCCCGGCCCTGTACCAGGCGGTCCACCGGGTGCTGCCGGTGGCGGCCGCCCCGGCGGCAGGGCCCACCGAGCTGGTCGGCCCCATCTGCGAGTCGACCGACGTGCTCGCGGCCGCCGCCGACCTGCCCGACCTGGCCCCGGGCGAGCTGGTGGCGATCATGGACGCCGGCGCCTACGGGATGACCATGGCCAGCAACTACAACAGCCAGCCGCGCCCGGCGGAGCTGGTGGTCGAGGGCGGCGCCGCCCGGGTCGCGCGCCGCCGCGAGACCTGGGGGGAGCTGCTGGCCTGGGAGGCCGGGGCGGGGACCGAGCCCGCCGACCCGGCGCCGGTCAGCCGCCTGGGCTGGTAGCCTCCTCGCCGCCCGAGCCCTCGTGGCCGGTGACGCGCAGGGAGCCGGCGCTGGGCACGAACACCGACTCGCCGCCGGTGTCCCACCGCACCGTGATCATCCTGCCGTCCACCGCGGTGACCACGCCGCTGCGGGTGGCGCTGCCGACCTTCTCCGACTCGATGAGCACCCGATCGCCGACGTTGACCATCGATCGACCTCCTCGCACGGCAGGAAGCGCCCGATACCCCGGAGTCTGCCGCCGTCTCCGCGTCCAGTTCAAGCGTTCAAGCCCCGAGCAACGGCTACGATTGACCCGAAGCGCAACAGGTGGTGGTGGCGGTATGGCCGACGTCCTGCTCGACGACGTCTCCCGGGTCTACCCGGACGGCACCGCGGCCGTGTCCCACCTCAACCTCTACGTCCGCGACGGCGAGCTGCTGGTGGTGGTCGGCCCCAGCGGCTGCGGCAAGAGCACCACCCTGCGGCTGATCGCCGGGATCGAGCCGCTCAGCGGCGGCACCATCTCCATCGGCGGCAGGCCGATGACCAACGTCCCGGCCCACCAGCGCGACCTCGCCATGGTGTTCGAGGCGGGCGCGCTCTACCCGCACATGACCGCCTCGGACAACCTGCGCTTCGGGCTGGCGGTGCGCAAGCTGCCGGCCGGGGAGATCGAGGAGCGGGTCGGCGCCGAGTCGCGGGTGCTGCGCATCGGC
>Ga0081538_10003514_pt1 | contig 14770 bp, 13 predicted proteins | sample TabmetS5T2R1_FD_71022 | JGI IMG/M metagenome (GOLD analysis project Ga0081538, IMG submission 71022) | Tabebuia heterophylla rhizosphere microbial communities from the University of Puerto Rico - S5T2R1 | ecosystem: Host-associated > Plants > Roots > Rhizosphere ... | reverse complement strand
ACGCAGTTGATGCCGCGGGCGGCGGCCAGGGTCCTGGCCTGCTGGGTGAAGGCCTGGGCGGCGAGCACGCCGCGGATGGCCCCGAGGGCGGGGCGGAGGCGCTCCAGGTAGCGGCCCAGCTGCTCCAGGCCGTCGATCTCGCCGCGGCGCTTGATCTCCACGGCCACGTACCCGCCCTGGTCGTCGCGGCAGAGCAGGTCGACCGGGCCGATGTCGGTCGGGTACTCGCGCCGGACCAGCGACCAGCCGTCGCCCAGGACCGTGCAGCGGTCGGCCAGCAGCTCCTGGAGGTGGCGCTCGACCCCGTCCTTGACCAGGCCGGGGTCGACCCCGAGGTCGTGGGAGGAGTCGTGCAGGATCTCCTCGATGTGGATGGTCATCGACTCGCCCGTGCGGTTGGCCACCCGCCACACGTCGGGCTCCTGGACCAGCGTGCAGGGGGCCGACATCCAGTTCAGCGGCTTGTAGGCCCCGCCGTCGGCGTGGACCAGCACCGAGCCGTCCGCCTTGACCAGCAGCAGGCGGACGGCCGACGGCAGGCGGGCGCTGAGCCGGCCCGTGTACTCCACGCTGCAGCGGGCGATCACCAGGCGCATGGCGGCATCGTATCGCGAGGCCGTGACCGGGCCGGGGCCGCCGGCCCGGTCAGGACGCCTGGACCGGCTCCACGACCAGCCGCGCCGGCGTCCTGGCCAGAAAGACCAGCGACTGCCCGGCCAGGATCCGCGCCGACGGCGGGTCGAAGCCCTGCTCGCCGGCCTCGATCAGGGTCGCCCGGGCCGGGCTGTGCGGCTCGCCCTGGCCGGGCATGCGGACCAGGAACTCCAGGCTGGTCTGGTTGTGCTGGTTCCTCGCCCGGTAGGTGCCCGGCCGGATCGGCGTGACCGCGAACAGGTCGCCGACCGGGAGGCCCTCGCGGCTGTCCAGGACCGCGCGGGACACCGTGCCCTCGGTGGGGTTGGCGACCAGCGCGTAGCGTCCCGACCCCAGCCGGACGTGGAAGCCGACCACGCCGCCGGCCCGCACGACATGACGGTCGGCGAGGCGGTCCGCGCCCTCCAGGCTGGTGAGGTCGAGGTTGATCTGGGAGGGCCCGCCCCCGGCCACGACGTCGACCGTGATCCTCCCCACGTCGCGCCCGTCGCGGAGGATGGTGACCGCATGGTCGCCGGGGTCCTTGAACACGTGCAGCAGGGCGCTCCGGACCGCCAGCGCGCTCGAGTCCAGCGGACGGTCGTCGAGAAGGGCGCGGTTGAAGACGACGTCGTTCCGCAGCTCGAACATGGCTAGGCTCCTATGTCCGCGGTGACGACCAGCTCCGCGTCGTCGACGGCGACGGCCAGGTTCCGGATGGGGACGCGCACCGCGACCAGCTCGGTCGTCTTCGGCAGCATCGGGAACGGATCCTCGATCTGGAAGAACGACACGCACTTGCCGAAGAAGTCGCCCAGGAACTGGAGGATCAGGTTGCCGAGGCCGAAGCTGATGTTGAACAGGTCGCTCAGCCACTCGTGGAGGTCGTCGGAGACGTCGAGCAGCGTCCGCAGGAGGTCGGCGACCGACCCGATCAGCGCCAGCACTAGGTCGCGGGCGGGCCCGGCAGGGTCAGCAGCTCGATGGCGTCGGTGAGGGTCTGCTCGAACAGGTCGGCGACGGTGTCGGCGAAGTCGAACGGGTCGAGGTCGATGGTCTGCGGGTCGCAGAAGATGCGCCACTCGGTCCTGGTGTCATCGATGCCGAGCGCCGAGTGCAGCGTCTGGCAGAGCCCGCTGACCGTGTCCGTGGCCGGGTCGAAGCGCTCCACCAGCGGGCTGCCGCGGCCGGCACCTTCGGCCGGGCGCTGGCGCTCCTGGAGGAGGCGTCCGCCGCGGCCGGCGAGGGCGAGCTGCGGTCCCGGGCCGAGCGCCTGCGCGGTCTCACCCTGTTCTGGGCCGGGCGCGGGCTGGAGGCGACCGGGCTGCTCGAGCGCGAGGCGGAGCGGGCGGCGCTGTCCGCGCCCCTGCTGGCCGCGGCCATGCTCGCCGACGGGGCGATGGCGGCGACGGCCCAGCGCGACTGCCGCCGCTCCCTGGCCCTGGCCGAGCGGGGGGTGAGGCTGCTCGGCGACGGTGGCGACCCGCCAGCGCGCGCCCATGCCCTGGCGGTGCTGAGCTGGGCCCTGGTCCTGCGCGGCCAGGTGCCCCGGGCCCGCCGCATCCTGGACGAGGTCGGGCCGCTGGCGGCGACCATCGACCCGCTCTCGCCTCCCGCCCAGTCGGTGCTCATCGCCGTCAACGCGCGCCTGCCCACCGGGGAGTTCGAGCGGGCGAGAGCGGAGAGCCTGGCCATGTGCGACCGGGCCCGCGAGGCCGGCGCGGTCGGCGCCCTCCCCCTGCCCCTGGTCGTGGCCGCCGACGCCGCCTACCGGCTGGGCGACTGGGCGCTCGTCGACGAGGCCACCAGCGAGGGCTTGCGGTTGGCCGAGGAGTCCGGGCAGCGCAACTGGGGCGGCTTCGCGCTGCTGGTCCGCGCCCGCTGGGCCGCCGCCCGCGGCGACGAGCGGCAGAGCCGGCCCCTCGTCCGGAGCCTGCTCGAGATCGCCGGGTCGGAGGGCCTGCGCAGCGGGCTCACCTTCGCCCACGCCGCCCTCGGGTTTCTGGAGCTCGGGCTGGAGCGCGTCGACGAGGCGATTGTGGAGCTGGAGGCGACCGAGCGGCTGGTGGACGAGACGGGCCTGGAGGACCCGACGCTCATCCCCTGGGCGGCCGACCTGATGGAGGCGTACGCCCGGTCGGGCCGCCCGGACGACACCGGACGGGTCCTGGCCACCCTGCGGCGGCAGGCGACTGCCGCCGGCACCCCGCCGGCCCTGGCGGCCCTGGAGCGCTGCCGGGGGATCCTGGAGGAGGACTTCGATGCCGCCTTCGCCCGAGCCCTGGAGCTGGACGGCCGGCGTCCCATGCCTTCGAGCGGGGGCGGACGCTGCTCGCCTTCGGGCGGCGGCTGCACCGCGCCCGCCGGCGCCAGGAGGCGCGCGATCGGCTCCGCGAGGCCCTGGCCGTCTTCGAGCGGCTCGGCGCCGCGCCGTGGGCGGCCCAGACCCGGAACGAGCTCGCGGCGGCCGGGGCCCGCCGTCGCCCCGCCCCCGACCGCTCACTCACCGGGCAGGAGCGGCGGGTGGCGGCGGCCGCGGTCCGGGGCGCGTCCAACCGGGAGATCGCCGCCGAGCTGTTCCTCACGGCGAAGACGGTGGAGTTCCACCTCAGCCGCATCTACCGCAAGCTGGGTGTCCGCTCCCGGGCCCAGCTGGCCGCCGTCCTGTCCCGCGACCGCGACCTCGAGCCGCCGGCGGTTCCCGAATCGGGAGGGAAGTGGTAAACAGGTCGTACCTCCCGGGAGCGCCGATCACCGGGAGCGAGCAGGACGGAGGGCGAGCTGGTCGCGACGGTGGACGGCCGCGTGCCGCCGGGGCCCCGGGGCAACCTGCTGCTGGGCAGCATCCCCGAGATCCGCCGCGACAACGTCCACGCCTTCCTCGACGCCTGGCGCCGCTACGGCGACACGGTCCGCTTCCGCGGCCCCCTGACCCTCTACCTGCTCGCCCACCCGGACGCGGTCAAGTGGGTGCTCCAGGACAACGCGGCCAACTACCCGCGGCCGCCGTTCGTGCGCGACCGGCTCCAGGCGATCGTGGGCGGCGGCCTGGTCGGGGCCGAGGGCGCCGGCTGGGTCCGCTCCCGGCGCATGGCCCAGCCGGCGTTCCGGCGCCACTCCCTGGACGGCTACGGCCGCCAGTTCGTGGAGGCGACCGGCGAGGTGCTCGACTCCTGGGCGGCCCAGGCCGACAGCGGCCGGCCGCTGGAGGTCGAGGCCGAGATGGTCCGGCTCAGCCTGGCCAACCTGGCGGCGTCGCTGTTCCAGACCGACTGGCGGCGCGACATCGACCGGGTCGGCCCGGCCGTGGGCGAGATCCTGGCCTTCGCCAACTCGGCCCTGACCTCGGTGGTCGACACCGCCCGGCTGCCGCTGCCGGCGACCCGCCGCTTCGAGCGCAACCTGGCCCTGCTCGACTCGGTCCTGTACCCGCTGATCGCCGAGCGGCGGCGCTCGCCCGGCGGCCAGGACCTGGTCAGCATGCTGCTCGAGGTGGTCGACGAGGAGACCGGGGCCGGCCTGACCGACAAGCAGGTCCGCGACGAGACGATCAGCTTCTTCATCGCCGGCCACGCCACCATCGCCTCCGCCCTGACCTGGACCTGGTACCTGCTCTCGACCCACCCGGAGGTCTGGCGGCGGCTCCGGGCCGAGGTCGCCGAGGTCCTCGGTGACCGCCCGCCGGCCGTGGCCGACCTGCCCCGCCTGGCCTACACCTCGATGGTGGCCCAGGAGGCGATGCGCCTCTACCCGCCCATCTACCTGGTGCTGCGCCGGGCCGTGGCCGACGACGAGGTCGCCGGCTACCGCATCCCGGCCGGGGCCAACATCGCCCTCTGCCCGTACGTGACCCACCGCCACCCCGGGTTCTGGGACAACCCGGAGGGGTTCGAGCCGGAGCGGTTCGCGCCCGAGGTGGCCCGCCGGCGCCACCGCATGGCCTTCTTCCCCTTCTCGGGTGGCCCCCGGCGCTGCATCGGCGAGGGCTACGGCCTGCTCCAGCTCCCGCTGGTGGTCGCCATGGTGGCCCAGCGCTACCGGCTCAGCCTGCTCCCGGCCCGCCCGGCCGAGGTCGAGGCGGCCGTCACCCTGCGGCCGCGCCGGCCCATGCTGATGCGGGTCGAGCGGACGACGGCTTGGAGTCGGCCTTCGGCCGACAGCTGACAGACTCCCCCCGGCAAGTTCGCCGGGCGGCTAGGCCGGCGGGTTCCACAGGGCCTGGCCGGTGGCCGGGTCGAACAGCGACAGCTCGCTGACGTCCACGGCCAGCTCGACCCGGTCGCCGCGACGGACCGGGTGGCCGCCGGGGAAGCGGGCCACCAGCTGGGCCGGACCGGGGGGCTCCCGGTCGACGCCGGGCGCGTCGGCCACGGTCACCGAGGTGGTGGCGATCGGGCAGCTGACCAGGAGCTGGTGGCCGAGGCGCTCGATCCGGCCGGCGGTCGAGAACAGCACCGGCAGGCCGGGCTCGGTCCCGGCGTCGGTGACGTTCTCGGGCCGGATGCCGACGGTGACCGGGCCGGTCCGGCCGCGCATCAGCCCCGACGGGGTGCCCGGGAAGGGCAGGCGCTGGCCGCCCAGGACCACATAGGTGCGGCCGCCGTCCTCCTCGACGTAGCCGGACAGCAGGTTCATGGCCGGCTCCCCCATGAAGCTGGCCACGAAGGTGTTGGCCGGCCGCAGGTACAGCGTCCGCGGCTCGTCGATCTGCTCGATGCGGCCAGCCCGCATCACCGCCACCCGGTCGCCGATGGCCATGGCCTGGGACTGGTCGTGGGTCACGTAGACGGCGGTGACCCCGAGCCCGTGCTGGAGCTGGGACAGCTCGGTGCGGAGCCGGATCCGCTCGCCGGCGTCCATGTGGGTGAGCGGCTCGTCGAGCAGGAACACGTCCGGGACCCGCACGGTGGCCCGGCCGACGGCCACCCGCTGGCGCTGCCCGGCCGAGAGCGTCTTGGGCTTGCGGTCCAGGAACCTGCCCAGCCGCAGCACCCGGGTCTCGGCGTCGACCCGCTGCTCGATCTCCTCCGCGGGGAGCTTGCGCACGTGGAGGCCGAAGCGGAGGTTCTGGGCGGTGGTCAGGTGCGGGTAGAGGGCGGCGGCCTCGAACACCATGGCCACGTTGCGCTCGCCCGGGGTCAGGTGGTTGACCACCCGGCCGCCGATGCTGATCGTGCCCCCGGCGAGCGGGTCCAGGCCGGCGATCAGGCGCAGGACCGTGCTCTTGCCACAGCCGCTGGGGCCGACGATCGCCATCAGCTCGCCCTGGCGGACATGCAGGCTCAGGTGGGAGACGGCCGCGGAGCCGTCGGGGAACACCCGGGAGACATCATCGAGCAGGACGTCGGCCATGCCGCTGCACCACCACCAGACCTGAATCCGGTCCATGGTAGTCCACCGCCACGACACCAACCCCTACCAGCCGAGGGGGCCGGCCGGTCCCGGGATGGCGGCCACGGCCGCGCCGGTCCCGGTCTCGGCGGCCAGCAGCTCCTCCCAGGTCTCGCGGCGGCGGGCGACCCTGGCCACGCCGCCGGCGACCACGATCTCGGCCGGGCGCGGCTGGCCGTTGTAGTTGCTGGCCATGGTCATGCCGTAGGCGCCGGTGTCGAGGAAGGCGACCAGGTCGCCGGGGGCGAGGTCGGGCAGATCGGCGTCGGTGGCCAGCACGTCGGTGGACTCGCAGATGGGGCCGACGACCTCGGTGGGGCCGGCCAGCGGGGCCGCCCGCAGCGGCCGCACCCGGTGGGCCGCCTGGTACAGGGCGGGCCGCAGCAGGTGGTGCATGCCGGTGTCGACCACCAGCATGCGCCCGGCGCTGCGGTGCTTGCGGTACAGGACCCGGGTCACCAGGGCGCCGGCCCGGGCGACCAGGGCCCGGCCGGGCTCGACGGCCAGCCGCACGCCCTTGCCGGCCACCACCGGCTCCAGGGCGGCCGCGAACAGCTCGGGGCCGGGGGCCGACCCGCCGGCGTAGTCGACCGGCAGCCCGCCGCCGACGTCCAGCCAGTCCAGCTCCAACCCGGCCGCCCGGCCGGCCTCCAGCACCCCCACGCCCACCCGGGCCCCGGCGGCCACCCCGTCCGGTTCGGGCAGCTGGGAGCCGACGTGGACGTGCACCCCCACCGGGCGCAGCCCACCCAGCTCGCCCCGGGCCGCCCTGGCCAGCAGCTCGTGGGCCACGGCCACGGGCACGCCGAACTTGGCCTCGTCATGCCCGGTCTGGATATTGACGTGGGTGTCGACCTCGACGTCGGGGTTGACCCGGACGGCGAAGGCCGCCGGCCGCTCCTGGCCGGCCGCCACCGTCCGCAGGGCGTCCAGCTCGTCGGCCGACTCCACGTGGACGGTGACGCCGTTGGCCACGGCGAAGGCCAGCTCCTCCTCGGTCTTGCCGACGCTGGCGAACACCGTCGCCTCCGGCTCGCCGCCGGCCCGCAGCACCCGCAGCAGCTCGCCCCCGCTGACCACGTCGAAGCCGGCCCCCAGCCGGGCCAGGGTGGCCAGCACGGCCAGGTTGGCGTTGGCCTTGACCGCGTACAGGACCCGCCCGCCGAGCGGCTCGAACGCGGCCGCCACCCGCCGGTAGGCGGCGGCCACGGCGTCCAGGTCGTAGACGTAGGCGGGCGTGCCGGTGTCCGCCACCACCTCGTCCAGGGGCAGCCCGCCGACGCACAGGCGCCCGTCGGCGTAGCTGAAGGGGTCGGGCGGCCAGGGGGCGCGCCGCGAGCGGGCGCCGTCGGTGGCCGGAGCGGCTGGTGGTGACTTGGTCATGACAGCAGGCCTCAACGACTGGTGGGAGGTGCGGGAACCGGAGGACGGCGCCCCAATCGGCGACGGCCGGGGCCGTCGCGTGGTCGTGGCGCATCTGTCCGGGTCGAGCCTTGCATACTCATGCGGTCCCCGCAACATCAGCCCCGCAGCGAGAATGCGAAGTTCCGCCAACTGTTGCATATTCTCAGCGCTCGCTGCATAACTATCCTCATGACCTCGATCCGCAACGCCGGCGTGCTGGGCGCCTCCGGCTACGCCGGCGCCGAGCTGCTGCGGCTGCTCGCCGGCCATCCCGACCTGGACGTCGCCTGGGCGGCCGGGGACCAGGCGGCCGGCGAGCCGCTCGTCTCCCGCTACCCGGGCCTGCGCGCCGCCTACGGCGAGCTCGCCTTCTGCGCCGTCGACGAGGGCCTCGAGAAGGGGGCGGACGTGATCTTCTGCGCCCTGCCCCACGGCCGCTCGGCCGAGGTCGCCGCCCGCGCCCTGGCCGCGGCCGCGGTGGTGGTCGACCTCTCGGCCGACTTCCGGCTGCGCGACCCCGGCGCCTACCCCATCTGGTACGGGGCCGGGCACCCGTTCCCCGACCAGCTCGGCGCCTGGCCCTACGGCCTGCCCGAGCTGCACCGCGACGAGCTCCGGGGGGCGAGCCGGGTGGCCGTCCCCGGCTGCTACCCGACCGCGGCCCTGCTGGCCCTGGCCCCGCTGGTCGCGGCCGGGCTGGTGGCCACCGACGGCATCGTGGTCGACGCCAAGTCGGGGCTGTCGGGGGCCGGGCGCTCGCTCACCGACGCCAACCTGTTCGTCCAGGCGAACGAGAACGTCGGGCCGTACAAGGTGGGCCGCCACCGCCACACCCCGGAGATCGAGCAGGAGCTGGCCCTGGCCGCCGGGGCCCCCGTGACCGTGACCTTCACCCCGCACCTGGTGCCGGCGTCCCGCGGCATCCTCGCCACCTGCTACGCCACCCTCTCCCCGTCCGCCGGCGACGAGGAGCTGGCCGCCTGCTACGCGGCCGCCTATGGCGGCGAGCCGTTCATCGACCTCCTCGACCCGGCCGGTGGCTGGCCGGCCACCCGGGCGGTCGCGACCACCAACCGGGCCCAGGTGGCGGCGGCCGCCGACCGCCGGGCCGGCAGGGTGGTGGCCGCGGCGGCCATCGACAACCTCGTCAAGGGCGCCGCCGGCCAGGCCGTGCAGTGCGCCAACCTGGCCCTCGGCCTGCCGGAGACGGCCGGCCTCGACCTCGTCCCCCCCGGGCCGTGAGCACGGGCGTGAGTCGGGTCGACCGGCGGCTCGGGGTGACGGCCGCGGCCGGGTTCGGGGCGGCCGGGGTGATCTGCGGGCTCAAGCCGTCGGGCGCGCCCGACCTGGCCCTGGTCGTGGGCGACCCGGGCACGGTGGCGGCCGGGGTGTTCACCACCAACCAGGTGGTGGCGGCGCCGGTCGTGTGGTCGCGGGCCCGGCTGGCCGGCTCGGCCGACGCCCGGGTGGTGGTGGTGAACTCCGGCAACGCCAACGCCTGCACCGGCCCGGCCGGGGAGGCCGCCGTGCGGGCCACCGTCGAGCGGGCCGCGGGCGAGCTGGGCTGCCGGGCCGAGCAGGTGCTGGTCTGCTCGACCGGGGTGATCGGGGTGCCGCTGGACGTGGGGCGGGTCGTCGACGGGGTGGGCAAGGCCGCCGCCGGCCTGGACCGGTCCGGATCGGGGGGGCTGGCGGCGGCGGAGGCCATCCTCACCACCGACACGGTGGTGAAGCAGGCCGGGACCCGGGTGGTCGGGGGGGCGACCGTCGGGGGCATGGCCAAGGGGGCGGCGATGCTGGCCCCGGAGCTGGCGGCTCCCCACGCGACCATGCTGGCCGTGCTCACGACCGACGCGGTCGTGGAGCCGGACACGCTGAGGGTCGCCTTGGATGCGGCCTGCGAGACGACCTTCAACCGGATCACCGTGGACGGGGCCCAGTCGACCAACGACACGGCGCTGCTGCTGGCCTCGGGGGCGTCGGGGGCGCGGACCGATCCCGGGGACCTGGCCGCCGCCGTCCAGGCGGTCTGCCATGACCTGGCCGGGCAGCTGCTGGCCGACGCCGAGGGCGGCACCAAGGTGGTCAGCGTCCAGGTCGGCGGGGCCGGCGGGGTGGAGCAGGCGTTGGCCGTGGCCCGGCGGGTCGCGGACAGCCCGCTGGTCAAGGCGGCTACCTACGGGGGGGACCCCAACTGGGGGCGGGTGCTGCAGGCGGCGGGCACGGCCGGGGTCGGGTTCGACCCGGGGGCGGTGCGGCTGGAGGTGGCCGGGGGGCCGGGGATGGCCGGGATCGACGCGCCGGCCGGGCCGCCCGAGCGGGTGCTGCTGGTCGACCGGGGGCGGCCCACCGGGGCCGACGCCGGGGCGGTCATGGCCGCGCGGGAGATCGAGCTCCGGCTCCACCTGGGTGGGACCGGGCCCTGGGCCGAGGTGCGGACCAGCGACCTGACCCCCGAGTACGTGCGGCTCAACGCGGAGTACACGACGTGACAACGGCCCAGCCGGCAGGCGGCGCGGTCCATCGTCGGCAGGCGGGGCCCGGGAATCCCGCGTCCCTTGACGCTCTCCAGGCCAAGGCGGCCGCGGTCCACGAGGCGCTGCCCTGGATCAAGCGGCTGTCGGGCTGCACGGTGGTGGTCAAGTACGGCGGGGCGGCCATGGGGGCGGCCGGGTTCGACGCCTTCGTCGACGACGTGGTCCTGCTCCGCTACGTTGGCGTGGACGTGATCGTGGTCCACGGCGGCGGCCCCGAGGTCAGCCAGCTGATGGCCCGCTTCGGCAAGGAGCCGGTGTTCGTCGACGGCCACCGGGTGACCGACGCCGAGACCATGGACCTGGCCCGCATGGTGCTGGTCGGGCGGGTCAACAAGACCCTGGTGGGCCGGATCAACACCCACGGCCGCCTGGCCGTCGGCCTCTCCGGCGAGGACGGGCTGCTGTTGCAGGCCAGGCCGCGGATCGACCCGGGCGGGCGCGACCTCGGCTACGTCGGCGACGTCGCGGCGGTCGACCCCACGGCCATGCGCGCCCTCACCGACAAGGGCCTGGTCCCGGTGGTGGCCACGGTCGCCGCCGGGCCCGAGGGCCGGCCCTACAACGTCAACGCCGACGCCGCCGCCGGGTCGTTGGCCGCCGCCCTGGGCGCCGAGAAGCTGGTCTACCTGACCGACGTCGAGGGGCTGTACGCCGACCTGGACGACCCCGGGTCGCTGCTCGAGCAGCTGACCGTCGAGGAGGTCGAGGCCATCCTCGCCGAGGGCAGGGTCGCGGCCGGGATGGTGCCCAAGCTCACCGGGATCGTGACCGCCCTGCGCGGCGGAGTGCGCCGGGCCCACATCCTCGACGGCCGGCGCGAGCACGCCCTGCTGCTGGAGCTGTTCACCGACTCCGGCGTCGGGACCATGGTGGCAGCGGAAGAGCCGGAGGGGTCCGGGGAACCCCAGGGGGGTGCCCCGGTGGAAGAGGAGGTGGAGGCGTGAGCAGCCTGCCCGAGCGGGAGGCGGCGGTGCTGTGGCCGACCTATGCCCGCCCCCAGGTCGAGTTCGTGCGCGGCCAGGGGGTGCGGCTGTGGGACGCCCGCGGCCGCGAGTACCTGGACTTCCTGGGCGGGATCGCGGTGGTGGCCGCCGGCCACGCCCACCCCAGGGTCGTGGAGGCGGTGACCGCCCAGCTCGGCACCCTCGGCCACACCTCCAACCTCTACTTCACCGGTCCCCAGGTGGAGCTGGCCGAGCGGCTGGTCGGCCACGTCGGCGGCGACGCCAAGGTGTTCCTGTCCAACTCGGGGGCCGAGGCCAACGAGGCCGCCATCAAGGTGGCCCGGCGCTGGGGCCGGGCCAACCGGGGCGAAGCGGCCACCGGCGTCGTGGCCACCCTGGGCGGGTTCCACGGCCGCACCCTGGCCACCCTGGCCGCCACCGGCAAGCCCGCCATGCACACCCCTTTCCAGCCGCTGCCGCCCGGCTTCTCCCACGTGCCCTTCGGCGACGTCGACGCCCTGGCCGCGGCCATCGGGCCCGACACCGCGGCCGTGCTGGTGGAGCCGATCCAGGGCGAGGCCGGGATCCGGGTCCCGCCCCCCGGCTACCTGCGCGCCGTCCGCGAGCTGACCACCCAGGCCGGGGTGCTGCTGATCGTGGACGAGATCCAGTCCGGGATGGGCCGCACCGGCCGCTTCTTCGCCCACCAGCACGACGACATCCGGCCCGACGTGGTCACCATGGCCAAGGCCCTCGGCTCCGGCTACCCGATCGGGGCCACCATCGCCAGGACCGAGGTCGCCGACGCCATGCAGCGCGGCGACCACGGCACCACCTTTGGCGGCAACCCGGTCGCCTGCGCCGCCGCCCTGGCCACCCTGGACGTGATCGAGCCGCTGCTCGGCGGGCACCTCGACAAGGTCTCGACCCGGCTCGCCGACGGCCTCCAGGAGCTGCGGGGCCGCCTCACCGGCCGCTCCACCTGGGCCCCGCCGAGCGCCGACGACGGCGACGAGGGGCTGGCGGGGGCCGAGGTCCGCGGGGCCGGCCTGTGGTTCGCCCTCGACCTCGGTCCCGAGGCTCCGGCCGACGCCCGCCAGGCCGCCCTGGCCGCGCTCGGCCGCGGCCTGGTCGTCAACCCGGTCACCGATACCGCCCTGCGGCTGGCCCCGCCGCTGGTGGTGACCGAGGACGAGGTCGACGAGGGCCTGGCCCGGCTGGGCGCGGCCCTCGAGGAGGCCGGCCTGTGTCGCTGAAGGCGGCCCGCCAGCAGGCCCTGGCGGCCCTGCTGCGGACCCGGCAGGTGTCCAGCCAGGCGCTGGTCCTGGAGCACCTGCGCGCCCAGGGCTTCGACGCCACCCAGGCCACCATCTCCCGCGACCTCGACGACCTGGGCGCGGTCAAGGTCCGGGGGCCGGACGGCCGCCTGGTCTACGCCCTGCCCGAGCCGGACGGCGACCGCGCCGCCGACCACGACGAGGTCCGCCGCATGCTGGGGGCGTCGCTGCTGGCCGTGGTGCCCAGCGGCAACCTGGTGGTGCTGCGCACCCCGCCCGGCCACGCCGCCGCCCTCGCCTCCTCCCTCGACCGGGCCGGCATCGAGGGGGTCGCCGGCACGGTCGCCGGCGACGACACCATCCTGGTCGTCTGCACCGAGCGCACCCCCGGCCGGGTCATGGCCCGCCAGCTGGCCGCCCTGGCCGTCACCCCCCCGTCCCTCTCCCAACCCTACCGAGGAGCGACCGCATGACCCGACCCTCCGCCGACCTCGTGGTGCTCGCCTACTCGGGCGGTCTGGACACCACCGTGACCGTGCACCGGCTGGTCCACGAGCAGGGTCGCGCCGTGGTCGCTCTGCTGGCCGACGTCGGCCAGGGCGAGGACCTGCCGGCGCTGGCCGAGCGGGCCCTGATCGCCGGGGCCAGTGACGCCGTGGTGGTGGACGGCCGGGCGCGCTTCGCGGCCGAGTTCCTGGTCCCCGCCGTCCGGGCCAACGCCCTCTACGAGGGCCGCTACCCGCTGGTGTCGGCCCTGTCGCGGCCCCTGATCGCCCAGCTGCTGGTCGAGGAGGCGCGGCGCCGGGGGGCCGGGGCGGTGGCCCACGGCTGCACCGGCAAGGGCAACGACCAGGTCCGCTTCGAGGTCAGCGTCGGCGCCCTCGCTCCCGAGCTGGAGATCCTGGCCCCGGTGCGGGACTCGGCGATGAGCCGGCCCGAGGCGATCGCCTACGCCGAGAAGCACGGCCTCGACCTGGGCGGGATCACCGAGGCCAAGCCGTACTCGGTCGACCAGAACCTGTGGGGCCGGACCATCGAGGCCGGGGCGCTGGAGGACCCTTGGCAGGCCCCACCGGACGACGCCTTCGAATGGACGGCGGCGCCGGCGGCGGCCTCCGGGGCCCGCGAGGTGGTGGTCGGCTTCGAGGCCGGGGTGCCGGTGCGGGTCGACGGCGACGAGGCCGGGCTGGCCGGGGTGGTGGCCGCCCTCAACCGGGCCGGGGGCGAGGCCGGCTTCGGGCGGGTCGACATGATCGAGAACCGGCGGGTCGGCATCAAGAGCCGCGAGGTCTACGAGGTCCCGGGGGCCCTGGCGGTGATCGCGGCCCACCGCGATCTGGAGGACCTGACCCTGGACCGGGACGTGCTGCACGAGAAGGCGCGCCTCGACATCCGCTACGCCGAGCTGGTCTACGACGGCCTCTGGTTCTCGCCGCTCAAGGCGGCCCTGGACGCGTTTGTGGCCGAGACCCAGCCGGCCGTCACCGGCGAGGTCCGCCTGGAGCTGTCGCCGGGCCGTTGCCAGCCCACCGGCCGGCGGGCCGAGCGGGCGCTGTACCGGCCCGACCTGGCCACCTACGAGGCCGGCGACGCCTTCGACCACGACGCCGGCCGAGGGTTCGTGTCCCTGTGGGGCCTGCCCGCCCGGACCTGGGCCCGGGTCCACGGGGATGGGTGACCCCTCCAGGCCGCTGTGGGCGGGCGGGTTCGCCGAGGGCCCCGACCCGGGCATGTGGGCCTACACCTCGTCGCTGGCCGTCGACCGGCGGCTGTGGCGCCAGGACATCGCCGGCAGCCGCGCCCACGTCCGCGGGCTCGTCGGGGCCGGGGTGCTGGAGGCGGCCGAGGGCAAGCTCCTGCTCGACGGGCTGGCCAAGGTGGCCGGGGAGCTGGAGGCGGGCGCGTTCGCCTTCCTGGAGGGCGACGAGGACGTCCACAGCGCGGTCGAGCGGCGCCTGACCGAGCTGGTCGGCCCGGTCGGGGGCAAGCTCCACACCGGCCGCAGCCGCAACGACCAGGTCGCCACCGACCTGCGCCTGTGGCTCAAGCAGGCCTGCGCCGACGCCGCCGAGGCCCTGGCCGGGCTGATCGACGCCCTGGTCGGGGCCGGCCGGGCCGCCGGGCCGGAGGCGGTGGTGCCCGGGCTCACCCACCTCCAGCCGGCCCAGCCGGTGCTGTGGGCCTTCCAGCTCGCCGCCCACGGCTTCGCCCTGGCCCGGGACGTGGGCCGCTTCCAGGACGCGGGCCGGCGGGCCGACGTCAGCCCGCTCGGGGCGGGGGCGATCGCCGGCTCGTCGTTCCCGCTCGACCCGGCGGCCACCGCCACCGCCCTCGGCTTCGCCGCCGCCTTCGACAACGCCATGGACGCCACCGCCGACCGGGACGCGGTGGCCGAGCTGCTGGCCGCGGCCGGGATCGCCATGACCCACGCGTCCCGGCTGGCCGAGGACGTCGCCCTGTGGTCCGGCCACGGCTGGGTGCGGCTGCCCGACGCCTGGGCGACCGGCTCCAGCATGCTGCCCCAGAAGCGCAACCCCGACGTGGCCGAGCTGGTCCGGGGCCGGGCCGGCACGGTCCTGGGCCG
>Ga0081538_10003513_pt1 | contig 14770 bp, 15 predicted proteins | sample TabmetS5T2R1_FD_71022 | JGI IMG/M metagenome (GOLD analysis project Ga0081538, IMG submission 71022) | Tabebuia heterophylla rhizosphere microbial communities from the University of Puerto Rico - S5T2R1 | ecosystem: Host-associated > Plants > Roots > Rhizosphere ... | reverse complement strand
TGTATACTTACGTCTGATTCAACCAGCTTCCCTTTGTTGCGAGGATTGCGGTAGTGATCTAAAATTATCTCACGATAAATGTCATCACTCAAATCTTGAATAGCCTCCTTGCCTCTTCAAGTGCATTAATGAAGACATCGACTTCCTCCTTCGTGTTGTAGATATAAAAACTTGCCCTAGACGTTGCGGCCACATCAAGTCGCTCCATGAGCACCTGCGCGCAGTGATGGCCTGATCTTATTGCGACTCCGTGATCATTCATAATCGTGGCCAAGTCGTGAGGGTGGATGTCGCCAATATTAAATGATATTACACCTCCCCTGTCCTTTGTATTGTGAGGACCGTAGACTGTTACGCCCTTTACTCCTGTAATCTTGTCTAGTGCGTACCCTGTCAGCTCCACTTCATGATCCCTGACCTTATCCATACCAATGTCGTTCAAGTAGTCAATTGCAGCAGCAAAACCGATAACATCTGCGATATTAGGGGTTCCACCCTCGAATTTGTACGGAAGATCGTTGTATCTTGTCTCATACTTGTGAACCTCCTTAATCATATCGCCTCCGCCTATAAAGGGCTCCATCTTTTCAAGAATCTCCTCCTTAACATACAATATGCCTACTCCTGTGGGCCCAAGCATCTTGTGGGCAGAAAATGCCATAAAATCGCAGTCCATTCTCTGTACATCTACATGCATGTGGGGTACGGATTGCGCACCATCGATAACAACAGGTATACCCTTCTCATGCGACATCTTGATTATGTCATTTACTGGAACAATGGTGCCAAGCACGTTTGACATATGTGAAACGGAGACTAGTTTTACTTTCTTGCCACTTTCAAGGTAGTTGGTGTATTCTTGAAGCTTTAGGTAGCCGTTGTCATCAGTTCCCACATATTCCAGCTTTGCTCTTTTCTCTGAAGTCAAAATTTGCCATGGCACAATGTTGCTATGATGCTCTATTTCTGTGATGACTATCCTATCATCTTTTTTAACATTAGCCCTCCCCCAGGAATAGGCTACCAAGTTTATGGCTTCTGTGGCGTTACGTGTAAAAATGATCTCTTCAGTTGATTTGGCATTGATAAACTTCGCCACTTTTTCTCTTGTCCTTTCAAATTCTAAAGTAGCTTCTTCCGCAAGTTGATGTACTGCTCGGTGAATATTAGAATTGTAATTCATATAATAATCATGGATAGCATTAATGACTGCAAGAGGTTTCTGTGTCGTAGCGGCATTGTCAAGGTAGACAAGAGGTTTGTCTCCGTTAAGCTTGCGCTTAAGAATGGGAAAGTCCTCTCTTATTTTCTGTACATTTAGAGCACCTTTTTGCATCATTTCGCTAGTCCAGCTTAATGTAAATTGAGTTGTCCTGTATTTTAACCTTGTAAGTTTTAATTGGATCCTCAGCAGGCAGATTCTGTGGAATGCCAGTATCAAGCTTGAATGCAGAGAGATGTAAAGGGCATGTCACAGTATTTTCTTCCTCGTTCACAATTCCAGTAGATAAATCTGCGTATGCGTGTGTGCATATCCTGTCGGTAGCGTATACATTACCTCCTATTTTGGCAAGAAGAATCTTTTTGCTACCGTGATCAAAATCCAGCATGTCACCATTCTTTAATGATTTTTCGTCGCAGACCTTTACCCATTCTTCTGACATGATAATAGTGTTATCACCCTCATTTAGCTACCTATACTTATAGTGCTTTTCAAAGAGATCTTGAGTCTCACGATAGCGTGACTTTTCAACTTCCAAGATCTGTTCCATTGCCTCGTCAGTCCTAAGCATTAACTGCTTGCCTTGCCACTTGTTGTCAATAAGATAGTTGATCCAAGCTCTGATGGTTGGACCCATCTTTCTTGAGAGTGGCTCAAGAAAGCCAGCTACAATTTCCCGCTTGGCTCCTTCTCTGCTCAAACCTCTTGTCGTTAGATAATAAATTTGGTTTTCATCCATCTGGGCTACAGATGCAGAGTGTGTGGCTTTAACTTCGTTAGTTTCTATTTCAAGGCCTGGAATTGCATCTGACTTTGCTCCTCTATCAAGAAGTATTGCATGGCCTGCGAGATATGATTCCGTTCCCTTCCCCTCCTTGTCTATCTTGATCATGCCTTTGAACAACGACTTTGAAGTATCCTTGAGCACAGATTTAACAAGCACCCTTCCTCTTGTGTGAGCTGCGCGGTGGAGAAGATTAGATGTGACATCGAAGGATTGATTGCCTATGCCAAAGACGATTTCAACGTCCTCAGAAGAGGCACCAGGACCTTTCATTATGCTGTCTGTCTTGTAGCGTGAAAGCAGCGAACCAAACATGCCAATATACCAAGACATTTTGGCATCCCTTTCGACAAATGCCTTCCTGTTTGAAACATTGACCGTGTCATGACCCATTGCCTGAAGAGTAACTAACTCCAAGTGTGCATTTGGATTGACATGAGTCTCAACTAGTTCAAAATACCCCTGCTGTACATCGTCTCTGCCCGATGAACCAGGCGCATATATCTCTTGTACTATTGTTGCCTTTGAGCCCGTCTCTGCTACGATAATGTTTCTTGATATTAGCGAAGTGCCATCTTCTGCTAGAGAAGTAATTATCCGTATCGGTTCCTCAAGCACTACATTTCTAGGAATATAGATAAAAATGCCAGATTGGAAGGCAGACCCTTCAAGGGCAAGGAATTTATCCTCAAGATAGTTCGGCTGATTCGAATCCATGTGTGAACGGATCAGATCACCGTAACTTGCCAACGCATCATTCATACTCGATAGTATAACACCTTGTTTGGCCACACTATCGCGGACAAAGACATTGTTTATTTCCGGGCCTATTTGAAGAATCCCCGTCTCCTGCTCAACCTCTTTTAACCTGTCTGAGAGGTCTTTACTAAGTGCAGCAGATCGTGGTCTTGTAGGCTGCCCCGTAAGATGAATGCTTTCTGGTCTTATCTTGTTAACATCAGAATACTTTGAGTAGAGTGGTGATACTTCAGAAGGAAGCGATTGATAGTGCACGAATGCTTGTTTGCGGATCGAGGCTATCCAGCTGGGCTCTGGGGCAGCTAATAAGTCAACATACCCGCTGTTAATTGAGGCAAGCGTAGTACTAGTAGTATTAGTCGGCATTTTGGGATCACAAAAAATGATGAATAGAGATCAAAGGAGGCTTAACCGACTGAGCCTTCCATTTCAAGCTTGACTAGCCTGTTAAGCTCTACTGCATACTCCATTGGAAGCTCTTTTGTAAATGGTTCCATAAATCCACCGATGATCATCGAGAGTGCATCTGACTCTGAATATCCTCTACTCATCAGGTAAATTATTTGATCCTCGCCTATCTTACCTACTGTCGCTTCATGAGTAATAGTTGCATCATCCTCGTTAACCTCGATGTATGGGTAAGTATCGGTTCTTGAGCGCTCGTCTAACAAGAGTGCATCACACCTTACGTTTGATTTGACGCCTGTGGCACCCTTTGCAACGTGGAGAAGGCCTCTATACGTTGTCCTTCCGGAATCTTTGCTTACAGACTTGCTAGTTATTCTGGAGGTGGTGTTTGGTGCAAGATGTACCGCCTTTGCTCCTGCATCTTGATGTTGGTCCTTCCCCGCAAATGCCACTGACACGACTTCAGCATGTGCGTTTTTGCCAAGCATATAGACGCCGGGATACTTCATTGTTAGCTTGCTGCCGAGATTACCGTCGATCCATTCGACCTTTGCGTCTTCGTAAGCATAGGCCCTCTTTGTCACCAAGTTGTATACGTCCTTGCTCCAGTTCTGGATTGTAGTATAGCGTATCTTGGCGCCCTTCTTGGCAATTAACTCCACAACTGCAGAGTGGAGCGACTCTGTGGTGTAGACAGGTGCTGTGCATCCTTCAATGTAATGGACTTCGGCGCCTTCATCTGCGATTATAAGAGTGCGCTCAAATTGCCCTATATTCTCTGCATTAATCCTAAAGTATGCCTGGAGCGGAAGCTCAACCTTGACATTTCGTGGAACATAAATAAATGAGCCACCTGACCATACCGCGCTATTAAGGGCGGCAAACTTGTTGTCCTCTGGCGGGATTACCTTGCCGAAATGCTTCTTGAGAATGTCAGGGTATTGTTTTACTGCCGTGTCAGTGTCGGCAAAAATTACGCCCTGCTTTTGCAGGTCCTCCCTTAAATTGTGATAAACAGTTTCAGATTCGTACTGTGCACCGACTCCTGCAAGAAATTTACGCTCAGCCTCTGGGATACCGAGCTTTTCAAAGGTATTCCTTACTGATTCTGGAACGTCCTCCCAGCTCTTGCTGCTCTTCTCTGATGCTTTGGCGTAATAGTATATATTCTGGAAGTCGATTTTGGACAGATCTCCTCCCCAATTTGGCATAGGCTTGCTTAGGAAGACCTCGTATGATCGTAACCTGAAGTCCCTCATCCAATCTGGCTCGCCTTTCATCTTGCTAATTTCCTCGACCGTGCCCTTTGAAAGGCCCTTCCTGCTGAGGAAAACATACAGCTCAGTAGAATCCTTAAAGTCATATTTGCTATAATCCATGTTAAGGTCTTCTTTTGCAGTCATACCCTGTATAACGTCGTTATGTTTTATATATATTTTGCATATCTAGACACGTGAGTCATGGCTAACTTGCATGTACTGTTCCAAGCAGTTTTCCATCTTTTAGTATTAAATCCAACTCTGACATTACTAAATTAATCGAATATTGCCTGCTAGGTTCCTGTCAAGCTAGTAAGATTTTCACTTAAGGGGTTTTCAAGACCGCCGCTTGTACCATTTGCACTGTTATTCTCACCCATTTGCCCTCCTGTAGGTGTTTCCAGGGTGCTTGTCTCTCTACCAAAGCTGACTTCTGAATCCGGGATCTGCTCAGCGCTGGGGACGGTAGCGTTAGTAACAGCTTCTTGAGGATTTTCAAGTGGAACACTGCCTCCTGCCGTTGTATTGTGTCCAGGACCACTTGTTGCCGACTCATCTGCAGTCTCAGATTGAGGTTCTATTGTTGGCCCGCCAGGATTTAATATTGAGCTAAATGCCATTATAACTCCCAAAATAACGGCTGCTGCAGAAATGACCCCAATGATAATCCATCCTGCTGTACCTCTATACAATCTACGCTCATTATTTTCGGACATGGCAGAACAATGTATTTGTCTGACACACAAAATACTTAACTACTGAAAATAATATGTCTAGAAGCTGGTTCTGGATTAAACCAAAGGATAACACAACTAAGAGGCTTCCGAACTTCACGCTCGGATAAATAGGGTCTATCTGCATATGGGCTTTTGCCGCAATTACACCCCAAGACGTTCACACGTATAGAAGACAAGCGAGTACAAGATGCAAATTAATATTATGTTATAATCTTCTTACCAACGATGTAGATGTATTGAAATAGCTTGCTTGCGCTATAAGATGTGCACTTTAAATTATGTGATTTCAATAATTGGCAACGAAAAAAGGTAAAATTTGTTACACGATGAGAAATGAAGAGATTCCGCGTCTTCTTGTCTTTGGTTATCCTATAGAAGCCGCTCCAGTAGGGGGTTTATTATGGTCAAGAAGGGTTTCTGACTCTATCAGTAAGTTAGGAGTGCTTGATGTCAAGAATGTAAGCAGTGAACGATCCATAGATGCAAAGCTTAACACCAACCTAATTCTTAGAAATATCCTACCGTGCTTGATAATGGACTTTTATGACGCAGTGCGGGGGTTTATCACTCTTCCCCAGATAGCCTTGTTGGATAGTTGGGGTGAGCCAAGCATATTCCTTTGGGGCCTCCTTAGGCTTTTTCACCCGCGTACAAAGATTGTGGTAATCTTTCATCATTATGAACCCCGAATACTTCCGGATCGTCTTTCCGAATTAAAGTCTCATTTTACCAGAGCATTTGCAAAGTGGTATAGCTCAATCATAGAGAAATTGACTCATATGATGATTAACGACTCGGATATGATATTAACAGTCAGCCGCACTTCTGCAAGACAACTATCATACTTTTATGGTATAACCAGTAATAATTCATGAGATAAATAAAGAACAAGCAGAAGAGAATATTGCACCTTTCGCATCTGACAAAATAAGAGTAGTTGGCACGGGGGTGGATAGACTAGCTATTGATATACACGCTCAAAAGGATATTGACTTCTTCTGCATAGCGCGCATCGAAAAGCTCGACGGTGTCGACAGGATCTGGTCAGCATTGAAGAAACATCGCCCAAACACAAACTTTGTCATTATAGGCAGAGCTTCCTTAAAGGAAATAAATCACCTCAAATCACTAGGTATAAACCACAAAGGAGATGTATCCCATCAAGAGAAAGTCGACTTATACTCAAGATCCAAGGTTTTCTTGTTTCCATCAAGCAGAGAAGGATTTGGAATAGCACTTGCAGAGAGTTTGCAGTTGGGCATGAGTGCAGTGATATGGAAATTACCTGTATTTGAAGAACTTTATCTAAACAGTACGATGGCAAAGGAAGGTGTGATCAGATTAGTAGAAAGGGGAAATTACGAATTGTTCGCACGCCAGTCGATAGAGGCCTTGGATTTATATGACAAGAGAACGACAGTAATATCAACGCAATGTTCCTTGGCAACCTCATATTCCAGTTCTTCGTCCGCTCCAGTTTCCTCAGAAGGTAACAAAAAAGTGGCAACAGTATCTGTCTTAGAATTGGCGGAGCAAAAACCTGAGAAGCATGTAGGGGACATCCTGCAGAGTTGGGATGACGTTGCAGGCAAAGTTGGAAAAGCATTGTCTGAATTAATCTAAGAAAAATACTAACAGATAGCCTAAATTTAATGAGTCAGCAGCATATCTTCTATCGTATATTCTAGAAAAAGTGTGCAAACCAATTATTTGTTCAGGGATTATTACTTTGCTCTATACTGACAAGTCCGTTTATCTCCAGCAGATCTTTTTCGTTTGCCATCTCTTTGGCTTCTTCTGTCTCGCCATCCTCATTCATGCATTTATTATAAAACGCACACCATTTGCATTTGTAGTTGCGCATGTATTCTGGAAGCCTAGGTAGTAGGGAAGCGTCATTCTCTTCTAAGGCTTTAACAAATAGATTCTTTCTCCTAACCATTTCATTTTTCAAAAGTTCCCTAGCAATGTCGTATTTTGGCAGCGTCACTTGCCAGCTCTCAATGCCAACATCCTTGGCATTTGCGGGACGGACAAAATAATCATTTCCTTCAGCGTCTCGGCGTAACCACCGCAATTCCCTGATGTTGTATCTTATCGAGATAATCCCCTTTTCCATTCCAGTTATCGTCAGATAGTACAATAGCTGTCGAAGATATGATCTAAAAGTCATGTCGGAGAACTCAAGACGCTTTCCATTTACAGTATCCTTCAATTCTACCACCAAGTCGTCACCCATAATATCTGGATGTGCAATTATGCCATCCATATTCAATTCAGCTTGCGAAACGCCAAGTCCAGCGAGCTTTGTTATCACAAATTCGCTGGCTTCTCCCCGTACAAAGTGATGAACTGACTCGTGATTAAGAGGGGCCACATCTGGAAACTTTCTTCCATAATACTGTTTTCGTATACAGGTATTAGGCAGAATGTCAGATACATGCACCACATTGCCTTCCCTAGCTCTTTCGTTGTGTTTTTGCAACAAGTTATTGAGAAGGATATCTGTGAATTCAGAATTCCTCTCTATTTTAATTGTCAATCCGGAAAAGCCTCCCGTCTAAATGATATTGAAAGGCACCTAATAAATGGCAGCTAGCAATTATACCTTTAATGTCTCGCAAACATTGTCCATATTTTGTTGCAGCGTACTTACACGCTACAGATAGCCACGAACAGTAAGCATATACTAAGGAGGCGGCCTACCGCATCTTGGTTCTTCATTATTTGCAATCTTTATGTGTACTAGGATTTTCTTGAATGCAAACCCAGATTATATCTTAGATACTTTGATAATTCTTGATAAGCCTTGAATCGATAATCAATCAAGCCTTTTTGGCATTTTTCATCTCCATCGCGCCTTTTCTTACCATGGTCTGAGCGTCTGATGAGAGTTCGTCCATTGTAAGTTCGCCTTTCCTTAGTTTTTCAATCACGTCCCGAACAGGTAGGGAGACGTCGTTTTTCTTGTTGGTGACCTGCATGTCAAGGATACTTTGTCCAGCAATATTTTTTTCACCCAAAACCCACAGCAATTCTTCGATCCTACCACGGTTGACAGCAAGACGCTTGGCATACTCGGCGAATACAACCTCATTGTGCTCTGAGATGGCCCTGATGAGCATCTTAGCGATCAGGCTTGACTGGCCTTCCAGGAGGTCTATTCTGAGCCGGATATCTTTTTCAGCATGCAATATGTAAATCGTTGTAACTGAAAGGGTTTTAATCATTTCTTCTTTTAGTAGACCAGAATGTACCGCCAGAGGACTTCCACTGGCGATAGTCGCGCAATATCTGAGCATGGTCAAATGCCAAAAGTTTCTGTTGCTGGAGCTGGTCTATGTTACCCAGTTGGATCCACTCGATGCTTGCTGCATCGTCATTGGCCTTGATCTCGCCACCTACGATTATTCCAACGAAAACTACTGTCATGATATGCTTTCTCGGATCGCGTCTTGGGTCAGAATAGACACCTAATATGTCAATTGGGTGTACCTCAAGGGAGATCTCTTCCATCGTCTCCCGCTTCATTGCATCTTCGACTGTTTCGCCTTCGTTGACGAAACCTCCAGGCAACGCAAGGTGATCTTTGTAAGGATCTTTTTTGCGTCTAACCATCAGAATCTTGGAATCGCGCTCTAGTAAAACGTCGACTGTTGGAGTTGGATTCTTGTAATCTTTCACAAATGGCGGAACATCCGCATCAATATTAATTGTTGTAAGTAAATAATTTCGTTTTCAAGTTATAATAACTAAATATAATGTTCTAAAGACCTTAAATAGAACTATAATAATCAGATTTTATCTAAAATATGCTAAAATCTTATTAACTTGTAGAATGAAGTGATATACTGTGAGCATGTATGTCTGTCACGTTCGTTGCAAATGATGAGAGTCCTGCAAAAATCGTCGTCTGCCCAAAGTGTGGAAGGCACGTAAGAATCGACAAAGATTGTGACTGTGAGACGGAATTTATTGTGCGCAGTAAGCCAAGATGATTAAAACGAGTAAACCGCTACCGCGCCATCACAGGATCACCACACAATAAGGGCTTTAGCTAGCCGAGGCTAGGAATCTATTTAGCGTAGTTTGGCCGAGCGTAGATCTATCTATCCGCCTAGGACCGAGATAGTCTGGAAAATCGCATTTGATTCCGTTGTTGTGGATTATGCTTTCGAGCTTGCTGATAATTCTATTAATATAGCTTGACTTTGCTGTGACGTAGCTGGACGCAAGCGGCTCTTCAAAGCCATATATCTGCCTGTATCGTTCTATACCATTTGATATATCAAGTAGCCGTAGCACAAGCTTCATTCGCTCCCAAATATCTGCTCGTAACCTAAGTAGTGCACCAAAGGCGTGCTGTACTCCAGCTGCCTTGCAAGCCCCAACAAGTCCATTCATTTCGTCCTCAGTGTCTGTGACAAGAGGTATTATCGGGTCAATATTGACACCGCAGCAAAGGCCCCCATCAGAAAACTTTTTGATTGTTTTAAAAATTCGGCTAGTGGGAGCCGTGCCTGGCTCGATGAGTCGTCTTTTCTTCTCGCTGCATGTGGTTACAGACCATACCAAAAAGCAATTGTGACGATATCGCTTATGAAGCTCCAAGTCACGCTCGATCAATGTAGACTTGGTAAACACATAGTATGGTACATCATATTTCTGCAGAACCTGAATACACCTTCTTGTCAATTGAAAACGCAACTCTGCTGGCTGGTAGGGATCTGTAGCGGAGGACACCATTACAGGCATAATGTTATCTGATTTATTCCAATTAGCAATCTCTTTTTCAAGTACCTGGGGCGCGTTGCTCTTGACATATATCTTGTCATAAAATTCAGGCGACCACTCATACGTGGCGTAACAGTATCCGCAGCGGTGGCTGCATCCTTGATAGGGATTTATCGTCAGGCCATTATAGTTTTTAATTACAAATGGATGGATTATGGACTTGCTCCTCTTTTCTTCAAAAACCGCACCTCTTCCACTATGCCATAATCCTCGCATTGTCCCTGTCTATCCCAAAAACACATCTATAAAGCAGATGCCACCTGTGGGGGACGGGGGATGCAGTTATTTTTACCTCTGCCTACCTGCTTGTGACTTTTTTATCTGTCAATACGTGTATAGTTTTTTATTATCTACACTATTGAGAACATCTCAATTATATGAGAATAGGCATCGCAGGGCTTGGTCTTATGGGCTCAGGTATTGCAAGAAGGCTAATCAATAACGGGCATGAGATCTCAGTCTATAATCGTACTAGGTCAAAGGTGGATCATTTTTCAAATGAAGCCAGCATTGCCTCAAGCCCAAAGGAGCTTGGACAGAGTTGTGACCTTGTAATAACAGTTGTCACTAATTTTGACGCTCTAAAAAATGTGCTCTTTGGGACAGAAGGCATTATAGAGTCTGGCAACAATAATCTCGTAGTGGCTGATGTAAGCACGATTTCGCCAGCCCAATCAGAGCACTGTGCTCAACGTCTGCGCAGTGCGGGAATAGAGATGTTAGGGGTTCCAGTTATGGGAGGTCCAGCAGCAGCTGAGACAGGCGGGCTTGTGCCTATGGTTGCAGGCAACACACAAGCATTTGAGAAAGTCAGAAAAGTCATTGAAGAATTGGGCAAGACCTTTTACGTAGGGGAAAGAGATGGATCGGCAAATAACGTCAAGCTTGCACTCAACCTTAATATCGCGCTTATCGCTAGCGCCCTGTCTGAGGGAATAACTCTTGTCAAGAAATCAGGCATTGATCCGTCAATATTCCTCGAAATCCTGAACTCTACTTATTTCAAAACTGGCCTATCTGAAAACAAAGCGCCAAAGATGATAAAAAAGGAGTTTTCGCCGTCGTTTCATCTCAAAAACATGCTAAAAGATTTAGAGCTTGCCACTACGACTGCTCAGTTGAACAGCGTTACTCTTCCACAAACCGCTCTTGCAGAACAGATGTTCCGTGCCGCAAATAATATCGGTTTTTCAGATCAAGACTATACTGCTATTTACGCATTTTTGGCAAGAATAAATGGACTGGAGAATCCATAACTCAACATATTATATGACGCATCACAAATTGAATATAAAATCTTCTCACAGAGGGTAAACAAAATTTTCGCTGTCGAAATAAGCTTTAGTGAATTGATGCACCAGAGGGAATGTCTTCAGTTATTGTCAGAAAAACAGGTCTACCATCAGGTCCATCTGCAGCCAAGAGCATGCCTCTAGATACCATATTGCCTATCTTTTTTGGCTCAAGATTAGTGCACACAACCACTGATCGGCCAACGAATTCATCTGGCTTGTAATGTAGAGCGCCTCCAACGGCAAGTTCCCTCTGTTCATTGCCAAGATCGATTGTTGCCTTGAAGACCTTCTTCATACCTGGTAGACTTTCAGAATGAATGACTCTGCCTATCTTGAGGTGCACCTTGGAAAACTCTTCGAATGTGATATAGTTTTGTTGTACTTCTTCACTGCCCTCATTATTCTCACTCATATGAATTTGGAAGAGCAAACACTCTATTAAAAAAGTTACATCTCATGATCGAGGAAATTGAACTTGGTATTTCTCCCATATCCGGGAAGAAAATTTAGCTCTGGTTACTCCTCCATCAATCTATAATAGTTTTTTCGAACCTAGTGCAAGATATAGTGGGGGCTATACCATAGCTAGTTATCAGAATGTTTTTTCTCTCTCTCCCTAGTTACGAATCTCACTGATCTTATCGAATTTCTTCATAGCCATAGGCAGGTTGTCAATTAGATCTGTTGCAATTATGTGCAGTCCTGTTCGCTGGAACGCAAGAGCGCCTGCGATACCGTTAATATATATCGCTACAACTGCGGCCTCAAATGGCTTCATCTTGGCCAGCAAGCCTGCAGCCAATCCGGATAACACATCACCCGTGCCTCCCACGGTCATAGCTGGCGTCGGTCTTTTTATCACTGCGGTGTGTTCACCATCAGATATAATATTGATCGATCCTTTTAGAATAATTGTTATTCCATGCTCCTTTGCCAAATTGTGCACGTTTGATATCATTTCTTCCTTGGTTGATCCCGGCTCTCTACCAAAAAGCCGTTTGTACTCTCCAATATGAGGAGTGACGATTATCCCAGAATCTGAAATCTCTTTTAGAATCTGAGGGATGAGGGCTGATGCATCGAGTAGAATTTTTGTACCAGCTTGCCTCAGTTTTATCACAAGCGTAGCAAGAGCTTCGGGATCTAAACTCATCCCCATACCCAGGCAAGCAGAGTCTGCGTTCTTTGGAAGCATGGCGATCAAACGATTTGTTGAACCTTTAGTGAGCTTGTCATCAGGCAAGGGAAGGGCAATTATTGCAGGAGAAAATGACCGAACTGCAGTGATTATAGAACGTGGAACGGCAGTGTATACCAAGTCAGCCCCAGAACGCAGCGCAGACATAGTTGCAAGTACAGGCGCTCCATGGTAGAACCTACTTCCGCCTGCAACGAGAATCGTACCGTTATCTCCCTTTCTTGAAGAAAATGAACGTGGAGGCATCAGTTGTCTAATGAGCTTGGGCGTGACTGGGATTGTTGATGGCAATAGCTTGCTACAAAGCTATTTTATGTTTACATCAATCAATAAAGTTTTGCAATTTTCTTGTGAAACGTAGCGGATGTATTTACTCAAAACAATACAATGTTTAGGGCGTTATGCAGGCCGAGACAAAGATGATGGCAGCGAAGATTGGCACCATGCGAACGACAATAACAGCAGTAGCCGCAGCCTAAAGTACTCAATAACTAGGCTCCGCATGTATTGTTACAATTGATCCAGGATATTTTGTCCTTATCTCTTTCTCAATCTCTGAGACACGATCATGAATTTGTTCTATAGTCATCTTACTGCTAAAAGAGCAATTGATATCAATTTTGAAGGTATTTTCTGCTGTTCTGTATATTCCAATTCGGTCTATTTTCTTAACACCCCTCGCTTCTTCGCCAACCAAGATGCTCCTAATGGAATGGTGAACAGCACCTTCCGAGATCGGTTCCATTCCAACAACATCAGATATCACGGGCTCAAGGTGCACAGTAATATTCTCGACAGAAGTCAGCTCCTTCTTTATGGATTCTTCGACTGCATTAGCTATCGAATGAGCCTCGGTAAGTGTTGCTAATCTATTGACCTGAATGTGAAGAGACACATCAGTAGTGTGAGTGTTGGTTATCTTTGAAATAATGACATTGTGAACTCCTCTCACTCCGCTAACGCGTGATGCGGCGTTTTCAATTAATAACTCGAGCGGCATATTATTATTGGTGCCAAGCACAGGTTCAAAGTGCACAGTAATGTTTCTTGGCTTGACACGCATTCAGGCTCCTGATAGGCTCTTAGCAATATTGTTTTCAACTTTAGCGCTTATATCATGCGCGCTTTCAAAGCTTATTTGTGCCGAAAGTGCTATCGTGGCTTCTACAAATATCTCGCTTCCGACTCGGCGCATTTTGATATCATCTGACCGCAATACACCTTCTGTTTCATTTGCTGCCTGCTGTACGCTCCCAACAAGACGTGGAGAAATTACGTCAGTTAGCTCCATTGCGTTTTGATATGCAAATCTTATACTAAGATAAGAAAGGAAGGAGGCTAGTATAATTGCAGCAATAGAGTCACCATACCCAAAGCCAATGGCAACAAGCCATAACCCTACAAATGCTACAGTGGTTGAAGCGAGATCTGCAAATGCATGTAGAAAGTCAGCCTTCAAAGTATTTGAGCCAGTCATTCGCGTGGAAGTCTTTTTTATCGCTCTGCCAAGGATGCCTATCCTGAATCCATCTACAGCTAGAGTATAAATCAGAGCCGCAAAGCCAATTGTTCCAGGAATAACAACAATTGAAGCTGAATCGGTAGAGGAGGAAGACGGGGAAGTTAAAAGTCTCATGATGGCCTCATGGATGAAAAATACTGCAACTACGAAAAGTGCAATGCCTCCAATGAATCCTCCTACTGTCTCGATTTTGCCATGTCCATAAGTATGATCGATATCCTTTGGCTTAAGTGCAAGTCGGATGGCGATTATTAGTATTGCAGTGACTACAGCATCGAGAAGTGCATGAGTGCCGTCTGTTATTAGGGCAAGGCTATTTGTGAAAATGCCAGCAATAAATTCAAAAGCAAAGACAGAGATGATGGCTATAAGTGACAACAGTAAGGCGCTTTTTTTCATTTCTTCAATATCTGGACTAGTTTTTGTTGTTTTTGACCACCCTGTCACTACTAACAAAATAGAGCAGAGTTTATTATTTAGGCATTTACGTTTCCACTAACTAGTAAAGTTAGTACAAGGTAAAAATAATAAACACCAGCAATATTAGCACTGAGGGTAGTAGTAATATTAGATAATAAAAAATTTGGTGTGAATCTAACTTAAGTCAAGATGACTCTTTAGATTCTTGTATCTGTTTCTGACGGTCACTTCAGTAACGCCGGCTGCTTCAGCAATATCTGTCTGCGTTTTGGTCTCGCCTGTACTGAGACACGCGAGATACAACACAGATGCAGCAAGTCCCATTGGATCCTTGCCAGCAGATATTCCACTTTTAGTTACATTTTTCATTAT